>Ga0210057_1008188_pt1 | contig 12446 bp, 19 predicted proteins | sample CryGeyCG2114_010_2_FD_183968 | JGI IMG/M metagenome (GOLD analysis project Ga0210057, IMG submission 183968) | Groundwater microbial communities from aquifer - Crystal Geyser CG10_big_fil_rev_8/21/14_0.10 (SPAdes) (version 2) | ecosystem: Environmental > Aquatic > Deep subsurface > Groundwater ... | reverse complement strand
ATTCAATCGAACTCTCCAGGAGGAGTTTATGGAGACTGACGAATATTTTGAGCCTTACCTAACAGAGACAAATTTAATTCGAGCTAATGAAAGATTAACCGAATGGTTGATATTCTACAACTTTAAAAGACCTCATCAAACCCTTGATTACAGGTCACCTTTTGAGTATTATCATTACAAGTTTTTCGAGAAACAGAAACTGTCACCGATGTACCCGACTTTAACAGACTATTGACAACAAGAAGATTGTTTGATATAAAGTAGTTAACCTACCCTGTGTGTTTACACGCAGGGCTTTTTTTTAAAATTTCTAGTTGTCTCGGTAATTTCCTATTAAATTTAAACTTTCCTAAAAAATTTAATACATAAGCTTTATTTACTTTATAAACAATTTCTAAGGAAAACCTATTGGAAAGAAAAATTGCTCCAGTTTTTACATTAAATTGTTTTACTAATTCAATAGGATAAATAAAATCAGCATCTCCTGTCATAATTATGACCTCACTACACTTTTCTAAAAATACGTCCTTGACAATATCAACGGCCAAATGGATGTCGACCCCTTTTTCCTTTCCCGATGTTGGCGATCGATGACCTTTATAAAAAATTAAACCGGGATATGATTTTACATCTTTATAAAAAAATGCTTCAGCTGTTGTTAATTTTTTGAGTTCCGGCTTACGTTGATTAATATTACTTAAGTAAGAAGCGTAAAAGAAAATATTATCAATGAGGAATAACTTCTTAATCTCTTTTATCAAATAGGAAAATGAAAGATATTTATATGGCCCAAATAATTCATTTTGTCCAGCAAATAAATTAGTTCCATCGATATATAGATAAGATTTTTTTATTTTTAGAGACACATTTAATAACTAACATACGATTAGATTTTTGTCAGTCGTTTATAACCTACAAAACATGATGTTTAGCTTGTTCTAACGATTAAAAAATAACGAAGTACACACCTGTCCTAACCAAAGAGGTTGGGATACTCCGGAGATAGTGTCAGCAGTAGGATTCGAACCTACGACGTCCCGCTTATGAAACGGGTGCTCTACCGCTGAGCTATGCTGACTATATTTTTATCTTTAAATTATACTATAATATCCTTAATAAGTTAAAAATTAAACAGCTATAGTATGAAAAATTTGAGCTTAGACGATATCTTGGTTCGATTAAAGCAGGAAATTTATGTTCAGGATTATTCAAAAAAGAAGGTGATTGAAGGGGTTAAGGTTGTCGAAGTAAAGAAGTTTTTTGGTGAAGATGGAACTTTTGAAACATTAACCAGGATTAATGAACATGGAGCCTTGGAAGAGTTTCCGGATTTTAAAGTTAAACAGATTAATAGATCAAAAATTCTTAACGGTAGCATCAAAGCCTGGCATATTCATTTTAAACAGGAAGACGTTTGGTATGTTCCGGCCGAAGATCATATGATCCTTGGTCTTTGGGATTTGAGAAATGATTCTGATACAAAAGATCTCAAGATGAGAATAATTATGGGTGACGGTAGCGCAAAATTAGTTCTAATCCCCAGAGGTGTGGCTCATGGAGTTGTTAATGTGGCCAATAAACCAGGGACAATATTATATTTTGTCAACGAACAGTTTAATCCATCAGATCCTGATGAAAAAAGATTAAAATGGGATGCGGCCGGAACCGACTTTTGGGATGTGAAAAAAGAATAGAAAAATAATCTTATTTTAAAGAAACTTCTCCCAATGTCTTTTTAAACCCTTCCATATCTTCATCAAAGAGAATAATCGAATATCTGACACTTTGTTTAGTTTCTTTATTAAATCTCGATTCGGTTATTTTCAAATACTTGCTTTTATTTTTTGCTTCATAAATATCGAAGAAAATCGTTTTGTTTGGGCATTTTAGAATTTTGGAATCTAATTTAGGTTTTGGTTGTGGTTTTACGTCCATAATTTAATCACCCCCTCTTAATTTAGTTTTTAAAGTTTATAAAGTTCATAAAGTTTGTAAAGTTTTGGAATCATAAGGTTTTTATCAATCCAGGTAATAATCTAGAAATCTCAATTGTATCCTCAATTAATTTTTGCGTTAAATTTTTATTTAGATAATTCAAATCGATACAAAGATAAAGCATTGATCTGACTTCGGCACAAGAACCTTTAGCTATATATAAAAAATTTCTAAATTCTTTATTTCCTTTTCTTTCAAAGCCTTCGGCTATGTTGTTCATAATCGATATAGATGCTCTACGTATTTGATCTCTAAAACTATAGTCACGACATACTATAAATTCTTTATATATTATTAAAGACAAGGCCTTACCTTTTTGCCAAGAAATTATTTCTTCAAATCTATCGAATTTCATATTCTTTATGAACTTTATAAACTTTATAACTTTATGAACTATTGTGTCTACTGCTTATAACCTACAAAACCTCTGTTTTGGATTGTCATATCTGTTAAAATTAAACGATAGATATGTCACTCAAAATCAACGAAATTGAAGCTAAATCAATTCTTATAAAATCCGGTTTGCCGGTGTCCGACTGGGTCATCAACTGTTATAACGGCTGTTTATTTGGCTGTATGTACTGTTATGCCGCCCAAATTGCCCGGTGGAAACATCCAAACGAAGAGTGGGGTAGTTATCTGGATGTCAAAATAAATGCTCCTCAATTATTAAAAAAAGAACTTGATAAATTATCTATGAGACGGCCGTCTTCAAGATATAATTTTGGTTCAATATTTTTTTCTTCAGTGACCGATCCCTACGTAGGGATGGAGGCAAAATATAAATTGACGAAAAAGTGCCTTGAGGTATTATTGGAATTCGGTTATCAAGGGCCAGTTTCTATTTTAACCAAATCACCGCTCGTTACCCGGGACATTGATCTGTTTAAACAATTTAAGGATATTGAAGTCGGAATGACGATCACGGGACTTGACGATAAAATCTCCAGGTTTTTGGAAGTCAAAGCTCCACCGGTTACTTCACGAATAAAAGCCCTTAAAGTGTTATCAGATAACGCAATAAATACTTATGCATTCGTTGGGCCAATTGTTCCTCACTTTATTTATAATGAAGAAAAGATAAAAGAAGTGATCGACAAACTAGAAGAAATCGGGGTTAAAAAAGTTTGGTTTGAACATCTTAATTTAAACTCAAAAATTAAGGACAGACTATTTAATTATCTAAAAAAAGACTCTCCTGAGTTAATCCCGGAATTTGAAAAAGCTGACACAGAAGAATATAGAGAAAAATTAAATAAAATTATTGAAAAACAGATGAAAGGAAGAAAAATAAAGATGGGATTTAAAGAGGTGATTTATCATAAGAAGTTGGCTAAAAAGTAAATTATTTTCTTCTACCCTCCAATTCTTCTTCAACGTCAGAAATATTAATATCAAACGCATTCAAAAGAATCAATAGGTGAAATAATAAATCAGCGACTTCGAAGATTATTCTTTTTTTATCTTTGTTTTTTGCAGCTATAACTACTTCTGTCGTTTCTTCACCAACTTTTTGGATAATCCGATCCCCTCCTAATTTGAATAGAGAAGCCACATAAGAATCTTTCGGCATTTTTAGCTTGCGGTCCTTAATTATTTCCAAGAGATTATTGATTTTCATATAATTTATTAAATTTTATTAAAAAAACAAGATAAATTTCCAGTGTGACAAACGTTTTTTCCTACTAATTTTACTTTTATTAAAATTGCATCTTTGTCACAATCAAAAAATATACCAACAACCTTTAGTTTATTCCCTGATTCTTTACCCTTCATCCATAATTCTTGTCGACTGCGACTCCAAAACCAAACATAGCCTGTTGTTTTTGTTTTTTCTAAAGATTTAATATTAGAATATCCAAGCATATAAACTGCTTTTGATTTATAGTCTTGAATAATTGTTGGAATAAGTTTTTTCATATCCTGACGGGAATATTTTTATTCCTCAAATAATTTTTAACCTGCTTTATTGTTAATTCTCCAAAGTGAAAAAGAGAAGCGGCTAAGGCTGCATCGGCTTTTCCTTTCTCAAATATTTCAAAGAAATCTTCTATTTTTCCTGCTCCCCCGGAAGCAATGATCGGTACGTTGACATTTTTAGAAATAATTTTTGTTAATTCAATGTTAAATCCTTTTTTCATTCCATCGGTATCGATACTGGTCAGTAAAATTTCACCGGCGCCCAGTGAGACGGCTTTTTTTGCCCATTCGATTGCAGAAACACCGGTATCGGTTGTTCCTCCGTTAATAAATACGTTCCAGCGATTTTTTCTTACCTGTCTTGCATCCAATGATAGAACGACGCATTGACGGCCAAAATAATTAGCACATTCGGTAATAAGGCTTGGTTTGTTGAATGCTCCAGTATTTACGGCAACTTTATCCGCCCCGTTTTCCAAAACTAACCGCATATCTTCAACGGTCCTAATTCCGCCACCGACGGAAAAAGGAATAGAAACATTTTTTGCCGTACGACTGACAACATCAAGTAAAATGTTTCTATTTTCAGTGGTGGCAGTAATATCTAAAAATACCAGCTCGTCAGCTCCCTGTTTATCATATTCTTTAGCTAAAGCAACAGGGTCTCCGGCGTCGCGGAAATTAACAAACTGAATGCCTTTAACAACTTTTCCCTCAGTCATATCAAGGCAGGGAATGATTCTTTTTGTAATCATAGATTTAACCAATTAATAATAAATTGCCGGCCGATCCGGCCGCTTTTTTCCGGGTGAAACTGAGTAGCCGTTATATTTTTTTTGATTAAAATGCTGCAAAAATCAATCCCATATTCACTTTTTCCAACAATCACGGATTTATCACGAGGTTGACAATAATAGCTGTTAACAAAATAAAAGCTACTTCTGTCTGGAATATTTTTAAATAAATTCTTAATTCTTAACTCTGAATTCTTAACTTTTACTTCGTTCCATCCAATTTGCGGAACTTTTAAATTTTTGTTGTTAAACAGTTTTACTTTTCCTTCAATAATGTTTAGACATTTCACGCTTCCCTCTTCGCTTTCTGAAAACAAAAGTTGCATACCAAGGCAAATACCTAAAAATGGTTTACCTTTTTTAATTTCACTGACTAGAATTTTATTCAGCTTTCTTTTTCTCAAATTTTCCATTCCCTGTTTGGCACTGCCAACTCCGGGCAGGATCAATCCTGATCCTGCTTTAATTTGTTTAATAGAGTTAGAAATCACAGAATCAATACCCAGCTTATCCAGGGTATTTTTCACACTCCCCAAATTTCCCAAACCGTAATCTATAATGACGATCATGAAACTCCTTTCGTGGACGGAATTTCTAATCCGGCTCGTTTATCTATTTCGCAAGCCATGCGAATCGCTTTAGCGACCGCTTTAAAAATCGCCTCGGCTTTGTGGTGGTCATTTCGGCCGTTTTCCACTTTAATAAATAGATTGACTTTTGCATTTTGAGCAAAAGCATCCCAGAAATCATAAATTAGTTCTGTACTGAGATCACCAATTTTTTCTCGATTAAATTCACAGTTCAATTGAAAAGCATATCGACCGGAAAAATCTATAGCAACCGTTGCCAACGCCTCATCCATCGGTAAGATAAAAAATCCGTAACGATTTATTCCTTTTTTATCACCAAGAGCATCGGAAAAAGCTTTTCCCAGAACAATACCTATATCTTCAACGGTGTGGTGTTCATCAATAAACAGATCACCTGTAGCTTTAATGTTCAGATCAAATAGTCCTTGTTTGGCAAACAGATCCAACATGTGATTAAGAAAACCAACAGGAGTATCAATCGTCCTTACTCCGGTTCCGTTTATTTTTAGACTGATATCTATATCAGTCTCATTGGTTTTTCTGGAAATTCGACTGGATTTATTCATAATAGATATTGAATAACTTCTAATATCATTTGAAATCTAACTGTGCCAATATTTTGCTTACCTACGAAAATAGATGGTATTTTAGCTCTCTCTGCCGCAATGACATCACTGGCACTATCGCCAATATATACGGTTTGTTTTAAATCTAATTTTTTCATAACGGCGAGTAAGCAATCAGGAGATGGCTTACTGTTTACAACGTCCTCCAGTGCAATAATGCAATCAAATATTTCCTCTAATTTATTTTTTTTGATTACATATCCGGCTTCTTGCTTTGGGCGGCCGGTGGCGATCCCTAATTTTTTATACTTGTTTTTTAACAGTTTTAATTTTTGTTTCGGGATCAACAATTTTTCGTTATTGATTAGACCGCCTAAATATATTTTTTGAAAATAAGCCTTAACCGATTCGTAAGCAACAGTTGATTTATTGATTAACGCATATGTTGCATCCCAATCGTTATTCATTCCTATTTTGTTTTTTATCTCATTAACTTCGGATATTAAAACGTTTCTTTTCAAAAAATAACCAGCCGTTCGTCTTATTGCTTCACGGTATGATTGAGAGACATCAACCAAGACGCCGTCCATGTCAAAAATAATACCGTCGATTGAAGCCAATAATAATTTTTTAATTAATAGATTATTTTCCTCTTTTGAACCTATTGTTATCCTTAAAACATTATTTAAGTAAGGAAGATTGCTTCGATCACGGACAATGACACCTTCTTTTGCTAATTTTTTATAAATTTTAGTAGCATTATTAAGTCGGATAAGAATAAAGTTTGTATTCGTAGGAATAATTTCAAACTTAAGATTTTTTAATTTTTTTTCTAAATTAGCTTTTAAAACCATAGTTTTACTAACTTTAGTTTTTAATCTGTCTACTTGGTCAAGTGCTTGTAGGATTATTAATTGAGAAACTTTTGAAACATTATATGACTCTTTAATTTTTAACAATATTGAGATAATTTTTTCGTCGGCAACTGCATAACCAACTCTTATACCAGCCAATCCCCAAGCTTTGGAAAAAGTACGAAGAATAACAATGTTATTATTCGTTTTTAATAATCTAAGCAAACTGTTTTTTAATCCGGCAAACTCAACGTATGCTTCATCAATCACTAATAAACCTTTATAAAAACTCAATATTGTTTTGATTTCACTTTCTGTAATTAAATTTCCAGTAGGATTATTTGGAGAACATAAGAATATTAACTTAACGTTTTTTATATTGTTTTTAATTATTTTAATATTTAAGCCAAAATCTTTTTTTAATAAAATACTTTTTATTTTTTTGTTATTAATATTTATTTGTGTCTCATAGATACCGTATGAAGGATTCATTGCCATGATATATTGTTTATCAACAAAGCCGCGAATTAATAAATCAATAATTTCATCGCTTCCTGAGGCAACAAAAATATTTTCCTTTTTAGAACCTTTAATATATTTTTCGACCAGTTTTTGTCTTAAATCATCACAGCTTGAGTCGGGATAACGATTAAGATTTGTTATTTTTGACCAGTCGATTTTTATCCATTGATCGTAGTTTTCATTGGCATCAAGGAAGACTCCTGTTTTATATAAATCACGAGCACAGGTATATGGTTTTAATATTTGAATATTTTTATTAGGTTGAATATTCATGGTTTTGAAAATCGTATAGAAACTGATAATTTGTGGGCCGGCAACTGTTCAACATCGGCGATCACTTCAATTGTTTTTTTAATTTTTTGTAAACCTTCTTTAGTGCATTCCTGTACTTGCATCCATTTGCCGTAAGCGTCAACGCCAAGTGGGAGATACATCTTGGCCATGCCCCCGGTTGGAAGAACGTGATTGGCGCCGGTCGCATAATCGCCGCTTGATTTAGACGTCCAATTTCCTAAGAAAATAGATCCGGCATTATTTATTTGTTTTGTAATCAATTCGCTATTTTTTGTCATAATTTCCAAGTGCTCCGGCGCATATTCGTTTGTGAAATCAATTGCTTCCTGTATCGTTTGAACAACAGCTAAAAGTCCATATCTTTTTAAAGATTCTTCGGCGTATTTTCTTGTAGGTAAAGAAATAAGCTGTTTTTCTAATTCTTTTTTCGTTTCCTGTGCCACCTTTTCTGAAGTGGTTAACAAAACACAGGCCGAATCTTCACCGTGTTCAGCGTCGGCCAATAAGTCAGCGGCAATATATTTTGGATTGGCAGTTTCATCAGCAATAATAAAAACTTCAGATGGTCCGGCCGGCATATCAATACTAATCGTATCTCTGGAGATCATTTTAGCGGCCGTGACATAGGAATTACCGGCCCCAAAAATTTTATATACACTAGGAATTATTTCAGTGCCGTAAGTCATTGAGGCAATGGCTTCGGCTCCTCCGACTTTAAAAATTTTTTTAAGACCAATCATGTCCGCTGCAACTAAAGTGGCTGATGGTATTTGACCGTTATTTCGTGGTGGAGAACACATAATAATTTCTTTGCATCCAGCTATTTGGGCGGGGATGGCCGTCATTAAAACAGATGATGGATAGATAGCTTTTCCTCCGGGAATATAGAGACCAATTTTTTCGATCGGTCGCCACTCTCTCCAGACTTTAATTCCTTTTTCCGATGAAACAACGGCATCTTTCTTTTTTATTAACTGGGCTTTTTGGACAAGAGTAATATTTTTTATCATTTGTTTTAATGCCTTGATAGTTGGTTTATCAACTTCTTGGTAGGCATTTCTTATCTCTTCTTGAGCCACTTGAATAGATTGATAGTTTTCTTTTCCATATCTTTGCTGATATTTTTTTAAAATTACCTGATCGCCTTGTTTTCTAACTTTTTCCATTATTTTTTTAACAGCCGGCATAATAGACTGATTCGTCCCAGCCGAGCGATTAACGATTCTTTGATAATCTTTCTTTGATAAATCTTTAAGTTTTATTACTTTCATAAAATTAATTTTTCAACTGACAATAAGGAATTTCCTGATAAGACTTTTTTAAACCGTTTGATCAGTTTTTGCATCAATATTTGTTTTTTATCTGATAAATTGGTTTTGTTTCCGGCTATAAGTATGGCTTGAGAGTCATATATTTTTTCAATTACTCGTAAGTTATTTAATGCCAAAGTTCGTCCTGTTGCAACCAAGTCAACGATGGCATCAGCCATACCCAAGGCAGGAGTAATCTCAACTGATCCGGAGACGGATATAATATTTGCCGAAATGTTTTTTTTCTTAAAATATTCTTTGGTTGAATTAGGATAAGAGGTGACGATTTTGGCATTTTTAAGTTGTTCTATTTTTTTTATATTTGATTCCTCAGGAACTGCTATCGATAAGGAACAAAAGCCAAAATTCAGTTCAATAATATTTGTTACACAATTATTTGATTCATAAATAATATTTTGACCGACGACTCCCAGATCAACGGCTCCGGATCCGACATAATCAGGAATATCATCATCGCGAACATAAACAATTTCCAACGGAAAATTTCTGCAGCTAGAAAAAAGTTTTTGCTTATAGTTTTCAAACTGTAGTCCGGCTGAACGCAAAAAACTAACAGCGTCTTCGGTAAGACGCCCGTCTTTTTGAATCGCTAATTTTAGATTGCCATTTTTCATATTTTTAAAATAACTTTTAACCATAAAAAATCCCCGCCTATTGGCGGGGTAGAGAATTAATTTACTAATAATTAATTACATAAAAGGCGACCCCGCCTGAGGCAGGGGGTGATGAACTAAAGAGTTCATAAAGTTTTTAAAGTCTATAAAGTTCATAAAGTTATCAAAACAAATATATTAACATGTTAATATGATAATATACAATATTTAAAAAGTCAACTGTATTTTATTCTTGACTTTTCTGTTACATAATTTTTATGATATAATTGATGTATGAAAAACTACATAGATTTTACAAAAATCCAAAAAAAATACAAAGGCTCTTGGATTGCTTTAAATGATACATTAGATAATGTTATTTCTTATGGACGTGATGCTAATTCAGTTTATAAAAAAGCTACCAAAAAAGGATTTAAATCTCCAACTTTATTCAAAGTTCCTAAAGAGATAGCCCCTTATTTTGGAACTTCTTTTATATGAAGCATCGATTTAAGTATGCTAAATTTGGTTCATATTATAGACCGGTAATCCAAATTACCTTAAGATATAACGGCAAAGAATTTAAATATTTAGCCCTTATTGATTCTGGCGCTGATCTTAATATTTTTCATGCGAATTTTGCTTCAATTTTAGGCATAGATATTAATAAATTAAAAGTTCATTCTTTTGAAGGTATAAAAAAGGAAGCTTCAGCTTTAGGATATTTAAGCGTTGTTGAGATTGGTATTGATAATACTTTTTTTGATACAGTGGTAATTTTTTCTAACGATATTTCTGATAATGGCTATGGAATATTAGGTCAACAAGGTTTTTTTAATCATTTTAGAATAGAAATGGATTATAAAGGTAAAGATATTGAGTTAAAATCTCATTAATAATTATGTCCACATATCAAAATTATAAACCAAAAAACGAAAGGGAAAAGTTTTTGGCAAGGGTATTTTTGAAATTAAAAACAGAACAGGATGTGGCCAATTTTTTAAGGGACTTATTAACAATTAAAGAGCTTGAAGAATTTGCCAATCGTCTCGAAATGGCGAGATTATTAAAGCAAGGAATGTCTTATAAGACCATAGCTAAAAAACTCAAAGTCTCAACAACTACAGTCACCCGCACCGCTCATTGGCTATTTCACGGTTGCGGTGGATATGAAAAAGTAATAAAATGCTAGCCATGGATATTAATCAGGAAGAAAAAGAATTACTGGAAAAAATAATCAAAAAAGATGAGAAAGCGCTTATTCATGTTTATAAAAAATATCAACCTTCAATCTTTAACTTTGTTAAATCACAGATTAACAACTATCAGTTAGCGGAAGAATTGACTCAAGATATTTTTATAGATTTTATTGAAGCGCTTCGCGACTTTCGATTTCAATCTTCCCTAAAAACTTTTTTATTTTCAATTGCCAGACATAAGGTAGTTGATCAAATAAGAAAAAGAAAGATTAAAAACATTCTTTTTTCCAGACTTCCTTCATATATAATTGAGAGTTTAAAAGTAGTTTTTATTGATGAGGAGATTGATAAAAAGGAATTACAGGAAAAAATAGCTAAAATAATCAATTCACTTCCGAATGATTATCAACTGGTTCTACGACTAAAGTACATAGAAGGAATAAAAATCAAAGAAATTTCTGAAAAATTAAAAATGAATTTTAAAGCTACGGAAAGCTTATTATTTAGAGCCAGAGAAAGTTTTATTAAAGTATTTAACAGTGGATTATGAGATCAATGAATTTGCGCTTAAAAAGAAAAATGAATGAAGTTTTTTCTATTGAACCTAATGATTTTGGAGTAAATTTTTTGACAAATTACTTTAGAAAAATTACTTCCTATCTGAAGATCATGCCCTTTGTCTATGTAATTCCGGTCACTTTTTTGGTATTAATATCACTTTATTTTTTGCTTGGAAGAATTTTGATCAGGTTAGTTACAGTCCTGCAATATGGATTTTAAAAAATTATTAACAAGCCTTTTGACTTCTTTCTTAATTGTTTTTAACAGAATTATTGGTCTTATTTTTAATCCGTATAAAACAATGCGTAAGATAAGTGAAGAAAAAGAGTATTATCAACCAGCAGTTATCATCGGCATAATTTTTATATATTTTAAATTTATTTATTATTTGAGAGATAAAATTTATCCGGCAACGCTAATATATTTTTTGTTTTTATTTAACTTTTTACTGACAGTTAGTTTTTTTTATCTATTGTCTAAATTACTCGACAAAAAAAAAGAAATAACCTTTTTTAGTTATATTTGTACGTTTTCCTATTCACTTTTACCAACTTTAATTTGGTTTTTATCCACTTCAATTTTATATATATTTTTACCACCACCAAGGACTATCTCATTACTTGGAAAAGGTTTTAGCATTTTATTTGTTGCTTATTCTCTAAGTCTATTAATTTGGAAGTTAATTCTTGTTTATCTTGCAGTTAGATTTTCTTCAAAGCAGAATTTTTTTAGAGTTTTATATATGATCATTCTTTATTTACTTTGGTTTATACCCTATTCAATCTTCTTATATCAATATAAACTTTTCCGCATTCCCTTTATTTAAGAATTTTAACAATTTCATTTACCCAAGGAGCGGTTTTAAAATTTTTGATTTGTAATTTATTGACAAGTTCAAATCCATAAGCAAAGTCAAAGTTTGGAGTTGGAAGATCTTTTAATTCGGATATGTAAATATAATCGATTTCATGTTCGGTATAGATACTTTGCGAATCCTTTGCTTTGTAATAAAATTTATCCAGGAACTTGGGCTCATCTGTCAATCCTGTTTTGTCAATATTCCACTCCCTTTTTAAAGCTTCATAAATTGCTTCCAAATCAGTTTGCAGTTTTTCATTAATGTAAATTTGATGTGAAGAAAAAGTTAAATCAAAATATCCGTCAAAGGATAGATGTTTCCGGTGCTGGAGAACAACGTTATTTTGGTAAGTCAAAATGGCAGTAAAT
>Ga0210057_1008186_pt1 | contig 12450 bp, 7 predicted proteins | sample CryGeyCG2114_010_2_FD_183968 | JGI IMG/M metagenome (GOLD analysis project Ga0210057, IMG submission 183968) | Groundwater microbial communities from aquifer - Crystal Geyser CG10_big_fil_rev_8/21/14_0.10 (SPAdes) (version 2) | ecosystem: Environmental > Aquatic > Deep subsurface > Groundwater ... | reverse complement strand
GGGGAATGTAAAAAAATGGCGCTACCGCATGCGGTAGCATACCCCACACGCCACCGGTGGCTACCCGCATCCCCTGCGGCCGATTAATATGGTTGCGCTCATGGTGAAGCCCCCCGCGGGCTTATCCAGCCTTTGTAGCCCCGCTTAGCGGGGCGGAGTAGGCCGCCCGTAGCTTCCAAGAACCTCTAATGGGGTATACCCTTTAAACGCGGGTGAGGTAAGTTTTCCCATTTCTGCGCATATATGGCGGTCACGGGAAGTTATCAACATTATATGCACTGCTGAGGCACAAAATTGATTGTCTTGTAATGTTGTAGAGTGGGAGAATATGTTTATCATAAAGGTACTTCGTATGGGAAATTGAGCATAACCATCACTATGGAACTCAAAGATTTGTGGAAAACCGTACTGGGAGAAATAGAACTCCAAATCTCCCGCCCCAACTTCATCACGTGGTTAAAGTACAGCGAACTTCTCGAGAAGAATGACCGTGAGGGGGTGGTTCTTGTGGGACTCCCTAATAATTTTGCGAAGGAGTGGGTTAAAAATCGCTACCACAAGCTCATCCTTGGGTCCCTTCGCGGTCTCGATGGATCCGTGAAACACGTTGAGTACACGGTCACCAGCACAAGGGCAGTGGGGATGCCCTCCGTGGTGGCTCGCCCCACAAACACCGCACCGCTCACTGATGAAAAATCCCAACTCCCCATCACGGAACTTAAAGTGGATCCGGTGACAAATTTAAACCCTCGCTACACACTTGATACGTTCGTGGTGGGCTCGTCAAATGAACTCGCTTCCGCGGCGGTCCACGCGATCATTAAAGATGTGGGAAAAAAATATAACCCGCTCTTCATCTACGGCGGGGTTGGTTTAGGGAAAACCCATCTCATCCAGGCGACAGGGAACGCCATCCACGCCAAATATCGCGGGAGGGTGCGGGTGTTCTATGTAACATCCGAAAAATTCATCAATGATGTGGTGTGGGCGGTGCGGAACCGGCGCATGGAGGATACCAAGAAAAGGTATCGCGACGTGGATGTTCTCATAATTGATGATATTCAATTTATCGGCGGGAAGCCCACCACCGAGCTTGAATTTTTCTACACCTTCAACGCCCTCTATGAGCACAATAAGCAAATCATTATCTCATCTGACCGTCCCGCCGCGGCTATCCCAACACTTGAGGAACGCCTCCGGTCGCGTTTTGAGGGAGGGATGACCGCCGATATAAGCTTCCCCGACTACGAGATGCGCCTCGCTATTCTTAAGGCAAAAGTGCAGGAACGCGGGGTGGTGCTTGAGGATTCCATCCTCAAGCAGGTGGCGGCGAAGGTGCAGAAAAACACCCGAGAACTTGAGGGGGTCCTCAATAAGATTATTTTTCTCCAGCAGTACAAGGGAGGCGGGGTTGATAGTAAAAAAGTGGACGAAGTTATTAATGAAATGGTATGTGTTTCCGCAAAAAACGTTACCGCGAACGATGTGATAAAGACGGTCGCGGAGTTCTTTGAAATCCCTCAAAGCGAGCTCATTAACCGCAATAGGAAACGGGAGGTGGTGGAGCCGAGACAGATCGCTATGTTCCTCCTCCGCGACGTATTGAAGCTCTCATACCCCCACATTGGCGAAAAATTAGGGAAGCGCGATCACACCACAGCAATCCACGCGTATGAAAAAATATCAAAGGAACTGAACCAAAATCAAGTACTTAACCAAAAAATCATGCTCATCAAGGAACGTGTGTATAAGTCCTAAAAAGATGTGGATGATGGGGGAGAGGGTTGTGGGAGAAAAAAGAGAAGAGATTTTTTGACCAATTAGCATTAAAACTTACCCACAGGAAAACAAATTGGAAAGTCAACACTGGTGAAAGGTAAAAACATTATCCACATATCCACAACCTCTACTACTACTGCTATGAAATTAATAATACTCAAGAACAATCTCGCAGAGGCGCTCTACGCGGTTGAGCGCGCGGTGGGGATAAATACCAACCTCGCGATTTTAAAAAACATTCTTCTCAAGACCGAGAACAATAAAATTTTAGCGATTACCACCAACCTCGAACTCGCCATCACCGCTACCATCCCGGGAAAAATCATTAAACCGGGAGAGATAACGGTTCCATTCGCTATCTTAAGCACCATCATTCGAAACGTGGTTACCGAGCGCGTGATACTTGAGGAGCAGGACCACAATCTTCTCATTACCACCGACAATTACGAAGCGAAAGTGCAGACCCAGAGCGCTAAAGATTTCCCCATCATTCCAACCATACAAAACACTACCCATTTTCTCTCACTCCCCACCGAGCTCCTTAAAACCACACTTGGAAATGTTATTGTGGCCACTCAATTTTCCGACATTCGGCCCGAAATAAGCGGGGTACTCATCCGCTACACAGAAGGGAAGCTCACCCTCGTTGCCACCGACAGCTTCAGGCTCGCGGAGCAGGTGTTGGAGGGAAAGCAGGTGGTCTCGGGTTACGATGAGGTAAGCGCCATTATTCCTCTCCGAACCGCGGAAGAGCTTCTCCGGGTTATGGATCTGGAGAACGGGGAGATTCGTATGGTGATAGACGCAAACCAAATACTCTTTCAAACCGCCTCCCTCTCGGTCATTTCGCGGCTCATCGACGGGACGTTCCCTGAATATCACTCCATCATCCCCAAACAGGTTCGATATGAATTTTCCATAAACCGGCAGGAATTTTTGAGCGCCATTAAGCTGGTGAGCGCATTCTCGGGGCGCACCAACGACATTTCACTTACCGTTGGAGAGGGAAAGAGATTTTTAGAGCTCTATTCTGCCGACAGCGCATTCGGCGAGAATCGATACCGCGTTCCCATTAAACTCAAGGGAGATAAATTTTCCATTGCTTTTAATTGGCGCTACCTCCTTGATGGCCTGAAGGTGTACCGCGGAGAGGAGATATTGGTGGGGGTGAACGCCGCCGATCGCCCGGCGGTATTGCGGAATGCGAACGATCCTTCACTGACCTACGTCCTCATGCCTATCAGGAGCTAAAATAGGAGCTGAAAAAGCTATCAATGAAAGTACTACAGAATGCGAACGATCCTTCACTGACCTACGTCCTCATGTCTATCACGCAGGAGCTGAAATAGGAGCTAAAAAAACTATCAGTGAAAGTACTGCAGGATGCGAATGGATCCTTCACCAACCTGCGTCCTCATGTCTATCACACAGGAGCTAAAATAGGAGCTGAAAAAGCTATCAGTGAAAAAAGAGGGTTTCAGCTGATGCGCGCCCGCCGCGCGCGTCGTATGCTTTTATCTGCACGAGATTTTGCTGGTTCAGTGGAAAATCAACGGCGTAGCGGTAAGTGTAATAATTTCCAGAGGCATTCACAGCGTTGATGAGCCGGCGATTGTAGTAGAGTTCCACCCGTTGCAGTTCGGCGCCAGCGGAGCGGATATCCGCTTGGATGGTGGCGGGCGAGTTTACAAACTCCCCATTTGCCGGCCTTATATTTGAAATCACAACAGTCGGTTGCGCATTTTGGGGACCTCCTCCTTCCGCCCACGGAGCTCCCGCCGTCTCATACCCCACCCCTTCGGGGAGAGGGGTGTTGTATTTGTAGAAGTTGGGGATGTTCTCCTGAGCCCACCCGAGTACCCCCCGCTCCCAATTCTTGAATTGCGGATCCGCATCCGGATCTTCCGGGGGATTCCCTAAGGGATCATCCCGTTTCACATAGGAGAGGATGGAATGAATTTGTGGGTATCGCTTCCCGCCCACCACGGGGGCGAACTCCGATTCCCCGTTCAGCATCGGTTTTGGGGAAAGTGAAAAAGGATCTGGGCGCGTAAAGGTCTCCGTGGTGTAACGCTTGAGGGCTTCACGGAGAAATGCGTTCCACACAGGAACCGCGGCGAGGATGCTTGACCCTTGGCGTATCATAGGGGAGTTGTCGTTGTTGCCCGCCCACACACCTACCACGAGCGATGGGGTATATCCGACTGTCCAAGCATCCCGGTGGTCCTCCGAGGTTCCGGTTTTTAAAGCCACCTCGTGGTCGGGAAATATGGTGAGCGCATTACTGCTTCTGAAGATAGGGTAGCGGAGCTGCGGGTCCGAGAGGATCTGCGTCACGAGGCGTGGGTACTGGGGGTCCGCGACGCGCTCCGCTTGATCGTGGTATTCTTCAACGGCGTTGCCGTTTTGGTCCTCAACCTTAAGAACCATTACCTGCGTGTGGCGAACACCCTCCTGGGACAAAGTTGCGTAGGCGTTCACAAGGTCAATGAGCCGTACCTCCCCCCCGCCTAATGTGAGCGAGAGACCATAGCGCCACCGTTCCTGAAGTGTGGTGATGCCGAACGCATGGAGATTTTTTAGGGTGTCGTCAAAACCCGCAAGGTAGAGCACCTTCACCGCTGGTATATTCAGTGATTGCCCGAGTGCGTCTTTGAGATGTACGGGGCCGCGTACCATACCATCAAAATCCTCCGGGCGGTAACTCGTGGCGGGATCGTTTCTGGTGTCAAATTCAGTGGAGGCGTCAAACACCACCGTGTCCGGGGAATAGCCTTTTTCAAACGCAGTGATGTACACAAACGGTTTCAAGGCCGATCCCGGTTGCCGGAGCCCATGAGCGGCAACGTTGAAGTTGCCTTCAAATTGGCAGTTCTCCCCCGGGGTGCACCCCTCGGGTTCCGGGGCCCCGAAGTAATCCTTAGAACCCACGACGGCGAGCACCTCGCCGCTTTTAGGGTCCTGCACCACCATCGCGGCATTGCGGCTTCCATAGTTCTCGGCATTCTGCGCCGTTCCTTCCCCCACCGCTTTTTCAGCCAACTTTTGGAGGTCCCAGTCAAGCGAGGTGGTAACCTTCAACCCCCCGTTCTCCACCACACTTTCCCCGTAGCGGCTCACCAGGTAATCTTTTACCATGAGCGTGAAATGGGGCGCTTTAATGGAACCGAGCGAGGGTGGGGAGAACTCCACATTTTCCCTTTTCGCACGGTCGCGCTCCGCGGGGGCGATGTAGCCGAGTTCAACCATACGATCCAGCACATATTCCTTACGCGTGGTGAGCTCGTCCGCGTGCACACCCCACGGCGAGTAGTAGCTCGGCGCGCGGAGAAGTGCTGCAAGCACCGCGGATTCCGCGAGCGAGACATCTTTCGCGGACTTATCGAAATAGATCTGGCTTGCCGCCTCCACACCGTACGCATTTGAACCGTAGGGGATTTGGTTCAGGTAGAAGGAAAGTATCTCGTCTTTGCTGTACTTCGATTCCAACTGCACCGCGAGGACAAGCTCCTTCACCTTCCGGGAAATGGTGCGTTCAGAGGTGAGGTATACGTTCTTCACGAGCTGTTGGGTAATGGTGGATCCTCCCTGCGCGAAATATCTCTCCCTAACGTTGGTGATGAACGCTCGAAGGATGCCCCTCCAATTGAACGCTGGCTCGGAGTAGAACTGGGCGTCCTCGGCGGCAATGGTGGCCTCCCTCACCCATAGAGGGATCTCACTAAAAGGCAGGACCGTGCGTTTCTCCTCGCCGTGAATCTCATAGAGGAGCACTGTTCCTGTTCGGTCGTAGAGCTTAGTGGATTGTTTTACCTCACGCGTCGCGAGTTGTTCCGGTGACGGGAGCCCCTGGATGGTGAGCGCAAGGAGGATGGCACCGCCCGCGAGCACCGCCCCAGCGGCCAAAAGCACCCAGGAGGAGAGATGAAATTTTACCCTCCGCCGCTTTCGTCGCAACGACTTACCCCTTCTTATCATACGTTCTTTCCATCCTAACGTTTTCATTCGACTTGTGCCATCGCTTTCGCGGGGGAAGAAAAACCCCACTCCGACCCGGGTCGGAGCGGGGTTTTTATGGCGCTACTCGTTCTCTTCGGGCTCGTCGTCGTTCAGCAAATCTTCGCGGGGGATAGGAGGCACCTCCGTACCCTCTCCCTCCTCATGCCCCCTCTCTTCTTCCGGAGAATCGTTATCGCTTGATATGCCGTCCCCTAAGTAGGCCATACGGAGAATCGCGGTGTACATAGTTAGCTCAAGTGATAGAACGACCTTTTAGGTTTGTGTCAGTATACAGAAGGGAGTTTTGATGTCAACCCCATTAGAAGCCGCCCCGCCGAAGGTGCGGCTACGGTCGCCTTGGGGCGACCTGCTTCTAACGGGGTCAATCTCATATATAATGGTTCAATGGCTTAGAAACACCTGGGGCATAGAATATGGGTATGTATGAAACAAATCTGCGGTTGCCACACCTCCGCATGGAGGCGGTGCGGATGGTGCGGGGAGGATATGGGGTGCGCGAGGCGGCACGGCACTTCGGGTACACCCCAAGCGCGGTTTCAAAGTGGGTCGCGCGGGCAAATGGTCTCTCCTCGAACGTGCGGGTCATCCCCACCCGTTCCTCGCGCGCATTGCCCCCACCCTGTGTGCGTATCGCCGAGAGATTCCCGAGTATCTCCGGTGGTACAATGAGAAACGGCCCCACATGGCGTTGCAGATGCAATCGCTGATGGATATCATCCAATCAAAGTGTTTCTAAGGTATTGGTTGGAAAACAACCAGATGCGGGCTCCCCGCCGCAAAACAGGGACTTACAATCAATAGGGTACATAAAAAACCATTATTGTCCACAGGTGCTCTGTTTAAACAGAGCACCTGTGGTATGCTGTATACTGTGAGTATGGCAAGGCGTCTCGCGGCTCTCACTATTGCATGCGCGGTAATTCCCGCGCTCGTTTTCGCGCAGGTTTCAAATTCCGCACTTCCTGATTCTGGTACAACTCCAAATTCTCCCTTTTATTTCCTCAAGACCTGGAAAGAGCAGATTCAGCTTTTTTTCACGTTTGATACGGAGCAAAAAGCAAGGCGATATCTGCATCTTGCAGAAGTTCGTTTAGCCGAGTATCAAAGAATGATTGAGAAAGGAACCCTTCAACAGGCTCAGGGTAAGTACCAGGAAATCGCCGATAAAACGCTGATGAAATATGAGGATCAGTTAAACAGCGCCCTCCAAAAAGCAGAAGAACTAAAAAATAAAGGCAAAGACATTAAAGATTTATATCAAAAAGTAGAAGAAGCAACTTCAAAACATTTACAAGTTCTTCAAGAAAATCTAGCTAGAGTGCCCGAAGCTGCTAAAAAAGGAATTGAAAAAGCGATTGAGGCATCAAGTAAAGTGTTAGATAAGGCGGTTGAAACGGTAGGCAGAAAAAGCATTCATCAACTTGAGTCAGAATTTTACGGCGAGATGGATAACTGGCAAACCTACCGAAACGAGCCGTACGGGTTTGAGTTTAGGTATCCGTCGGATTGGATTCGTAACCCCGCGTGGGCGGATCAAGAAACAGAGAATTATGTCTCATTCCAATCGCCGCCAAAACACTACAAAATTGCAAGAAAAGTCGAAGAAGAGGGCCTTACTGGTTTATCATTAGAAATTTTAATCAATCCGACAAAAGAATATAAAAATTTGGAAGAGTTTGTAGACGAAGATAAAGAGGAAAATCAATCACATCGGATTGCTACGCCAGCAACAAAATTAATTAATAGTGTTCAATTTTATGCCTACAATACTTGGCACATGGGTGAACATTGGCATTATTATACGCTTATCAACCATCAGATAATTCATTTGCGGTTCGGGTTAAGTGATGTTGCTACGGCTCCGGAATCGGCAAGTTTATATTCAGAATTTCAGAAAGTTTCCCAAGATATCCTCTCCACTTTCAAGTTTATTTCTCCTTCTTAAGTTAACCCATCCGCAGGGCTTATTTATCCGCATTTTCCTATGGGGGTTGACCCCGTCACCAGACCCAGAACCAGAACGCAGTTCGGTTCTGGACTAGTCCCGCATCGTCCGCCTAAGGCGGACTGGTGCGGGGTCAAGCGCCGTCACATCCCTGCGGGAGATCTCTTGAAGTAAGACAACGCCCAGACACTTCCATAATATGATGCCTCAATTTATACTCATATGCGTACAAATTGAGGCATTATTTTTTTAAGACATTTTATCCTGAGCTTGTCGTTGGAGGCAGTGTTTTAGCTATAGGTGCGGCTGTTTATTGAAAAATGCTGTGTCAGTACAAGGCGTTGTAGGCAGCCCTGCCTGCGCAGGCAGGGCTGCCTGCTCCGATTTGAGTTCTCGGGACTCTCATCGAGAGTCTCGGGACCGGCCAGGCAGGGAAGCGCTTGCCTGCCCGCTGGCAGCCGCTAAGGGACGGCTTATCTCTAACGGGGTAAATGCCGTAACTCCTGCGCCCTCTCCCTCGTTATATTGGTAACAAGGCGCTATACCGAGGTTCTCCACAGGGCGCCTTTACATGGTAGCGGGGGTTTGCTACCATTTTACAGGAAAGGAAAGGTGGCTTACCCCGTGCCACAACAGCGAAGGTAGGTTGTGGTGATGCAGGGTAAGTACGGTGCGTGACCACGAGGTTGTGGCACCGGGCTTAGAGTGAGGCTAAGCTACGGACGCGAGCTTCGAGTTTTTAGCTTTGAGCTTTTGGGGGTTTCTCTAAAAGCTAATCACTAACAGCTAAAAGCTTCTGCTTGTGACCAGCTCACTCTAACGCACGAGTGAGTTCTTTTATTTTAGACGCGGATTAATACTGAATTAATGCGGATTCATACGGATTTTAAGACACGGATTGATACGGATCGGAACGGATTTATACGGATATGTCTTCAGTTGTAAGTCGTTGGTCGTTTGTCGTAAGTAGTATCATTACTAACCCATCATTTCTCTGCTTCGTCCGCGGCTGATCCTCACTAAGTCGGCGGTTGGTCGAAAACAGGGGAGCGATGTTCCAGAACACATAAAGGTCGAAATGCAATACATGCATTGAAAAAGTCGAAAATAAGAAAACAAATGAATAGATTAGTAAGAAAAATAGCAACAGTGGGCGTTGCCATCGTAACGGTGGTTTCGCTCTCTGGTGTGGCACCTGCGTTCGCCCAGACATCAGCGGCGGACCTGCAGGCGCAGATTACACAGCTCTTAGCATTAATCCAGACCTTGCAAGCCCAGCTCGCGGCCCAAGCCGGTGGCGCCGTAGCGCCCTCGTACAGCTTTACCCGTAGCCTCACTGTGGGTTCGGTTGGCGCGGACGTGAAGGCACTCCAGCAGTGGCTGAACGCGAATGGGTACACCGTGGCGGCGAGCGGAGCCGGGTCGGTGGGTAAAGAAACCACCTACTTCGGTGCTCTGACGAAAGCCGCGGTGGCGAAGTATCAGGCCGCAAAGGGGATTACCCCCGCGGTAGGATACTTTGGTCCCAAGACGCGCGCGGCAGTAGCGGCAGCGGCTCCGGTAACGCCAGTTACGCCTTCCGGCGTGACGCCTCCAGTAGTGATAGTCCCCGCGGGCACGGACCTCCAGGTCTCGCTCGCGGCTGACTCTCCGTCAGCACGGACCATCGGTTCCGGCACGGCGTTCAACCCGGCGATAAAGGTAGCCCTCACGACGGGCGCGAAGGCGGTGTCTGTCACCGGCATCACGCTCCAGAAGAGCGGCTTCGTTGCCAACACGAACCTGAACGGTGTGGACATCGTTGACTCCAAGGGCGTGCGGCATGGGCAGGTGGTGACCTCGGTGAATGCCGACAACACCATCACGATTCTCATGTCGACCGCTCCGATCACGATTCCCGCGAACTCCACCGAATACATTTTGGTGCGGTTCAACCTTCTCTCATCCGCGAGCAGCGGGACAGTGAGCTTCGGTATCAGTGCGGTGTCTTCCATTACGGCTGACACGACGGCGATCGCGGGTGCGTTCCCGATCACGGGTTCCATTATGAACATCGTGAGCGGCACGAGCTCGCTCGCATCCACCACACTTGACGTGCTCACGGGCACGGGCTCAAGCACGCTCAATGTGAACGCGGCCGATCTCCAGGAGATCACAAAGTTCCGCATTCAGGAGGTGTCAAGCAACGAAGGTATCAACCTCTACAGCCTGACGCTCTACAACGCCGGCACTGCGGCTGACGCTTCCTACAAGGACGTCACCCTCATCGCGCCGGACGGGAGCACGGTGCTTGCAACGGCACAGTCCGTGGGTAAATATGTGGTGTTCAACCTCGCTACCCCTTACTTCATTGACAAGGGGCAGACGAAGGATTTCACCGTGAAGGCGAAATTGGTGGACGGTGCGGCGCAGACGGTCAACCTTGAGGTGTACAACAACTACGATATTGACCTCCGCGGTGCGACGACCCTCGTCTCGGTGATCCCTGGCGTGGGTTCCAACGACACTGCGTTCCCGATTGGTAATGGGTTCAACATTCAAACCATCGGTTCCGGTTCACTCACGCAGATGAAGGCGACCGATTCGCCTTCCTCCGCGGTGGTGCCGGGCGCCACGAGCGTGGTGCTCGCGAAGTACACCGTGAAGCCGACTGGCGAGAACTACGAGCTCCGCGCAGTCAAGTTCTATGTCGCGACCTCCGCAACGCCGGGAACGTCGCTTTCGGGTACGGTCTATGTGAAGGTGAACGATGCTATTGTGTACAGCGTCGCCGCGTCCAGCATTTCAAAGACGACGCCGACTGAATACACGCTCTCGTCCTACCCGATAATTACCTCGGGTGTGAACAGCACCATCACCATTAGCGCCGATATCAATTCTTCGGCGACGTCCGCTGATAACTATCAGGTGAAATCGTTCCAGATTACGACAGCGAAGCGCATCACGACGAACGATATAGTGACGAACCCGACCTCCGCGACGGACGCAAACTCCATCGCGGTGAAGAGCGCGACCCTTGTGGTTACAACACTCGCGACACCGGTCGCGAACAGCGTGGTGGCGGGGACCTCGCAGTACGAGTACTCCACCATCAAGCTTGATGCGTCCACAGGCGGCGAGGATGTGAAGGTCTCCAAGATCACCATTACAACTGGTAGCGGTAACCTCACGGAGGTGCAGAACCTGAACCTCTACAAGGACAGCGAGACCTCACCTCTGGTGACGACGGCCTCCACGGCTGCGAACGCCGCGACCGTTGCGTTCAACTTCTCAAGCCCGGTTGTGGTGACGCGGGCGACGCCGGTGACCCTCCACCTCAAGGCGGATGTGGTTTCCGGTACGAACGCGCACGCGTTCTACATCGCTTCCTCTTCGGGTCTCACCGCAGTGGGGTCAGAGACCGGCAATACGATCTCTGACACCAGCAGTGTCACGTTCTCCGGTCTTGGTCAGAACCAGACCCACGTGGCGAGCGGGAGGCTCATCGCCTCCGTTGGCAGCGGCTCGCCGACCTTGGACCAGGTAGCGGGCGTGGGCACACTGAAGCAGACGTTCTTCGCGGTGAAGCTTACCTCGCAGTACGCGGCGCAGAAACTCACAAAGCTCCAGGTCTACGCATCGTCAACCCTGAACGGGCTGGCGACGACGACGCTGGCGAACGTCGGATTCTACGAAGGTAATGCCAGCACCGCATTCGCGACGCCGGTGCCTACCTGTGTCTCTGACGTGAGTTCCGCGTGGTGCACCTACAGTGCGACCGCTTCCGACAACCTTCTCTCGGCGCCGATACCGGTTTCCGGTACGACGATCTATGTGAAGGCGGATGTTGGTGCGGGTGGTTCCGCCAGATTGGGCGATGCGTTCAAGATGATGATCATCTCAACCTCGTCGGATATCACGGCGAAGGACGCCAACGGCAAGGCGTCGACGGTTGTGGGGACTCCGGCGGTAACCGGCTGGACCTACATCGCGAGCGGCCCCGTCACGATTGAAGCGGACAACACTCAAATTGACACTACGGTGAACACCGCGGCGGGTATGAGTGCCGGTATCTTCAAGATTACCAACAACAGCGGTGCGACCATCCGGTTGGCTACGTCTACGACGTTCAAGTTCAACCAGGCCGGTTCAGCGACGAGCTCGTTTGACCTCTACATCGGCAACAGCGTCGGTGCGGCGACCACGAGGATCAACGCGGGTAACGTGGGGCAGGCGACCACCACGAGCGGCTTCGTCAACTTCCAGATTTCCACGTCCTCTGCGACGAATCGTGAAATTGGGATTGGCGCCGCGAAGTACCTCGTCATCAAGAACACCGACGTGACCGCCACCGGCGGCACTTGGGCGTTCTCGGTGGGTGCGCTGGGGCAGATCATGTACCAGGCGGATAACACCTCATTGGGGTATGACTCAGACCCCTATGAAGCGGTTGTCACCCCAACGGATCTCTCTGGTGTGGCACAGGGTCTCTACGTCGGTTTGAACCCGGCGAGCGGTCCCGCGAACTCCACGATCTCCATCAGCACGAGCTACTAACACTGGTTGATTGTTTTGGTTTCCCGATAGCACATAATCGGGTCAACCAAAAACCGCCTTCGGGCGGTTTTTGGTTCACGGATTCATACTGATTTTTACGGATTGATACGGATACTGTATAATATCCACATTAATCAGTTTTAATCCGTATAAATCTGTGTATGGCATTA
>Ga0210057_1008185_pt1 | contig 12450 bp, 15 predicted proteins | sample CryGeyCG2114_010_2_FD_183968 | JGI IMG/M metagenome (GOLD analysis project Ga0210057, IMG submission 183968) | Groundwater microbial communities from aquifer - Crystal Geyser CG10_big_fil_rev_8/21/14_0.10 (SPAdes) (version 2) | ecosystem: Environmental > Aquatic > Deep subsurface > Groundwater ... | reverse complement strand
GCTTGGCGGCTTGCGAAGCAGAGATCCCGCCGGCGAATGAGAGAGGTCAGAGTAGAGTACGAGGTCGAGGACTGGAAAGTTGGCGGCAAGAAAGCCGGCCGTCGTATCGACTTTCATTTCTTTTACGAATTCAGGTCTTGATCGGACGAGATTTACCGTGGTTATGCCGCGGTTTTTTTATCAAAAATTCCTATAACTTACAACGGCAATGAAATGGTGCGGTCGTCGATTTTGATTATTACTGAAGTTATTTCAATGAATAAAAAAATCCCCGAAGGGGAATTATTGGTCCTCAATCAAAATTGAGCAAATGATTTTCGGTCTGCAACAGACCTCCTTGCGCCGCTCGTGCTCGATTGCAGCCATGCTTTTCGCCTGACCGTGGCCTTCCGCTTCCAGTACGAAACGGAAAGGGCAGCCAGGAGTCTGGCAGAGTGTAAGCCACTTTGCTTTGAGGTCGGCGGTGGTTTGCGGAGTCAGGTTTAAAATCCTGGTCATTTTTTCTCCTTAGACTTTGCGGATTAGAACTTGGTGACCATAGACATCTCGGTCAGGGTGATGGAGTCGGACTTTGGCGTCTTTTGGAATTTGCCAGAGCACGGCGCCGAGGGCGCAAACCTGCTCGGGAAGTGGGCGCTCTTCAGGATTTGTGAGAGTAGTAAAAGAGCCATCTGCATTGCGTATGATGTAGCTTGCAACATATCCGACAAACGTGGCGTGACCAAGATCAGCTCCTTTTGCGTCACTGACTCTAACGCGTTGTCCTGGTTTGAATGAATTCATTTTTCCCCCTTGATTTGCGTGGGTATATTAGAGCTTTTTAACTGAATAGTCAAAACTTCGATTGACAGTAATTTTGCCGAATGCAATTATAAAATACTGTCAAAAGGAGGAAACCATGGAAAGCCAGATCCAGGAAGCGGTCACGATTACCCCAAAAGACGTCGATAAACTCAGTCAGGCTCTGGATATCGCAACCCGGTATTCCAGGGAGCAAACGCAGCTTGATTTCCTAGTCTATTCAAGGGAGCAATCATCTGACTGTGCTGAGCGCAAGGACCTGACCCGCCAGATCAGGAATGCAAGGCGCCGGATGAAGAGGCTGAGCTACCAGGTAGAAATGGATCCGCTGGCAAAAAAGCTTCTGCCACAGGCAAAGTCTCACGACGCGCAGCGCCTCATGAGAGTTCAAGAAATTCTCGAAGGCACCTTTCTTGGATTAGTCTACTGCGCCGTGACAAGTGAGCGCGAGTCTAGCAATGGAGAAGGCAAGCTTTTCCCCACTCTGCACGTGAACAGCGGACCGAACAGAAAGTGGAAGGATTTTCTACGGGCCATTATGGCGGGCGATTTGCCGGATGTTCTAGCCCGGCTGCAAGGACTCCTGCATGACATGGTTATGAATATGGCCTGTACCAGACTATCGCCGTTATCCGGTCCGATAGAAATTTCTCCTAGCGACGTCGTCAGTGGGGAGAAATATTCGGTCAACTGATTTACCTCCGCAAGGAGGTTTTTTATTTGCTCAGTTAAATTCGTGGTGATAGTATGATCAGAACGCTTGGGATTTCTTCCCAAAGCGCAATCAAGGAGGAGTCAATGTCTAGCAGTTTCTATCGCCGAGCGGGTGTGAACCTGGAGGTCGGTGACGAGTTTTCCAGTATCGCAGGGGAGGTCTGTCGGAGCTCGTTCGACAATTCCCCATATATCAGAGTACTCGTGCCGGAGCAGAGCAGTTTTCGGGGGCCACGAAGTTTCCAATTCGTAAATGTTCCTCTGGACTGGACCTTTGACCTGTGTCCTGATGGCGCCGGCACAAAGCCAGTATTCTGCGACGCTTTGATAGGCGCTCTTCGCAAGCCCGAGCTTGTGAGATGGGCCGCCGCCGACTGGTGGCAGATGTGCGTTGCCGACGTCCTTCGCTGGGGCGGTTTGCCGGTTTTGGTCGTCAATCAACTCGACGTCAGATCACTCGGTGACCCCAAAGGATCTGAGGACGAGCGTCTGCGCAATGCAATCTTTTGTCAGATGATGGCGGGACTGGGTCAGATTGCTCGAGAGGAAGAGGTCGTGCTTTATCGCGGCGAGACGGCGGAGATGGGTCTGTGTGTCGGGTCAGACAACCCTGATCCATTTGCCCCCTTTCTCTGGTCCGGAGCGGCTTTGGGGCTGTATGATCCGTCACGGATGATTGTCGGTGAAAACTTGGAGCCCGGCATGGTCGTCATCGCGTTGCGCGAGTTCGGCTTCGGGGCCAATGGTCTGAGTGCGGCGCGCAAAGCTTTTTCGATGATGTTCGGCGAAGGTTGGCACAGCAACTCTCATGCTATCAACATGATCGGACAGGCGGCGGAGCCTTGCAGCTCTTACAGCTCGTATCTCAAAGATCTCAACGGTTGGGGAAAGAGAGGTCGAGTTCCGGTCTGTTTGATTTCCCACCTGACGGGCGGAGGAATCGTTGATAAATTCTACCGCGACATGCTCAGGCCACGGGGGCTCTCGGCTGTACTGGATGACCTTTGGGCACCGCCCCCGATTATGCGCAGCTGTCTAGACTGGAGTGAGGGTCAGATGACGGAGGAGGAGGCTTATCAGAGCTTCAACGGCGGCCAGCGCATGCTACTCACGGTAAGGCCGATCGACGTCGAAGACTGCCTCCGCCGAGCAGGCCATTTCAACGTTCACGCAAAAGTCTGCGGCAAGATCACGCAAGAGGCACAGCCGACGCTGCGCATCCAATCCGGTTATAGTCGCAAAATTCTTGAGTGGGACTAAATTCTAGTCAGAACTTTACCACCCGCATCATTTCGATGCGGGTTTTTATTTGAAATAATTTTGGGATTTTGGTGTAGTAATTTGTTAGAATACCTGGTATGGCAGAGCAAAAACAGACAAAAACTGACGAAGAGCTGGCTTTATCGGTGCAGCATGGCGATAAAGAACTTTTTGGCGAACTGATCACACGCTACGAAGATAAAATGCTGCGTTACGCTTCACGGTTTTTGCAGTCGCCGCAAGAGCGGCAAGATATTGTTCAAGATATATTTCTCAAAAGCTACAGTGCTATTCAGTCGTTTGACAGCAACAGGAAATTTTCTTCTTGGCTTTACCGCATCGCGCACAACGAGATCGTAAATTTACTGAAGAAAAATTCCCGAAGCCCTTTGAACTTTTTTGACCCGGAAACATTTTTTCCACACCCGGTATCTCATGAAATGCCGGAGAGGGATTTAGAAAAAAAAGAAATCGAGCACCTCGTGGCTGGAAGTTTAAAAGAGTTGGATTATAAATACAAGGAAGTGCTGGTACTCTATTATATAGAAGATATGGATTATAATGATATTTCAGAGATTTTGAAAATTCCCGTTTCCACGGTTGGGGTCAGGTTGGGTCGCGGTCGAGAAAAATTAAAGCAATTAATCGGCGGTAAGCAATAACATGCAGCAAGACAACGACAAAAATTCGGTCAGAGCCCAGGTTCTCGACCAGATCAAGGACGGTTCCGTGAAGATGAGGTCGAGAGCGTATTTTGTGCTGCGCACTGTTTTGTACATTCTGGGAGCGGTATTGGTATTACTGCTGGCAATATTTTTGGAGAGTTTTATTCTGTTTTCGGTGCAGAGGACTGGGGCATGGTTTATGCCCGGCTTTGGATTTTCCGGCTGGGGAATTTTTCTGACGAGTTTTCCCTGGGTTTTACTGCTACTTGTTTTGTTATTCGTATTTATCTTGGAAGCTTTGGTAGCGCATTTTCATTTCTCTTATAGTAAGCCCGTGGTCTATACTATTCTGAGTTTGGTCGGAATTGTGGTGGCAGCCGGTTTTTTTCTAAGAGCCTCCAGTCTGCACAATTTTTTACTCGATAAAAGCTATGAAGGAAACCTACCTTTGGCCGGACCAATGTATCAGCATTATGCCGCCGAAGGTGACGAAAGAATTTTGATAGGTGAGTTGCAGGCTGTCACAGAAAACGAGGTTACTATCAGAACAGTGGAAGGAGAGATTTTGCAAGTTAGGATAGATGAGCAAACGAGAATGGGTCGGGGAGTGGAATATTTAGAGGGTACGGTTGTCGCGATTATTGTAGATTATGACAATGAACAGATGACGGCTCTCGGTATACGCCCGGTCAACAGGCAGTTCGACAGTTTTTCACCTCGCAATCTTCATCGCGGACCTGGAATGATGCATCTTTTCACCCCCCTAAATAATTTTTGAAAGAAAATTTATTGGCCGTTGTAGTAAATGGTGAAAGGGGGTGAGGCCATGAAAAAATCATTTATTTATTCTTTTGCACTTGCAGCGGTGGCTTTGTTGGTAGGGGTTGGAGTTGTATCAGCTCATGGGGGGCTCGGTAACTTTTCCAACCTAACTCTAGAGGAGCAAGCCACTCAGCATGAGCAAATGTTTGAAAAACAAGCCGATATATTAGGCATCAGTGTCGATGACTATAAACAGGCTTGGTCCGAGGGTAAAAACCTAATGCAGATAGCCGAGGAGCAGGGAATAACTGTCGAGGACCTGCGATCTCGCATGCAGGAGCAAAAACAATCGCTGCTACAGGAGCACCTTAACAATTTAGTCACGCAAGGCGTGATTACTCAAGCTCAAGCCGATAGCCGTCTGGCTGCAATGGAGCAGCAGGTAGGAAAAGGTATGGGCATGATGGGGCCGAAAGGGGCGCATCATCATGGGTTCTTCAGACAGTAGTAGCCGTTTGGTCGTTTCAGCCCTCCACTTCTGTGCACGGGAGCGGAGGCCTAAAAATATCAGACGGTTTTTTTATTTCAAAAATTTTTGTATAATAATATCACAAACAATTCATCATATAACATGAACCAAGAACATAAAAAGACCTGGATAACGATCGCCGGAGGAATCGTCCTGGTCCTCATCGTGATCTTTTCCATGCAAGGTGGCAAGTCTTCCACAGAAGTAGATGACACAAGTTCTTCTGAGGATGACGCAATGATGCAGGATGAGGTTAAAACAGGTGAGGAGACGACACCGTCCTCAGGGAACCCGCCAGCAAACAAATCTGGTAGCGGTCTCCCGGTATCTATGGCCTATGAAGAAGCGGTGGAGAAATATGAAGGACGCAGAATCCAGTTTGATAACTCCTGTCAGGCAAGTCCAAGCAAGCTTACATACAAAAACGGTACGGAGATTATGTTCGACAACCGTTCCGAACAGCCAAAGGTTATTTCGTTTGATGATCAGAGCAAGCAGCTTTTAGGCTACAGCTATACCGTAATAAAAATGACCTCGCCTTCGGTACCATATACAGTCATCGTCAGCTGCGGAGAGAGCAAGAACGTTGCTCAGATAACCCTGCAGCCATAGTTAAATGAAGACGAATTTAGAAAAAAAGGTTATCTTGGTCACAGGAGGAACGGGGGGCTTGGGAGAGTCGGTGAGCCAGGAGCTCGTGTCGTTGGGGGCGACGGTTGTTACCACTTTTCGTAACCAGAAAGAGTTTGATGAATTGAAGTCGGAGTTGGGGGAAAACTTTTCCGGTATTGAAGTCGATGTGACCGATGAACGAGCGGTGAGAGAAGCTGTGCAGAAAATCATCGCAGAACATGGTCGAGTAGATGGTCTGGTCAATCTAGTAGGAGGTTACAAGGGAAGCTCTTTTTTGGAGGTCAGTGTTGAAGACTTTCAGAAAATGTTTGCACTAAACACGCTTTCAATGTTTGTAGTATCCAAAGAAGTGGTCAGGCACATGAAGAAAACCGGCTATGGACGAATTGTAACTGTGGGTACAGCCACGCTTTTTGAGAAAAATACCAGCTTGCTTGGCATTTACCTTGCCACCAAAGCGGCAGTCTTGGAATTGACCAAAAGTCTGCAAGCGGAATTTATAGATTCTGATATCAACGTGAACGCGATTTTACCCGAAACCATGGACACATCCGCCAATCGCAAAGCTATGCCGAAGGCAGACCCGGCCAAATGGTCACAGCCAGCTGAGATAGCCAAGACTGTAGCGTTTTTGCTTTCTGAAGAGTCGAGGTCTGTCAGGGGAGCATTTCTTCCGGTTCGAGGAAAAGAAATATAAATTTATTTTAACTACAAAAAAACCGTCCCGCTTAGCGGGACGGTTTTGATTTACCATCATTTGGGCATTACCAATTTTTCTTCGCCGGAGGCGGAGTCTCCCCCGGGGACGTATTTTTGAACTTTTTTGAGAAACTCGTTTGGGTCGATACTTTTGTGGATATAATCTACAACCCATTTTTCTCTGGCCCACTGCTCGCCTTCAAAGGAAAGGTCTTCATTGGTCAAGAAAATAACCGGGATGTTTTTCGTCCGCTCTTCTTCGTGTAATAGCTTGGCTACACTAAAGCCTGTTTCACCAGGCATGCGAATATCCAACAGGATGAGGTCAGGCATAAATCTGCGGGCCATTTCTCGACCGGCAGCCGGATCCTGTGAATACATTACTTCATAGCCGGCCTTGGCCAGCTTGGCGCCCATGATACGCTGCATCATCGGGTCATCGTCGATTATAAGGATGTGTTTTTTGTCTGCCATAATGTCAAAATTATAAATGATTAAACATTGCCTGACAAATCTTATTTTTTGATATTGATTTGACATACAATACCCCCCTAGGGTATTATAAAAACATGAACCAGAATATCAAAAAAAGAGCCAGTCACCGACTCAAAATTATCGAGGGACAAATCCGCGGGCTACAGAAAATGCTCGAGCAGGAGGATTATTGTGTGGATTTGATCATTCAACTAGCTGCTGTGAAAGAGGCGATGTCCTCAGTAGAGGATTTGATTTTAGAGAACCATCTCAGTACCCATGTGGTCAGCCAGGTCAAAGGAGGTAAGCACGGCCAAGCAATAAAAGAAATCCTGGAAGTTCACAAGCTAACTCGCAAAAAATAGTATGCACGATCACAATCATCACCACCATACTCCTGCGCACACAAAGGCCGTTCACGATCATAGTATGAATCACGGTTCGGCCCAGGATTTTTTGCATCGTTTTTGGATTGTCTCTGCGCTCATCATCCCTTTGCTGTTATTGACAGACAAAGCAGCCGAGATCTTGGGTTATGCGAAGTTGCCCTACGCTGATTTATTAGGTTTTGCTATTGCAACCGTGATTTTTGGTTTTTCATTTGTCTTTTTTCAACACGCCGCGCATGAAATCAGGTCGAAAAGCTATGGCATGATGACCTTGGTATCCCTGGCGGTGGGAGCTGGTTATCTCTTTTCGGCGGTTTCCACATTTGCTCCGGGACTTAATACGCAATTTTATCTCGAAATATCTACACTGATATGGATTTTGCTTTTCGGTCATTTTTTGGAAGCCAGATCGAGTGTTTCTGCTGGGAACGCGCTTGATGAAGTGGCAAAGTTGTTGCCGAAAAAAGCACACAAGATCGTGGACGGAAAGCAGACCGAAGTTGAGGTCGTGGAATTGCAAGAGGGTGATACTGTTTTGATTAAACCCGGTGAGAAAGCGCCAGCCGATGGGATTGTGATCAAAGGCAGCGCCAATGTGAATGAATCTTTGATCAGCGGAGAATCCAAACCTGTTGCTAAAAGCTTGGATACAAAGATCGTCGCCGGCTCTGTTTGTTTGGACGGGTCTTTGACCGTCAGACTCACCCGGGTAGGGGAAGGTTCGACAGTCGGGCAGATCAAAAAGCTGGTCGCCCAAGCTGGGCAGACAAAGCCGCGTTCGCAAAAGATTGCCGACAGGGCGGCAGGGCTACTGACATTCGTGGCTTTATCCGTTTCCCTGGCCACTCTGCTTGTGTGGACTTTGGTGTTAGGGGAGACATTTGTATTTGCTATCACGCTGGCGATCAGTGTTCTGGTCATCGCCTGCCCGCATGCCTTAGGACTTGCTATTCCTACCGTTACTACCATCACAACTACACTGGCCGTAAAAAATGGGTTTTTTATAAAAGATTTGTCGAAAATAGAATCGATCAGAAAGGCAGGTTATGTAGTATTCGACAAAACTGGAACGCTAACCCGGGGGGAGTTCGGAGTAACGGCGGTCAGAAGTGAAAAAATGACAGAAGAGGAACTTCTAAAAATAGCCGCATCATTGGAACAAGATTCCTCTCATATCATCGGATCTTCAATTTTAAATTACGCCAAGAAAAAAGGATTGGAATTAGAGAATATTTCAGAATTCAAAAACCTAGCCGGACGTGGTGTGCAAGCGGTGATTGCCGGCGAGCAGTATTTTGTCGGTAATGCAAGATTAATGTATACTCTCAAGCTCAAGCCCCAATTCTCGGGTGAAACAGGTTCAACCGTTGTTTATGTAGCGACCAAAACTGCGGTACTCGGTCATATTTTACTCGATGATGCCATCAAAGAATCATCGTACCAGGCAGTCAAAGCCTTGCATGCAATGGATGTAAAAGTCGCTATGCTGACTGGCGACAACGAGGCAGTGGCAAAATCTGTCGCCGAAAAGCTGGGGGTCGACAAATATTATGCCGAAGTTTTACCTGAAGAAAAATACAAACACATCAAATCCCTGCAATCTGAAGGGAATATTGTAATTATGGTCGGTGATGGGGTCAATGACGCTCCGGCGCTGACTCAGGCGGACGTTGGCGTCGCAATCGGCGCTGGTACGGACGTGGCTGTGGAGGCGGGTGATGTGGTCCTGACCAAAAATGATCCGGCTGATATAGCAAGGCTCATTAAACTTTCTGAAAAAGTCTATAGCAAAATGATTCAGAATCTCGTCTGGGCGCTTGGCTATAACATCGTCGCCATTCCCGCAGCAGCGGGACTGTTTGCGGCTTGGGGCTTTTTCCTCCGCCCGGAAATCGGGGCGTTGGTTATGAGTCTGTCGACAGTGGTAGTAGTGATCAATGCGCTAACACTAAAGAAAGCAGAGTTATGAAAAGTATATTAGGAATATTTTTTGGATTGGCTGTTTTACTTTTTCCCATTGTTTCTTCTGCTGACAGTGACACTAGAGCTCTTGCTGAAGAACAAAATTATACAAAACAGGATTTTTACTCCGGCAAAATTATAGAGATAGTTGAAGATCAGGAGAGGAACATAGCAGGGACTCAAACCAGGGTCCAGGTTTTGAAAGTTGGCGTTGATAACCACGAGATCGGAGAGGTTATTGTAGAAAACACCGGGACTTTGACCGGCGAAACTCCATATTTTGAACCGGGCGACCAGGTCTTGCTGACTCGCATAGAGACGCCATTTGAAACCAGTTTTCACATAGTTGACCGGTACCGTGTTCCGCAGCTGTTGATGGTTTTGGTTGTTTTTTTCCTCTTGGTCCTTCATTTTATAAGGTTTAAAGGACTCTCAGCTTTTCTGGGGTTGTTGATTAGTATTGCGATTTTAATCTGGTTTATCGTGCCTAGGATTCTCTCCGGAAGCAATCCGATCTTGATCGGTTTTGTCGGGGCTTTTTTCATCGCCGTGCTATCTCTTTACATGGCACATGGAGTAAACAAAAGATCTTCTATCGCTCTGCTAAGCACCTTGGCGACTTTGTTGGTGTCGGCGTTTATGGCATGGGGTACGGTAGTTCTTACCGGGCTTACAGGTTTGGGTAGTGAAGAAGCATTTTTTCTACAGTTGGAACCGGATCTTGCTATCAACTTACAAGGATTGCTTTTGGCCGGAATTGTTATTGGCGCACTAGGTGTTTTGGACGATATCACCACAGCGCAGACTGCTGTAGTTGAGCAGCTTCATGCGGTCAATAAAGAGCTTGATAGTAAAGAACTTTATACCCGAGCTTTTCATGTGGGGCGGGAGCATATCATCTCACTGGTCAATACTCTGGCACTTGCCTACGCAGGCGCTTCACTTCCTTTATTTGTATTTTTTTCATTGGAAGGCCAGCCTCCTTTATGGGTAAGCTTGAACAACCCTGCTGTTTCTGAGGAAATTGTTCGTACTTTGGTTGGTAGTGCGTCCTTGGTTTTAGCAGTGCCTATCACGACGTATTTTGCTGTGAAATTTTACAAAAAATAAGATATAATATTGTTATGAGCTTACTAGCACAAATTATTTTCTACACATTCCTCTCCGGAATCGTCTCGCTGGTTGGCGGGGTCGTGCTTTTAGGTAGGATTGCTTGGGTGAGGAAAACCTCTCTGTATTTTATCTCCTTTGCCGCGGGAGCTTTGCTCTCGATAGCTTTTTTGGATTTACTTCCTGAAGCCTTGGAGTTATATCAAGGCGCTGACGATCGAGGAATATTTTTTTGGGCTTTGATCGGATTACTTTTATTTTTCTTGTTTGAGAGATTGGTTGTTCATATCCACGGGCACTATGTAGAGGACTCTCAATCAAATACTCATGCCCACCCCACCCCGATTACTATGATGATGGGAGACGCGTTCCATAATTTTTTAGACGGAATCGCTATCGCCGCAACATTTATTGCCGATCCTTCTCTTGGCGTCCTGACGGCTATTGGCGTTGCAGCACACGAATTACCGCAGGAGGTCAGTGATTTTTCCGTCTTAATTCATCACGGATGGGAAAAGAAAAAAGTCCTTTGGATCAATGTTATTATCTCACTGGTCAGTATCGTTGGCGCAGTCACGGCTTATTTTTTCCGCGAATTGATCGAACCGCACCTCCCGCAGCTTTTGGCTCTGACCGCAGGTGGGTTTATTTATATAGCGTCTTCAGATTTAATCCCAGAGTTGTCACATAAGCCAAAAAAAGATAAGAGATTTGCTGTTACAGCACTACTGGTCGCTGGAGTGATTATAGTTTACCTTTTCCGCCACTGGTTCGAATAATTTTGCATCTTTTCGACATTTTTCCTATAATGTAGAAAACTTACAAAAATATGAAAGAAAAAGACATTGAGTTAATCCCTATAGTAGTAGTAATTTTGGTCGTTGTCGGTTTCGTTATGGCTTTGGCCCTAAATCCGGAGACAACAATCAACAACTTAGCCAAGGATGCTGACGGAGAGGTGGCTGGCGCACTTGTTCTCAACCAGTCCTATATCGCCGATGCCAACAGTTTCAGTGGAGAGGTTATGGCTCCCTCGGCCTGTCACCACCTGGTCACTGGGGTGGAGATCAACAATACTTCTCCTGAGCAGATCAAATTGAAACTTACCACAGAGTCCGACGATAGCGACACGGATAACTGTGGGGTGGAGTCCGTAGAAAAAGACTTTGAAATCGTCATTCCGTCTTCACCGCAAGCCCAGCTTGTAGCAGTTGAGCTCAATGGGCAACCGGTGCAGTTCCGGGTCAATCAAAACTAATTTTCTTTTTTCACCTCCTTTAACCCTTGATCCCCACCTAGGCACGGCGCAGTTGCTAAGTGGGGATTAAAATTGATATGAAAAAATCATTGCAAAAAGTTGATCCTACTTTACTGGTCCTGTTTGGGTCCACTGGACATTTGTCGGCAAATTATCTGATTCCTACACTTTATGACATGGATGTCCGAAAGCTTATCCCTGATGACTTGAGAATTGTCTGCGTGGGCAGGAGAAACCTGGACAAGCGGAGTTTTTTGGAGTTTGTTTTGAAAAAATCAAAAGCTTTTAAAAAGTCTGCAAGTAAATCTGGCTTGAAGCATTTCGCAAAACACATTGAGTATTACCAAGGTGATTTAGAAAATCCGAAAACCTTTTCTGGTCTCCAGCAGGTCCTGGCAGATTTTGACCGGCCGAAACATACTTGTTACAATCGGCTTTATTATTTCGCGACGGCCCCGGAATTTTTCCTGCCGATTTCTCGGATTCTCAAAGACTACGGGCTTCTGGTCGCATGTAGCAAGCACGAGCGCAGAGTCAGGGTTTTGATCGAAAAACCATTCGGTGGCGACCTGAGGTCTGCCCACAAATTGAACCAGGAACTACTCCAGCATTTCCAGGAAGAACAAATTTATCGCATCGATCATTACCTAGGCAAGGAAACCGTCCAGAATTTAATGGTTGTTAGATTTGCTAATAGTCTGTTCGAGCCGCTTTGGAACGCCAAGTATATTGAGCATATCGAGATCAGCATGTTGGAAAAGGGTGTGGTAGGTGGTCGTGGTGAGTTTTATGATAACACCGGTGCGTTGAAGGATGTGGTACAAAATCATCTACTGCAAATTTTGGCTTTATCAGTCATGGATGAACCGGTTGAGCTTAAAACCGAACTTATCCGCGATGAAAAAATGAAAGTACTAAAAGCTCTGGCTCCTTTTACTACCGCAGATTCGAAGAATATAGTAACAGGACAGTACGAAGGTTATGAGCAGGAGGCGGGAAGAAAGAGCAAGACGGAAACCTTCGTCGCCATGAAGCTCTATTTGAATAATCCTCGCTGGAAGGGAGTCCCGATTTATATCCGCACCGGGAAGGCGTTGCCTAGAAAAGTGGCAGAAGTCTCATTTCATTTCAAGGAACCGCTGAAGTGTCTATTCCGTGGTTGCGATTCCAACATTTTGACTTTGCAGATACAGC
>Ga0210057_1008183_pt1 | contig 12454 bp, 17 predicted proteins | sample CryGeyCG2114_010_2_FD_183968 | JGI IMG/M metagenome (GOLD analysis project Ga0210057, IMG submission 183968) | Groundwater microbial communities from aquifer - Crystal Geyser CG10_big_fil_rev_8/21/14_0.10 (SPAdes) (version 2) | ecosystem: Environmental > Aquatic > Deep subsurface > Groundwater ... | reverse complement strand
AATAAGATTACTGTGTAATTGAAACTCAATAAATCTTTCTTTAAATCTATTAATTTTCTCCGAATGAGTCTTCTGATTTTTGAACACGATCATTAAATCTATATCGCTGTCAGACCGATTTTCAAATCTAGCCCAAGAACCAAAGATAAAAGCAAATTCCAACTCATCAGAAAAGTGAGCATTTATTTCTTTTGATAGGTATTCAAATATTTTTTCTTTAGTTTTTTTCATAAGAACGTAAAAATTTCTGATTCTTTAAGAGATAATCTATCGAGTGCTGAAAAATCAGTCTCCGTAAGGCCTCGAATAGAATGTGCATCAGATCCAAGCACAAATTTTCCACCCCGCATCTTATATAGATGCAAAAAATTTACATCGTGAGTTTCTAATTCTCTTTTTTCGTACTTGTTATATGACCACTGTTCATATCTCGGATATCTTTTACCGTTAAGTTCAAAGAAAATATTATGACCAGATTGCCACTCTAATTCGAAAGCACTGATAATCCTTTCTGTTTCTGCCTCTGTGAGATTATTAGAAAACTGTCCGTGTAGTGCTTGAAAAGGATGAGCAAACACATCGATTTTCTTATTTCGGATGAGATTAATCATATTCTCAATTAATACCGCCCGCTTATCCCGCTCTCTAATTTTACGTTCTTTGCAGTCCTCTTCAAAACTTTCAGAATGGATAGAGCCCAACAGAATATCAACCCCAAATTTTTCTTGATTCTTGTATTTTTGTGCATATTCAAGTATTCCCTCATCCAATTTTGAATCCCCCTGAATGCTGACTTCAATCTCTAGTCCAGAGAATACTTTTATTTTGTCACCATAAACACCCTTTGCATTTTCTATCTGTTGAAGGTAGCTCATATATCTTGCGTGCGTAGAGAAAAATTCTGATTTTGTTCCATCTCCTGATATCCATCCTTTTGCGTGGTCTGATATAACAATGGACTTAAGCTTCGTGTGAACTGCGGCATCGAGCATTTCCATAATAGTATTTTTACCATCTGAAAAATTGGTATGGGTTTGTATGTCCTGTTTTATAAAATTCATGAAGGTAGTATTTATTCGAGAAGATCTTTGGGTTTGACTGCAAGTGCTTTTGCAAATTTTTCAATGGTTGAAAGTGTGGGGTTTTTCTTGCCACTTTCAACATTGCTCATATAAGCGCGATCAAGCCCAAGCTTGCGACACAAATCGCCCTGCGTCATATCTTTCGCAAGACGAATTCTCCGTATATTGTCGCCTAGTTTCTTTGCGGAATTGTTCATATCAACAGTTTTAGTATAGCGAGAATTGTTTTTCAAAACAATAGTGTTATATAATACAAACAGCCCTCGCCCCGTTCCGCCTCTCCATGCTTTTTCTTTTTCGCGGGGGGGGATTTTTTTAAAATTGAATGGGCGGAAACGGGGCTCGGTCGGGCTTCTTCTAAGGAAGAAGCAGTCGGAATGAAATGCAAATTCAATATTGAGCCTCGTGTCGTTTGTTATCGCTAGTGGTTCGTCCAGCCCTTGGGGTCCATCCTCGGCATTCGCCTCGGACATTTCCGCTAGGGCTACTCGCGCCTAGATGTCTAGGTTTGGCGCGTTTCCTCGCACTCCCGCCCTGCGGGGCGGGTGCTCGGGCGCCATGCTGTTTGGGGGAAGGAAGGAATCCTTCCCCCAGCTTCGGTCTCCTCCTCGCAGTGGTAATTTAGAGTATTCAGTGCTTTCGTTCGTTCTGTGGTCGTTTAGAGTCTTTTGGCTTCGTTTAGCGTGCCTTCGGAGTCCGCCCTCGCACAACCCCCTTCCTCGTTTTCATATCCGAGTATCTCTCAAGATTTTAGATTATCTCTTGCTTATTACGGCGGCGCTCATCCTTTATTCATGGACGCCCTAGCGGAAATGTCCGAGGCTCAAATACATCGTGCTTACCCCAGCGTGTGCGAGTACGCACACGCTTTGCCACCCATGTGCGCGCAAGCCCGTCCCGCGAAGGACAGGAGGAGTCGCGGGCGGGGCTCCTTAAACTGCTATTTTTTGTTTAAATTCTCGTAATATTTTTTCAGAGCTTCCTCTTGTGTTTTATGTAAATGCACACTCGATCTTTTAGATGCAATTAGATCAATCGCTTCCTTTGGTTTATATCCCTTTTGTATCAAATACGCTGATACAAATGTAGGGGCACGTCCATGACCGTTTCTGCAATGTACATACACCTTTCTACCTTGAGATACAAGTTTTTGTATTGACTCCGCGCCGAAAGAAAGCTGATCTTGAGTGGGAGCCATTTGATCAACGACTGGAATCCAAACATATATATCAACACCAAATGGCACATCGAGACGCTCTTCTTCGAGCGATATATCAGCAGTTATATTTTCTTTCTTCAATACATCAGCAAGACCCATGACACAACATTGATTGGTGCCAATATAGATACCGTCAGTAATGTAACTGTATTCCAGTATCGGTATTTTGGGGTGAGTATGGTCCATAATAATATTTAATTATACTGTTTATATAATTACTCAACTATTACTTTAATTTCACCGCCAAAAACTTTCGAGGCTTTTTCCGTATAGAGAGCGATATTTTCTTTAAAATATGGTGGATGTTGTTTTTGAATTTGCGCGATAACATAATAACCGATCGCCATCATCGCGCCGTACCCGGCATTTTCTGGAAGTGGTATATGAAGTCTTTGGTCCGGTTCGCCCCACATAGTATTTTCCTCGCCAAAACTCACAAACAGCTCATTGGAAGGCACTACGGTTACCGCATGCTTCATATACTCACTCGTCTCAACATCGCGAGCAATTCTTCTTCCGAAAAGCTCAATAAATTTCACTTCGAGCATCCGTATAATACCTGAAAATTGTGGTGGCGTAATGAGGAAATATTTATCATATTGCGAAAAATCAGGGAAAGTAAGAGTATCTATCTGTTGTTGAATAAATTCCTGTATTTTCTCTGGGTTTTCGTTTGTTTTTCCTAAAATCATACCCATATAGGTTGAGGTGTTGTAGGTATAGGGCTCGCGATTTTTTGGAAATACAAATATCTTATCATCTTCAATAAATTTAGCAGCTTCCGCGTTTGGATTGTTTGTGATAAGGATAACGCTCCTACCAAGATCTTTTGCGTATCTTGCTATAACCGGCGCATGTTTTCCCCCGGACGCTGAAATAAGAATTACACCGTCAATATCGGGTATATGCTTTAGTTTATTTTCAAAACTGCTCTCTGAAGCAAAGACTGCATTTGTATCTTCAAAAATAATCCTCCCCGTTGCTTCAGCATTACCAGACCCGACCACCAGTAGCTGCCGATATTGTTTTATATCAAGCTTAGGCAATTTATCCTTTTGAAAAAGTTCCAACGCTCCCAAGACCGCTACATCCAAGTCGGGAATAGTGTCTAAAGTAAAAGTATTGAGCGTATCAATGTTTTTATTCATAGTTTTAACCATTATATCTTATGTCCGCCGAAAACGGCGCGAAGCATGGAAAGAATTTTTCCCGTAAATGTCGGGTTCTTTTTTGATCGGACACGGAAAAGATGTGAGTCTTTGATAACTGGAGCAGAAATACCAAACTCTTTTGCGGTCTTAACCGTCCATTCTCCTTCGCCAGTATGAGCTACTACACCTGATGCTTTTTTTAGGTCATCGCCATACTTTTTAAATCCCTCTTCCAACCATTGGGTCAAGCGCGACGCGATAATGCTGTTTTGATTGTACACATTAGCAACATCTCGCAAGCGAAACTTAAATGGCGCTTTCTGTAGTATTGTAAACCCCTCCGCTAGAGCCTGCATCATCCCGTACTCAATACCGTTATGCACCATTTTTGCAAAGTGTCCCGCCCCAGCTACTCCCATGTATCCAGAAGCCGTATCAGACATCGCGTCAAAAATTGGCTTGCTTTTTTCATATATCTTTTTATCTCCCCCTACCATAATGGCAAATTTCCCAAGAGAAATAGAAACCGGCCCTCCAGAGACACCAACATCAAGAAAATGGATTCCTTTTGCTTTCAATCGCTTTCCTCGTCGAACAGAGTCCCCATAGAAAGAATTACCGCCGTCAATTATCGTGTCGCCTCTTTTGAGTAATTGGGAGAGACCATTTTTACCAAAAAGTATCTCGTCCACCGGTTTCCCCGCCGGGACCATAAGCCATATGGTTTTCGGAGAAGAAAGTTTTTCTACAAATTCTGAAAGGGAATATGTGCCAACAATACCTTCTTTCTCAAGCTCTTTTGTGGCATCAGACGACCTATTGAATCCAACAACTCTCCATTTCTTCACACCTAAACGTTTTGCAAGATTGGCACCCATTTTTCCTAAACCGATAATGCCAATCTCGGGAGCGTTATTGCCTATTCCATTATCTTTATTATCGGGCAATTCTTGAGAGAAAGATGGGCTGGGGCTAGAGGGACTGTTGGGTTTATATTCAGTTAAAGGCACTAAATTTTGTTTCCATGCTTCTATAACTGGGTCGATAAATTTCCAAGATACAAGCACTTCATCGGAGGAGATAAATAATGTTTGGTCACCCTCCATAGCCGCGTTAATAATTTTTGCGTACTCTTCTACATACTGAACTTTTGTCTCTTTTTCATACAAAAAGAAAGAGAAAACGCGTTCTTCTAAGATTTTTTCAAACCCGGGCTTTTTCGTCCAAAAATGGATAGCGACTTCATCATTTGGTTCAAGACGAAAAACAATTCTGTTTGGAGCGTGTGGTCCTCGTTGACACAAAAGACACACATTTGGGTGCTTTAGCGTCAAAATGATTTCTTTGCGCGATTCTCCCATGCGTTTTCCAGCTTCCATGTATATGGGAATCCCGCTCCAACGAGGGTGCAGAAGATCTGTTTTTAGAGCGAAGTATGTTTCCGTATCAGAATTTTGAGCTACCCCCCGTATGTTTTTATAGTTAAGATACTGGGATCTATAAGTTTCTTTTTGCACAGCTTCCTCTGTCCACGGCCTAAGTGTTTCCAAAATAGTTGCTCTGTTTTTTCGGATCTCTCTCACATTCATACCTACGGGGTACTCCATGGTAATCGCGGCCAGCATGGTAAGCATATGGTTTTGCCCGACATCGCGAAGCGTTCCGATGGAATCATAAAAACTTCCTCGATCCTCTACGCCGATAGATTCAAGCAGGCGAATATCAATCCGCTCAATCATAGTGTTATCCCACGCATTTTCAAAAAGATTATTTGAGAAACGAAAGTTTTCTATCCCCTGAATAATTTCTTTAAATAAATAATGGTCAATCCTATAAATTTGCTCCTCTTTGAAGTAGGTGGAGAGGAGTGATTCCAATTTTTGTGCACTTCGGAGATCTGTCCCAAATGGTTTTTCAATCAAAATACGACTCCACCCCAGATCTCCTCCGCAGGGCACATTCAATTTAACTCCAGCGAGATTTTTGAAGATTTGCTCGTATGAAGAAGGTGGTACAGCAAGATAAAAAAGCTTATTGGCGCACATATTCCAACCGCTTTCTATTTCTGCAATGCGATCCGAGAGAGATTGAAAAGCTTCTGTATCCTCAAATGTTCCTGCTTGATAGGTGAAAAGTTCAAAGAAACTGTCAATTTCTTTATCTTCTATGTTGGAATCCGCATGTTTTTTTACCGCTTCCAAAATCAAGTCCTTAAATTCTTTATCCGAAAACTCCCTTCGCGAAAACCCTATTACAGACAGGCGTTTGGGCAAGCGACCATGCTGAAATAAATGCCAGAGAGACGGAATAATCTTTTTAGCAGCCAAATCTCCAGTTACACCAAAGATGGTGAAAATGGAGGGTGTATTTTTTATGTTTTCATTCGCCATTTTATTTATGTGGCCGTTATGCAAGCAATCCCAGTACCTGAAAAATGTATCCGACAATGATTAACACAACACCGGTAATACCGATGGTTCGTTCTTGTCCCATCTCTTTCATTACACGAGAATCTATAGTGTGCTCTTTGCGCACTCGATCGTGCACTCGAATAGCAGTATAGGCAATCAAAACAGTTCCTATGACATCAAGAGTGATGCCTGTTATTAAGATGCTTACCATACAAGATTATAGTTCGTCACATTTTCTCTTCGAGCATTGCTTTATTTTCTTTAATCATCTTTGCGTAACGATAAAGATTATTCGCCATAGTACCGACCATCATATTTGTTGCCATGTTCTTCCTGCGTTTTTCTCCGTCCTGATCCATGGGAGGCCCCGCTTCACCGACCCAATAGGCCGCCATTTCTGGCGGGAGAATAAACCCAAACCACGTAAGGGCGTTGGCTAGTGTACCGACAACATGCTGTACACCGTCTTCGTGACCTGTCACAACAATACCGGCGACTTTGTGAGTAAGGGGCGATGTCCCCGACATCATATATTCATTGTCAATTTGATCCATTCGTTCGATCGCTTTCTGAATAAGAGACGACGGTTGTCCCCACCAAATCGGCGTTGCAAAGACAACTATATCAGCCTCAATAATTTTATTGAGAATACCTGCCCAGTCATCTCTCATATCCGTCTGTAGTCCATGTTTGATATTATGATCGACAAGACGGATGGTGCTTGTTTCAACACCATGCTTAGAAAGTTCACCGAACACCTGATTAAGGAGATCCTCAGTGTTTGATGGCATATCAGTATCTTTTGGTTTGAGTGTACCCAAAAGTCCAATTGCCTTTAATTGTATTTCCATACGATTTATTTTAGTTTACGCACCGCAGGTATGTGCTCCATTCCCCCCTTGGCAAGCTAGACATACACCTGGCGCCTCTTTTTTATCGTGGTTATGGCCGTCTCCATCTTTGTGTCCCTCTCTATGAGTATGTTCTCCTTTACCAGTCTGACATGCAACACATACATTAGATGCAACTTCTTTCCTTTCAGCACCACAGCAGGTACCTGGAGCATCTTTTGACATGGAACCGCACATGGCACATTTATATTCTTTGTTCATATTTTTGAGTTAAATTAATTTCTAATTATTATTTGATTTCTACTGCTGTCTGTTTTCTTTCATTAATTTTGCCAAACGAATCGGCATCATAAAGAGTAGAAAGGCAATTGCAAGAAGTGCTAATAAAATCCCCGTAAGAATTTTACCGACTCCGATTAACTTTAATCTCAATAACTCCGATGGATAATTTTGAATTTGGACAAGTTTTTGATTAAGCTCCGAACCGGTTACTGCCGCCTCACGCTCTACTTTAGAAAGAGTGAAATACTCTTGTTGGAGCGCGTGGAATTTCGGCTCTTCTACTCCCACTTGATTTTGCAGACTGACTCCTTGCCACGCAAATGAGAGGGCAGAAATAATCAGAATCAAAAGAACAAGCATTGGCATCATCATTGATTTCATATTTTGCATATATTTTTTGTTTAGTTATTAATTAATAATCTACGTCTTCCGATCGACCGCGGAAGCTGGGCGCCAATGTATCTGGCAGAGTTCGCCGTGAATTTTCTTGTCATTATAGGCAGAAGTCGCGGCCACCGCGCCCATAGCGGCGGCGGTAATGTCCTGTTTGAATGAACCGAAGTGATTAACGGCATCTCCAGCCGCAAAAACACCATCAACATTTGTCTGCATCATATTATCAACCTTGATATAACCATGTTCATCAAGTAGAACACCAAGTGATTTTGCCAATTCAACATTTGGTATCGCTCCCACTTCAACAAATAATCCGTCCACAATGAGTTCATCTGAACCATTAAACGCTCGCGATAAACGAATTTTCTCCAATTTTTCTTTACCGATAATTTCCTTGACTTCCGTTTCCGATATCAACTCTATTTTACTCCCCAGCTTTTTCATTTTATCCAGATTGATTGGCTCAGCGGTAACTTCTTTGCCACGAACAATTAAGAACAACTTATTTACATATTCGGCGGCGAGCACTGCTCCTTTGACTGAAGCGTCTCCACCACCGACCATGGCGATTGTTTTTCCGCCATAGACAGGACCATCGCAGGTAACGCAATAATGTATACCCTTGCCTGTTAATTCTTTTTCGTTTGGTAATCCCAAACGCCGTCTTTCTGCTCCAGTGGCAAAGATAACCCCGTGTGTCTGATAGGTAGCATTTGGGGTCGTTACTTCAAAACAATGCTCCTGTCTCTTTATAGCAGAAACTTCGGCATTTATTAGCTCTACTCCGAGCGCTGACATTTGCTTCTTCATCAGATTCATAAGGTCGTATCCATCTATTGCAGGAACGCCGGGATAATTCTCAATGCTACCTGCACTCGCGGTCTCCCCGCCAAATTCTTTGGCAACAACAAGAACCTTTGTGCGATACCTGCCAGCATAAATAGCCGCGGAAAGTCCAGCCGCTCCAGAACCAATGATTATGATGTCGTAGTTAGTATCCATGCAGTTTAATTTTAGCACTAATAATATCTTTTAAGCCAGTAATGTTTTTTTGTTTGTTTATTTCCTCGGCCGATATCAGCAGGTTAAGGGCATTATTTTGGGAGATAAAAATTGTCGGCAATTTTGTACTCTTTAATTCGGGATGCTGTTTATGAAATTCATCTCTGTGCAAGAATTCTTTTTGAAATGACAGGGTATCAAGAAACTTTTTCCATTCGTCTTTCATTGAGACCGCTCCATAAGTAACCATACAAAGATTACACTGGTATTTATCCGGAGTTGCAATTTTTTTGAACGCGTCAGAAACTTGAGCAAACACCGAGGAATTGGCATTGTACACGAATATTAATTTGTCTTTATTTTTTGTCATACTTTTTTATAGGCAATTATTTCTTTAGTGAGATACACCGAGAAAGGTAATAAGAAAGTCATTTGAATAATCGGCATAAAGCCAACTTCTAGATACGGAATAATAGGCATCACCTCTATATAAGCCCATCGCCCGAACAGCAAGGCGCGCCATTCAATACCTACAGCTATAAAGAAGCCAATAACAGCAAGAATAACAAAATCTTTTTTGTTTAGTGTAGAAATCCAATTAACATCATTTTTTAATAAAGCAACAATAAAATACACAAACAAAGTGATAACAACATCACCTGCGGTTCCGACTAAGCACATCGGAAAGTGCGCGACAAAAGACACATACCCTTGAAATAAAGGGGCTTGCATATTCTCCCAAACGATATGCAGAATAAACGCGATGAGAGATAAAAAAATAATTTGTTTCCCTGTTTTCATATATAACAATGTAATCTATTTTTTCCAAACGACACCGTCCTCTTGATGGTGCGTTGCCCACGAGAACCACATTTCGTGATACCCAGGCAATATGTTGCCAGTCGCATCTTTCACAATAATTTCCCCGTCAATTATTGCTCCAATAACTTTATTTCCGCCAACATCGACTGAGGCAAGAGAACTGCTTAATTGTTTTACTGGGAAAGCTACTGATTTATCATATGCATTAACCACAAACATTATTTCCTTTGGTGGGAAGCGACTGTCTTTTATAGAAATTGGAAAGTAAAGACTGTCATTGTTATCGTAATCTCCGTACGGATAGAAGACATAATTTCTATTATATCCAGTCTCGGTACTCAAAACTTCGGCATCAGGCCACTTTTCTTTGAGTATCTTGAAAGAGATAACTTGCGATGGATAGACGGAGAGTTTCTCTCCTGTTCTGTCTCCAACAACAGCAGTGCCGATAGATTGCGACCATAAAGACTCCGTACTTTTGTCGTACATCAACAGATTTGATTCGTATAATTTCCCCGATACTCCAAACAGTTCAGCTTTCCCGTTTATTTCGGCATCAAAAACTATTGCTGATCCGCAGAGAGGGCAGAAAGTGATTATAAGCGATTTACCGCCCACAACGTCATTCACGATTTCGTGCCAGACCATTATGCTATAGGGATAAAATTTGATTACTTTTCCAAAAGAGACGACAATCCCATCAACATCGTCTTTAGTATTTTTGCTGGCTTCCTTGATACTGACAAATTTCGGATTTGTGAGTGATGGAATACCGTCTTTGCCGGGACCGCCATCAAGAATTTTATCAAACGGGATTGACAGTTTAGCTGTGTTTGTTTTAAGTCCCTTGTTTTCAAAATCAAACTCTTTCGCTACGCCGTCGTCTTTTATATGCTGAACTGAAGAATTTGATGCAGTGATTATTTCAGAAGTTTTATTCACGTTACGATTTATAAAATACCAAAAAACACCGACTCCGACGAGGATAAAAATTACAAGAATAATTTTAGTTTGATTTATATTTCCGTTCATAATTTTATGACCAAATACGCAGAAACTTTCCTGCATACTCTAAAATAACGTAAAGCCATACGAAATATCCGACGACTCCGACGGTAAGTGCAACGGCAATAATGTTAAAAATTTCGTTTTGGCGTTTTTTTGCCTCATCAAGAGTACATATTCCTTTTTGTCGACGAATGTACGAAAACACAGACAGCCCGAGAAGCACTAAACCGACTAAACGAAATGCCCATTTATAATCTCCATACAAAGAGTCAGCAAGTGATCCTGCGAGTGCAACCGATCCAAGTCCAAACAAAACAATTATGATCGGCGTAAGACAACACAATGACGCAACAACAACCGGTATTCCAACTAATTTTAGAATTTCTTTTGATTTCATAGATTTTAATTCCCACCTTCTTTGATTGCGTACTTGATGATATCCAAATTGCAACTTTTATTTTTCTTGCACCATGCTTCGCATTTCTTGGCGGTTACCTCGTTGTGATATTTCATCTTACACTCGCTACAGGTGTAGGCTATTTGATGATTTTGATTTATTGTTTTTCCCATAAATTTAGTTTTAATTGAATAGTGACGTGATATCCGACTCGCTAATATCTCCGGGTACGGCTCTAACAACATTGCCGTCTATGTCAATCAATACATGGAAATTTGTATATCTAACTCCATACGCGCGTGATGCCTGACCATTCGTATCAAGAGCGATCGGGAAAGTAATACCCCAGTCGGTAATAGTCTTTTGCACTAAAGAAGGATTTTCCTGCAGATCAATACCGATAACCTCAACCTTATCCTTGTACTTTTCATAGAATGCGTTTAGATGTGGCATATCTCGCCTGCAATTTGGGCACCAGGTTGTCCAGAAGTCGAGCACAACTGGCTTTCGTCCTTTATACTCGGCCAACGTAATGGTTCCGCCACCGAGTTTGTCGAGCGAAAAATCGGGAGCCACCTGCTTAGTAGACTCTCCGCTTGTGGGGGTAGATGTTTTAGTATCGGCACTACTATTTTGGGGACTATTTCCTCCCTGTGTCGCATAAATAGCGATACCGATAAAAACAAGGACAACAACAATAGCGATAATAATACTTGATGAGCCTTTTTCATAAGAATTGTTTTTCATATTTTTATTTAATTACCTTTATAAATACTCTATTAGACGATCGTAATGAAGGAACTGGAGTAAGTGATAACTCCATGCCAAGAACACCGGCATTTTGTCGATAAGCACAAGCGTTCCAAGAATAATCAGAAATATTCCTCCGACCACAGAAACAATATTCAGATACTTTGATATTTTCCCAAGATATGCTTCTGCTTTACTTATACTAAAAGCGATGAGGAGAAACGGCACAGCAAGTCCAAGTGAAAAAGTTCCTAAAAGAAATGCACCAGACATGGCGGTGGTAGACGTGCTCGCAAGGAGGAGGATGGAACCTAATATCGGGCCAACACAAGGAGTCCACCCGAGAGAGAAAGCACTCCCAAACAAAAATGATCCAAACAGATTTCCTCGCTTGAAAATACTCGGCACTCGGAAGTGTTGCTCTTTATTGAGTAGGGGAATTTTTAAAACTCCAATCATAAATAATCCAAAGATAATGATTGAGACTCCCGCAATACGTGAAAGCCATATCTGATATGGGGCGAATGCCTGACCAATAAGTCCGGCAATAGTGCCAAGTACAATGAAAACTAGGCTAAACCCAATGATAAATACAACACCATTCCAAAAGATTTTGCCTCTGTTCCGCTCACGCTCATCGGTACCTGTCCCACTAATAAATGCCAGATACCCAGGCACTAATGGTAACGTGCATGGTGCTAAGAAAGTGAGAAGCCCGGCAAAAAATGATGAAATGGCGAGTCCGGTCATAGTTTTATTTAATCTCCAAAAGCTTTCGAAGTTTTGGCTCGTCAAAACCTGTTACCATCTCATTATCGACAAAAATAACCGGCACGCCCATCTGTCCGCTTTTCTGAATCATCTCGTCGCGTTTAGCAGAATCTTCCGAAACGTTATAATCAGTGAAGACAATGCTGTGTTCCTTAAAAAATTCTTTAGTTGCATGACAGAAGTGACAAGTTGGTGTTGAATATATGGTTACATTTTTCATAGTATTTTTAAGTTATTTTTTAATTACATTAAATTGATAATTTTTCTGACATTTGGGTCATCTATCTTGGATTTGTAGCACATCATCTGCCC
>Ga0210057_1008182_pt1 | contig 12456 bp, 11 predicted proteins | sample CryGeyCG2114_010_2_FD_183968 | JGI IMG/M metagenome (GOLD analysis project Ga0210057, IMG submission 183968) | Groundwater microbial communities from aquifer - Crystal Geyser CG10_big_fil_rev_8/21/14_0.10 (SPAdes) (version 2) | ecosystem: Environmental > Aquatic > Deep subsurface > Groundwater ... | reverse complement strand
GGCTTACCTGACACGCTGAGAGGAGTTGCATGGCCGACGTCAGCCTGTGCCGTGAGGTGACCTGTTAAATCAGGTAACAGGCAAGACCCACATGTATATTTACTACGTGTACAATATACAGATTGCCCGGGTAACTGGGATGAAAGTGTGGGCTACGTTAGGTGAGTACAGCCCGAATCCCCTGGGCAACACGCGCGCGGCAACGGTGGATACAGTGGGATGCAACACCGAAAGGTGAAGCTAATCTCCTAAAGTCCATCTCAGTCCAGATTGAGGTTTGTAACCCAGCCTCATGACGCTGGAATCCGTAGTAATCGTTTGTTAGCAGCGAACGGTGAATATGTCACTGTCTCTTGCACACACTGCCCGTCAAACCAACCAAGTTATGTTATGGTGAAGTCTTCGGAAAAAACCTTAGCATGACAAGGTAGGTTAAGTCGTCACAAGGTATCTGTAGGGGAACCTGCAGATGGATCACCTCCTAAATTTTAAATTACTGACATAATAATGCAAATTGACAATCAGCCTTGAGCAGAAATGTAAAGGGAAGATTATGCTAAAGAAACCGATTAGGTGTCTTAGCTTCTACATACTCATCTTATTTCAGAGATTGGATTCGGAAAAAATTTAAAAACCGTTTCAGGCTCAATTAAATTATTCTGGGCCTGTAGTCTAACGGCAGAATACCTCGTTTGCACGCAACGCAAATGAAGTTTGCGGAAGCTCACGAAATTTTTAATTTCGTGTCGACGTGAACAAAGTTCGTGAAGCCAAAAACCGAGGAGGTCCGTGTTCGATTCACGGCAGGTCCATTCCAAATTTTTCTGAAGATGATTTAGTTACCTTAAATTCAACAAATAAACAAAATGGAAACAGACGATGACCCCGGAAATATTGGAAGTAAGATTGCAAGATGGAACTTTGCAACACCAAATACAGATTTCGAAGAGCGGGTCACGTGGTTTGAAGGTTCAAGGTAATTACGTTCCCTCGGGTATTTGGGCGTATGACCAGGAAAGTTTCAGGCAGATTGTTGAGAGAAAGGCGAAAGTCGAGTACGGAGAAAGCGTTCAAGTAGAATACAGGGACGAAAATCACAAATCACATTCACTAACGTGAAGCGAGGTTTCGGATGAAAGACTTCGAAATCTTTTCGAGAAAATAAAGATTATAATTATTTTCTATGACATAAGTAAGAGAAGCTTAACTAGATGTAAAAGAAGGTTAATCTAATTAAGGTTAATTTTTGATTTCATCTTCAGAACATACTACTATAAAGACACTGTTAGACGGATAGCTTGGTTTTGGTCTCGACGAAGGACGTGGCAAGCTGCGATAAGCTTGGGGGAGTTGCATGCAAGCTTTGATCCCAAGATTTCTGAATGCACATGGTCAAACATGTGGGAGCACGCCGGGAATTGAAACATCTTAGTACCGGCAGGAAAAGAAAACAATAGTGATTCCCTTATTAGCAGAGAGCGAAAGGGGAAGAGGGCAAACCGAATCTGCCGTCGAAAGATGGTTAGAGATGTGGTGAGCATAAATGCCTAAGTGAGCGAGTCAAATCTTCTGGAAAGAAGAGCCTTAGAGGGTGATAGTCCCGTAGACGAAGTTCATATGGCGTTGCTCAAAGAGTAGGGCTCCCTGGATTGGGGGTCTGAATACAGCAGGATTAACTGCTAACCCTAAATATAACCAAAGTCCGATAGCGCAATAGTACCGCGAGGGAAAGCTGAAAAGAACCCTTAACAGGGTGTGAAAAGATTTGAAATCTAACAGTTACAGATGGCTACTGCTTTAGCGCTGTATAGCGTGTGGAGTTGTAGCGTACGTTTCGAAGAACGGGCCAGGGAGTTTATCTATGTGGCGAGGCTAACTTTCTATGAAAGGTAACCAAAGCGAAAGCAAGTGTGAAAGCGCGATTAGTCACGTGGATGAGACCTGAAGCCAGATGATCTATTTATGGGCAAGGTGAAGTCTCTCGAAAGGGGGATGGAGGCCTGAACCGGTGTTGTGTACATGCACTCGAATGACCTGTGAATAGGGGTGAAAAGCCTATCTAATCTGGCGATGGCTGGTTCCTGCCGAAATATGCCTTCGTATAGTCTTGTCTTGTTTGTCAGCGGCGTAAAGTACGGATAGAATTTGCAGGGGCAAATGCTTACGGAATTCTTTCCAACTCAGAATCTGTTGACTGCATAAGACAGGAAACAGGGGCAGTATGTAAGATACTGTTCCGAGAGTTGAACAACACAGACTGGAGTTAAGGTCCCAAAATTTATGCTAAGTGTATCGAAAGGCGTCTTAAATCTGAGACACTAGGGATGTAAGCTTAGAAGCAGCTATCATTTAAAGAAAGCGTAACAGCTCACCTATCGAGATTCAAGGCCCTGAAAATGGACGGGGCTAAGCATAATACCGACACTTCAGCGGCACTCATTAGAGTGTTCGGGTAGGCAGGCGTGCTTTTTGTACAGAAGCTTCTCCGAGAGGAGGAGTGGAACGAAAAGCAATGAGAATCCTGGCGGTAGTAGGATGTGACATTCCTGAGAACGGAATGCGTCGAAAGGGTAAGGTTTCCTTGGCAATATATGTTAGCCAAGGGTTAGTCAGCACCTAAGTCGTGTCTTAACTGAGCACGACGATGGACAACAGGTTAATATTCCTGTACTGATTAAATTTTACATAACATGGATGCTTTCGGATAAGCGGGCACTCGAGAGAGTGTTCTAATAAAGAATTTTAGTTAGCGTAATGCGAAAATCTTTTTGAATTTATTAGACAAAACTGCTGACTCCAAGAGCCAGTGAAAAGTCATGTTGTTAAACGGATTTAATTAGCTGTACCCATAACCGGCACTGGTGCCCTAGCTGAGAAGGCTAAGACGTGAAAGGTGAAACCAATTAAGGGAACTCGGCAATTTGGTCCTGTAGCTTCGGCTGAAGGGATGTCTATTTTTGTGTGCTTAGTAATTCGTGTGCATCAATAGATCTCAGTAACAAAGATGGCCCGACTGTTTACCAAAAACGTAGCCAAGTGCGAATCCGAAAGGATGTGTATACTTGGTGAGACCTGCCCAGTGGTGGTGTTTCAAACTCCTTTTCAAGGGAGCTAAGACCCATTAAACGGCGGGGGTAACTATGACCCTCTTAAGGTTTCGGATTGCGTTGCCTTACGGTTTTCCGTCGACAAAACGGAAAAACGCTTCAAGGGAAATAGAAGTCGAGAAAGTTATAGGAAAGAAAAAACCAATGGAGAAAATCAAGCTATATGCTGGAACATCTGAGTATCTCACTCTACGACGATAAATTTAATAATTTAGTTCGCGTGAAAATGAGATGAGTGCAGACAATCAGCAGGAAAGACTAGATGCTTCATGGATTGCAGGATTTACCGATGGAGAAGGATGTTTTCATATATCGATAAACAAACTTCTCGGAATGAGTTTAGGATGGCAAGTTCTTCCTGAATTTAGAATTGTTCAACATGAAAAAGATGAATCTGTGCTTTACAAAATCAAGAATTATTTTGGTTTTGGTGATGTAAAAATCAATAGGACAGATCACCATGGAACAAGAAAAGAGTTCAGAGTAAGAGGATTAGAAAATTTGAATAATATTGTAAAGTTTTTTAAGAAATATCCTCTTGCAACTTCAAAGAAAAAAGATTTTGAAATTTTTTCGGAAGTTATAGATCTGATGAATGATAAAAAACATTTAACAAAAGAAGGACTTGATAGAATTGCTAAACTTATTTCACAAATGAATCGCAAACCAAATTTGAAGTATTTAGAATCCTCAGAGACTACACGCTTGACACAAAAATAATTTTGTGAAGATATAGTCCGAACTTAATGGCGACATTAAGAATTGAATTCTGCTCCAGAATTCTGATTAACATTATGAGCGTAATGCCTTGTCGTCTGAATGGCGACGTGCATGAATGGTTTAACGAGGTTGTCACTGTCCCTAATTGGAACCTTCTGAACACACTTCGTGGTGAAAAAGCCACGGACACCTAGTGGGAAGCGGAGACCTTGTGGAACTTTACTGCAACTTGTTGTTGTAATTTTAAGAGATACGCAGAGAATAAGTAGGAGCGTCGAAGCTGCAATTCCGGTTGCAGTGGAGCAATCGTGTAATACTACTCGTTTTTCTTAAGATTGCTTACTCTTTATGAGGACAGCAACTGGCTGGCAGTTTGGCTGGGGCGGCGCCCTGTCGAAAAGATATCGATAGGACCCAAAGACAGGCTCATCTGGCTTGGAAATCCAGAGTTGAGTGCGAGGGCAAAAGCCTGTCTGATTGAATTTTGAACAGCAAGAAATTCAAGGACGAAAGTCTGGCCTAGTGAACCCACGTGCATTTTTAATAGATGCCGTGTCTGATAGAAAAGTTACCCCAAGGATAACAGGCTTGTCGCCCCCGATAGTCCATATTGACGGGGCGGTTTGGTACATCGCTGTCGGCTCTACCTATCCTGCGCGTGCAGAAGCGTGCAAGGGTGCCGGAGTTCACGTATTAAAAGGTATCGTTAGCTGGGTTAAGAACGTCGCGAGACAGTTTGTATGATATCTACTAGGTGTGTTGTTGTCTGAGTGGAACGATCTTGTAGTACGAGAGGAACCAGGACCGGACGCCTCTGGTGAGCAGTTGTCACATGGCAGGCTGCATAGCTACGCGTTGAGTGGATAAGAGCTGAATGCATCTAAGCTCGAAGCCATCCGCAAAACGAGACAACTAAGGCCGTCGAAGAAGACGACGTTGATAGAGTTGGAGTGTAAGATAGAAGCCTCGGCGACTATTTCAGCTCACAACTACTAATAGCCTCAAATTGTATTATGTTCTGAAGAAAGATGAAATTGAACTCGCTTCCAGATTTAGTTAAGCTTCTCTTGCTTGTATTTTTTTGTTAATTCTACCAAAAGATCTTTAAAGGAAATTTGACTTATAACAAAATGAAAAAAGGTGATCATGCAGTCTTTACAGGAGATTGTTTGGAAGTTATCAAAAAAAAAATTCCTGAAAATTCAGTAGATTTAATTTTTACAGATCCTCCTTATAATCAAAATATTCCTTATGTAAAAAAAGATTTTGTTGATAGAAAAAACAGAAAAGACTATCTTAAATGGATGGAAGAAAGATTGAGAGAGATGCACAGAGTTCTGAAACCCACAGGCTCTATGTATATCATGAATTATCCAGAATGGAATGCTAGAATTTTGCCTTTTTTGGAAAATGAATTAGGAATGACTTTGAGAAGATGGATTGTTTGGCACTACCCTACAAACGTTGGCCACTCGAAGAAGAATTGGACAAGAGCACATCGTTCAATATTATTTTTGACTAAAGGAAAAAATTATACTTTTAACAAATCTAAAATTCTTCAACCATACAAAAATCCGGATGTTCAAAAAATAAAAGACAGGATTGAAAGAGGTGAAATTGGAAGGGGTGCTTACGACACTTTAGACTTGAATGATGTTTACGAAATTTTCAAGGTCCAAGGGTATCCCAAAGATGTCGTTCTGAAAAATTTGTTAAAAAATGTTAGAAAAGAAAGAAAAACTTGGCACTCTTGTCAACTTCCACCAGAACTCATAAAGATTTTTGTTGAAGTGAGCAGTAATCCAGGGGATGTTATTTTAGATCCTTTTGCAGGAACTTTTACAACATCGATGGTGGCTAAAAAATTGAACAGAAGAAGTATAGGAATAGAACTGTCTAAGAAATATGTCAGATATGGAAAAAGTCGGTTGAAAGGCTAGCTTATTTTTTTATTTTTTTCCGAATATTAATCTTTTTCAATAATAAAGTCTCGACCTCGTCTTTATCTTCCAACAAATCCAAAATCTCTTCCATTCCCGCATTTGCAAGATTCTCAATAAGATCATGATAAAGAGAATAATTTTCGGGCAGGAGTATTTTTAAATTCTTATTATAACTAAAAATAAGACTCCCCAATAAAAGGTGATCTTCTTCCCTAAGATACTCACTTCGAATTATCCAATCCCTTATCTTGGCTTCTCGGGGTTTAAGTTTATTTTTCAAAGCCATTTGAATAGCTAGAATGAGAATATGTTTATTTTCAAGATAATTGATAATGCTTTCAGGATCTTCTTTATTCTTTTCTTTTATTTGGTTTATTCTAGCTTTATAGCGAGAATCAATCATTATTAGCTTTTTTTTCTCTATTTTTTCCATTTTATATTTTAGACGTAGAAATTTTTGTGTGCCATTCTCTTTCTTTCTCTAAAGTTATCACTTTGTTGATATAGGGTTTTATTTTTAATTTTATATCCTCAAAAGTATCTGCCCTAGTCAAAATAATTAACTGTCCCGGTACAGACTCTGGAAGGTTCAAGGCTATTCTTTTCCTATGGATAGGATCTAAAACCGAATAAGGTGAATCTAAAAAAATAGGGCCCTGATAACCAGAGTATTTTCTTAGGGCCGTTAAAAAACTTATAGCGAAAACAAGGCTTTCTCCAGTGGAAAATTTTGTCTTAAGATACTCTTTCCCGTCCTTTTGAATGATTATTACTTTTACATTATAATCCTCATCCAATTCTACCTTTTTTATTTTTGTAGAGGATTTAAACAAATCTTTATAAATCTCAGAGGCGTAAGATTCTATATCCTTGCGAGTCGATTCTATTACTTCTTTTTTTATTTTTTCTATGTTGTTTGAAAGACCTGTTATGAACACATTAGCTTTTACACTCTCATCAGATCCTATCTCTCCAAATTTATTAATTTCTTTGTCCCTATTCTTTATATTTTTGCTAAGGTCTTCTAATTCCCTGCCCAAAATAATAATATCTGCGTCCAATCTATTTTTATTAGAATCCAGAATTTTCCTTTCTTTCTCCAATTTTTCCATGTCTTTTAATCCACTTAACTCTTCAGAAATTATCTTCAATCTTTCATCCAGTTCTACTCGCTCGTTTCTTATTTTTTCTATAAGACTTAATTTATTAATATGTTCTTCAATAGAAGGTGCAATATCTTCAAGCTCTGAATTAATCTCATATTTCATCTCTAAGAATTCTTCAGAATTATCAGCCAATTCATTCTCATCCCTTATTTCTTTTAAAATATCCGATTCCTTTTTTCCTAGCTTTCTCTGACAAATGCATATTTTTTCTTTTAGCAAGGAATTGATAAATTCAGTTTTTATTTTTGGAGGTATCTCTCCTTCCTTTACTTTTTTACTCAACTCTGTAAAGAGCTCTTTCATGGGTTCTTCGGCGTATAATTTTATCAATAGTTTGAATCCATCTCCGAAAATTTCTTTTTCTTTTTCTTTTAATTCTTTATTTAATTCTTTTATTCTTAATAGATTTTTTTCTCTTTCAGAATTCAACTTATTTGCCCTATTACCCTCTGCTTTTCCCATTTCTTTATCTATTTCAGAAATTATTTTTTCCATTTCAGTTCTCTGTTTTTTAAAGAGTTCCATATTTTCTTTTTTTACTTTTTGAGTTTGAATATCTGAACTTTGATCTTTTATCAATTCGTTTAATTTTTCCCTCTTATTGGATTTTTTAGCATTATTTTTTATAATTTCATGTTTTACCAATGTAAGATTATCTTTTATTTTATCAAAGATTTCTCCAAAGCAATTTCTTTCCGTCGCAAGCCTTATTTTTTCAGGATCACGAGGGTCAATAAACTTCTCCCCATAGATCATATAATAGTCACTGACTATTTGAGGAAAATATTTCTCCCTTGTTAAAATGACATTACTTTCTAAGGGCATTTGTTGATATCCTTCCCATTTTATTGCTGAAAATTTTTGAATTACTCCTCCTGGCTGAGTAACAAAGAAAAATTCATCCACTTCGGGACTATAACTAGTGCCTTTTTTTAGCGAGGGTTTTTTAATTCTCTTTACTTGCATTTCTCTGGAAAAAGAGATTCTTTCATTTTCAAGCTCATCTTTTTTTTCAAAAGTTAAAGTAACTTTACAAGTTACCACTTCACCTATATCTGCATCAACGATAGACTGATCACTGAAAAGATTGAAATCTCTTACCTTTTCTGTCTCGAAAGAAGGGTATTTTCCAAATAAACACCAATTGATTGCCTCCAAAAGACTGCTCTTTCCAGCACCTGTATCCCCCTCAAATATTACAAGATTTTTATTTGAAAGACCTATATCTACATCCTTTTTACCAAAGAAGCATTTAAAATTTTCTAACTCAATACGAACCAAATTGACCATTAGATGTCTAAACCCCCTTCAGCAGAAATTATTGAAAGATACCTGTTCACAAAATCATTTTCAAAAGTAGGGTGTTTCATTTCAATCTCCAACAATTCTAACAAACATTTTTTCTGATCTTCTGGAAGTTTTAAATCGTTTGCTATTTTTTTTACTCTTTCTTTAAATCCTTCTACCCTATTTTTGTTAATTATTCCCATCAATAATATCCTCCTTCGTTAAACCATACCCCATCAACCAGTTATATATATTTTTCCCAGATTCTTTGGGATTGAGAGAGTGTTTCGCATATTCGGTACCTCTCAGATACTCTCTCCTTATTAGGGTAATATCTGACGTGGTTAGTTCCCCTGTAATGGGAGGTCCGACTAAAAAATCATAAATATCAGCATTTATTTTTTTTGGGCTTCTTCTCAAAACTCTACCTCTTCTTTGAATAAATTCCGATGAATTTGAAGAACTAGCAAGAATTACTGCTGTTTTAACGCTTGGAATATCCACTCCTTCGTCAAGACATTTTATTGCAACAATAGCATCGACCTTTTCTTCCTCTAAGGCTTTAATAATTTTGTCTCTTTCTCGAATATCATTAATTTTGGATGTATATTCCAAATAGTTCAGATTATTCCCTTTGATTATCTTTTTTACACTTTCTATTTGTTTTTCTCCAGAGTCTTTTGATTTAAAACTCTGGCAGTAGAACAACATTCTCTTATTTTTTCTGGAAGATTTAATCTCTTTTATCAGTTGATTTAGTAGATTAATTTTTCCAGAGGCACATGAAATGAGTAAAGCTCTTGTTTTATCCGCATGAAGATCTTTTAAATCTAAACCCAACCCTATTTGAGATCCTATAATCTTAGAAAGTCTCTTGAATTCATGGTGCTCTCTTAAACTCAGTTCTACAGTCTTAATATGATAGTTGTAAGGACAGAGGTAAGTCTCCCCGGTAAGGGGATTTATCTCGTTCAATGCCCTTTCAATATTAAAGACAAATAAGGGCTTCTTTCCGAAATATTCCCAGAGAACATCATTGCCTTCTTCATCCAACATTCTCGTGGGGGTTGCACTAAGGTCCAAACGATATTTTATCCTTTTATTCAAGCAGTTTGAAAATCCTGGTGCTCCTGCATGATGCATTTCATCACAGACTATAAGCATTTCCTTTGAAGAGATTGTTATTATATCTTGTACTTTTTTATCCATGAGAGACTGATATGTAAAAATGAATATTTTAGCCTTGCTCGATTCTAAGAGGAGATTTCTTCTAAAAACTTCCCTCCACTTCACACTAGAAGAGCTTGAACAATGAATGATGTCTGATTTTTTGCAACCCTCTTTTATTAGTTCGCTTTTCCATTGATTTATCAAAGCAATTGATGGTACTGCGATGATAATTTCCAAAAGTTTTTCTTTTTTCAGGAGTTCTTTAATAGAAGCTATTGCAGTAAATGTTTTTCCGGTTCCAGTGGCCATTTCGAAAAAACCCTTATAGTGATTATTTATCCAACAATCCCTAGCTTCTTCTTGATAGTAAAATAGATTTCTTGCCTTGATTTTTTTAGTGATCCCAGAAATAATTTTTTTTGTAATTTTCTCTTTACACCTAAGATTTATTTTATGCATTTCCGTTTCATTTTTTGGAGCTTTTTTTATTAATTCTTTTTTAAAGGCTTCAGAAAGAGTATATACGCTTACTTTAGATTCCCCCTTCCACATAGATTCAAAATCATCCATATCTGGTTTTATGTGTCTTTCAAAATCTTTTCCTACCCAATTGCAATGAACATGAAAAGACTCGTCATTGTATTGCCAACCCCTGGAGGTTTCATTTACAGATCCTGTAAAAGAGACTATGTTATTTTTAGAATCTTTGAATATTCCTCCTTTTTTATGCTCGATTGCGCCAGGGATATGGGCCACCCTTATTTCTAACCTGTTGTTTTTCATAAGCCAAGCAAGAAGTTCAAGATGATTTTTTTTCATGCCTGAAATAGATGAAGAAGAAAGTTCTCCCAATATCTCTTTTTCTTTATCTAAGATTACTTTTTTTATAACTTTTTGATCCTCTTCTGAGAGAAATATGTTGCAAAGAATTCTCATTTTGCCTCCGTTTTCTAAAAAATTATAAATCCCTTTAGAAGCCGATGCAAGAGAATTTGAACAAAAATATCCTGCCCACCTATCGTAGTAAATCGATTCTGAGAGAACGGGAATATAAAAATCATTTAGGAGAGAATCTTTAGTCCAAGAGTAGGATCCTTTAAGATTTAAAGATTTAAGAGTCATTAAAAGAATACTATTTCCAAACCTTAAAACATTTTCTATTTCTAAAAAACCCCCAAAACCCTTAAAAATCCCCTTCCCTTAACTTCATCATGCCTCGTAAAACAAAAACCAAAGCAAAAAAAGAGATGATGGAAATGCATGGAGGATGCTGCAGCCATTCTAGAAACAGAAACTGGCACGGCGGAGAAATGGGAAGTGTCTATGGACTTGGATTCATCGGAGCTTTAGTGTATTACATTCAAGCTGCGACAGGATTTTGGTCTGGCGTGCTTGGTGTGTTAAAGGCAGTTGTCTGGCCAGCTTTCCTAATCTACAAATTGTTGGGAATGTGATTTTCTTATAGATGTTTTAATGCAACAAAATTTAAATAGACCTAGTTGGAAATTTCTATATGGAAGAGTATACTCCTAACGCTGTTGCAGGAATGATAAGTGCTTACAAAAGACTTAGCGAGATTTTAGAAAGGGATATTGGAGGGTTTACTACGACTAGGGCAAAGATTGAATATGCTATCACTCGTTATGAATCTAACATCCCTCAAGCAGTTAGAACAGCAATTTGGTCGGGCGGGGGAGGAGACCTATTGGAGAGGGCAAAAGGAAGATTAGAAACAATGTTGTAATTCTTTTGTTCGACTTAAACTAGCCGAGCAAAGTATTCTAAAATCCCTACGCATTATCACGAGCAAGAAACATCAAGGCAAAGCTTGATGTGAAGTCATTAATTGTGAGCAAGAGCGAACGTAACTTCGGGCGTGGGGGGTGGGACTTTGTCGTCTGAAAAAATATTCTAAAATTATAAAAAGACTTTTTGGTTTCTCAGAAAATGGCCCGAAAAATATCATCAGGAATAGTGCATGAATTGCCGGCAGACTTGAAAAAAATTCTTAGTTCGAACAAGGAAGTTTTGGCCAAATGGGAAGGCCTCACACCTTTAGCACGAAATGAATTCATCTGTTGGGTAGTCTCTGTAAAAAAACAAGAGACAAGAGAAGAACATGTTAAGCGTGTGTATGAGGATTTAATGAACGGAAAAAGAAGGCCTTGCTGCTGGGCAGGTTGTGTTCATCGGAATAAGAGAGGAAAATGATTCCTTCACAAAAATTTGTTTAGGGTAAAAGAAAATTTTAATTATGTAAAACTATAACTTTCTTGCATTCCACTAACAAGTTTTCTTGATTCTTCTCCAACTGGGGGGCCTTGCGGGGTATAACCTAAGAGGACCATCTCTCCATCTCTAGGTCTATAAAGGATATGTGGTCTGTACAACTTCATACCATTTTCTAAATTTTCAAATTCTTCTCTACATAATCCAAATTTCCAATCACCAACTTTCCTTACAGTTACTTCAAGCGAATCAGTCAAATCTGTTAAAAAACCCTTTTTTTCAGAATCCTCTGAAAATCTAAATAAAGCAGAGGTCAAATAAACAAAAGCCCTCCCGTTATAGAAAATTCCTACAGGTAGAATTTTTCTTGTTGGCCTAATTTGGTCCGCGTTGTCTTTGAAATCTCTTATTGTCGTACACTGATAAACCTCTGGAAGTATTCGCTCTACCAAAAATAAAGGGGAATTTTTCAAATGCGTGTTGAAATGTATCATTTTAATAGAACCTAAAAGGTCGTTTAAAACAGTTTCTATCCTCACCAAAGACCTTAAATACCTTAATTTTCTCGTAAGTTTAACTAGAAAGGCAGCGGGCAGAGGATTTTGTTGCGTGGACTTTTTCTAGACAAGAAATGACAAGTGTAAGGAGGATATGAACATGAAAGTATATGTAGGAAATCTGCCTTTCAGCGTGGATAAAGCAAAGCTAGAAGACCTTTTTTCATCTTACGGTGAAATAGAGGATGCTGTAGTTATCTCCGATAAGTTTTCAGGCAGATCAAAAGGATTCGGTTTCGTGACTTTCAAGGACAACGCAGCCGCTAAAAAAGCGATT
>Ga0210057_1008181_pt1 | contig 12458 bp, 15 predicted proteins | sample CryGeyCG2114_010_2_FD_183968 | JGI IMG/M metagenome (GOLD analysis project Ga0210057, IMG submission 183968) | Groundwater microbial communities from aquifer - Crystal Geyser CG10_big_fil_rev_8/21/14_0.10 (SPAdes) (version 2) | ecosystem: Environmental > Aquatic > Deep subsurface > Groundwater ... | reverse complement strand
ATTCCTGAAAAATGAATGTGAAAATTTTTATGTTCTGAAAATTTTTTGAAAACCTCGCTGAATTTGTATTCTTTTTCTCTCGCGAGAATATGTGCAAAATCAATGCAGAAACCACAGCCTGTTTCTTCAACTAATTTTTTTATTTCATCCACGCTTCCAAAAACATTTACTTTTCCTGTTGTTTCTGGCGCAAGTTCCGGAGTATATTTTTTTTCTTTTTTCTTTTTCTGCAAATCTAAAATTGCATTTTTTATATTCTCATAAGTTTCTTCTTTGTTCATTTTCCCATAAAAACCAGGATGAAACACTACGACTTTTGCATCAAGCCATGTGCCTGTTTCTAAACATTTTAAAATTCTTTCTTTGCTCTGCTCAATTTTCTCTTTGTCAGCAGAATTTAAATTAATCCAATAAGGAGCATGAATGCTTAATTGAATTCCGAGTCTTTTTGCTTCATCGCCAATCTTTACAGCGTCGGATTTATTTTTAATATAAACCCCGTAAGTGAATGCAATTTCGCACGCACGCAATCCAAGTTTGTGATATTTTTCTAAATTAGAAACAGCGTCTTTCACACTTCCAAGCCCAGCAGGTCCGAATTTTACTGACATGAACTATAAAAGAGAAAAGAATTTATTAAAGTTTGTGTGCCTTGAGAGAGAAGGAATAAATTAAAATTAAATTTTTTCCATTTTATCCCGTTACTTTTTACCCCGACTATAAAACTAATCCCAATTAATAGATACCAGTAACTCACCTATTTCTTGTGAGAACTTATCATAATTTTTTTTGTTGTAAGCTTCTTTTATTCTATCTATATGTTCCCCATAATATCCATCAGCACCATGTCGCCTTTCAAATTTCTGAACCGCTTTCATAACTTGTTCCATATTATCTGGCCTTACATTTTGCTTCCATGGAGGAATTTCTGTTGAACCAAATCTGAATTCACATTCCTGACCTGTAATTAATTTATAGAAATCTGTTCTATGCAAATCTTCTACTTCATCAATATTTTCTAATGTAACTACCACCTTAATTGTGGGCCGCCCTAATTTAAAAAACTTTCTGCTTAGTCCACTTCCCTTCAGTATACCAAAAAATCAAAAAACCCAAGACATTCATCTCAGGTTTTTACAAACTCAATAATTTTATCTTCGTGTCTGTTGTTGTAAAATTCTTCGCAACAATTACATCACACTTTGCTTCTTCTGCAGCCTTGATAATCGTGCTTGTAGCAATTCCATCAATTACAATAAAAGTTGGTCTGCTGTCGAGCTTTTCAAATTCAGTTCCAAGCCTTTTAGCAGAAACTTTTTTGATTTCTTCAAGAGACTCGTTTAAAAGAATCGCTTTTCCTGTTCCCTGATTCTGGTCTGAAATTTCCTTGAGTTTATTTTTCTTGTCGTCGCTCAAAATAATTTCCTTTTTTTCATTCTGTTCTTCAGATTCCCTGTTCCTTCTTGGAAATCTTTCTTGTGCTAGAAATTCTTTGAGAGAAACTTTTCTTCGTAAGTTCATCAGGATTTCTTTTCCTGCAAGCTCTTCGACTTCTTTTCCATCAGGTGCAATTGCAATGTAATTTACATCTGCATTGTCAATCACGTTCTTAATGATGAGCTTTCCGCCCCTGTCGCCGTCGACAAACAAGGTTATTTCTTTTTCTTTGCTTAATTCTTTTATTGAATCTGGAAGTTTTGTTCCGTTCATTGCTATAACATTATTGACGCCGTTCCTCATTAAATTGAGAACATCTGCACGGCCTTCAACAACAATTAATTCTTTTCCTGAAAGATCTCCATATGGAAGTTTTTCTCCGCCATATTCTTTTACATTTGCCATCTTCGCAGAGTCTTTGATTTCATTTGAAATCTCCCTTGAATCTGTTGAGCCCTTGATTTCTCCCATTAATTTTTTCGCTCTTTCAATAATGTAATCTCTTTTGCTTCCACGAACATCTTCAATTCTTTCGACATTTATCTGGGAATCACACGGTCCAATTCTTTCGATTGTTTCTACTGCAGCAGCAATCAAAGTTGTTTCTGATTGGTCCAATGCAGTTGGGATTCTAATCACCCCCGTTGTCCGCTTGTCGCTTCTTTCCAAGTCAACTTCTATTCTGCCGATTTTTCCTTCTTTTTGCAATTCCCGCATTTCCAAATCAGAACCAAGCAAACCCTCTGTCTGCCCAAATATAGCTCCGATTACGTCGGGTTTTTCCAAAGCACCCTCAGCTGAGAAATTCGCATGTATCATGTATTTAATTGATACAGGACTTATTTTTGCCATGTTGTTTTATTAAAATTTATTTAATTAATTGAAATCTTATGATTTCACACAGAAAAATATCACTAACTCTTTTTCATATTCTCTTCAAAAAAACATAAAGCAGTAAGCTGAATGCGAGTGAATGTGAATCTAATAATGTAATGATATCTTTCTAATAATCTTTTACAGAGAGGTAGTTTTTAAAGTTTTGGGAATTGAGGGGTTTGTAAACTTAATTGGGCTTATAGAAATATTTTTAAATTCCATAAACATGATTTTACTATGGCATTTTTTATTAATAAAAAAGGGTATCCAATAAATAAAGCAACAGGGAGAACAGTTCATAGGGAAGTTGCTGAAAAAAAGATTGGTAGACCATTAAGAGAACATGAAGTGATTCATCACAAAGACGGAAATAAAAGAAATTTTAGTAGAAAGAATCTTAGAGTTACAAGTAGAAGTTATCACTCAAGATTACATTCAAAATATGACTATTAATTTTTAATCAGCTAAATTAATCAACTCCAACTCCCTATTTTCCTTTTCTATTCTTAAATCCTCATCAATTCATAAAACAAATTTATCTCTTTCCCATCTTCCCCAATTCTTTCTGATTCAAGAACATTAAAACCACTGCTCCGATAATAAAAAGCCAATCAACTAAAAAACCCAGGGCTAAAAATCCCAAGGCAATTAAAGAATAAGCAACAATTTTCCAGTTTCTTTTTGATTTCATTGTCCTCTTAAGAAAAAAGGTTATTTATGGCTTTTGGAATTAAAAACAAATTAACATTCAAATAAAATTAAACTCCTTGCAAACTCGTCGTTATATTTATGAATTTTAAAAACAACAACCCCCCCCCGGTTTTAGCTGAATAATTCCCACCCGCCCACCCAAAATCACCTCGCTTCACGAGTTATTAATAAGATTGTTAATGTGAAAACACCGATAAAATCAAATGCAATTTTTTCTATTAAAACTATTATCAATACTAGCGAGACAATTAAGTCCCCGATAAATCTGCGGATACTCGCGTTGTTCGCATAGAGCGAGGCAAATACTTTTAAAAAATTTGTGCTCATTAACATTCGCAGTATTAATCTTAATTTAGTAGAAAACACTTCGCCTTATTTAGAATTATCAATATTGGCGTTACTGAAATAATTTATCTCCTCTTGACTTCCTTTCCGCCTTTCATTGCAAAATATTCTTTGAGTTTGCCGAGGTTTTCATATAATTTCAAAAGCTTTTCTTTTATTTCCTGTTTTTCAGCTTCAGGCATGCGAATGTCTAAAAGTTTTTCATAAATTTTTACAGCGTGATTTCTCCTGTTTGTTTTTTCATAAATTTCCCCTTGCATCCTGTAAAAATTTTTAATTGCCAGATGCAGGTTTTCTCTTTCTTTTGAGCCTGTGTCTGATAATGATCTTTTGAGAATTTCATCAACCCTGCTGAATGCTGAGCCTTTAATGTACATTTCTGCAGCCTTGAGATAAAAATTCATTTTGTCTGTAGAAGAAGTGCTTGTTGCAGCGACACCCTCGAGAAGCTTTGCAGCGTCAAGATACAAACTCTTTTTTTCATAAAGTTCAGCGAGCTTCATGTAAATAAGTTTCTTAACTGCTTCATGATACGCTTTTGTTTCCAAGAGCCTCGACAAATAATCTATTTGCACATAATCCCCTTTCCCTTTCAATGCCTCTTCAAGCTCTGTTTTCGTCGACACTTTGACTATCATGTTTCAACTAATAAATATGCATATTTAAGCATTACTGAGATGAAAAGAATAAATATTTTTGATAAATTTTAAAAAATTATAATAAGAGGAAGGGGGTGTTGGTGCGGTCTGGAAATTTCTCTTCGAAATAAGAAAACAAAAATAATCTTTTTTGAATACCATTTTAGTTAAATTAATAAATATCTAAAAATTTAATTTATTTATGATATTAAAATTATTTCCTAAAGAAAAATTTGATAATGGTTCTATTGATACGATGAATCAGCTAATTGAAATAGCAAAAAATCTTTTAGATCGGTATGGGGTGGTTGTTCCAAAATTCATAGAGTTTTATGACAATTTAGGTTTGTTTGTTAAAAGAATATTAAAACAAGTAAAAGAATACGGGCTTACAGAAAAACAATCAATAGAATTTGTTAAGGCTTCTTTAAACTCAGGAACATATGGTACATTTAATATTGAAGAGAATTCGATAATTGAAATGAATTTTAATCCACATTTTAAATTATTTTATCCCTCAATTCAATTTATTACCCTTTTAATTCATGAGTCATTACATCTTTTTTTATATTATAATTTTAAGATTAATATCTATAAAGAGAAATTTAAATTTAAAGATGAAAAGTATATTGGAAATGAAAAAATAATCCAATTAGATGAGGGTTTTGCCGAATTTTTTACAGATAAAATCTTAAAAGATTTCGATATTAATTCAATTAAGGATTTACCTATTTACTCCGGATTAAATGAACCTCCGACTTATGAATCTGAAGTTGAAGGATTAAATATAGACAGATTCAATGCAAATTTTAATAAATTATATAAAAAAAATTCTGAAAAAGGATATAAAATAATCGAAGAAAAGTTCAATCAAATGAATGGAACCTTCTCAGAAAAAATGAAAAGGATTATTGAGTATATTAAAGAAGAAATAAACAGACCTAATTAAACATAAACGAAATATCTTTGATGTAAACATCTTCAGTATTTAATTTTTCTTTAACAGATTTTGTCAATAACCAATCTAATATTTTTTGAGTATGAACACAAAAAGTTTTATCTCTATTTTCCAATTTGCCGAATTTAATTTCTGCATTAAATGCACAACCCCCTCCGCAAATACCTATTGCAGGACAATATTTACATTCTATTAAATTCATTGGTTGTCTATCAGACCATCTTTTCAAAACCTGCCCCTTTAGTATTTTAAGAGGATTATTTTTATTCTTAGAAACATTTCCTACGAGAGGTTTTGTGCAACCTAAATAAGCTTGACAAACCCCAATATTTCCATCAGGATAAAAGACTAATTGATTTCCAATCGCCCCACAATCTTTAAAATGGGGATGTTCGGTTCGATTAAATGCTTTAACTTTTCTTTGTACCCTATCCTCGTAAAGTTTATTTTTATTGGCAAAATCAGAAGCACCTATTAACGAATCATTCGATTTATTTATAGAAACAAAAGGAACTTCTTTATTTTTTGCCGACAATAATGTATTAAATCCTACGCCTCCTGCCCCGATTTCCTTAAAGTAGGAAATATTTTCTTTTAAGATCTCTACATTATGTGGTCCGATAGTGCAGGAAATTCCAAAAGGTATTTTGTTCTTTTTTAATAATTCAATAGCTTGTTTAATCTTCTCAAATGTCCCTTTTTTATTTTCCTTAAAAATTCTCATAGTATCGTTAATTTCTTTTGGACCATCTAAAGAAATCGCTAACTCAACATTGTGTTCTTTAAAACAATCAACTAAATCTTCAGTAATCATTGTTGCATTAGTAATAATATTTATATTTTTATCCACATTTACTTTTTTACAGACTTCACTTATCTTCTCAATAGATTCCTTTACATAATCAGGATTTAACAATGGTTCTGAGCCATAATAAATAAAAGAGAGTTTATGGGGAATCTTACTTTTATCTTTTAATTTGAGAAGATAATTCTCAATAAATTTAAGAGTATCTTCAAAAGTTTTTCTGCTCATTGAAAAAGATTTTTTATTTTCATCATAGCTTCCCTCAACATAACAATATTTGCATGCGAGATTGCACTCATTGTTAAATGTTAAATAAAAAATAGTTATTTCTGGTTCATCTAAAAAATATTTCTTTTTTATATATTCAATATATTTATTTTCTGAATAATCTTCAGGAACAATTATATGAGATTTTTTTAAGATTTTTATATTTTCTGATTCTTTATTTTCTTTTATATCCTTTCTTAGTTTTTCAAATTCAGATTCATTAAGGAAATTATTTTCATTTGTTAAATTGTTTCTTAAAACATAATAAAAAGAATCTTCAGAACAAATTTCATAAATACTACTAAGTTTTGAAAACCTCATTTTTGTAATTATGAAACTTATGCAGCTTTTTTGAACTGATATGAATCTGAAGAAAGTGCTTCATACTTTTCGACTTCTGAAGTCGAGGAATAAACTTCAGACATTTTACACCTACAATATCCAGTGGGACAACTGCAGGACCCTTTACACATTCCTTCACAACGCATTCCAGGTTCTATTTCAAACTCAGCAGTTTTGATTTCTAACGTTTCCATAACTTTTTTTATAATTCAAACTTTTTAAGCATTTCTATACTGCATTTTTTCGGGTGGCGGGAAAAATATTATTTCCAAATAAATTTTTGAAACGAAGTTTTAGACTACCTGTATTCATCGAAGATCCTGTAGAATATCTTTGTTTAATGAGATTTGCTTTTGAAGAGGAACATGATGAACCAATATACCAAAACAATTTAGCAAGTTTGTGGGGTTTCCCAATAGATAGGATTAATCCATTATTTTTAACTGAAAAAACAAGTTTAGGATAATTTTATTATCCATATTCTGTAACCTTTGGAAGAATCCAAAATATGGTCTTTATTAAATTGTAATGATTTTTTTTCTATTAAATTATTAATCACTTTCCCATTTGAAATTACTTCAGACTCAAACCCCCCATCTTTTAAAAAATCTTTAGTTTCTTCTTCAGATTCAAAATAATCGAATTCCCTTTTTGTTACTTTGGATATTTTTTCTCGAATATTTTCTTTACCTAAAACTTCATCTTTTTTCTTTTGCATTCTAGAAAAATCAGATGTTAACCACAAACCTTTTTTAGAGTAAGTTTCAAATAAGTATTTTATGTTATCTCTAAATATTTTTTTTTCATTTTTATCAAAATACATTAACAATCCTTCATGAATAATGATAAACTTTTTATCTTTTCCTTTTTTCAAATAAAGCCTTCCAATTTTATCCATGTCTTTTTTTTCAAGAGGATTTATGGCTATGAAAAATAAATTTCTATCATCGAGTTTTTTTTGAAGAATAATCTCCTTTAATATTTTCTCTTTAAGATTAATTAATCCTTTTAATTCCGTTTCAACATAAATGATCTTTTCCTTGCTTGAGAATTCTAAACTTCTTGGAGATAGTCCAGACGCTATTTCTACAATAAAAGCGTCGTCAATTTTAGAAAGAGATTCATTTAAAGAGTAATATCTTCCTTCAATAAATGGGATAAAATCAGATTTTGAGTTTAATGTGTCTCCATAATCTGGTAAATCTTCAACTAAATCTTTAAATTTTGTATCTATAAGGTTAACAATTTCTTTTGCAAAAGGAAGTTTTTGCTTTGCTCTCATTCTCGCGCAGAATACTGCGGTGGGGCTTATTTTTGAATATCCTTTTTTCATAATATTTTAAATTTTTAGTTATTTATAAAGATTGCATCTTATTTTTTCGGAAAAAAGAAACAAAAAAGGCGATGGCTACAGCCTTTTAATAAATCCGCCCGAATGAATTAAACTAACCCAATCCTTTTATGACTTTATATAACAAAAAAGAATTCTATTTATCTCTTGCTCAAAATCTCAGTGCACATTCCTGCTGCAACAGTTGCACCAGCGTCTCTTACTGCGAATCTTGACATGTAAGGATTGTCTTTTTGAACTTCTAATGCAAGATTTCCTTGCGGTTTGATTTTCACCCTCGCTGTATCTCCGTTTTTCAAGAAATCCGGATGCTCTTTGATAACTTCGCCTGTTCTTGGGTCAATCTGTGCAATTAATTCTGAGAACTGGCACGGAACCTGCGCTGTGTGAACATGGAATACAGGTGTGTATCCTTTGGCCAACACAGTTGGGTGATTTATTACAGTGATTGTAGCAATAAATTCTTTTACAACAGGAATTGGTTTTGTAGCGTCGCAAATAACATCTCCTCTTGCAATATCTTTTTTCCCGACTCCTCTTATGTTAATTCCGACATTGTCGCCAGCAAGAGCTTCTGGAAGTGTTTCATGGTGCATCTCAATTGTTTTTACTTCTCCTTCAATTCCTTCTCCTGTTCTGCCAGGAAGAACTTTTACTTTCATTCCTTGTTTCATAATTCCTGTTTCAATTTTTCCAACAGGAACAGTTCCAATCCCTGTAATTTCATAGACATCTTGAACAGGCATTCTCATTGGTAAATTTGTAGGCAACTCTGGTTGGGGGAACAAATCAAATTGCTCTAAAATTGAAGGTCCTTTATACCAAGACATATTAGTTGATTTCTTTGCGATATTATCTCCTTTTAATCCAGAGCATGCAATGAAAGTTGTTTTTTCCGGAACAATTCCAACGCCCTTTAATAATTTTCCAACTTCTTCTTTAACTTTGTTGAATTTGTCCTCGCTGTATTGAACCGCGTCCATTTTATTTACAGCAACACAAATATTTTTTACACCCATTGTTCTCAAAAGCCATAAATGTTCTGTTGTTTGCGGCTCTACACCTGCAGGAGCAGCAATAACCAAAAATGCAGAATCTGCCTGTGATGCACCAGTAATCATGTTCTTGACAAAATCCCTGTGTCCAGGAGCGTCGATAATTGTAATTTGAAATTTCTGAGTCATGATTTTTCTGTAAGACAAATCAATTGTAACTCCCCTTTCTCTTTCTTCTTTTATTTTATCCATAACATAAGCAAATTCAAAACCAGCTTTCCCGTATTTATCTGCTTCTTCTTTAAGCTTTTTCATTTCTTGTTCAGAAATAACACCTGACTGGAACATCAGCTGTCCAACTATTGTTGACTTTCCAGCGTCGACGTGTCCGACGAACACGACATTCATGTTTGGTTTTGCTTTAGCCATTTTTTGTTTCCTTGTTTTTGAAAAATGGATTTAGCGGAATTTTAATTCCAGCTTAGCCATTTTTTGTTTCCTTGTTTTTGAAAAATGGATTTAGCGGAATTTTAATTCCAGCTTAGCCATTTTTTGTTTCCTTGTTTTTGAAAAATGGATTTAGCGGAATTTTAATTCCAGCCTAGCCATTTTTTGTTTCCTTGTTTTTGAAAAATGGATTTAGCGGAATTTTAATTCCAGCCTAGCCATTTTTTGTTTTGTTAAAAATGGGTAATGAAAATTTTTAAGTTTCCTTTAGCCATTGTAATAAATAAATTCTATTAAGAATTTTTTAATAATGATTAATAAAAAATTTAGTTTAAAAATGTTTCTGTTTAAAGAAAAGTTTCGGGAAAATAATTGCGGAGATTTTTGTATGGAATATTTTTGGTTTTGTTTAAAATAACTCTTCGATTTTATCATCTATATACTTAGCCCTATTTTTGCCTTCTTTTCTCGGTCTTGTATAAATCTCAAGGGGTAATGTAGCTATCATTGCAAGAGCAGTCAATCCGCATAACTCTGGGTCGAGAGGATTAGTTCCAGGTTTTTCTAATAAAGATAAATACATAAGAATAAAAGCTCCTCTCATTATATTGTGAAAGAAGAAAATACCTTTAAAGATCCCTTCTCTTTGGGCATAGTTCAAATTTAAATCAAAACCAATTAAATTAATCAGATGTCCAACTTTTTTATTATGTTCTTCATCTTTTCCTCGAGGGATAAACATTCGTAAACCTCTGCTATTACGTGTTGTTTCTTCCCATGCACTTTCAAGGCGTTTTGTTCTTTTTAGTGCGTCTTCTAATAAAGGATTATATTCTTCAGAATTCGGATTTGAATATAATCTAATTAATCTTTTCTGATATTCAGGAACATCTATTTTCTCTGGAAAATTTAGGTTGTAATCAAAACCAGGAAGAATTTTCCAGTGGTCTAAATATTCCTTAATCTCTTCTGGAATCCACGCGCCTTGATTTTTTTCTGCAGATTTTAATTGTAAGTATAACATTTTACTTGTTGAATAATTGGGTTTTTAAAAATTATTGTGATAAAGACTACCGATACTATACTGGATAACAGAATAATAGAAACAGATTATCAAAATTTAATAACTTAAAACAGGGCTCTTTTCTTTAATATGGGGAATTAAAATATTTGCTTTTTCCTCTATTTTGTCATCTGAAATTATAAATCGAATAGCGTCCATATTTCTGAAGTTAATAATTTCCATTTTTATTTCTTTTATTTTAGAAAGCTTTATCATTTTTGAGAGAATTTTCGATAGAACATCTGAAACATTGAGAATTTGCATAGATACTAAATCATATTTTTCGTCAAAATCTAAAATAAAATTTCCCAACTCCACCGCCCCTGCTGATTTCTTGCTTTCCAAATAAATAAACAAATCGTCATTTTCAGAATCATAATCAAAATTAAATTTTTCCATTTTAGCCTATTGCTTTTTGCCAATCTCTATTTATACTTATAATTGTAACTATAATAATCTTTTGGTTTATTGTTAAAATATATCTATGATAAAAATGTTTTGAAAAAGCAAAATAGCAATCATATTTTTCTTCGTTTTGTTTTTGCGCTTTTTGCTTTTTTGCATAAACTAATTTATCGGGTTTTATTATGTTTTCTTTAACCTCTTCTAAATTAATATTCCTAGAAAATGCCTGAAGTTCTGCATGTTTTGTTATTATTATATCTTGTTTTTTATAGCTTTTTAATTTATTTTTTAACATATTTAAGTCCATCATGTAAGAAACAAACAATGTTTTAATTATCTTTGGATTAATGCCGAAAAATAAAAACTACTGATTCTCACTCAAGCCTTTGTTTTACAGAAAACCGCAGAATATAAAGTCTTTCCTTTGATTTGTACAGGAATTTTCTCTCCTAAAAGCAATACATTTGCTTCATAAGGAATTTTGGGAGACGGATTTCCATAATATGCAAATTCTTTTTCATCTGTTGTGGAAACTATTACTGGTGGAGGTTGAGGATTTAAACCACAAATATTTCTTCTTTCATATTTAGAATCATTTCTTAATCTTAAACATATCTCTCCATAAAGTTCACTTTTAACTGGCTTCAGAAGAATTAAAGGGTTGACTGTTAAAGAGTCGATTGTTTTAGTTATCTGAATTAAACAGAGGTTTCCTTTTTAAAAATTATTGTGATAGAAACTATTGATTCTCACTCAATCCTTCATGCAAATTACTTTAGTGATTTGTATAGAAAAATTTTTTGAAATTTTTCGAGGTTTATCTGTTCATTGATTTTCAGATAAACCTTTCGGAGTTTTGTTTATAAAACTACGCGGGCTACTGATTTTCAGATAAACCTTTCCTTGAACGAATCTTTTTTATAATATCAGGTTGCAAGTTCGCAGGAACTTTTTCAAATAACTGGTCTGACAAAGATGAAACCCCTCTGCCCTCGGTTGCTGAACGCAAATCACTTGACCATCCGAGCATTTCTGCAACAGGGAGTTTTGCTAATATTTCTGCACTCACATCTTCTTGTTTAACTTCAAGAAGTTGCCCTCTTTTGCTTCCAACTAATTTTGTCATTGTTCCTAAAAATTTATCAGGAAGTTCAATAAGATGAATTTGCAATGGTTCTAATAAAATTGCATTTGCTTTATTCATTGCTTCTTTAATTGCTTCTCTTACAGCAGGATAAACCTGTGCAGGCCCTCTGTGAATCGCGTCTTCGTGAAGTTTTATATCAGCGAGAGAAACCCGCATTTTTGTGCACGGTTCCCTTGCCAAAGGTCCCTGGTTCATAACCATTTCAAAAGCATCAAGCACCATCTCAATAACTTCTCCAATATGAACTTCTCCTCGGGTTTCATCTAAGAAAACATTTCCTTTGTAAATATCCCTGACATTTCTTATTGTGTCTCCGTCCCATCCTAATTTTGTAAGAACACTTGCAAGCTCCTGGCTTTTTTTCTTTACTCGCCCTTCTCTCAGCTCTCCGCTTTTAATTGCTTCGTAAATTTCCTGTTCCAACGGAGCAACCTTAATAAAAAAACTATTGTGCTTGTTCGGGCTTCTTCCTTCTGCTTCTTTTGATTCTCTTTCAACAGCTTCGCGATAAACAACAATCGGCGACGATGTTTTTACTTCAAGTCCTTTTTCTGTCCTGATTCTATTTTCTATAATTTCTAAATGCAACTCACCCATTCCAGACATCAAGCTCTCGCCTGTCTGATCATTAATTTCAATTTTTATTGACGGATCTTCTTTAGCAACCTTTT
>Ga0210057_1008180_pt1 | contig 12458 bp, 11 predicted proteins | sample CryGeyCG2114_010_2_FD_183968 | JGI IMG/M metagenome (GOLD analysis project Ga0210057, IMG submission 183968) | Groundwater microbial communities from aquifer - Crystal Geyser CG10_big_fil_rev_8/21/14_0.10 (SPAdes) (version 2) | ecosystem: Environmental > Aquatic > Deep subsurface > Groundwater ... | reverse complement strand
TGTATAACCTATAGAAATTGTACGGATAATATAAGTTATAAACAGTCATTTCACATTCAGTTGTTCAGTGATCTGACTCACACAGATGAAGTAAAGCTAAACAAATGTATCCAATGTTCCCGAAAAAAACAGATGAAGGTAGAACTTTAAATAGAGATTAATATAACAATCAAAATTTCACTTGGTCCAGGGGGGAGGATTCGAACCTCCGTAGGGAAATTCCCGACAGATTTACAGTCTGTTCCGATTGGCCGCTCCGGCACCCCTGGATTAATGTTATTATAACAAACCGAACGAAGCTTTCACCACTCATACTTTCAAGTAGTTTTAGCTTTTATAATATAAATTGCCGTATAATTGCAGCATGTGTAACTATGCGCCAAAGAATTATGAATGCTTATATACAAAATGAAATTACTTTTAACGTCATCGGGGATTACTAATAAATCGATAGAGAAGGCGCTGTATGAACTTTTAGGAAAGCCTTTCAAAGAAGCTCGTTTACTATTTGTACCAACTGCTGCAAACGCCGAAACGGGTGATAAGTCGTGGCTTGTGAACGATATGAACAATATTAGATTATTGGGATTTAAATCGTTTGAAATTATTGATATTGCTGTTGTTCCCCAAAATATTTGGATGCCACGTTTTAAAAAAGCAGATGTGCTTGTCTTTGGAGGTGGAGATGTACACTATTTACTTGCAAAAATGCGAGAATCAGGTTTAGAGATCGAGTTGCACACAATGCTACAATCGAAAGTGTACGTTGGAATAAGTGCAGGGAGCATGGTAACGGCACGGAAAATTTCTTTATCTTATGCCGATATATTGTATTATGAAAAAGTGGGGGAATTTCCCGTCGTTAATGGTTTGGGGTACGTAGATTTTGAGATACGTCCACATCTTCATTCAAAATGGTTTCCAAAAGTAACCATTTCCTATTTAAGTGACCTTGCTAAAAAAAACAACCGTCCATTCTATGCCATAGATGATGCATCAGCGGTTATTGTGAACGGAGAAAAAGTACGAGTGGTTTCAGAGGGTATGTGGAAAATATTCAACGAGCAGTAACTAATCGCGTTTTACGGTTCTTTTAAATATATACTGATCAGTTTCTCGAAAGTATATACTGTAATCTGGATCTTTTTTAATGCTTTTTAATAGCATGCGTATATCCTCAATACCTAAAAAATTACTTGGATTTTGACCTTCTCTTGCATCAATTACTATATAATCTGGCTTGTGTATTTTGTAGTTTTCGCGCAATATCCACACGTTATTGTTATGAAGAAAATATGAAGCAAGGTTATTTTGTGCAGCTACAGTAGCGTTTTTGGGTACTTTGCTCACTAAAGTTCGCAAGAATCCAAAGACATTTGTATGCTCATAAAAAACTGGATGAATAGCAAGTAGAAACGGCCCTTTGAAGTAGAATAAATTAAATAATATTCCCCACAGGAAAAGAGCTCCAGCGATATATTGAACCAATAGTTTTCCATACTTCTCCTTTATTGTTTTTAGAGTAAATAAAGAAGCTATAGCCAAAGTTGGTGCTATTTCTGCATTGTAGTGCAAGCCCAGATCCCAACGCGTGCCTCCCTCAGGTATAAATCTACTGATGAAATTTAGCGCAATATGGGGAAGTAATGGTAAGTAGAAAAGCGGCAAAAATAGGAAACTCAGAAATGTAAGAAAAACAGTTTTTACTTTTATAAGCGGCATAAACAGTGCAGTAATAATTTGCTGCGCGTTTAATGAGTGAGGAGTAGTATATATGTACGGTTGGCCTGCAAAAAACGGCATAACTATCTTGATGAGTACTAACCCATACACAATGGAACCTATTAGTGTATAAATGGCGTACTTCTTCCAATTATTGTATACCCAAATAAATAGTGCGACCGAAATTCCAAAGAGAACGAGATTCTCCTTCAGACTGAGGGTGAGAACAAGAAATACAAGGAAGAGTTTCTTCGATTTTGTTACTGCGGCCCAATAGGTAAGTGCGATAGTTAGTGCGGAGATAGTAACTGCGTGGAAATCAGAATAGATTGCATTTTGTGTACCAAGAAACAAATAGTATGCCACCATCACAGATAATGGAGCAAAATGTGATTTGAGCAATTTTTTGCCAATGCTATATAGTATAAACCCACTTATTCCAACGGCAATACTTGGAATGATGAGGATTATTTCACTTCTGCTTGTAAACCAATAGAGAGGAGCGAGTAAATATATTCCGGGATTAAAATGATCGGCAAGATTGATTTTGCCACCAACTAAAAAATGATCAATAATCGGAGCTTTAAATTGCGAGATAAGCCAGATAGGTCTATCGAATATGCCAAAATCGTAGTATCCCAGCTCAAATTGCCAGAAGCGATTTAGATTTATGAGGATACCCGTTGCTATAAATAGAAGACAGAAGATTATAGCTGCAATATCAACAGGATGTATGCGCTTCAATAGCCTCATATAGGTAGTATAGCTAAAATGTAGTCAACGCGCTGACACGTAAATTTTCCTTGCGGCAGTAATCAATCCAAACTAGGGGTTGAAGGAATTATGAAAAATCTAAAAACAGATAAAAACAGAAGAGTTGAAATATTGCAGTGCTGTTACCCTACATAATACCCGCGTGAAAACAAGAGCGTAAGGATGCTGAGCAATACAATATGTATCGCAAGCACTGCAGTTTTCACCAACCTATTTTCTACATGTGCAAGCGCAATAAACATAGGAAACAATACGAGTGCGTAGCGAGGCAACCCAGTAAATGTACCTGAAAATGTAGGGATTAAGAATGCACATGTAGAAAAAACAAGGTACGATAAACGCACCTTCATTTTCCTCGCATACCATAACCCCCACACTGCATAGAAAAACATACTAAACTCAAGCATAGCTATCCACCATTCATATTGAACCGGCGGGACTGAAACAAATATTTTTACATACCGCACAATTGTCTGAGGGATAAAAATAAAACTCGCGCTTCTTCCGTTTGCTAAAAGCGTATGAGCATGAATAAAATAGAGTGCGTCGTGCCATTTGTATAGATTAAAAATTGCATATGCGATAAGTGGCAACGGGATAATTGCGAGGTTCACGATTTGTTTCCAGGTGATTTTATCTTTGTATTGTATAAACATTTCTACCACAAAGGCAGAGATAAGTGCTATACCAACAACGCGAATAACACAAGCAAGCGACGCAAGTACGCTTGCTGTGAACCACATCTGTTTTCGTGCAGAAAACAAACTACCTACGACTAATAGTAAAAAAATACTTTCTGTATATACTGCACCAAAAAAGAATGAGGTTGGAAAAAGCAGCAAAAAGAAAACTGTTTTTTTGGCTATTTCTTGCTTAAAGTCTAGATGTACCAATCTATATAAAATCCACACGAGCACGATAGTAGCTAAGTTTGAAAGTAACAATCCTGCAGAATAAAACCGTGCCAACTCGTCATGTATGAAAAATAGAATGTATGATATGAGACGGATGAGAATGGGGAAAAATGGTAAAAATCGTGCCTGATCAGTATAACCATGCCGTGCTATTTCTATGTAATGCACGCCATCGAAATTGCCCCACGCATAGGCAAAACTCTGCAGAAAATCTGGATTTTGCTGCATGAGAATATTGGTGTAGTTATATCCAGAGCGATAGGCAAAAAATACACAGCCAATTAAAATAGGTATCAGTAAAGCCATGCGCCAAACGCCAACAAATTGCATAAGGTGTTTGGTAGTTAGTTTCAGTTTCAACATTGATATACTTCATTGTATCAAGCGTGAAAAAACAAAAAATTATTGATCACTTCAAAACAGTAGACAAGCGTATGTATGCGCTTGCTGTACAATCGCAATGGTTAAAAACTATTGTGCCCCGCAAACCTGAATTTTATTTTGAATCGCTGTGTAAAAATATTGTTGGCCAGCAGTTGTCGGGCAAGGCGGCCGACACTATATGGGGGCGAGTGCTGAGTTTGTTCCCGAAGAATAAAATTACTCCACAGTATTTGTTGACTATCTCGGTAGAAGAGTTGCGAAACAAAGGAACGTCATATGCAAAAGCTAACTATTTAAGAAATATCTCTGAGCATGTGGTAAGTAGAAAACTCGATATGGATACAGTAAAAACAATGAGCGACGAATCTGCAATTGCCGCACTTACAAGTATTAAAGGAGTTGGAAAATGGACAGCGGAAATGTTTCTTATGTTTACTTTGGGGCGTGAAAATATATTTTCACATGGAGATGCGGGTTTGCAAAAAGCATTGCGAGCGGTCTATGGGCTTTCAAGCAAAGTGTCAAGTGAACGCATTGATTCTATTGTGCAGAAGTGGTCACCCTATAAAACATACGCTTGTTTATTATTGTGGGAAAGTCTAGAAAAATGAAATGTGTCATTCCGGATTACAACATGTCATTCCAAACTCGATTTGGAATCAAGCAATATTAGATCCTGAATTAAATTCAGAATGACAGAGCATTTTTTTGTAATTCCAGAAAGTTTTCTATCATTTTGTCTTGCTGTGGTTCGGGGACATACAAAACATCTTTGTACGGGGCAAATACTTTCAATAGCTGTTGGTATTGTTCTTTGTTTGGAAACACATTTTTTGCAAAGTCATTTTCCAAAATACCATGGTGTGAATCGGTACCATTCAAAGGCTCAATAGTTGTATTTACGTGAAACAGTTTTGTATATGGTGCAAGCAATTTTGCATCTGCTAAAACATGTGAAAATAATGTGTCTCTGTCCATATTTGGATACTGACCAGTTACATGCCCTATGTCAAAACAGATGGAAAAACCTTGTTTTCCCAGTTTTGCAAGTAGATCGTTTGATACGCCTTTCGAGTGTACTGGGGTAAGTCTGCCCTCCACTTTTTCTTTTTCCCGAAAACATGACGGAACGTATGCGGGTACTGTTTCTAAATACAGTTCCACATTTTTTGATTGTGCGTATTTTTTCAACAATGTACCATATTGAAGTAAAGACTCGTAACTTTCTTGCTCACTTACTTCTTGGTTTGGCACTAATGTATTTTCACACAGATCAAGGTTTAGTTTTATGAGACGTTGAGATTCTGGGTGAAAGTTTACATAAAAAGCGCCTACCGCTCCTGCCACATCTATAGTTTCACGTAAAAGTTCAAATGTTTTTTGTGCTATGTTGAGATGAGGGAATGCAAGATTAGGAAAGTACGTACCGTCTACCATGCCCCAAAAATGAAATCCAAAGCGTATATCATTGCGGCGCATATATTCGAAAAGTCCGCTATAACGCTCTTTCCAATCTATACGAAACCATACTTCACAAAAACGAGCTTTTGATTTTTCAAGTATGGCAACACCGTCTGTAGGACCTACCTTTATACCAACGTTCATGATGGTAATTATAACAAACATGTGTTCCGTGTCTCATTTCTCAAACTTGTTTCAGAGTTAACCAGATGGAGAGTTCAGTTGCAGTTAGTCCTTGACCTGCTCGTTTACTTGTCATTCTTTATTTTTGGTCTTATGCCTGATAGAATACAAAATCTCAATGGAAACAAGATATCTCCCTTACTGTTATGAAAATGGTCCAGGCGCAACACCTGATGCAGTTATGCAAAATGGTGCAAATTGCCAGTGGTTCATTCACGAGCACTATCGGTTGGCAGATATACACTTGCCGCCATGGGCACGATCTCTAGAGATTTATAATTGCACGGGCGATTTCTTTGCTCCAATCGCTCACATAGAGGAAGCTCAACCATTGGACATATTCATGTACGGAAGGAGAGGCGCAGATCCAGCGAGTATTCACTTGGGAGTTTGTGAGCAGAATAATGGTGAAGATCCGTTAATATTGCACATGAGTTATTTATCGAATGGATTAAGTCTATGGCCGCACACATCATTTCTTAAAGCAGCAAGATACTCATACTTTTATGGCATTAGACGGTATAGTCAATTTATATAAGGATGATCGACGACTGTTATATCGAACCGTTAGGGAGATGAGATTCTCATTCGTCAGTCTTTCCTTTGCACTATATTGAACGGATTGCGTCTCGTCGAAGCTGAGCAAAGAATTCCTATATTTACGTACAAATTCGATTTATCTGTCCACCTTATCTTTCCGCTCGACTTAACACATCGCTATTCGCTCGACGTCTCACGGTGCGATTATCGGTGGACACAAGAAACTGTAATCCTCGTTCCTTGGAAACAGTTTCTTGTGCGGAGGGTACAGGATTCGAACCTGTGCGGGATTGCTCCCACGAGTTTTCAAGACTCGCGCCATAAACCGCTCGGCCAACCCTCCATAGTATGCCCGGAGGCGCAGAGGGGAATTGAACCCCTGCATAGAGGTTTTGCAGACCCCCGCGTTACCACTTCGCCACTGCGCCAATAGATCATATTGTACCGCATAGGCCACATAAGAACCATGGGAAAGGACACACAAAAAAAACCAGTCGCCAATGTAAAAAGGACGACTGGTCAATAAACATTACCCTTGTTTCACACGAACCGGTATAGATTTGCTTTTTGCTTCAGCAGCAATTGGCGCAACTATAGTAAGTACGCCATTCTCCATTTCTGCCACAATCTTATCTGGATTTATCGGTCGTGGAAGTGTGCACGTATAATCAAAAGAGGTTACGCGCTCTCTTCGATAGACAATTTTCTTTTTTTTCTTATCTTCTTCTTTTTCCTTTTCATGTCCGCTCACGTGCAATACTCCGTCTTCAAATGTAACAGAAACATTCTCATTTGAAACACCAGGTAATGCTACCTTTGCTATTAAATTTTCTCCTTTTTCGTCTTCCGCAAGATCTATCCCTTCAACCATTTGCATATGTGGCCACTCAAAATCTGGCGTATTCTCATATGTTGGTCTTAGTATGCTGCGGTTGAAAAAATTGAAAGGATCTAGTCTGACTATTGCCATGTATTTCACCCCCTTTCTAACTTAGCAGAACTTGTATAAGAGTGCTATATTATCACTATAACATCGCTTCTGCTAAATGTCAAGATTCATTGACTGCGCATCTTAAATTGCATACACTTATGGCAATGAAAGGCATTTTTTTTATGCTTGTTGCGTTTTTTGTATTGATAGCCACCCTTACTATTGTACGAGGCGTACAGGCCCAATCTATAGCGTCATGTGATCAGTGTGGTGCGTGCCAAGGAGCTACCAAATTACCAGGCAACTATACACAGTGTATGCAATGTTTGTATCCAAACGCACCTCAAATAACGTATCCTATGTATGATCCGACTACTATGGATGCGGCGACGGTTCTAGCGAGATTTCCAGCTAACTCAAGCCTTCGGACAACCGCGCTTATTAGTAGGCGCTATACTGCAGTTGGATGTATAGAAACTACTGCCGGAGGTTTCACCAATGCGTTTCTAGGTTTGCTGAACGCGCTCATAACTGGACTTGGGTTTTTGGGGCTCATTTATGGAGGTGTACAAGTGATGTTGGCGCGAGGTGATAAGGGAAAACTTCAGGAAGGCAGAAACTATGTGTACGCAGCCATTGCAACAGTAGTTGTCGTAAATTTAGCGGTCTATATTGTAAAAATTGTTGGTAAGAATATATTACAAATTCCGTACTTTGGGTGAAGCACACGTTTATGTATAGAAAGTTATTCATTAAGCTAGCGTTAGCTGCTGTTGCTCTATTCTCTTTGTTGCGCCCTATGAGCGTATTTGCACTAGGTGAGCAGCCAAATAATTTATCGACAGATGATAAAAACTTTTGCAACAACATAGAAGGCGCATACTTAACTTTTGGACCGACAGGGAACAATGAACTTTCATTTGATACTCCTCTGTTTCAAGAGACAAACTCTAAAAGAATGTTTTATCTTGATGGGGAAAGAGAAGTTGATCTCCCCGGATCTGATCCTTTTTATTCATTTAGATTAAAAATAAAGCAAGACTACTTAACGCAATTGTTTTCCAACTTGATTGTAACAAGTGCAGAATTAACCACTGACTTTCCGGGTGCTAATCTTGTAAACGATCAACAGTCCTTCGTTCAAAACGATTCAAACTCGTCTCGAGCATTTTCACTCGGAAAACAAGTTTACGATTTTACTCAAATGAAACCGTTGTTTGATGATCATCCAGTAGATATGCTCAATTCGAAAGCACGGTTTGGGGACTTTATGAATAATGGGTATTATCAGGTGCGACTCAAGTACACATTTAATAGAAAAACGTCAAGTTTAAATTGTCCAATCCGGTTTGTTGTGTCACCTCCAATTCCAAAACAGTACTGCGATGTTACATTAAATGAGGTAGGAGGCGGACCCGTGCAATCACGTCAGATTTCTGAAGGTTCAACCGAATATGTGTTTCCAATAAAAAATACTAGTAACTATGTGCTTACTTTTTCTGAAATTGATAGCAACACACTTACTACTGGGACACTGTCATGCAATATAGGTGGTGTATGTGCTCAAAAATACCTCGTACTAAATTCAGACTCTAGAGAAATTGCCACATGTGAAAATGTTACGAGTCAGGGGGCTTTTATTCAAACATGCGGCGTTAAGGATAGGTCTAGTAGTGATTTTGAAAAGTTTACTTTCGAATTTGGTCCTGGTAAGTATCAATTCGATGCGAATCAGGAAGGTATGCAGCACGTACTTTCATTAAAAGATGGTGGAGAGTTTCCGAAATGTCGAAATGTGCGGCTGGTAGCAGGTTTGAATGATATCGAATCTCAATTTGCAGCTGTTCCAACAGGAGCCCCAAGTAGAGACCTTTCCGTGGCTGATCAAACTGCATATGCTGGAACAAATAAGAACGATCAGCAAATAGCGATTGCAAACACTGTAAACTTGTGTGAAACAGTCCCATTAGATGCGGATTGTGGTGGTGGTAGCGGATCGTGTGTGCAAAAATGTCTTTCGTGTACTGCACACATCACAGCTGCTGAGCAAACCGAACTTAATCGATTAGCTACTACTTTCGACGAAAATGGCAGCCTGCCAGAAGTTCAACTTGCTCGCTTGAAAGTGTTGCAAGACAAATCGAGTGGTTTATCGAGCACTCATATATGGACTGCACTTGGGTGTATTCCTACTGATATTTCAGGTTTGATAGCCACCATTTTTACTACGTTGGTTGGGGTTTTGGGAGGGTTTATACTACTGTGTATCATTTTTGAAGGTATGCGGATTATGACATCAGCAGGTAATCCTGAAGCTCTCAAAAAAGCACAAGAGGGAATAACCTCGTGTATAATAGGATTTATAGTAATATTTTTCTCAGTGCTCATTCTGCGTATCATTGGCGTTGATATATTACATTTGCCTTGGTTTGGTAAGTAATAATAATTTATGCTGTTTTCAGAACTCTCACATTTTCTTCGCGAAATAGAAGAAGCAAGTAGCAGGCTTGTCATGACAAGGCTTTTAGCTGATTTATTTGAAAAAACGAATACACAAGAAATAGGAAAAGTTGCTTATTTGGTACAAGGTCAGATAGCTCCTCTATATGAGCATAGAGAATTTGGTGTTGCAGAAAAGCTTGTACTGAAAGCACTGACAGCTGCTTTTTCATTAGATAGCACACAGGTGAAATCGCGAAACACCACTGTAGGCGACTTGGGATTAGTAGCACAAGTTTTTCGAAATGAGACCAGTAGTCTTTTCGACAGTACACAAAAGGTAAGTATTGAAGACATGTTTGATAGACTCTATGCGCTTACTAATCTTTCTGGTACCGGTTCGCAAGACGAAAAACTTTCGCTCATAGCAGGTATGCTTCGTATATCTGATCCTTTAAGTTGCCGTTATATAGTCCGCATACTTATAGATAAACTCAGACTAGGCTTCTCTGCGATGACAATACTCGATGCATACTCATGGATGTTAGCAGGTGATAAGTCATTTCGTAAAGACATTGAGCGAGCATACAATGTATATCCAAACTTAGGTCACATCGGTGCTTTGCTGAAAAAAAGTGGCATACATGCGCTTTCTCGCATCGAGCCGGTAGTAGGAGTGCCTATTCTCATGGCCCGAGCAGAGCGAGTTGAGAAGCCATCAGATATTATCGAAAAAATAGGCACCTGCGCTGTCGAACCCAAATACGACGGATTTCGTTTACAGCTACACTTTGATAAGAAAAAAGGCACGCAATTATTCACAAGGGGCCTTGATGAGGTATCGTACATGTATCCAGAGATAGTACAGGCAGGAAATTCTGAGCTTCGCTGCGAATCTCTCATCCTAGAGGGGGAAGCAGTTGGATATAATCCGGAAACTGGCGAATTTTTGCCTTTTCAGGAAACTGTGCAAAGAAAGCGTAAATATGGCATACGAGAAAAAGCGCTGTTGGTGCCACTCAGACTTTTTGTCTTTGACCTCTTATATCTGAATGGAAAAAACTATTTGCACGAGGCGTACACAATGAGAAAGAAAGCGCTAAAAGACGTCATAATACCAAAGAAGGTGAACACAATAGTCTATACAAAAGAAATACGTACGAGCGACCCAGGTGTACTTGTGCGTTTATTTGATCAATATACGTCCGAAGGGCTTGAGGGAGTAATAGCAAAAAAACTTGATGGTACATACGAGGCAGGAGCACGGGGTTTTAATTGGATTAAATTCAAGCGTAGTTACAGTAAAAAGCTAAATGATACTATAGATTGTGTGGTTATGGGCTTTGATTATGGTAAAGGAAAGCGCACTTGTTTTGGCATAGGGGCATTTCTTGCTGGAGTATACAATGAGGCGTCAGACACATTTGAAACCGTAGCGAAAATAGGTACGGGGTTGACCGATGAAGAGTGGCGTGCCATGAGTGCATCGTGTGAAAAAAATAAAGCTCCACAAAAACCTGCACAGTATATAGTCGATGATATGACAACCCCAGACGAGTGGTCTCATCCGAGTATTGTAGTAGAAATTCGGGCAGATGAAATAACAAGATCGCCCGTACACACCGCAGGAAAGACCAGCGGCATTGGATATGCTTTGCGATTTCCAAGACTCGAGCGTTTTCGTGCTGATAAGAAGCCGGCGGATATTACGACAACGGCAGAACTTCAAAATTTGTATACCGTTCAAAAAAAATAGTCGTGGTATATACTACTGCTATGGACTTTACCATTCTCACTTATAATGTGCTATTTGGAAAAGCAGTTACTTTTGTCCCGATCTTGCTTGAGAAATACAAACCTGACGTAGTGTGTTTGCAGGAATTTGAAATAACGGTCGATAATATACAGCGCATAGAGCAGACAGGCTATTATTTGGCAGATTACTCACATTCATTTGTGAAATTCTTAAAAGTATATGGAGTGGCTACGTTTTACAACCCAAAAACGCTCAAAGCAAAAGACGGAGAAGTTATACCACTGTCGCGCAGTTTCTATGAACTTATTCTTCTTCTCCTTGCGGTAAATCAAAAAAGAACTGTATTGAAGACGCAGTTCACTCAAAAAAAAGCAAAGAAAACTGTCGATATATACAACCTGCACCTTACCATGCATGGTACAAATGCAGCTCGATTGAAGCAGCTTGATAAAGTTATGCAAAACATAGAAGAAACAAACGGGACACACCTTATTGTAGCAGGAGATTTTAACTATGCGTATAAAAGGAAAGCGCTCGAAAAACTTATGAGAGCACACAAACTGCAAGAAGCGACACGGAATTTGTTATATACACTCATTTGGAATTTTTTATGGTTTATTCCTGTTCCATTAAAACCAGATTATATTTTGTATAGAGGTCTTACTCTTAAAGAGACCATACGAGAAAAAGAGACTATTTCTGATCACTTTCCAATAATCTCTCGTTTCTCACTGTAACATATCCTCTTTTCTACATACTTAGATAGATTCACAAGGTATCCACATTAATTTTCTAATAGCTTATTAACTGTTGTAACAGCGTATAGTTAACAATATCAACTATAGGTCATGTCTTATTACGATACTAAAATACTATAAGACTTGACAAATGCTTGTATTGTGCGGTACAGTTATCGTATGAAATTAAAAAGTGTCATAAAGCTTTCTATAGATAAGAAAGAAAGAGATATAAAAAAGAGAGATATATTTAGAAAAGAGCTCAAACAGTTGATGAAGTGGAAAGTTAGGGTTCCATTGCAGTTCTACACATAAAAAAAGAGCATCACTACCGCTCGCCCGGTGTTAAGATGAGCGACGAATAGTAATGCCCTTTAGTTAAGGCGATCCCTTTTTATAGGGATACGATATTACTGTATCATATTGTTTTTTTTTGTCAAATATATTACTTTTGCATTTCTCCAGTACAAGACTACGAGTGAATTGATATAATGTTTTTGTTTCGCTTAAAGCCGATAGCTACTCTTGGAGGAGTCGCATAGCCAGGTCCATTGCGAGGGGTTGCTAACCCCTTGAGCCGCAAGGCTCGCGTGGGTTCGAATCCCACCTCCTCCGCC
>Ga0210057_1008179_pt1 | contig 12459 bp, 17 predicted proteins | sample CryGeyCG2114_010_2_FD_183968 | JGI IMG/M metagenome (GOLD analysis project Ga0210057, IMG submission 183968) | Groundwater microbial communities from aquifer - Crystal Geyser CG10_big_fil_rev_8/21/14_0.10 (SPAdes) (version 2) | ecosystem: Environmental > Aquatic > Deep subsurface > Groundwater ... | reverse complement strand
GATGGAATTGCCGCTAATGACCAGAATCTTAATAACAATCAGCAACTATATCTCCCGCAACGGACTCGCCGTAATAGCCATAATTTTAGCAAGCGTAATAATTTTAACTAAAATATTAAAAACCTCTCGGGGCAAAAAATCGTGGCATCTCTTAATACTCAAGCTTCCCATTATCGCCCCGATCGTAAAAAAAATAAATCTGGCCCGCTTTGCCCGCACTTTAAGCTCTCTTTTAAAAACTGACATCAAAATCGTTGAGAGCTTTAAAATCACGGCCAAGACTTTAAACAATGTTTATTACCAGCAGTCATTGAATGAAATCGCGGAAAAAATTAAAAAAGGAGAATTAATAAATAAAATATTTGAAGACTACCCGCAATTATACAACCACGTGATAATTGAGATGATCGCTGTCGGGGAGGAAACCGGCGAACTGGATTCTATCTTGGAAGAAATAGCCAATTTTTACGAGGCGGAAATTACCGAAACCATGAATATGCTTCCTTCAATTATTGAGCCGGTTATCATCTTGATACTGGCGGCGGCAATCGGCGCTATGGCCATTGCCATTATCATGCCGATGTATTCATTAACCAACGCTATTTAAATAATTTGTGATTTTAGATTTTAGACTCCTTAATTTAAATATTTCATGATCCGCGATAAAAAACAAACGGGCTCTATCTTAATAAATATGCTGGCCGCTATCGGCGTTATCGCCATGATGGCGGCGATCGCCATTCCCGCTTTAGAGACTTATCAGCCGAACATAAAATTAAAAGCCGAGGGCCGGCGCCTGATTTCAGACCTCCGTTATGCCCAGCAGCTGACAATAACCGAACAAAAAATCCACTATCTGGAAATGGATCCCGCCGGCGGCAGCTACGCGCTAATCAGGGAAGATTCTCCGGCGACTACGATAAAAACTGTTTTACTTGATGCGGAAATTGATTTTCAGTCAATAACCGGGCTGGATAACAATAGGGTGGTTTTTAACTCTTACGGCGCTGTCAGCCAATCCGGAGAAGTTGTTTTAGCCAACTCAAAAAATGACACTATTACCGTTAATATAAAGCCGTCCGGATACGTACAAATGCAGCCGTAATAAATAAAAAAAACAAATACCAAAACCCTAAATCCAAAATAAATCCAGCACCTTGACCGCAGGGTATTAAACTCTGCGGCAAGAATGATGATAGCCCTTCATCCCTGCGGCAGAGACCGCAGGGTATTCGGGCACGGTGCTGGATAAATCCAAATGGTAAAATTTAAATTTTAAATTATATTTTTGACATTTGAATTTTGATATTGTTTTGAATTTTGGACTTAGGATTTTGGAATTTAATCATAGACTTATGGCTTGCAACTCCAAAGGATTCACATTATTAGAAGTGGTAGCCAGCATCGCGGTTATTACTATAGTTTTTTTTTCCATGGTAACTGTTTTCCCTTTCAGCCTTAAAATCAGCAAAAGATCGCAAAATCTTACGACCGCGACTTATCTGGCGCAAGCCGGAATAGAAACAGCTTTGAGCTCATCCTACGACGATCTGATAGTCGGCGACATTGAAGCCAGACACCGGCTGTCGGACGACCAGGATAATTTTTTATACGCTTTTGAGCGGGAAACAAGAGTCAATTATGTTGACGAAAATTTAGTGGACAGCGCGGCCGATACCAGCCTGAAAAAAATTGAGAGTATTGTCTATTGGCATAACCCGTTTATGGTCCAAGAACAGCAATATGCCATTGCGACCTTAGTGAGCAAAAACTGACCGCTGCATCAAAAAACAAATATTTATAATATGTATTATTCCACCTTGCCAAAAACAAAAAGGCGGCTGGGTTTACCCTGCTTGAGGTAATAGTCAGCGTGGCTATTTTTTCCTTGGTCGTGGTTATTGCCTATTCAATGTACTCGCTGGGGCAAAATGTCTACCGCCGCAGCGGAAATGAGATGGAAATCTGGCAGAATGCCCGGGCGGCCTTTGACCGCCTGACGCGGGAAATCAGGCAGGCGGAAGACCTGGCCACTTCCTTGCCGGCCGTCAATGACGACCCAATGAATCCTCCGGCCGGCGAACTGCAATTTCAGGACGGGCATGATACCAGCCGGATAACTTATATTCGATATTATTTGGACGGCAGCGACCTAAAGCGGCAGATAATCGCCTATTACTTCTCTATCCAGCCAGAAACCTACGTAAGGTGGGACAGCCGGGACGGATTTGGCCAGCTGCCGGATCAAACATTTTTGGAAGAAAGGATAATCGGCGAATACTTTACCAATTTGGACTTTTGGGGAAGCAACGGGCTTATTAACATAGCGGCCGGCCTGGAAAAAGGCGGCCGAAATATCCAATTGCTAACCGCTGTTTATGGAAGAAATCTATAAACTATAATCTAAAATCAATACATGATTTACAACTTACATAAAAGACAAACCGGCGTCGCGCTGATTTTAACCCTGATAATCATGAACCTTCTTTTGTTTTTAGGTATGTATTTCGCCTCTTTCACAATTACCGATTACAAAATTACCAACAGCCACTCACAGGCGATGCGGGGATATTATCTGGCTGAAGCCGGCCTGCACGAAATGATTTATAAATTAAAAAATGATGACACTTACCGCGTGCCGTTTGAAACCGATCCGGATTGGTCCGTTGAATTAACCCGCGACAATGTTTTCGACAGCAATGATTCCTACACCATTACGGTGCAAAACAGCGGCGTGGCGCACGGCGAACTTTTTGCCAGCAGCAGTATTGACTTAATTGACACAACCACCGCGCGGCGCGTGGTAAAAACGAGCGTCTTTAAGGCGATCGGCCAAAGCGGCGTAGCTTCCAGCACCGCTTACGCCGACGGCGATATTGATATTTCTTTGAGCGTGGTTAATTTCTTGGAGGGCAGCGCCCATTCCAATAACGTCTTTACCGTAAACGGTGCCAGCACGATCACGATCGATGAAGATTTGGAAGCGGTTGGAAATTATAATAAATTATGGATGTCGACCGTTAACGTCGGAGGGGAAACACACGCCGCCAACTATCCGCCGGCGGCGGCGGAAATAGACATGCCGGCCGTTGACTTTGACTCCAGCGATCCCAACTCATATAAAAACAGAGCTGATATTGTATATAGCTCCGGTGATTTTGAAGATTTAATGGAAAATAATCAGAATTTAACGCTCAACGGCCCCATTACTTACGTCGCGGGCGATATTAACTTGCGCGGCGGCCAGCAGCTTACGGTAAACGGCCTGCTGGTGGCGGAGCGAGACATTATTATCGGCCACAGCTGGTGCTGGGGACTTCGCTGCGGCAACAGTTCAATAACAGTAAACCATGTGGCGGGACAGCCCGCAGGATTAATGGCTAAAAAAAAGCTGGAATTTAAGCTATGGACCGGAAATGTTAATATTAACGGCATTGCTTATGCCAATGACCAGTTGTTAATCGTTTCTTTTCCTATGGGGTACGCCTTTGAGTCCCATGGGGGCTTAGTCAGCCGCAAACTGACGATTACAAGCGCCTGGCAAGCAATCAATATTTATCATGACAATAATATTTTAGTGGAAACATTAGGTCCGACTACGCTTTCTCCGGTTATTAATATTGAGCACTGGGAGGAAGAATATTAATATTTTTTCTATATTGTCATTCCCGCTTTCTGCCTGCCGGCAGGCAGAAAGCGGGAATGACACGAAAGTGTGTTATAATATAATCATGGGCATATTTACCTTACCATCAAAATCTCCGCTGGGAATTGATATTTCTGATTTGTCTTTAAAGCTGGTGCAGCTGAAAAAAACAAGGCGCGGCATTTTTATGCAGGCCTTAAGCCGAATCGAGGTGCCGGAAAATTATATTGACAGCGGCATTATTAAAAATAGAAAAGGCGTCCTCGCGCTGCTCCAGAAAATGCTGAAGGAAACTATTTTCGGTAAAATAACCAGCCGGGAGGCAGTCGCCTCCCTGCCGGAAGTAAAAACCTTTGCCAAGCTTATCGCGGTTGATTACTCCGGAAAAAATCTGGGGAGAGCCGTTGAACATGAGATGGAAAAACATATCCCTTTTGATCCGCATGATATTAATTACGACTGGCAGCTGATAAAAAAAGAGGGCGGCATTAAAAAAATTCTCATCAATGTGGCGCCAAAAAATATCGCTGACGACTACGCCGGCCTGCTGATAGCGGCTGGGCTTATTCCCGTCGCTCTGGAAATAGAGGCAGTATCTATTTGCCGGAGCATTCTGCCGCCGGCCCACTGCGCCAAGGGAACGACTTTTATCGTTGATGTCGGCGCCACCCGCTCCAGCCTGATCGCCTACGCCGGCGGTTCAATTCTGTTCACGATCAGCTTGCCGGTGTCCGGAAAAAAATATACCAAGATAATCGCGGAAAAACTGGGACTGTCGCCGGAAAAAGCCGAAGCCGCTAAAATTATCTGCGGGCTGAACCAAAAAGCGGCCGAGGGAATTATCGCCAAAATACTGGAAGAGATGACCAGCGAACTTGTTAAAAAAATAAAAACCGGCATCAGCTATTTAAATACTCATTATCCGGAATTCGGGCATGTCAGCCAAATATACCTTTGCGGCGGCGGCGCCAATCTTGAAGGCCTGGATGCCATTTTAACAAAAAAAATTACCATCGATACAAGCATTGGCAATATTTTTACCAATATTGAAATGAGCCAGCGGCAAGAAAATAAATATTTTCAAGAAGAACTGGCCACCTTAAAAAAAATAGCTGCTAATAACCGCCATACCCAAAATTTTTCCCCTACCTTCGCGGTGGCGGTCGGTTTAGCGCTGCGTAATATTTATACCGACGAAATATAAACTATGTTAACCCTTAATCTCCTGTCGGAAAAACAAAAGCATAAAGCGAAATTGTATAAGATAAACCTGTTGGGAAAACAGGCGGCGGTTATTTTGTTCGCCGTCGCCGTTTCGCTGGCCATCGTGTTCACGATAGCCAGAGTAACCCTGCAAAACAGCTTAATAAAAACTTTAGAAACGGATTACCAGAGCAACCACGTTTTCAGCGCGAAAATAAATAAAATAAACATTTTAGCGCAGTTCATCAAGGAGAAAAAAAACGGCTACTACCAGTGGTCCGAGCTTCTGGCCGATCTGGCCGCGAGAACTCCGGACAACATTAAATTATCCTCAGTGGAAATTAACCGGGATAAAAAAACTGTTACTGTCCGCGGCCTGGCCATTGAGCGCAACGCCCTGCTGAAATTTAAAAATAACTTGGACGAATCAGTTTTGTTCAATAAAACAGAGTTGCCGGTCCAAAATTTAACCGAGAAAGAAAATATAAATTTCGTGATCAGCGCTTTGCTGGAACTGGAAAATTTAAGCCATTAATAATATGAATTTAAATATTTTTAAAAACTCCAGCTGGCCGAAAAGAGAAAATACTTTTGTAATTTCCGGGATTGCCATCGTCTTTTTATTGGCCGCTTTCGTAATTTATCCTTCTATCCGGGATATCCGCTCGGTTAGGAGAGAAATTGTCTCGGCTAAAGCCCAATTGCTGGAAAAACAATCGGCCAAGCATGAATTAAAAGACATTCTGGCAAGCTACGAAAAAAATCAGGCGAAACTTGAGCTTTTTGACAAGGCGGTAATGAATAAAAACCGCGAGTTGGAATTTATTACCTCATTGGAAAATATCGCGGTCCGGCACGGGCTGGAGCAAAAAATCAATGTTGAAAATTACCGGGATCTGCCGGAGGATGATTTGGCTGAAATGTCCGTCCAGCTGCTCCTGCGGGGCGCTTTTAAGGACGAGTTAAGTTATCTTCAGGATCTGGAAAAACTGCCCGCCTATATCAATATCAGCCAAATAAATATCACTGCCGGCAGTTCCGAACCGGGTGGAGAAATAGCCAGCATGCTTATCTCCGCCGATACTTTTTGGCAGCAATAAATTACCTATGATTAAAAAAATAACCAACTACTTCTTCAAAAAAATAATAAAACACCATGGGCTGGCGCTGACAATGGTTACCCTGCTCCTGATTTTTTTTTCGCTGATGTTTCTATATAAGAATGTTTATCAAGCCATGGAGGATATCACGGAAATTTATACCTTAAAAGGCAACATAAATTTTAATATTATTGATGAAGAACAGGTAAATAAAACATATGAAGAAATAAATAAAAAAATAACTCAGCGAAAAATTACGCTAAGCAATATAAATTCACCATTTTAAAACTCTCAGACAGCCTCAACTTTTTTCACCTCCGGCACTTCCTGCTTTAAAGTTTCTTCAATCCCCTGCTGCAAGGTAATCTGCGACATCGGGCAACCTAAGCAATGCCCCTGCAAGCGCACTTTTGCCATGCCGGTTTTTTCCTCAAAATCAACTAGCTCAACATCGCCGCCATGGCTTTGCAGCATGGGGCGTATTTTATTTAAGGCAGATCCTATTTTAGTTTTGATGTTTTGATTATTAGACATTGATTAGAAATTAGAGCAATTAGAATAATTAGATTAATTCACGTATACTTTCGTCCCTATTTTCGCGAAATTATATAATTCTTCCGCCGGCCCGATTCCCAGCCGGACACACCCATGGGAAACCGGAATTCCCAGATGGTTTTCCCCCTCTTTCGTCCCGTCGTCCCATTCGGGCAATTCGTGGATGCCCTGCCCCTGCCAATTGAACATCATCCAGAAAGGCATCCAAAGTTTAGCTCCGCTCGACCAGCGCCGCAAATCTTTTTCCAGAACCTGGAAGCTGCCGGAAAAGGTCTCAAGCCCGGGACGGCCGGTGGAAACTGGAAATATTCCCAAGCTGACTCCGCCTAAATTATAACTCAATAACTGATTTTTCTTATCAATAAAAATTTTTCTTTCCAGTTCCGCGCCGCCGCCTTTGGCCGGATTGTAGCCTTTTTTTATCTCTTCCCTGTCTTGATATCCGTCGCCGTCCGTATCCGCGTTAAGCGGGCTGGAGTGAAAGGCTATCTCCATCTTATCGGACAGCCCGTCGCCGTCGCTGTCGGTATCCTCTAATTTAGCATGATCTCCGGAATAAGGCGAGTAGCCGTTATTAAGCTCAACCCAATCATTGTAGCCGTCATTGTCGGTATCCGGATTGTCCGGGTTGGTAAAATAAACCTCCTGCTCGTCCTTGTCCGGCACGCCGTCGCGGTCCCGGTCAGGCAGATCATTGGCTAAAGCCAGCGCCGGACAGGCGAAAATAAAAATAATTATGAAAATTATATAATATTTCATGATTATATCATAGCATAAAAAATGTTAATAAAAAAATGTATTTTCACTTTTGTCATCCCCGCGATCCTGCCTACCGGCAGGCAGGAAGCGGGGATCTAGTCCTTACTTCCCGGGATTCCCGCTTTCACGGGAATGACATTAGAAAAACAAAAACAGCTCCGATTTATCGGAACTATTTTTTCAAATAATATCTTATCTTATCCTATTATATATATTCCTAAAATATTCCTCTTTCTCCGGCTGGTACCCGGCGGAAATATAATCATTACTTAACCCGTAAACTACGATGCCTACTATTTCGTCCAGGGAAATCTTGGTGGGCGGAGTTTCAGCCAAAGCGGCCGAACCGTTCATCATGGCGTTCAAAGCGTCATGATAAAACCAGTTCTGAACGTCAATTATTTTCCCCGGCCTTCTTAATTCCGCCAATTTCCTTATTGGCTTGTTATTTAATTCCAATTCGCGCAGGCGGATAGCCGCCACTATCTCTCTGATGTTAAGGCGGTGGAAAGCGTTGGTAAAAATATGCACATGGCCGTTGGAATTCTTTTGGATGACCGCGGCCGCGTTATGATTTTGCTTGGCGTAATTGGCGACATCAACGTTATCGGACTCAATGACGATTAATTTTAATTTATTATTGCCGCGCTTGATTTTTATGATTTTCGCCTTGGCTTCAAACTCCCGCTTGGCGCCGATGTGCCAGTTTTCTTCTTTAAAATTCAGGGCGTCCAGGATGGACAGAGTAACTTTAATTATATTGCTGATGTCCCGCCCCTGCTTGTACAGGCATTTAATAACGCCGGCCAAATCGCCGAAATTATTATGCAAACCGGCCAAATCGTCTTCCTGCACGTAGCGCAAAAGCGCCTGCAGTTCCGAGTTTTTATCAACACCCAGCACCTCCGCTACCAATAAAGTAACGCTTTTTTCTTTCTCGCTATGGTGGTCAAAAGTCCCGCCTTCAATATCCAGAGAAACAATGCCCTGCTCTTCCCATTCTTTAAGCACACCCAGCGATGGATTTTGCCCGCTTTTCCAGACGGATAAAGGCGCGCCGGCGATTCCCGGATATTTATTTTCTCCGTACTTTAACAAAAGCCAGGCGGCCGCGATCGGGTCAAGATGCGGCTTATTGGGAAATATAATTTTAATAACTTTCTGCATATATTTATAATACACGGTCATACTTTATTTGTCATTTCTGCTAGTGTTGTCATTCCCGCGAAAGCGGGAATCTCGTTTATTAACGAAACTTTCGCTTTTGTAAGAAAATTGGAGCGCGGAGGAGTTGTATGTTAGGTTGGGTTTTAAAACCCAACCTAACTACTCCCCCGCGCGTAAAATGCTACTTCGCGTTGCGGCGTTCAGGGCGGTTGTTGTAAGGAGGTTTCTTGTCCTTCTTACTTTTACCATTCCCATTCCGGCTCGCGGTCTTTAGGATATCAACCAGCTTCTGCCGGTCAATCTTAGACCGCGTGCTCTCGGGCTGGACCTCAATGAGCTGGTCCACGAATTCGCCCAGCGTGGATTTTTTCGGTCCGCCGTTGAAAACAGCGTCAACCAAATTATCCACCTGGTCTTCAACCGAAAGCGAATCCGACAGCTGCCTGGTTTTAAAAACCAGAACCTCAATGAGGGTTTGCAGCTGTTTATCCGACAACCGCGTCGCCGGAACGCCGTGCCCGACAGTGCCGTTGAGCATCGCGTTGATCCGGTCGTCGTAAAACCAACGGCCGTGCTCCTGGTTCTTCTGGGCGTGGAACTCCAGCGTGTACAGAAACGCCGCCAGAGCCTTCAGGTTGATGTCGCTACTCTTTGTCAGGATGGTGACGTTTCGGTCCCGAGGATCGCTCACCTGACGGCGAACGAGAAGAAGCTGAAAAGGTTGCTTCGTTTTAAAATTATGGGCATTGGAAAGTACCCAACGAGCGAGCCGTTCGTCCCCAGTCCGAAACGAGACCGCCTGTCCGTTGGCGAAGAGGTACTTGGCGGTCTTTTCCCAAACATCCGCCATTCCCCGATTCTCTTCCCGCGCCTGCTTATTGGCGTCGAGGAAGAAACTCGCCTTTTGGATAATATCCACGACCGAGTAGCCGGTCAGCCACATGTCACGGATATAGCGGGAAACCGTGAAATCTTCAAAACCACGGCCGGAACGATCTAGAAGACCGCGAATAGCGTTCTCGGACTCAAGATTTTCCCTTGTCCGAGATTTTAAAGTCTCACGGACTTTCGGTTCCTGCGCCCGGACCCAGGCGTGGATCGCATCGGCGACGGCGAGAACAACGTCCGTGCGGGAATACGACATCTTATACATCTCCCGCAAGATGTAGACAATTGAACACCGGTACCCTTTTAGGTAGCCGGTCTCATTGTTTTTGTCAGTTATCTTGGCCAGTTCGGCGAGAATTCTGTTGTTTTTAAAAATTCCCTCTCGGGAAGCAACCGCGCAAGTCGCCGAGCCTTTGCCGAGAAGTTGGTACTTTTCAGTACCGACATCTACGACATAGGTCTCTTCGTCCGCCCAACACTTCCATGTTTGTTGCGTGGGATGCTGGTCCTCGCGGAACTCCAGCTCAATCTCCGACAATCCGAGCGGCTTACCTTGAAGATAAGCGATAATGTAGGCCGCCACGATTTTGTCGAAGACTGGGTGCTTCGGCAGGACGATCTTTTTGGTTTCTCTGGCACTAACCTTGTGCCAAGCACTCGTTTCGTTCGTCTCGCGGTGGTTGTGGTTATTGTGGTTGTTGTCGCTCATCGTAGCGACCTCCTTATAGTTTCCCTCTAGGGGACTTTACTTACCGCTACGCGGAAGTAGGCGCGAAGTATTTAACTTGCGCCTGTCTGTACACTAATATTATGTCCATTCCATTTTTGTCATTCCCGCGAAAGCGGGAATCCCTGCCTACCGGCAGGCAGGCCGTCTTTTTTGAGATTCCCGCTTTCGCGGGAATGACAGACTAAAATTAGAATGACACATAATGCGCAAACAGGCGCAAGCTATTATTTTAAAGAACATTTACCCCGCTCTAGTTCAGAGCGGGTAAACTTTTTCGTCCTTTTAAGGACTCATCAGTACAGTATATCCCGCATTATTATCCTGGATTTTGATTTATCCAGCACCGTGCCCGAATACCCTGCGGTCTCTGCCGCAGGGATGAAGGGCTATCATCATTCTTGCCGCAGGGTTTAATACCCTGCGGTCAAGGTGCTGGATTTATTTTTTTTGTTAGTTTGGGTTTTAAAACCCAAACTAACTCGTAATAACCCCAGCTAATTATCTCGGAAAACTGTAGAAAGGCGGAAGTTTTAAATAGGATCTTCCAACCCGTTTCATTATCGCTGGCCGTCTAATGTCAACAACACAGCGGTTTCTCTTACCACGGGAGGCAGGCCATGCTGGTTGCAGAGATTGTAGATCAGGAAGGCGATTTGTGGGCGCTGCTTCTTTTGTGCCTTCGTCCAGCCCTTGCCGTAAGCATCGCAGGCAAAGGCGAGAATTAATTTTATCAGCAGGTCTTTATCCCCGCCACATTTCTCAAAAATTTGCTCGGGATTTCTGAGGCAGCGGTAAGCCATCGCATGATAGCGGATAACAAACTGACTCTCCTCGTTCAGGCCGTGGGCGATAGCAATCTGCGCGCTTCGCTCCTCGTGCCCATTATATTGCTGAAAGTCGGAGCACGATTCGCCTTCCTGCCAATAGCGGACAAAGTCTGAAACCTTGCCGATATCATGCAGGGCCATAGGCGAAACCACATTTATTCCAGTGGCTCCTAAAACTATGAGGGCGGCGGCCGCAACTAAATCGTTGTGCCGCCCAGCGGAGTGAGCATGCCAGGTAGGGGCGTGCGCGGATTTACATAACATAAAACTCCTGGATATCGCTTTCCCTCCTGTCTGGTGTATGTATTCCTCTGCATCCCTCCACGCATTTTCCACGCGTGAATCCTTAATTCTTGCGATGCTAAGCATCTTTACGTCCCCCTTTCGCGGGAATTTTTTTCTGAAAATAACAATGTCTTAATGTTTAATATTAGCATATTTTTATCTAAAAGTCAAGTCTTCTCTAAAGCTACGGCTTGCAAGCAAGTCTTTATTATCACTAAAATTAGCTATAATTATTAAAATTTCATAATTCATACTTTTTTAACCCTCCGTAGCTTTAGCGAAGGAGGGCATACTTCATAATTCCCCTTGCCTATTTAAAAAAACTCTGCTATTATATATTTTGTTAATATAAATATTTTTTATTATTAATAATTAATCTGCATCCATAAGCATTTTTTGAGTTTTAAATTTATAATTTGAAATTTATCTGTTATTTGGTGCTTAGGATTTGGAATTTATACAAATATGGCACATAAAAAAGCCGGCGGCAGCACAACCTTAGGCCGGGATTCAGGACCAAAATATTTAGGCATTAAATTGCATGATGGCGAAAAAGCCAAAACAGGCTCTATTTTAGTCCGCCAGCGCGGGACAAAATGGCATCCGGGAAAAAACGTAAAAAAAGGAGGAGATGATACTATTTTTTCCCTAATTAACGGCGTGGTAAAATTTACCAGAAAAAAAATGCGTAAATTTAACGGGCAGCTGAAAGAAACGACAATTATAAACGTGCTGGCGCAAAAATAATATTCAGACAAAAAAACTCCCGCTAAAATTTAGCGGGAGTTTTTATTATTTTAATATTTACTAGGTAATAATCACAACCCCGCTACCTCCCCCTAACCCCCTCCTTGGTAAGGAGGGGGAAACACCGTCGTCGTCGGCTCCCTCCCCTTACCAAGGGGAGGGCTGGGGTGGGGTGTTATTGGGCAGGGTTGGGGTGGGGTGTTTTCGGCGAGAGCTGGTGCGGGGCGTTGGTTGAGAAGGTTAGGAGAGGAGACAACGGCAGGAGCAGGTTACGAATTGGGAGGATAGATTAGACATCAAAAAATTATTGTATTTATTATTACTCTATTTTATTAGATCTCCGCTACCGCCGCCCTCCACCCCAGCCCTCCTCCCACTGCGTTCCTCGCGAGCGGAGGGAGCTATGGATTAGCGTTTTATCTAATTTATTAGCTCCCCTCTGCCCCGCAGTATTGCGGGGAGAGGGGCCGGGGGAGAGGGAGCAGGTTACGAATTGGGAGGATAGGTTTGACATTGAAAGTTGTCATATTTATTATTCTATTTTATTAGATC
>Ga0210057_1008175_pt1 | contig 12462 bp, 15 predicted proteins | sample CryGeyCG2114_010_2_FD_183968 | JGI IMG/M metagenome (GOLD analysis project Ga0210057, IMG submission 183968) | Groundwater microbial communities from aquifer - Crystal Geyser CG10_big_fil_rev_8/21/14_0.10 (SPAdes) (version 2) | ecosystem: Environmental > Aquatic > Deep subsurface > Groundwater ... | reverse complement strand
AGAGTTGATTGAATACGTTTACCAACAGATACATTATTACAACAATAAACGTATACATTCAGCTCTTCGGGTTCCACCCGTCGTATTTAGACAGAGACAAGGTGTCTAAATTTTGGGGTACTTGACACTCCATTGATCTCTGGGTTGTAAAACCATTCAGAGTCAATCAGCATGGAAAGATCAAACAGCGGGGGAAGTCCCTGTGTGTTTCGGACCAATTCCGTCAGTAGGAGGATTTCCTCCACGTGGCGGTCATAATCCTGTGCCACCGAAAGGAGTGTATCGCCTTCCTGAACGATGTAGGACTCGACGGCCGGAACGGCGTTGTCCGGGATGTCCCAGTCCGAAGACTGGGCGTGGGCGCCAGTTGGCATCAACAAAAGACATGCGATCATGAAAAGCACCGCGATCATGCCCTGAAAATAGGGCCACTGGTTACTGCGCGCATTCTTGCGCATAGGGCAATACTCCTTTGTGAGGTGGATACTACTGAAAGAAATTAGGTTGGTAAAGGGCACTAACTAACAGTAATTATACTATGGGCCGTGTGTTTTGTCAAGAAGGGAAATGTATTATTGGTTGCTACAAAGCATAAAAAAGACCTACTCCGTGTGGAATAGGTCTTTTTGTTAAGCGGGTGAGAGGTCACACACAGTGTGTGCTGCGTGACCTCTCGGTTGATCAAAGGTCAATCTTGACGATCCAGGTTGGGCCTGGTTCGTAGTCAGTCCAGGTGCCAGAGGTCCCATTGTTGATATTGGTGACTTCCATCTCGCGCGCGGTGATGTCACCGCGGAAAGTGAAGATTTCATCGCCAATCTTGGTCCCAACGCCTCGGTAAAGAGTGAAAGGGGTACGGTCGAAGCCGTTTCCTGTCACCTCGACACTGATGGAATTGAGAATCCCTGCATCCACTTCCCGGCCGTTCCAGCCGTAGACGCGGAAGGACAGGTCACCGATCGAGGTGAAACTCTCGGTAGTCACACCGACGCCAGCGTTGTCTTGGAGATTCATTTGGCACAGGATGTAGTGCATAGTCTGATGCTGTGCACCCTTGGTGGGGTACCACCATGACGGATTTCCGACATACAGCGATGCAGCTGCATCGGGTTCACACCTATCCTGCACAAATAGGCCAAAAGCGGCCTCCTTCTGGCCAGTCTGGAGGTACTGGGCACGGTATGTGCCTGTTGTTCCACCGGGGAAGGTCACTGACGCCTTTTGTTCCGGCACTTGAACCGGTGTTGCCGGCGCGAAGTGGTTGGCGCAGGCGGCCAGGGCGAACAGTGCAACCATAACGAAAAACGCAATTTGCAGACCAGTCTTGATTTTGTGAAGCATGGATACAACTCCTTTTGGGTAAAGTGGGTTGGGTTGAGGAATGGTATAAATCCGGTTATTCGCCGTAATTACGCCATTCGTTGTTAAGGAACTTCTAACTGTTATTATACTATAGGTTGTCTAATTTGTCAATCACCTGAACCAGCGTTCCAGGGTTTATTGGTATACCGTGCAGGGTTACTGTTCTCGTGCCGTACTAGAAAAAGAGCACAAGAATTACCACAATCACACACAGGGAAACGGTAATTGTTTGTACATCTTTGGGGATTTTACCCGTTGCAGTGCGGTCAAGCACCACGAGTGTCACAAACGCAGCGATAACTCCAAAGATTGTGTGTGCTGCAGTTACCTCACGAACCCTGGCAAGGTATATCCAGGTTGCAATCGAAGCCATAATTCGAAATACGGCAACGGCAACGGTGACATAGACCAAATCCGCCTCAGACAGTTTTTCGTCGTTATATCGATACGGTTGGTCCGTTGGGCCTGTATTGTGTTTGATGAGCATCAATACTCCCCACACAAAACCAAAAGCAGCGGTTGTAAAACTGAACAATGCTGCTGGGTTTACACGGTCCGGTTTCCATATGCCCAGAGTGAGCACTAAGCACGCTGCAGCCAGGCTCACCATAAGCGAAAACGTTGTGCTGTGAATAAGTCTTTGCCATTGAGGCATGGTTTTCTCCTTTACATTAGAGTTGCTCGGGTGGTTGTGATGTTTGGGAGGTATCTTTAACGGTTTGGGGCAGGGGTTTTATGGTTTTTCCGGCTATATAGTAGCCGAGCAAACCAAAGCTAAAGATACACAAAAACACATAGTCGCTCGGAATGGTGAGCGAGAATATGTTGTATGTTGTATCTTTGGTAATGACGATAGCCGAAAACAAGAAGGTTAAAAGAATTGAGGCCATGGGGCTGCCTTTTATTCTTTTGAATTCAGGAACAATTTTACGTTCCGTGAACCAGGCGCCAGCGTATCCCAATGCCAGATTCACGAGCGCCAAAACAGCAAAAGTAACATATGACATAAGCACTCCTTTTGGGTGAGTTATAGGTTGGTAAGTTGCGAAAACGAGTGCATTGTATATCTCAGTCGAGGTTACGGCAAGTTTTGCACATTGAATGAGTATAATACCGGTTTACTATAAGTCGTTTTGTGGTATAATTGGGGCTCATTACGTAGTTCTTTCAAAATCCGCAGTATTATCAATGAAAGAGAGGGAACCTATGTGTGACAAGCCCTATACGGGCATAAAGGCAGGACTTGTGGAGCCTGTTTCTCTTTACAAGGCGGGAGGTGATGATAACCGTTTATCTGATGCTACATTAGTAAAAGGTAGGTGCCACGCTTCGTCCCGAACTGTATTTGAGGTGCACGGACACAAGATAGTCGGTATCCACGTAGCGGTGCCGTGTGGCAAGGCTGTTAAGGTTTACTACCTTGATTATGCCCAAAACGAAGATCCGAACGAATACCCTCCCTACCGGCGATTTGTTATCGCATGGGAACGGAAGAGTATGTTTTTTAACATCCCTCATGATGTTGAGGTTGGGGTGGACATGTACTTTCACGTTAGCCAGTATCCAACGGCACGTGAGTTTTGGGAGATGATTCGAGTCTTAACGCGGCTCGATGAAGATCGGGAGTACGCAGCTCTTTCAGGCGTTTTACCTTCTAGTGAGGATCTCGCCCGTGTAATTGCTGTTCTCGTTGAGGGGGTAGCCCTTCGGCGAAACAAGTAGTTCGTTTTTCGTTCAAACCAGTTCAAGAAAGAAGGTAAGAATGCAAATTTTGTATATCGATGGCCCAGTAGTGATGGTCACAGACTTTGCAGATCAAACATTGGATTGGGATGTATATACCCTGGTAACTGATGTCGGCAGATGTATGGTCTCACGTGAGGCGTCAATGCGCCGGGTATTTGCTTTCGGACACGTATCCTTTGTGGAAGAGGGTCACTTGGTAGTTTCGCTTAGTGGCAATAAGCCAGTGCATTGTCTGACAAGCACTTTGTCTGATCTTGATGCTGATGCTCAGGAGGAAGTTATTGATGCAGTGATTGAGATTCTCGAGGCATTGGTTGTAGACAAGCGCTTTTATGTCCTTACACAAGAGGAGATCATTCAACTCCATCAATATCTTGGAGAGGATAAGCCCTGGCCGCCAGCGATTACTCAACTGCGGAGAGATTGGCTTCAATCAACGCTGGATGAAGCCAAGAAGAAGCATGCATCCTTGGTCCCAGCATAGCCGACCTGAAACCATTCAACTCTCAACGAAAGGAATTATGAGAATGCCTACAAAAGGTTATGAATTACAGGAAGAGATAGATGGTGCCACCCAAACGGTTGGTATCGAGTGGTATAAACCTCATCGGTTTTTGGCTCCAAGTGGGGAATTTCTTAATGTCCTCACGGCAGCGCATCTCTTTGAACCAATGGTTCTTATTAACTGGGGAGAGGCTGATTTACCTGCCGAGGGATATTTTCGAGTTGGTTTTCTTCACACTGGCGAAGTTGAGGTAACAATCGACCGGGAACTGTGGGGTGGCCTATATGATCGCCTTCGCGGGATGTATGATGCCATGGTTGAGAAGTATATCGAACTCAAGTTCTACCTGGGAAACGAGGCTCTCGACAAAATTCTCGTCGAGATCCATAACATCCTGAGTCGTCCTGCGTACTATGAGTGGGACGAGGGGGAACTGACAATTGTTCCTGAGCATGGTATGGATGTGGTCCTTACCTCTGATGGTGCAAACGTCGTGGTTTCGTTCGTTGGGTTCGATCTGGAAATTGGAGTTTCTCCGTTGACCGTTGGTTACAAGGTGGAGGTCAAGAATTCGGATAGCATTCCAGTTTCAGAGTTTTTGCCCACTGTATGGTGGCTAAGCCATCTTGTTCAGTTTGGACCACTGTTGGAGGGTTTCCCCGATGAGGAAAAGTGGGTTTTGATGCACAAAGCAATCATCACCTACATCACAACATCCTCTCTCAATGAGGGAAATTTTGCCCAGAGTTACCAGGTTGCCTCCAGGAATGGGTTAAGAACCTCGTATCTCGTGAAGCAACCGGAGGGTGTTGGGATTCTAGTCAACATCGAGCCGGTTAACAATGGACTTGCGATTCTATTCCGTAGTCCAGAGTGGGGGTACGGGGTACAAGTTTGGATGTATACATCTATAGATTCCTTCCATCTTAATCCAGCAGCCCTTGAGGAGGTTCAGCCATTACAGTTGTTCCATACCATCACAGCCTATGCAACTCAGCTGAGTAACAACTCAGTGGAGGAGTTTCCCTGGGCGGAAGATATCGCAGTAAAAGCGGGTCGGATCGCTGGAATGACTGGTCTGCAGGTAGAGCGGAGATTTCGCTCACCGGTACCCTTGATAGGAGGGGATAGCATTACTCTTCTAGATCATCCTGGCTATATTTCTATAGCTCGGCATGCTGAAGTTGTGGTAATGGAGACGAGACACCTCGATCTTCAGTTGTTCATCTCTCGCGGCCAGGTTACCGTTTCGTTTGTCGAGGCGACTGAAAAGGATCTGAGTGCAGCAGTGTTAGAGTGGGCAACCTTGATTAAGAGACTCTATGCAAAGAGAGTCAGCTCATTGGCAAGTCATCCTGCCCTACCTTCAGTGGAAGAAATGGCGCAAGCCTTTTCATTGATGGGAGATGAGATTGGGAGTGACCTTCTTCCTCTTATTCCAGGTGCGCGGAAAGCACGAGTTGCTGTGCTTGCATAAAGAATTAGAATTTTGTGATTGAATTATTGTAGATAATAGCCGGGGGTGCTTAATGCGCTCTCGGTTATTTTTTTATTCTTTTACGATGTCGACCAATCCACCTACATACGTTGCTTTGTAAACGCTATCTTCCCCTTTAACTATCTGTTCTTCTCCCATAAATCGCACCATATCTCCCTCCCAAAAATTTATATATTCAAATTCACCCTCCGTATAAGAATGCGGTCCGCGCAGTGGAGAATCAGCAGGCATTTTTGCCAATGCGTGTTGCAAAACTTCATATACCGGTCCAAACTCATTTCCTTCAACTACCCATCCGTAATACACCATTATCCATACCGGTTTTTCCTCATAAAACACCGTCATTCTTCCCCCATAAGGTTCTCCTCCATAAAAATTATCAATCATTCTAAACCCATCTTTTTCAAACGTAATAGTTGTTGAATTATCCGCTTCTTTTGTCCACATATCTTCTTTTCCAGTAGCGTAGCCTGCTTTATTGGCATCAATTAAAAATTGTTTGAGCTGTGTTACATCCATTATAAAAGTATACAAAAACAATTTCGTGTAGGCAATTGTTGAATATCTGGTTTCGTGAGGGGTCTGGATTCCCGATCAAGTCGGGAATGACAACGAGGTCAGAGGATTCCTGTTTTTATGTCATCCCCATGAAAATGGGGATCCATAGAGTCAAACATTAATGTCAAACTGTAGTAGTATTTAACTGTGAACCAACACATTCTTGACTATATACTGGAACAGAAACAATCTTCTTTTTCCGATTCTCAAATAGTGAGCGCATTAGTATCTGCTGGATGGAACAAGGATGAGGTTAATAAAGCCCTTGAATCTATTAATGGCGGTTCGAGTCCAGAACCTATGGCGTCAAAATCCTCAAAATCACGTGCAAAACTTATAATTTCTGTTTTAGTCGCTATAATTATTACTGGTGCCGGTGTTGTTGGTTTATTTGCTTTTGGGACATTGCCTGAGAATAATGAACAACTTCCTGTTGGCACATTACATGATGTAAATCCTATCATTGCATATGTAGAGTCCTACCCCGATGATTTTGCGGGAAATATAGTATTTTACGATACTCAAAAACAAGAAAAATTGCCAACTGATCTTGTTATTGAAGCTGATGCAAACACGTTATTTCAACTAGGACCGTGGTCACCAGATGGAAAATATCTCCCTATTTTGGGGTTCTATGCACCTGGAGAAGAGGGAGGCATTGTAAATTTATACCTTTTTGATTCGAAAACCAGGCTAGCAAAACGAATTTATAGTGATTTAAGAGGTGAGGATAATTTTTTGTGGGCAAACCCATCATTTAGTTTTCTTTCAGGTTGGATAGATAATGATATTTTAGTTGTTTCTAGTAATCGTTCTGGTCTTTCGGCAGAAACCTCACAGTTAACATATTTTACTACGTATGGTGAGATCGGTACAAAAGTAGAACCATATGTTTACCTGCAAAAGAGTAGTCAACTAACTCATTCTGTTAAGTCTGAGGTCGATACCCAGATACAAACCATTACACTTATTGATAGGGAATTAAGCTTTTATCCCGAAGGCGAGATCGTGGGTGTTGTTGAGAATAAATTGGTCGTCCTCAAAAAGCCAGAAGAAATCGACCTTGGTTTTGACTTTGATGGTGGTACTGGAGGTAGTCAGGAGTGGGAAGATTTAGAGCTTCAAATAAATGAACTCGCAAAACAAGGGGTTCCACAAGAAGATCTGGATAAAATGATTCGTGATTTTTTGGAACCACAAGGAGAAACAGTGCTTAATCTTTATAATCTTGAAACAGGAGAAATCGATAAAGTTGTAGCCTTAACTGATGGTCCATGGCAAACACAAAGCGTATTGGTGAGAGAGGAAGAACCATTTCTTATAGCTCATCAAACAGATTCTGCTTTTTTGCCAACAAAAGAGCGGTATGTAGCTATCTATGTGTCAGATCCTTACCGAGTAGAAATGCTGTATGAAGGAGATCTTTTACAGCAATCAAATCACAATTTTTTCAACAGTCTTTTGACGCACGGATCAAGTTTTGGTTTGAGTAATGAAGGGAATTGGATTATAGGTGAGCGAGGTTCTCGTGTAGATGATCCTAAGAACAGTAGTATATTTATGCTGAACATATTTACTGGTGAAGAGGTGATTGTTTGTTCAGGGTATTGCTCAGGAGTAAAGGTTTATAATCCTCTTGCCCTAGAGAATAGGTATTAGTTTCTTGTCATTTCGCATGTGATTCTAGATCCAAAGAATAAAGAATGGATTCCCGATTAAATCGGGAATGACGGAGGGGAAGCTGGGAATGACAAGAAAAAGAGAAGGGTAGGCATCGTTGGCAGTGATTTTCATTGTCATACCCATGAAAATGGGTATCCAGTTTTTGTAACTACGTCAATTGTAATTTACCTTCTTTTAGGTTTAAGATTTTTTGTACTCCTACATTTTGTACAAACATTCGATCGTGCGATATGAGCAGTAATGAGCCATCGTACGTGGCCAGAGACTTTTCAATTGTTTCTTTTGTCCATACATCAAGGTGGTTGGTTGGTTCATCAAGAATCAAAAGATCATATTCTTTAGTAGTAAATAGTCCAAACGATAACCGTGCGCGTTCACCAGGACTCATATCGCGTAGTTTTCTATCAAGATATTCACCTGAAAAAGAGAGTTTGCCCAAAAATGACCGTGCCTGATGGTCTGTCATAATCATAAATTTTCTAATATATTCATACGCTGTGTCATTCAAGGGTAGGTGTTCCTGATTTTGTTTAAAATATCCCCACGTAACGTTTTCACCCATTGTTACTATACCAGTTGTTGGCGTAATGGTATTGGTGATTATGTTTACCAGTGTGGATTTACCTGCACCGTTTGGGCCATAAAGCCAGACCCGTTCTTTTCCACGCATTTCAAATGTTAGGTCATTGAAAACTGTTTTTTTGCCAAAGGTTTTGGATACGTTGTCGAGTCGTAACATTAATTTACTTGAATGTGTGTTGCCCTCAACATTTAATCCTTTAATTCCATACTGATCATATGCTGAAATTTCGTTTTTTGATACTTCACGATCACGCCTTTTTCGTGCGGCTCGTAGGGCTTTTCCTCGTTGTTTACCGTCTTTTATTCCGCGTGCACTTTCAATAAGAGTTTCAAGTTGAGCACGTTTTTTTTCTTGCATTTTGTATTGAAGATTTCTTTTTTCAACCCATGATACTTTTTGTTCACGGTAGTTCGAATAATTTCCTTCAAATACATGAAGCTTTTTCTCATCAATCTCAAATATTCTATTGACGCACTTATCCAAAAATCGCCTATCGTGACTGATCATAAGAATTGAAGCATCAAGAGTATTAATGAAGGTTTCTAGCCATAAAATTCCTTCTATATCAAGGTGGTTGGTGGGTTCATCCATAAGGAGTAGGGTAGGTTCATGTGCGAGCGCTTCAGCAAGTTTAAGTTTTAGTTTCTGACCTTCCGAGAGTGTACCTAGTTCTTGTGTATTGTTGGGGTGTGGGTTAAGAGAAAGACGTGAAAGGATTGCCTCAAGCCTAAATTGCTTTTTTGGGTCAGGGATTGTTGATGTTTTCCACTCACCAAAGGTTTTTACGTCACCAAAATCAAATTCTTGAGGTACAAAACCTATTCGTTCGTTTTGTAGAGAAATTGTACCCGATTCCGACTTTATGCGCTTTAGGATAAGGTTAAAGAGGGTTGATTTTCCACAACCATTGGGACCAATGAGTCCAATGACATTATGTTTGCCAATAGTTACCGAAATATCTTCGAGTAAGGTGTGGCCATTTAATTCGTAAAACAAGTTTTTGATCGATAGCATGGGGGATATTGTATCAAATGAGAGGTGAAAGTCGGTTGTTTCCGACTTTCACCTCTTGTAGTTCATCTCAGTGTCTGGGCAAGCCAGGCATTGGTTTCAAGGGCAACGAAAAACACAGGCGCCATTGTGATGAAAAAGACGATGACGTACACGACATACATCGAGAAGACCTGGAGATGGCCCATAGAGTCAAGCTTTTCTCCGAAATACAGTGTCAATTGGTAGAGAGCTGCTCCGGTTAGTGTAATCCCCACGAGCGCAGTGACAGTTGCAGAGTAGGCTAGCCAGCTATCTCCACTAGCCCACAAGTTGAGGATTCCATCCATGATACTGCCCGTCAGACAGATGAGAATCAACCAGATGAAGTTTGTCACCAAGTTTTTTCTTCCCCAAAAGTGATTTTTGATGAAAGACATGGTAAATCCTTTCTATTAATTTGAATGGTGCAAGGAGTAAAACGATACAAAACACATTATACTATGGGGTCACTATTTATCCAAATGTAATGGTTGTTAGGGAAGGGAATATTTGACGTAAAGGTGACTTTTTACTTCTGTGACGGTACGGTCACTCTTGGTGTTTGTCGCGGCGCAATGTGGGTGAATTATGGTTGTTCTGCCAGGTTTTTACGAGCTGATGCAATATGCAAAGCGTCGAGCCCAGCTTTTCTAAAATGCAAGATGCGTGCTTCTCGAATACGTTTAAAGGTGTCATCGTCCTTAATGAGTGGGTCAATATGTAGGTATCGATGGTAGTCTTTGTATTGTAGTTTTTCTTTTTCGCCGAGTTCCTGTGGGACTTTTTCAATGTCTCTAAAAGCACGTTCAAGGGTTCGCCCTTTTAAATCAATAGCTGCTTGCTCTTTGTTCCCAAATCGTGGGTGTTTCCGACGATGGAAATCCATGGAAATTTGTGATGATAATGCTTCTCCAGTGACATCATTTATATAATCGACAGAAAGGCGTATGCCGTTACGGTCAAAATTCCACGTTGCTTTAGTAACATGGACTGATTGCTCTTCGGATCCGGCGATCATTGTTGCGTTGATACCACTTATATCGGTACTATAAATCGGTTCTTGATTGGAGCCATATTCCATAAAGTCTCGCTCATCCATGTGGTCAAAGTTAGCATCGGAGGCAACACGTTCGACTGCAGACAATAATTCCAGCTCGGCAAGAGCGTTGGTAAATAGGGCGATAGCTTCGGGATCGTTTTCTTCTTGTGCCAAAGCAAGTTCTCGCGCAAAACTTTGAGATACATCAATAAATGTTTGAGCAAACCCATGCTGTAATCCCTCAACACCCGATTGGAGCTCGTATGAAAGACCAATCGTTTTGGCATTATAAATAATTTGTTCTTCAGTTGAACTTAAGTGTTCAGGGTATTTGAGTGGTCCAGTATCTTTTGTCTCGGTTGTTTGACGGAGCTTAAGTCTATCGAATAGTCTTTGGTTGAGAAGTTCATGGGCAGAGAGTTGCTTTTGATCAGTTCTAATTCCCATATTTGTATTGTACGAGATTTTACAATGTTATGCTAAAGGTTTATATAGATATATGCAACGAGTATGTTGCTTTTAAGTTGCCTTTCTATGGTAATTTGATGAGGACAACTTTATGTCGGCACGTATTTAGTTTTGTACATTTAGAATTTTATTCCATAAAGGAGTGTTGATATGCCCGAAGATCCAATTGTGATTGTTGATGGTGCAAGCATTATAAGTGCTTGTGGAGGAAACGTTCCTACCTGGGACGCAATGGTTCGTGGTCGTACTGGTGCGCGCAGAATCGAGTCTCCATTATCGAGCTTGCCCGGTGTAAACATTGCGGCGCCTGTTTTTCCCCAGGGATTGGGTAGTCATCAGAAGAGATTGTTGCAAGGAATTGAACGCAAATATGACAGGCGCTGGGGGTTAGGAAGTCAGGTTGCTGTATTAGTGGCAGACGATCTTTTTAAGCACTATCCGTTATCGTTGCTTCAAGCTTTTACAGGCCTTGAGATGGGGATTAGTTTTGGTATTGCCGAGGGTGCTGCTTCACTGCGAGAGGCTATTATTCTTGGTCTTGCTGCTAGGCAGCATGCTTTTGAAGAAGATCCTTCTAACGGAAAAAAAGCAGTTCCTGTACTAAGTTCAGTAGAGGCAATTGGCAATATGCCTGCGTTTCATGTATCCCAAGCGTTTAATCTCTATGGACCAAACATTACTTTTGCTGGTGCATGTGCGGCCGGGATTCAAGCATTATGGGGTGCGGGATCACTTCTAAAAAATGGTGAGGCGGATATTGTTGTTACCGGTGGATCAGAGGATTTGGTTTCTGGAGGAACAATACTATCTACTTTTCACCTTATGAAAGTTATGACATCCATTTTGGAGGGACAAACCGCTGCCCAAACACCAACTGCGTTTGATAAGAACTCTCGAGGGTTTGTGTTGGGGGCTGGTGGTGTTTCTATGATGGTTATGAAAAAATCTCTTGCAACTAGGTTTAATATGCCGATTGTTGCAACGGTACGAGGATTTGGACATACCAATGATGGGATTGATAGAGCTGTCCCGGATGAGAATGGAGTACAACTTGCTCGTGCAATTCGACTTGCAATCTCCCGGTCAGGTCTTACGCCAGACGACATTGATGTGGTGTTCACCCATGGTGCGGGGACGCCAGCAGGAGATGTAGCTGAAGTTGCTGCGTTACGTGATGTGTTTGCTGATTGTACTGAAGGTCCATTTATCACCGCCATTAAGCCCATTGTTGGTCATATGATGGGCGCTGCGAGTGCTGCAAGTATATGGGCTGCACAGCAATCTATTAAAACCGGGATTATTCCACCGATCGCGAATTTGACGGATCCTATTGACGATGTATTGCGGTTTGTCATGGGTTCTTCGGTCAGAACATTTGTGAAGCATGCGCTTGTTTTAGGCGTTGGGCTGGGTGGAATAAATGAGGCGGTTGTGGTGAGTGCGATATGAACCTTCCTATGCACACCTACATCATTTCAATGATGGGACGGTGGGGTATCTATAACGGATATTTGGATTTTGAGAAGGGAAGGATATTTTCTCTTCATCCTGATGCTGTTACGGTGTACCCAGGCTATTCATGGCTATACATTGCACTCGGACATGATCCAATATTAGTCTGTGTTGCCAATGAGCTGGAAGAGAGGTTTGTTCCAGGTCGTGGGAATGTTCGGTGTTTTGAACTGAAGGTTGTCTCGAGTGAGTCAACCTAAAAGAGGGTTAATAAAAGGTCGGTTGCCGTATGTGCAGCCGGCCTTTTTTGTATTAAGCAGGAAACCCCGCACAAGATTAGCAGATGTTTTGTAACGTAAGGAGACGAAGAGAGAGAAGTTCATTTACTTACGTTACAAAACCTCGCAGTGCGGGGATGAATGCGCATAGCTCTGCTATGCTGTACCCATGAGGATTCGGAGGTTGAACCATTGTGTATACCAAGTGATGTACCACATAGTCTGGGGTACAAAGTATAGAAGAAAAGTACTAAAGGA
>Ga0210057_1008174_pt1 | contig 12463 bp, 18 predicted proteins | sample CryGeyCG2114_010_2_FD_183968 | JGI IMG/M metagenome (GOLD analysis project Ga0210057, IMG submission 183968) | Groundwater microbial communities from aquifer - Crystal Geyser CG10_big_fil_rev_8/21/14_0.10 (SPAdes) (version 2) | ecosystem: Environmental > Aquatic > Deep subsurface > Groundwater ... | reverse complement strand
ATGATTTTTTGGTTAAAATGCATTGTCTTTGTTTAAAAAGAGCTAAGGTGATTATGTCTTGAATTGAAACAGCTAATTTTCGACCTTTTAATTTTTCAAATTTATTTAATTTTAATTGTGAATAAAAGAGCCCTACTGTTTGCTTCAATTTATTGTATAATTGAATTGAAGTTTTCATGAAGGGGCCTCCTTTTGGAGGTCTCTTTTATTTTACCCCAGAAAAGATGTTTTTCATATGAAAATTGCATTTCGTAATTCAAAGTGGATAACATCGATTTTTTCTTGATGGGTGTAGTTTAAAACCGTTAAAGCATGATAGTTATCGCCCTCTATTAAAATATTGTCTTCTTGGCCATTATTTTTTGGCTCTTTGATTTCTTTTCCTTTTACTCTTTTTAAAATTGGCAAATTATTAGCGCAATTCAAAACCACCTGCTCGGGCTCCATTTCCGCGTCCCAATTTAATCCATATTTCTTAGAAGCCAGCTCGCTGTCTTGCTTTTCAATAAGACTAGTTAGCTCCTCTTTTGAGAATTTCTCGTATTCGGGCATACTTATTATTGGCAATTATAGCACATCTGCCTGCTTTTTTATTTTTCCGTTGGAAAATATAAAAGTTTCTTTTTTGTTGGCCCAGGCCAAAATGCCGTATTGGGGCTTTAGGTCTTTCATTTTTTCATATAAAGAATCTCGAGACAATGCAATTTCAGTTAAAGATGGCTTATCTCTTAAAAATTGAGCAATTAAATATGGCTTATCGTTTTTGAAAGTCACTAAATCAACCAAGCCCAAAATTTCGTATTTTGGCCCCTCAAAATCAAGCTGAATATCTCGCATTTCATAGCCCTGCTTTTCTAATAATTCTACTAAAAATTTCCCCCTTATGTCTTCTCTTTCTAACCGAGAGTTTTGATTTTTAGTTGAGAAACTATAAAAATTATTACCCTCGTCAGCGACAAAAAAGAAAATTTGTTGTTCAATTGTTGTTTGTTGTATCATATTTTTTATTTACATTATTCCGCTTTCTTTAAAGCTAAAGACTTTAGTTTTAGTTATAATAATATGGTCCAAGGCCTCAATACCCATTATCTTACCTGCCTCAACCAGCCGTTTGTTTATTTCTAAATCAGTTTGAGATGGCTGGGGATTACCCGAGGGGTGATTGTGGCAAAAAATCACAAAAGCCGCGTTTTGCTTGAGGGCCTCCCCAAAAATTTCCCTGGGGTGCACAATATTGGCGTTTAATGTGCCAACGAACATTGGCTTTTTGAAAATTAATTCATTGCGAGCGTTTAAATACAAAACCATAAAATGCTCTCTTTGCTTATCTTTCATATAAATGCTTTGAGCCACAACATCATCAACGGTTTTAATAATTGGAGCAATTTCTTCTTTAGCTTCCAAAGCCCGCTTTATAAATTCGGCGCACGCTAACAATAAACATGCTTTAACTTGGCCAACCCCCTTAATGCCAGAGAGTTCTTTAAAGTTTAAATTAATAATTTCTCTTTTTGAATATTGCCCTAAAATTCGCGAGGCCACTTGTAAAACATTTTCGCCAGCCACTCCAGTATTTAATAAAATTGCCAATAACTCGGCGTCTTTTAAATTCTGAACGCCTTTGGCCATAAGCTTTTCTCTTGGCCTATCTATTTTTGGCAATTGTTTAATGGTTTGTTTCTCCATATTTTAATAAACTCCTTGGCGATGACCAATGTTTAAAACATAAATAGTGGCCTGTTTTTCATCTACTTCATACAAAATTCTATAAGGCCAAACTCGCACCTTTCTTTTGTTGTCCAACTCGCCCCACATTTTTGCGCCCAAAAATGGATTTTGCGACATTAAGTCAATCGCTTCAACAATTCTTGCTTGCCAAGGCATTGGTATTTTTTTTAAATTATGCCTTGCTCGACTTGAAAGATTAATTTGAAATCTTTTTTGCATTTTTTTTTCTTTGTTTTGGCTGATATTTTTCTCTGCCTGCATCGGCCACCACCGAAGCCCCGCTTTGAGCAAAAGCAAGCTCACTTTTAACAGAGTCCCAACTAAAAACCTTACCTGTCCTTACTTCTTGCTCTGCCTTTTGTAACTCAGCTAAAGCGCCTGGTTCGCTTAAAAAATCAATGGTTTCCAAAATAGACTCGTACTCATTAAAAGACATCAAAACCGCTTCTGGTTTGCCATCAATAGTTAAAGTGTAAAAAGTGCCTGGGTTTTGCACATCAGCTATTATTTTAAAGATATTTTTTCTTGCCTCAGTAGCCGGAACTATTTTTTTATTATTATGAGACATATTTTTGTGTAATTACTTTTACTATGTACATTATAACGCACATCAAAATTATCTGTCAATACCAAACGATAGAAATAATCTAGCCAAGCGGAGTTCGTTGTAAGAGTATTGGCCAGCAAATTTTTCAAAAACTGGCTGGAGGTTATCAGTGTCAAGCTCGCGAAAAACTTTGCTAATTTCAGGCAGTCGCGAAAGCAATGTTTCATTTACCAATTGCTCTAAGTCCTCATAATTAATTTTTTCTTTTAAAACCAAATTCTCCAAGTGGCTAATGATTGTTCCCTGAGTTAGCTTTCTATTTTTAGCAATTTCTTCAATATTTTTTCCCTCTGCGATTAATGCCAAAGTTTTATCATAAGTACTAGTTTTTTCTTTTTTAATTTCTGGAATTTTTTTTGTTAATTCTTGCTTCTCTGTTGTTCCCTCGCAAGCTATTAAAAAAATGTTTTGTTTTTCTAAAACTTTTTCTTTGGCAATTAAAGAAAAACTTTCTTGGCTCTGCTGAGATTTTTCACGAAAAATTTGATCTTGATTTTGCATTTGGGGGTGAGTTAAAAACGCTTTTTGATTGTAACCCAAAAGGTAAAGCCCTGATAATCGACGCACTCGAGATAAAGCCACATATCCTTGACCAAACTCAAATGTTTTTTGCAAATCAATAACCGCCCCGTCCAAACTCATGCCTTGGCTTTTATGAATAGTAATGGCCCAAGCCAATCGCAATGGCACCTGAGCGATTCTGGCTTTAATATCGCCATGTTCTTCCACTGTCCATTCCATTGGCGAAACCTCAATTTGCTCACCGCTCGTTATTTTAATAATTGGATAGTTGCTTTCTTTACTAAACCCAACTACTTTGCCAATAGTTCCATTAACAAACCCTTCTTTAATATTATTTTTAGTAAACATCACACAGGCATCCTTTTTTAGTTCTAATGTTTCAGGTGATAAACAACCCTTTTTCAAACTATCCACAAAATTTTTCTGCCCCCGGCTAAACATATAAAAAAACTCAACTCTGCCTGGTAGTTGACCTAATTCTTGGCTATTGAGGCGATCAACATCTGCATTATGCGAAAAAATACGCGTTATGTCTTTTGGCGACTTTTCTAATTCAATAATTCGAGTTTTAATATTTTCTAAATGCTTATCATTAAAACTATTATCTCTAATAGCTGAAAGCATTTTTAAAAAGTCAACATCGTCTTGCCTATATTGTTCGGTTAGATAGCAAACCACAAAATTTGCTTTTTGCCAAGCAATTGACTTAAAAGAAAATTCAGCTTGGTGACCGATGGGGGGTAGTTGAAAAAAATCCCCCACCACCACAACTTGCAATCCGCCAAACGGCTGTTTTGTTTGAAAAATTTGCTGACAAACCAAATCCACCATAGTAAAAGTGCCTGCCTCAAGCATGGAAATTTCATCAATAATTAAAACCTTAGCTTTTTCTACCCGTTTTCTAACATACGATGTTTTGGCAATTTTTTCTAAATCTCTTTTGCTAAGATGTTCTTTTATGCCAATGCCTGCCCACGAGTGGATAGTTATGCCGTTTAAATGAGTAGCAGCTATGCCAGTTGAGGCCGTAATGGCTGGCTGGATATTATGCTCTCTTAAATAATCAGCGTATTGGTTAACGGTGTGAGTTTTCCCAGAGCCCGGCTCCCCAGTTAAAAAAACATTTACTCCAGTTTTTAAAATTTCCAACGCCTGTTCTTGTGTCATAAATAGTGTGCTTTTATTATACTCAAATTTTCCAGTTGTGCATAACTTGCTTGCTTATAATGCAAATGTTTGTTGTATAATAATTTAATAATAAAAAATATGGATAAAAAAATAATTATAATATCTTCTGCTGTTTTGTTGGTCGGCTTAATAGTGACTGGTTATTTTTATTGGAGCGCTGTAAAAAAACCACAAGAGCCAGAGAATCTTTTGCAGGAACTCGCCAGCACAACACAGCAAATAGCGCAAAAAGCTACTCAAGGGGCATTGCCATCGCTTGGGACAAGCCCAATGGAAAACAAGCCTGACCTTAATCCAGTCGATAAGGCCAATCCAATTAAAGATATAAAAATTAATCCTTTTGATTAATTTTAAAAATATGCAAAACAAAAAATTTCTAATTTTTATCGCTATTAGTTTTTTAATAATCAATTCAGCTTTTGCTCAAGACACAGCTACAAAAGCCGATATTCAATATCCCGTTGAGGAGCTTGGCAGTTGCGTTAATGAAGCCAGCTGTAAAAAATATTGTGATAAGCCAGAAAACATAGAAGCCTGCATTAGCTTTGCCCAAAAAAACGGGCTAATGACTCAAGAAGAAATCATAATAGCTAAAAAATTTATAGCCACAGACAACAGCCAAAAGCCAGGAAATTGTACCACCAAAGATTCCTGCAAGGAATACTGCAATGATATTAACCATATAGATGAATGTTTAGCTTTTGCTGAAAAAAATAACATTTTACCACCAGAAGAATTAGCCCAAGCTAAAAAAGTTCAAACTGCCATTGCTAAAGGAATTAAACCGCCTGCCTGCGGAAATAAAAAAGCGTGCGATACATATTGTGACAGCCCAGAGCATATGGAAGAGTGTATGACTTTTGCTTTAGAGGCCGGTTTTATGAGCGAGGAAGAAAAAGCCAACTCCCAAAAAATGTTAGTGGCCATTAAAAGAGGTGTAAAACCACCCCCATGCAAAGGAAAAGAGGCCTGTGATACATATTGCCAAGAGCCAAACAATATGGAAACTTGCATGAATTTTGCTATGGAGGCTGGATTTATGAGCGAGGAAGAAAAAGCCAACTCCCAAAAAATGTTAGTAGCTATTAAAAAAGGTGCTATCCCGCCAAAATGCAAAGGCAAAGAATGTGATGTTTATTGTGGCGAAGAATCTCATTTTGAAGAATGTTTAAAATTCGCTGAAGCGGCTGGATTTATGAACCCCGAGGAAGCAGCAATGTCCCGCAAAACAGGGGGTAAGGGCCCAGGGAATTGCAAGGGCAAAGAGGAATGCGACGCGTTTTGCAACAACCTAGACAACCAAGAAACCTGCTTTAACTTTGCTAAAAACAATGGAATGATTCCAGAGGAAGATTTGAAAAGAATGGAAGAGGGCAAGCAACAATTTAAACAATCGTTAAGCCAAGCCCCTCAAGCCGTGCTTGATTGTTTAAACTCTCAAGTTGGAAGCGATATGTTAGAAAAAATGAAAAGCGGAAATGGAATGCCTCCAAAAGACATTGGCGATAAAATGCAAATATGTTTTCAACAAGAGATGGGCCAACCCAAACAAGGCGGACCTGGGGAAGGTGGCATGATACCCCCTGCCGGACAAACAGGCCCGGGTGGTTGCAAAACCCTTGAAGAATGCAAGAGCTATTGTGAAACAAACCCACAAGAGTGCCAAAATTTTAAAGGCCCTCAGCAAGGTCCTGGGCCAAATGGACAACAAGATCCAGCTCAAGGGCCGAGAGGAGGAATGGGCATATCCAACGAACAACTCGAGCAAATGGCAGGAACACAGCCTCCTTGCAACAGCCCAGAGGAATGCCAAAAAATAGGAGAGCAAATGCAACAACTACAACAACAAATTCAAGGCCAAATGCCACCTCAAAATATGGCGCCTCCTGTTCCTTGCCAAGGAGAAAATTGCAATTATGGTCCACCGCCAAATGGCGCAATGCAACCGAGACAAACAATGCCCGGACAAATGCCCCAAGGTTCAATGTCACCGCCTCCGGGTGGTGGAACAGGAGGAACAACACCAGGCACACAACAACCTATGCCTCAAATTCAGCCAATGCAACAAACTGGACCAACCGACCAAATAACTCCCCAGCCCCAAATAACTCCACCCCCACCCGAGCCAGCCCCTTCGACTGGCTCAGGACCAGCTCCAGCTCCCGGCGGAGAAACTCCTCCCCCACCCACCAGCTTAAATAATCCAAACTTATTTATGGCTTTTATACTTTCTGTTTTTGACCCGCTTTCTCGCCCATTCCTCTACGGAAAATAATTTTTACGCTTTTTAAATTAAAGTTGTAATTTTAAATTATTTGTGTTATAATTTTATTAATATTATATTGTGGATATAGCTTTATGTCTGCTTTTAAGGTGGGCTTTTTATTTTACTATCATTTTTTATGGAAATTAGAAATATCGCAATTATTGCCCATGTGGACCATGGCAAAACAAGTTTAACCGACGCTTTAATGCGCCAGACGGGTTTTGCCATAGAAGGGGCTACTATGGATTCAAACGCCCTAGAGCTTGAACGAGGTATTACAATTTATTCAAAAAACGCTTCTATTTATTACAAAGACACAAAAATAAATATTGTGGACACTCCCGGGCACGCTGATTTTGGCTCAGAAGTGGAGCGGGTGTTGCGATCCATTGACTCGGTTCTCTTAGTGGTTGACGCTGGCGAAGGGCCAATGCCCCAAACCAAATTTGTTTTAAAAAAATCCTTAGAGCTTGGTTTAAAACCAATTTTAGTAATTAATAAAATAGACAAGCCAGCTGCTCGGCCTGACTGGGTGCACGATAAAGTTTTTGAACTTTTTTATGACTTAGGCGCAACAGAAGAACAATTAAATTTTACTTGCCTTTATGCTGTAGCCAGAGAAGGCATTGCTAAGCTTAATTTAACTGATGCCTCAAAAAATCTGACTCCTCTTTTAGATATTATTTTAGAAAAAATACCATCGTCTTCAAGCGATGAGTTAAACGAACAGCCGTTAAGAATTCAGCCATTTAATTTGGGCTACGATAATTTTATGGGCCGATTAGCCATTGGCCGAATTTATGAAGGCATTGCCAAAACAGGCAGTAATGTTTTTGTTAAAAAGCCAACAGGCGAAACAAGAACTGGCAAAATAGCTAAAATATTTTCTTTTTCCGGCTTACAAAGAATAGAAACTCAAGAGGCCGTGGCTGGAGATATTGTGATGATTGCTGGCTTGCCCGATATTTTTATTGGGGAAACAATTTGCATTGATAAAGACCAGCCCGCTTTGCCCTCAATTAACATTGATGAGCCAACTATTTCTTTAAATTTTTTAGTAAATAGTTCTCCATTTGCGGGCCGAGAAGGAAAATTTGTCACTATCAGGCAAATCAGAGAAAGATTAGAAAGAGAGCTTGAGGTTAACGTGGGTTTAAAAGTTAATTTTACAGAAATGGATTATTTTACGGTTTCAGGAAGAGGCGAATTGCACATTGCCATACTTTTAGAAAATATGAGGCGAGAGGGTTATGAACTTCAAGTTTCCCAGCTCCAAGTTATTATTAAAGAAGAAAACGGCGTAAAAATGGAGCCGTTTGAAGAAGCCACTATTGATGTTCCAAATGAAGCTGCTGGGGTTGTTATTGAAAAGCTTTCAAAACGAAAAGGGCAAATGATAGAAATGCGCCCCGAGCAAAATCATACCCGCATAGTTTTTCAAATACCCACCAGAGGATTATTGGGCTACCGAGGCGAGTTTATTATCGCCACTAAGGGTGAGGGTATACTCTGTTCCCAATTTATTGGATTTAGGCCTTATGTTGGAGAAATTGAAAAACAAGATGTTGGTTCAATGGCTTCAATGGCAGCGGGCAAGGCCTTGGGGTTTGCTTTGTGGAACTTACAAGAAAGGGGTATTTTATATATTACAGCTGGCACTGAGGTTTACGAAGGTATGGTTATTGGCAATACAGCCAAAGGTAATGATATGGCTGTTAACCCCACCAAAGGCAAGCAATTGAGTAATATGCGAGCGAGCGGGTCTGATGAGGCCATCACCCTTACGCCACCGCTTACACTTTCTTTAGAGCGAGCAATGGAGATAATGAAAAATGACGAGTATTTGGAGGTAACCCCTCAAAACATCCGCCTCCGCAAAAAATTCCTAACCGCTCTGGACCGCGTCCGCGCCTCCCGCAAAAAATAACAAAAAGTTCTAGTTTAAGCTAGAACTTTTTGTTTAGATAATTTTTTTATTCTGTAATATCTTTTTTTATTTTTCGCGCCTCTTTTATAAAAAATTCCTGCCATTCTTTCGGATTGATTTCTTTTATCATTTTTGGGTAATCCTTTACTTGCTCAACCTGCAAAAGCTGACTTCCCCACTGCAATAAGTCAATATGCCAATCAAATTTTATTCGAGCTTTTTTTAGTAAGCTATCCATATCCCAGCCCATTTTCTGAATAATAAAATAAAGGTCAATATAATCACGAGCTCTTGGCTTTTGGTAAATAATAAAGACCTTGTTAACCGCTATATCTAATAAACTATCTATACTTAAATCGCCTTTAAATAAGCCACTCTCTATTCTGGGAAAGAGAAAATAGGTGAATTCGGCTTTTATAATTTCATTACTTTGTATTTTAATTTTACCATAAAATTGAGTGTAACTCCACACCTTTCTCGACAATGTCCGCACCTCTCAAAAAAATTTATAAACAATTATATTGACAACTAATTTATTTTTGTATAATATATCAATATAAATTGATTTAGTATGAAACCTAAATGTTGTATAAACAACAAAATTTTAAAGGAGGTTAGCCAAACAGCAAACATTTTGAAAATAATCGCTGAAGAGAACCGCCTTAAAATTCTTTGCGCTCTTAAAACTGGCGAGCGGTGTGTTTGTGATATTTGGCAGGATTTAGATATTCCCCAAAATCTTGCCTCACATCATCTTAAAGTGCTTAAAGATGCTGGCCTTATTGACTGGCGTAAAGATGGGCTTAAAATGATCTACTCAATTAATAAAAAGGAAATGTCGAAATTAAATTCGTTATTAAATAATTTTTTACAATCATATGGAGAATGAAATAATAAGTATTCAGGTTTTAGGTTCTGGGTGCCCAACTTGCAAAAAGCTTTTAGAACTGACGAAAAAAGCTATCCAAGAATTAGGCATAATAGCAGATGTAGAGTATATTACTGATATTCAAAAAATAATTGAAATGGGAGTAATGCAAATGCCAGTTTTAGCTATTGATGGCAAGCCAGTATTAACTGGACCTGTTTTTAATATTGAAAAAATAAAAAGTTTATTAAGCGGAAGTAAATGTTAATACTATGGACATATTCTATCCTGTAAAACTATTAGCTGACTGGCTGACTCCTAATGTCGCCTTGAATTTTTTTATTTACGATACAATTAAAATATTTATTTTACTTGCGGTCATTATTTTTATTGTTTCTGTCATTCGTTCATTTCTGCCACCAGAAAAAATAAGAGCAATTCTTTCGCATAAGAATAAATATACTGGCAACATCATTGCTTCTTTGCTCGGCATCATTACGCCATTTTGTTCCTGTTCGGCTATACCTTTATTTTTGGGGTTTGTTCAAGCTGGCGTTCCGCTTGGCGTCACTTTTTCATTTTTAGTTGCTTCGCCCATGATTAACGAAGTGGCTTTAGTTTTACTCTTTGGGCTTTTCGGCTGGAAAATCGCCTTGCTCTATATTCTAAGTGGCCTTATTATCGCTATAATTTCTGGCATAATAATAGGGAAATTAAAAATTGAAAATTTAGTTGAATCATTTGTGTATCAAAATACAATAAACGGTAATATTAACTTACCAAAAATGTCTCAAAAAGAAAGGTTCGTCTACGCTAAGAACTATACCTTGAGTATTATTAGAAAAGTTTGGCCATATGTTTTAATTGGTATTGGAGTGGGAGCGTTTATACACGGATATGTGCCAGCTGATTTTTTAGCTAAATATGCGGGTAGCGATAAATGGTACGCTGTGCCATTGGCTGTTTTGATTGGTATTCCACTTTACTCCAACGCCGCTGGCATTATCCCTTTGGTTGGAGCATTAACCGAAAAAGGTGTGGCTATGGGCACAACATTGGCCTTTATGATGTCGGTTACGGCCTTATCCTTACCAGAATTTATGATTTTGAAAAAGGTGATGAAAACGAAATTAATTTTTATTTTTGCAGGAATAGTCGGGGTAGGCATAATGTTCACCGGACTTTTATTTAACTTAATCTTAAAATAATTTATGAATAAAAAAATTATTATTGAAATTTTAGTTGTCATTGCCGTTTTTGCAGTTCTGGCTATTGCTAGTTGGGGTTCGCCTAAACCATCACAAACATCTATAAACGATCAAAAAGCTGATAAAGTAGAGGTTTTTCTTTTTCACGCAACCCAACGCTGTCCAACCTGTATTAGAATTGGGCAATTAGCGAAAGCTACCGTAGAGGAAAGATTTTCAGAACAGCTTAATTCTGGAAAAATAGAGTTTAGAGAAATTAACATAGACCTTTCGGAGAATAAAGCCCTTGCTGAAAAATTTCGAGCTGGGGGTTCGGCTCTTTTTATCAACGCAATTAAAAATGAGCAAGATAACATAACAGAAGACACAATGGTTTGGCAACTTGCAGGAGAGACCGTTAAATTTAAAGATTACTTATCTGGTAAAATATGGAATTTATTAACACCATAATCAATAATTACAATATACCAGCTTTATCAGCTTTTCTGCTGGGAACATTAACTTCCATTAGCCCTTGCCCTTTGGCCACCAATATTACGGCAGTGGCTTTTATTTCTAAAGATATTAAAACTTCCAAGCACACGATTTTATCTGGTCTTTTTTATACATTGGGCAGAGGCATAAGTTATACATTATTGGCGACTTTAATTTACTTTGGTTTTTCGTCTTTTCAAATTTCTCGAATTTTTCAAAGCTGGGGCGACAAGATTTTAGGGCCAGTGTTGATAATAATCGGATTGATAATGTTCGGAGTTATTAAAATAAATTTAAAAAGCAACAGCCAGACGATTGAGAAAATAAAGTTATGGCTGGCTGGCAAAGGTTATTTAGGATCACTGGCATTGGGCATGCTTTTTGCTTTCGCTTTCTGCCCCTATAGCGGAGTTTTATTTTTTGGTGTTCTAATTCCATTGGTTCTTAAATCCACAGGAGGGCTGCTTCTTCCCCCTCTTTTTGCCATTGGCACCGGACTGCCAGTAATTATTTTTTCATTTTTAATCGCTTTTAGCCTACAAGCCGTTAGCAAGGCTTTCAAAGTTGTGCAAAAAATAGAGAAATGGGTTAGATACGCAGTTGCGTCTATATTTATATTAACAGGAGCTTATTATACTCAATATCTTATTAAATACTTGCTTAATCTTTAGAAAACAAAAAACTCTGGTTTTACCCAGAGTTTTTTGTTTAGAAATTTACTTTATTATTTTTATCGCTTTGCCATTGACAAGAGCGTCAGCTATTTTTTTGTAAGTTGCATAAAGAATTCTTTGATAGGTGCTTTGAGAAGTATGCATTTTATCAGCCGCTTCTTTTTGTTCCATATTATTGATATGGCGTAAACGATAGGCCTCCATCTCCTCAGTGGTAAGCTCTATAATTTCAAGCTCCCTCATTGGCACGCCTTGGGGCTTAAAATAGGTAATGTCTGGATTAAATTGTATTTTTCGGCAAAGCCGTGGTCTAACCATAAAAATCTTTATTTCTGCTCATTTTTAAGAGTAGCTTTTTCTTCACGAACCGCAGCTAACTCTTCCTCAAGCATTTTTTCTTCGTCCTCTAGGGCAACTAGTTCGTTTTTAGAAGAAAAAAATCTTCTAAATCCGAAACCTCCTCCACAACAACCTAATCCTCGCCTTACACCTCCTCCGCAGGGGCCTAATCCTCGGCCTGTTTTTGGGCCTTGCCCGGCAGGGCCAGTTCCATCTAATTTTGGCATAATTTTATATTCTTTACTTCAACGACCTTTATATTATGAGTATACACCCATAACTATTTCTTGTCAAGTATGTCATCTGCCCTTAAAATACTTTTTTGTTTTATAATTTCACATAATAGTTTGTGAACTTGCTCCAAGCTATTTTCATCAATTACAGAAATTGGGATTACTTCTTTATTTAACACTTTTAATTTTTTTAATTTTTGCTCAACTTCTTCGCGACTAACTAAATCAGTTTTGCTTAAAAAAATATGCTCGGCTCTTTCTAACAATTCTGGATTAAAAGCTTTTAGTTCGTTTCTTATAATTTCATAAGACCTATTGCATAATAACTCCTCATTTGCCTTCATTTTTGCTAAAATGAAAGTATATGATGAGATACAATAACTTAAAACAAAGATCAAAACATTTTCTTTCCTTCACCGGTTTAACAGT
>Ga0210057_1008173_pt1 | contig 12463 bp, 10 predicted proteins | sample CryGeyCG2114_010_2_FD_183968 | JGI IMG/M metagenome (GOLD analysis project Ga0210057, IMG submission 183968) | Groundwater microbial communities from aquifer - Crystal Geyser CG10_big_fil_rev_8/21/14_0.10 (SPAdes) (version 2) | ecosystem: Environmental > Aquatic > Deep subsurface > Groundwater ... | reverse complement strand
CCGGTGAACTTTGCGGAAGCGGCGAAGATCCTCACCAACGCAGCGGCACTGGAGTGGAATCCCGATGATGCAAATTTCCTGGAAACAACCGTCTGGTACCGACCGTACACGCTGGCACTGGCTCGCCTTGCCGCAATTCCTCCGAGCGTCGCTTCCTATGCCCATTTCGTAACCCGAGGCGACATGATGGAAATGATCTACCGCCTGCAAACAGGCTTGTCCTCACTGCCCGAAAGTGAAACATGGGTGGATTCGCGGCATACGGATATCGGCATTTCCTTCCGCTACCCCACACACACATTCGTGCGGACCCAAGGGACCGCATGGTGGCCATTCGGGCAGGGAGGAAAGCAGTTCCCCGGCATTCAACTTGTCCACGCCATCCCCACCGAGTATTGCGGGGAATCGGGACTGCCAGAGCACTGCACGCCGCTCACGCGGGATATCACCATCGGCTTTTTCGTCATCCCCCAATCATGGGAGACGGTGAAAGCACAGGCGGATGAGTGGCAGAAACAGGACATCTTCGAATCTGAGGGCAGAAAGGGATTTTTCTTCACAATGGGTGTCGAGGGCAAATACACACACTATGTGTTCCTGCCACTGACAGATACAACGACTCTGATGGTCACCCGCGATTCCATCGACGAGAACACGCTGCTCTCCTATAAGGATGCGCCACATTTCCTCCCTGCTGCCGACCAAGAAGCACTTTTCCTCCAAGTCATGCATACGCTGCATTTCTTCTCCCTCTCTTCGGAGCAATGCGGCGCAAAGCTCACACTCACATTACCCTTCTACAGCGAGGATGATCTCCAGAATGCATTCTACGATCATCCCGTCCGTATCCTCCGCTGCGTCGACCGCACTCCCACAGTGGCGGACACGGCACTGCGCCTTCTCTTCGTTGGACCAACGGAAGAAGAACAACTGCAGGGAGCGCGCGGATCCAATGATCTGCAGCGCCTCGGCACGCTCTACATTGGCGTCACCATCAACGATGGCATAGCCATCGTAAACTTTACGCAAGAGGCACTCCAAATCCTTAACTCCACTGCCGCGCGGCAGTTTATGGCAAAGGAACCCATCCGCAGTACACTCTTGCAGTTCTCTTCTGTGAACGACGTGCAGTATGCGATTGATGGCGTGGTGTATGAGGAGTGGGATGCGTGAGGGCAGCGAGGCGGCAGTAACGACAAAATTTGAATTTTTTACATCGTTGTCACGTATCGTCTCACAAGCTTTAGGAGAGCAGCAACATCGATCATTTCGATATCCATCAGCTGCGCTTCGCGTTTTTCTTCAGGCGTTGCTTCCACGGTCACAATAAAGACTCCGCGCGAGATACCTTTAATCTTCATGCTGCCGCAGAGCTCCCGCAGTGGCTTCATCAGTCCCCTGTATCGTGCTTTCCAAAGCTTGCACTGTCCGCAGGCGATGAGCTTGCTGCCTGAAGAATAGATATCCAGATCGATGCCGCCATCTCCCCCTTTCGGCCCCTTCTTCGTGACAAAAGCCTTCCCATACCCCGCCTTCTCGAGCAGGTACTTGCAACAATATTCAAATTCTTTATCAGACAAGCTTAAAATTGAGTTTAAGTCACTTAGATGCCGCAAATCTTTGCGTCTAAACACCATTCTTATTATAACATAAATGTTATATTATATCAAATACAGACCGCGCTGATGAAGTATGCGATGACCCGGGCAGTGAAGTGGTGAACATTGCAGTGCGCAATGCGGCGTGAGAGAGGATGAAGGAAATTTTGGGGGAGATTTAATATCTGCGATTTTATTTGGCCGCTGCTTCTCCGGCTTCGCAGAATTGGCTGATGACCAGAATGACCGGAAGCAGAGAGAATACGCTGAGCCAATGCCAGGTACTGCGTGAGCGTGTATGAGCATGTAGATAGCAATCGGATCCTCCTACGTGAGGTATTTTTCCGCAATAATCCAAATCTGATCATCATCCATATCACTTTTGATGAGGTATTCATTCACGTTAAATTCTGCGCATTTTTCTATACTTGCCTTGTCCCTGAGATTGGAACAGACGACGACGGGGAATTTCATGTTCTTCTCTTTCCTATGCTTTAAAACAGCATAACCATCGACTTGCGGCATAAGCAGATCGAGGAAGAGTAGATCAGGAAGGTCCTTCGTCATCACATCGATGGCCTCCTGTCCATTCTGCGCTGTACTCACGCGCAAACCGTGTTTGCTGAGAATGCTCCGCATCATGCTCAAAAGGAATGCTTCATCCTCGGCAACGAGGACGTGTTTTTTGTGCTGGGTCATAGAGATGATGGGAAGGAAGGAACTGGAAAAAATGACATTGGAACATTGGTTTTTTTGGGAAATGAGGACACCGATCAACCGTCTACTGCAGATACTTCTCGATTGCAGGCCAAAGATCGTCATCGTCCATATCGTTCTTCACGAAGTAATTCTTCACGTCCATCTTCTTGCATTTTTCTCTCGTCATCCTGTCGCTGAGATTGGAAAGAACGATGACGGGGCAATCAAGACGTTTTTCCTTCATGGTCTTCAACACGCAATGGCCATCCAGCACCGGCATGAGCACATCGAGGAGGAGTAAATCTGGCACTTCTTTCTCCAGAGCTTGAAGGGCCTCCTGGCCGTTATAGGTGATCGTCACCCGTACGTTGTACTTATGCAGAACTTTTCCCATCATCTCGGCAAGAGAGGAGTCGTCTTCGGCAATGAGGACATGCTTGCTCATAAAAAATTAGGAAGGAAATAGAAGAGTGAATGTTGTGCCCTTGTTCTCCTTCGAGACAAAAGAGATCGTTCCGCCAATCAGCCGCACGATGTTATAGACCATATACAGTCCTATGCCGGTTCCGGCTTCCACAGGACTGGCGATATTCGATGCTCTGAAGAATTTCTCGGGGATTCTCTTTTGCTCCTTCTGCGGAATGCCATAGCCCGTGTCCGCCACATCGATACGGATCGCCGCTCCTTCTTTCGCAGCACGCATGCTCACTTTCCCGCCCTTCGCCGTGTACTTATAGGCATTACTGAGGAGGTTATCCAGAATTTCGACGAGCAGCTGTTTATCTGTTCGTACCAGGAGATTCTGAGGACACTGGAGAGTGAGTTCCAGTCCGTTTCGCTGCCGATGCGCATCATGGAGACGCGAGACGTTTTCCAATAGTGTCAGCATGTCTACCTCTACATTTTCCGGTTGCATCCCATCCTCTTCCAGATGAGAGATCATCAGCATTCTCTTGATCGTTGCCGCCATGTGCGTGGATGTTTCGTGTGCGGTATGCACAAGCTTTTGTTGCTCTTCTGGAAGATGTTCTCTCTTGAGGCTGGAGAGAACCCATCGGATCGCCGTGAGAGGTGTTCTTAATTGATGGGATGCGATGGACATGAATTCCGATCTTGCCTTTTCAATTTCTTTTTCTTTCGTAATATCCCGGAATACTTTCACGGCACCAATAAGCCTGTTGCCGATAAAAATAGGAGCAACCGTTATGGCAACGGGGAACGATGATCCATTTTTCCGCTTATAGTAGACACTCGTGGTACTGATTGTCGTGGTGCGATTTTTGAGCGCATTCATGATCAAGCGTTCTGATTCCGCAATGGCTTTACCATTGGAGTCCACCATTGGGAGTATTGTCGATAAGTGCTTTCCATGTGTATCGGTTTCTTTCCAACCCATTAATCTCTCAAATGCTTTGTTCACAAGAAGAATGCGTCCGTTGTTATCCGTTGCCACCAAGCCATCACCGATGCTTGCCAAGATTGCCTCATCTTTCGCTCTCACCTGTTCAAGATCTTTGGTGCGTTCAAGAATTTTCTTCTCGAGCGTTTCGTACGATAGCTTGAGCTTCTTCGCCGTCACCACGAGCTTGCGTCGGACGACCTCCTTTTCCCTCGCGGTCACGGCAAGCTGTCTTGCCTTGATGCGGAGCTTCTTCGCCGTCACCACGAGCTTGCGTCGGGTGACTTCCTTTTCCCTCGCCAAAACCCTGAGCTTAAGGGCTATCTTCTTGGATGCGGAAATACTGGGTTTTTTACTCATAATAACCGATGAAGAGGTTTTTCTCTGATGAGAGATAAAATGATAGTGTACACTTTTCTTTGCGAAGAAATACTCTGTATTCGTATTTTCCAAAGTTGAAATGTTGACACAGAACCGAACAAGTATGAAGACGTCTATGCCCAGATATCCTTACAAGATGTCAAAGACGGATAATTGACGGATGCAAATGGTATTATTTAAGTGTTGGCTGCGATTGCTGAACGAAATTCGAACGGAACTGGGCTGAACGAACGGCGGCGGTCGCAAAAATTCGCGCCCCCGACCGCCGCCGCAATTCCAAACGATTCGCCGTTTCCAGGCGATTTCCAGCTGCTCTCATGAGGTTTGGTTAACGTATGCCACGTTGCACGGGTAATCCTCCATGCAATCGCACACCCTGAGTCCGAGGAGAGGTTTAGTGTAAACTATATGTCGTATGCCGAATCATCCAGAATGCAAAGTAGCTTGGTGTCATCGAAAAGATGATAGATGTGCTCATAGTCTTGATAATAAATGCATTTTTCACTGTGATAAGAGTAATTGGTATTCAATTCAGACAAATGGGGACAAGTCATGGAATACCCAAGAAAACAAGGTAAGGCATTTTTGGAAAACTCTTCGAGAAGAAAAAATGCAGAACCAAGACTACGATTTTACTGCATTTGTTTTTCCACAGTTTGATTTAGATGGTTTTAGACCTGAGGATGATGATGGAAAAAACAGGACTAAATTTGAAAAATATGCGAGATTCTCCCATGCAAAGTTTCTAGCTAAAGCGAGGTTTCATTTTTTACATTTTGCAGAAGGCGGAGATTTTAATGATGCTATCTTCTATGAAGATGTTCAGTTTGGAAATGTTGAGTTTGGTAGCAAAAATTTGGAGACAGGAGAATTTGATGGACCGGTACAATTCCATAAAACAAGGTTTGAGGGCGATTGTATTTTTGCAGCTGTTTTCCACGACAAAGTGGAGTTTGTTGATGTAACTTTTCCTGCAGATAAACAAGTATTGTTCTCATGGTATAGAGGAAGAACCATGTTTCAAAAAGTTGGGATATTCATAAGCACTGTTTTTTCTTCAAAAACTAAGTTTAACCACTTGGATTTATCAAAAGTTTCGTTCATGGCTAGCGATGTTTCAAATGTTGAATTTACTGAATGTGTGTTTAGAGAGGTTGATAGACGGGTAAAACTTTTCGATGAAGAAGGAGTTGAAACTTATTATGGTCGTACCAAGAACGAACAACACTTTGGTGACTTGGAGACTTTGTACAGACAGTTCAAGGTTTCATTCCAAAATAAAAGAGATTGGAGAAGAGCCGGAGAGTTCTTTATTGGGGAAATGGAAATGAGAAGTGAACGACTTAAGTTGGAGTCCAATTCTAGTCGAATTGAATTGTGTCTTCTCGACATCTTTAAGCAATTGTCCTTTTACGGCGAAAGACCAGAGAGAGCATTGAGAGTTTTTTTGCTTTTACTGATATTTGGAATTGCATTGATCTATCTTATCGAATTGTGCAGTGGTAAAGGATTTGCTGAAGCCATTTTGCCAAGCTTAGTTTTAGGACTTAATGCAGTCACGTTTCGTCAAGCTGCGAATCTCGATTCACAACTTGCTGAGCTAGTAATTACTTGCCTAAGAATAGGCTCAGCGATTGTGTTGCCCTTGTTTGTGCTAGCACTTAGAAACCGCTTTAGGCACTAGGTCAGTCAGAAAGATGAAATAATCCATAGCGTTCATGCGGCAAATTTTTGGTGTCCAATCTTGAGAAGCAACAGCCTGAACTCTCTTGAATCCAACAGGTCAATCAACATCTGATACTTCTGTCTCTCAAAGCAAAGAAGTATTGGAGTGATTAATCCTCTTAGTGCATGAGTTTTGTCTGAAATTTCATGATAGGTGTACTCCAATGTGCGCCTTTCGTCTTTCAGAGTAACTGTCTTTGTTTTGTGGTCAATCACATAAGATACATGCGCCACAGCATTACGAATACTGGGTTCAAGATGTTCAATAAGCGGAGCAGTCTTATCATCATTTTTCAAATAAACGCAATTCTCGTTGAAACTGTGACTATCTCTGGAAAAAGAACCATCTTTACAGAGCTGTACACAGTTACGTAATACTTCAATATGACCGCTGCAAAGTTCTGCCATTTCCGAATAGAATTTCAGGATTACATCGGTACCTATATCGCCCTCTAAGGGGCTCACCTTTGCCAGTACTTGCATTAGTTTTTCCATTCGTCCTCTCTGCGCGTTGGATCTGTGTAATAGCTCTTCAGTTACATCAAGAGTCATTACCTGTCTATATTCAACGTAATTATGAACAGGATTCTTCCCTAAAGAACTAACTTTGTTAAGAACAGCATTCACTATATCTTCATACACCTGATACATTGAGTGATTCGATTTTGCCTTTCCAATGACTTCATTGATATGCGCTCTTCGAACAACTGCAAATGCCAATATGTCTAAATATTTGCCCCGCAGTTTACTGAATTTAGAATCACGGTGTTTACCTAGCATTACAAATTCATCAACTATTTTTAAGTCATCTTCGGTGATGGCACTTTTCCCCTGCACATACTTTAAGATAGCTGCATCCAGTTTTTTCTTATCGGGAATAAGGCGCATGATATCATCAAAGTATGGAGAAAGATTAGTTACTGCAGAAAAATGTGAATTGCCTTCCGCATCACAAGACTGCTGAAAATTCCATGCATATCCGCACACATCATCCTCTTCAGATTCCAAAATGATCTTCTCGTGATTTTTCAGAAAATCCATCACGACGTGCTCCTTTCCTTCCTTTACCTCCAATGATACTGCTTGTAACGTAGCCTTTTCTTTGTGTATGAGCTCCATCATTCTACGAAAATCAGAACTGTTTGCCTTTTCTGTTGCTGTATTTTGGCTGCTAACCATTTGTAGAAGGGAAAAGGTTTGTTGAGGCTTTATCAATCTCTTCCATCAACTTCCCCGTCTCCACCAACGCAACAATCATCTTCTGATAGTGCAGAATATCGTCGCTATCGAGCACCCTGCCCTTGCGATCTTTCAGCCATTTCTGCGCAGGTTCATAGCCTCCAATGGGGAAATTCCACGCATCCTCTGGCACACTGTCAAAGTGTTGCTCTTTATTGATCCAGACTTTGCCATCCTCGTATCGAGGCTTCTCCACTTCATTGCTTCCACTCACGGGATATTTGGTGATGAGTTTTCCAAGCTTCGGTGATTCCATGAGGTGTAGTAATCGCAGCTCACGCCCCAGCCTTACCAACTGCCAGAAGACCTTTTTATCTTCCGTAAACGGCACTCGTGGAAAGTCTATTTTGAGGAATTCTTTGTAGCGTTCACGATACTTTGGACTGTGAAGCACGGCGTATATGCAATCGAAAATGTCTTCGGGGCCGCACGTATCTTTGCCGTTTCCTGCGCCGTCTTCTATCCATGCGATTTTTAGCTTATTGAGTACTGGTTGCAACACTTCCATATTTAAGTTTGCAACTCTTTTTGAACGTTCAATATTTTCCTCGTCATTCAATAAATACAATGGGAACACATTGGCATTATCAAGAGTGGAAAGGATGCATTTATCTATCAATCCACGTTGGACAAAAGGAGACTGGAAGTCATTTCTTCTACTTCTCCTTATTGCCAACAGTGCAATATTTTCTTCGCTTATCATTTTTTGCATAAACTGTTCTCTTGCTCTCGCCAGTTTCTCTGGTTCGTATAAAACCCACCTCTTATCAAATGGCCTATATGAATACGCATTGATTGAGTCGTTTATATCCTTTTCCTTTGAATAGGAGACATATGTATCATCATCACCTGTTGTAATGCCCATATTATTTTCACCAAATAAATCTGTAATGGATACAAATGATAAGTATTCATCCGACAAGCGCATGTCCCTGTTCATAAAATCTAAATTAGGTGCGACCAATTCCAATTTTTCAAATTTTGTTGTTTCAATCGAATTGTTGCTCAGGTAAGCATATTTATTTTCTCGTTCCCCATACAGATCTGCCTTATGAACAACTGCATTTGATTTCTTATTTGAAGTTTTTACGCCAATAAATATTGCAACGCCCTGTTGAATATCAAAGACGTTTTCATCTTTGCCGCCATCGGGTGCGACTTCCTTTTTCTTGCTATTGCCGTGCAAATCCAAAATGTAAATATCATCGAATGTTTGCAGCAGATGCCAACGCATTCCTCTGAATGTCGGATTATCCAAGTAACTGTGATTCGTGATAAATGCGAGTACGCCATGTCCGTTTTTTTCAAGAAGGTGCTCCGAAAAGCGAATGAATTTTACATAGTCGTCATTAATCCACTTACTGTTTCTCTCTTTCAGCTTTTCCTTACCACCAGGCTCCATTTTGTAGGATTCCATCAGCGAATCCAGCAAGCCCTTGTTATTACTTTCTCCACTGTAGGGAGGATTGCCGACTACTACCATAATGGGGTAGTCCCGTTTCACCTCTTCAGCAAACAGTGCCTCTTCGGTGAGTGCCGCATCAATTCCTAAGCCACGAAACAGCGTATCGTCCTTTTCCGGCGCTTCTTCGAGGCTATTTGTAAGGAACACGCGCAGGCGACCGCGCAGTTCGTCCACGCCTGTCTCTTTCAGTGTCATGCTGAGTTTGAGGTGCGCAATCGTGTAACTTGCCATCATTAGCTCGAAACCATGCAAACGTGGCAGAAGGTGGTCGTTGACATACTGGTTCCAAATGCCCTCCTGTCCCTTGAACCGTTCATGCACTTGGCGAATGACTTCATGTAAGAACGTGCCCGTGCCAACGGCAGGGTCCAGCACCTGCACGCGGTCAATCAGCTTTTTTACTGATTTACCCTGTTCTGTGTATTTCCATTCGATCTGCGCTCGGTCAGCCAGCCCTTCTGGCAGAGCAAAGTGCTTTTGTAAAATCTTGTCCACACTACGCACGATGTACTTAACGACTGGTAGGGGTGTATAGAACACGCCGCGCTCCGTGCGCAATTTAGGGTCGTATTCGCGCAGAAAATCCTCGTAAAAGTGAATAATGGGATCGCGGCTGTTTTCTTTCTCTATTTTGTACAGACCGTGCACCAGTGATTTTACGTCACTGTGGACAAATACGTCACAAAGTTCGTCCACGATGAACGAAAGCCGTTTCTCGAAGTTCGGACCGGCAATGTGATTAAAGAACTGCTGCAACAGGTGATTGCTGGTAGGTATGCGATCACGCGCCTCTCTGCGCGAAAAATTTTCCGGCGTGTCATCGTGATAACGGGCTACAAATAATCCATAGACCAACGTTTGAGCGTAGATGTCGGCAAACTGCGCTTCTGTCAGGTCGTGGATCAGCCGTTCTTTGATCACGGCAAATATGCTGCGGATCTCGTCGGTATTTCCACCGTAGTTTGCACTGAACATATCAATAATATTGTCGCGCAGTCGGCGGCCTTTGCCACCCATGATCTTGGCGAGATGCTCTGCTGATCGGATGGTATCAATCGGTTCTGCAATAAAATCTGTGAGTCTGTCTACAAAATTGGCAAAGTGCTCATTTTTGCTCTCTATCGAATTACTTTGAATCTCAGCGATAACAATCGGTTCTCCATATGCAGTTCCATTTTTAAAGAAACGAAATTCAATACCGTTTGTAAGAATCAGATTTGCATATCCGAAATAGCGACCCATTTGCTCGGATTTCTCCGTCTTATCCAAATTCACTGTGATGTCCTTCGCCTCCGCCCATGCAATTGGAACGTTTTCTTTAACAAAGATAAAATCAGGTTGCCCGTGTTCGCTTCTCTTTGGTTCGTTATGGACTCGTAACTTTGTAATATCTGCAAATAGTTTTTCAAGTGCAGGTCTGTATGTATGTTCCGTAGCATGCCCAGACTCAAATGCAGTTCTTAGTGCAAGCAGATAAGCCGATATTGAATCGGCTTCATTCATTTGATGAGCTTTTCAATGGAAATATCAAGAGCATTTGCCATCTTTTCAACTGTAAATACCGAAGGAGCCTTTATTAGTCCTGTTTCAATCTTTGTAATGGTTGTATAAGGAATATCAGCTTCTTTAGCCAGTTTGTCTTGCGACCATCCCTTTTGTGTACGAAGCCTTTTGATGTTTGCTCCTAGATTATTAGGTTGTGAACTAACCATATAATGATATGATGAAGATGATATGACCTTTCTATTCTCATTATACGTAGTATCTCAAAAGTGGCAAACTTCGGCTTGCCTTCCTCTCTCTAAAAAATCGAAAAAATGTGTGTGCGGTAAGAACTTTAGTTCCGAAGCCGATCTTTTTGTCCGGTTCTTTTGCGGTTTTCTGGAAACGGCGAATCGTTTGGAATTGCGGCGGCGGTCGGGGGCGCGAATTTTTGCGACCGCCGCCGTTCGTTCAGCCCAGTTCCGTTCGGATTTTGTTCAGCAACTGCAGCCAATCGGAACAATTTTGTCGCTGGCGCAGCGCGCACCAGCCTTTTGCCGCTTCGTACCGCGCCGCGCGGTTTTGCCGTGTGCCGCAGCACACACCGCACACACATTTTTTCGATTTTTCCCGTCACCGTTCGTTCTATGAAATACTTCATCTACGCTCGTAAATCGTCCGAATCTGAGGATCGGCAGATCCTCTCAATAGAGGCGCAACTTCTTGAGTTGCGCGACCTTGCAGAAAAAGAGCAGCTGGAAATCGCGGCTTCCTTCGAGGAAGCCAAAACCGCAAAAGAACCGGGGCGAATCGCATTCGCTGAAATGTTGGCAGCCGTCGAGCGAGGTGAAGCAGACGGTATCTTGTCTTGGCATCCTGACCGCCTTGCGCGTAATTCCGTAGATGGTGGTCGTATTATTCACTTACTGGATACCGGAGCACTCAAGAGTCTGAAATTCAGCAGCTTCTGGTTTGAGCCGACACCACAGGGAAAGTTCATGCTCAATATCGCATTCGGGCAGAGCAAGTACTATGTCGATAACCTCAGCGAGAACGTCAAACGTGGTGTGCGCCAGAAGCTGCGACGCGGAGAGTGGCCGGGGCTTGCACCAGTTGGCTACATCAACAATCTGAAAACGAAACGGATTGAGGTTGATCCGGTGCGCTCGCCACTCGTCCGTAAGTCATTCAGACTCTTTGCTTCCGGTGAGCATTCGCTTCGCACGCTGGCACAGGAACTCAAGACGCTTGGTTTACGCAGTCACAAAGGGAATCCGCTCTCCATTTCCAGCGTGCAGCGAATGCTCTGCAATCCTGTCTACTACGGATTTATCACGCGCAAAGGCGAACTCTACGAGGGGACGCACGAGCCGATCATCAGCAAGAAACTGTTCGACGAAGTGCAGACGGTGATCGCTGGCAGAGCCAGAAAGAAACGAAGGCGAAAGCACGAGTATCTCTTTTCTGGCTTCATGTCCTGCGCCTGTTGTACTTGTGCCATCACTGCCGAACGGCAGAAAGGCCATGTGTACTACCGCTGCACCAAGAAGAAAGGCGCATGTGACGAAAAGTATCTACGCGAGGAAACACTGCTTGAACAAGTGCGAGAAATCGTCGAACAGGTGACGTTGCCCGATGGATGGGCTGAAAATATGCTTGCGGAACTCGACAGAGAGCAGACACAAGACACGACCAGCCATCAGGCAGCCGTGCGCTTTCTTGAAATCGAGAAGAAGAACATAGAAGCGAAGATTGATGCTCTGCTCGATCTGCATTTAGATGGTGGCATTGATCGCACTGCCTATCTGCAGAAGAAAAATACATTGCTCAACCGCAAGCACGACGTTGAGCAGAAAATCAAAGAGAGCGCACGAGGGGCTGATGATCGGCTCGAACCGATACGGGAACTTATTTTGTCCAGTCAGGATGCCAAAAAGTACCAGTCGGATTCTCATAAACAGGAACTGCCAACATTTCTCAAAAAGATCGGCTCGAACTGGATTCTGCAAAACCGCGCGGCGCGGTACGAAGCGGCAAAAGGCTGGTGCGCGCTGCGCCAGCGACAAAATTGTTCCGATTGGCTGGGGAGGAGGGGATCGAACCCCCGAATGCCTGCTCCAGAGGCAGGTGCCTTACCACTTGGCTACTCCCCAAGACCGGCGGCATTTTACCCCAAAATTCTGAGAGCTGTTACCATTCCTTTATGAAAACTCCCCTCTCTCCCCTCCTCCGCGGCTTCCTGCAGGCGGCTAGTATTGCGCTCTATATTTTCCTCCTCAACATGTTCTTCAGTTTGTCGCTCTTTCCGCAGGAGGATCCGCCGGCAAGTCCCAGTATATTCCTGCTCCTCTTCTCCTTCTCCGCGCTCCTCTGCGGGACGCTCGTTTTCGCGCACCCCGCATGGCTCATTCTGCAGGGGAAGAAGTTCGAAGCGCTCACGGTGTTCCTCTCCACGGTCGTGAGTCTTGGTATCAT
>Ga0210057_1008171_pt1 | contig 12468 bp, 6 predicted proteins | sample CryGeyCG2114_010_2_FD_183968 | JGI IMG/M metagenome (GOLD analysis project Ga0210057, IMG submission 183968) | Groundwater microbial communities from aquifer - Crystal Geyser CG10_big_fil_rev_8/21/14_0.10 (SPAdes) (version 2) | ecosystem: Environmental > Aquatic > Deep subsurface > Groundwater ... | reverse complement strand
TATTGGCCTAGATGCCTCTGTTTTGGGAGAAACCATTAGCCCAAAAGTTTTTGGAGTGATTCTTAAATTAAGAGGCGATGAGAAGACTAAGGCGCAAACATTAAAAGATTTAGAAGAAGAGCAATTTGGAGGAGGCGAATCGTTCTGGCAGCCATTAAAGAACTTTGGTTTAGAGAAACTTCAAGAGTTTGTGGGGAGATTGCCTCATGGTATTCAGAGTGGCCTGAAGAAAGATTTCCGGGGGATTTACTTTTATTACCAATATGAGAACGACTACCATTTCTGGTTTCTTTATGATATTCTCCGCCAAGAATTTATTACTAATAAAAGTGAAATTTTGAAGTTTATCACTTGCTCATCGAAAGAACTTAGAGTAATCCCCGAAGACATTGATGCCTATGCAATTAATGATTTGGTGAAAAGGGAGATACAAGAGCTTTTCTCGCGCAGTCTTTTAGAGACTGAAGTGCGTACTTCCGCTGGCGCAAAGCACAAATTCATTATCGATATGATGGATGAACTCAGTTACATTAAAAAAGAATTCTTAATGGAAGACGATACAAGAACCAGAGAGACAATAGAAATCATTTTAAAGAAGTTAAATGAAATTAGTTTTACTAAAAAGAGAACGCAGTCTTTACGGCGGATTTGGGGAAATTATAAACAATCGAAAAATTGGCGAAAGCTTGTCTCTAGTTTAAATACATTTTTAAAAGAAAAGGCTATTTATCCTTTTGGGAAAAGAGAAGAATTTAATGAGAAGAAATTAAAACTTATTTGTGTTGACTATATTTCTTAAATGGTAAAACAGCTTTTTTTAGAACAATTTATTCCTCAAATGGATAGCATAGATAAGGTCTATGAGCTTTTTTCTAGGCTGGGCTATCAAGTTCTATCTCCTAATTATAAAGGCAAGGGAGCTTACGATCTAAGAGAAAAGGAGAAACAGCTAATTGAAGAGATTTATACTATTGCCAATTACAGTAAACAATTTCAAGCTTTTCTTATTAAATTAAGAGAGCCCTCAAATGAGGTTATCCGGAGCCTGCCGGATTTATTTTTGCACGAAGTCCATTATCCTTTTCTAGTTTTTACTCCAGATTATCGCAATTATACCTTTGCTTTTGTAGAAAAGATTCGAGAAGATGTAGGGGTTTTTAAAAAGAAAATCGTTAGGCTCAACTTAGATCGAGATGATGCTTATTATACAGATAAACAAATTCTAAGTGAGATAACCCTCGGAGAAGAAAAAAACCCGGCTGAGATTTATTCCATTCTTAGAAAGGCTTTTAGCGTAGAAAAGGTTACTAAGCAATTCTTTGAGGACTATAAAAGGCTTTTCTTTAATCTTAGGCAGAACTTCTTTGAGCAAGAAAAAGACCTTCGTCTTGCTCACGATTTCACTCAGCAACTTCTTAACCGATTAATGTTCCTTTATTTTGTGGCTAAGAAGCGTTGGTTGGGAGAGGATCCAAAATTTCTTTGGTATTTTTGGGAAAACTATAAAAAGACAAATCAACAAAAAGATTCTTTTTATGCCAATTGGCTTTCTGTTCTTTTCTTTGAGGCTTTTAATAAAAGATTTGCCCGCAGAGATTACCTTCCTGATAAAATTAACGCTGATTTAGTGATAGCTCCTTATCTTAATGGAGGTCTTTTTAGTGAAAACAGATTAGATAGAACTGGGCTAAAAGTCTCTGATAATCTTTTTGAATCTATTTTTAATTTCTTTGAGAAATACAATTTTACCATTAGAGAAGAAATGCCTTTTGAAGAGGAAGTAGCGGTTGATCCAGAGATGATTGGGAAAGTCTATGAAACTTTAGTTAATCTCTCAGAGACAAGCGATGAGCGGGGAGACATCGGCATTTTCTATACACCCAGAGTTGAGATTGATTTTATGTGCCGGCGAAGTTTAGTAGAATATTTCTCCAAAAACATTACGAATCCTAATATTTCTAAATCCTCAATTTACCAATTTATCTTTTCCAAAACAGAAGATGAACGAAAAAAAGCAGAAGTAGAATTTACTAAATTAAATCTCTGGCCGGAAATAGAAGATTTATTAGATAATCTTTCTATTGTAGATCCAGCTTGTGGTAGCGGATCTTTTTTAGTGGGAATGCTCAATATTATTGCTAATCTGTATAAATCAACTTATAAAAATTTAGGACGTCCTATTGATGATTTTGAAATTAAAAAACAAATCATTGGTCGAAGTCTTTACGGCGTAGATGTTATGGACTGGGCAGTTCATGTGGCTGAACTTCGTCTCTGGTTGCAATTGATAGTGGAGAGCGAACTTCCTGCTTCAGAAATTCAAATGAAACCGTTATTACCAAACCTTACCTTCAAGGTTAAACAAGGAGATAGTTTAGTTGAGGAAATTGGGGGAATAAATCTATCTATGAGGCAAGATAAAAGTTTAAGTCCAACAATAAAAAGAAAAATTACTCAACTCAAACAAGAAAAGCTGAAATTTTATAACAATGATCCTTCCCGGAAATTTAAAACAGAGAGCTTGCTATTACATGAAGAACTTAATATTTTTCAGGACTTGCTTGATGAGAAAATCCATAATCTTCACAATCAATTAGTGAATTTGAGAAATAGCCTTTATTCCCTGAAAGAGCAAGGAAGGCTTATTGCTCCCAACGAACTACAGGTAAAAGAGCAAGAAAAAATGGAGCTTTATAACAAAGATGCTTTAAGAAATGAAATAGAAAAATTGGAAAAAGAAGAGGAAAAACTTAAGGACATTCGCAAAAATCTCAATTTAGAAACAAAGCCATTTGTCTGGGACATAGACTTTGTAGAAATATTTTCTGACCCAGAAAAAACTGGTTTTGATGTTGTCATTGGCAATCCTCCTTATGTTAGGCAGGAGAAGATAGCTGATCCTCAACTACCAAAAGAAGAGATCACTAATGAGAATAAAAGAGAATACAAAGAAAAACTTATTCGTTCGGTGAGAACCCGTTTTCCTGTTATTCAGACTTTAAGCGAAAGATCTGATCTTTACATTTATTTTTACTTTCATGGCTTGTCCCTTTTAAACAAAAAAGGAACTTTTTGTTTCATCACTTCCAACTCTTGGTTAGATGTAGATTACGGCAAGGACCTTCAATATTTCTTACTTCGCTACGTACCAATTAAGGCTATCTATGATAATTTAGCTAAGCGTAGTTTCACCCAGGCTGATATTAATACTATTATTGCTCTTTTTGGCGTGCCGGATTTTAAAAACCAAGATGCTAATTTGAATAATGTAGTTAAGTTTGTAATGTTTAGAAAGCCTTTTGAAGAGGTGGTAAAAATAAAAAATCTTCTAGGCATTGAAGAATCAGAAAAAATCATAAGTAATAAGAACTTTAGAGTTTACCCAATTAGACAAGAGAACCTATTAGAAGAGGGGATAGAATATAAAAGTGAAGAGCAAAAAAAGTTAGGAGCCGGCGAATACATCGGCAATAAGTGGGGCGATAAATATCTACGGGCGCCCACTATATTTTTCAGAATTTTAGGAGAGAATAAGCTTATTAGGCTCGGTGATATTTCATTAAAAACTCAAAGAAATACTCTTCAGGGTTTTGATAAACCCATTATTCTAGAAGAGAATTATCTGAAGCATAATAATTATCCATATCTATATTCTGTAAAAGACGCAGAGTCCATTAAAATCAAGTTAAGCAATTTATCTAAATCCATAAAAAAAACAAGAGAAGATGTAGAATATTTAATTCCTGATATAATATCAAATAGGTTTTGGGGTGAAAGAATGTTTTTTATTGAAGGAGGAAATTTTTTGGTAAGTGATACTTTTTTCGTAGTTAAATTAAAAAAAGAATATAAAAAAGATATTTGTTTGGCTTTATTAAATACTACTGTCTCATTATTTATCGCAGAAGTAATAGGTAGAAGAGGCCTTGGCGGTGGTTTGCTTACAATTTATGGACCAGAGTTGAAAATGTTAAGGCTACTGGACCCGAAGACTCTTGATAAAAACATAACAAAAAGGTTATTAGATATCTTCGATAAAATTTCTCATAGGAAAATTAACCCCATTTTTGAAGAGTGTGGTATTAATCCTCAAAGACCAATCCGTGACCAAGAACCCAATCCTTTACCAGATCGCAAGGCTCTAGATAATATTGTTTTTGATGCCTTAGGTTTAACAGAAGAAGAACGAAAAGAAGTCTACTGGTCAATCTGCGAACTCGTCAAAAACCGCCTCCAAAAAGCAAGGAGCGTGTAATTAAAGTAGGATTAAACTTTACGAATCCACATTAGAAGAAATTAAAATTATAGAAAAGAAATGAGTATGATCAATAGTTCTATTCAAAAATCTAGACAAGGACTTGCATATCAAGATAGGTATGCTCTTTTGAAATTTCTAGAATATTTTCAACAGGGTCGTTTGAGAGAATTTTATACAGATTATTCATTTAATAAAGAAGGTAACTCTCTTGATATATTTGTCGTGTTAATTAATCCGATAGACGAGCATATTTTTGAAATCAAAACCGGAGAGAAATTTAAGACAGATAAGGTAAAAAAATTAAGCAGAGAGCTACACATATTATACGAATTTAGCCAAAAGCACAATAAAGTTTCCAAGATTTTTTTAGTTATAGATCCTGAAATCCATGCTGAATTTTTACAAAATTGGAGTGATTTGCAAATTATTAAAGAGAAACAAGGTGGTAAATGGGGAAACGAAACATATAACCAAATCGTTAAAAGATGCCAAAGAAATTTTGGTTTTAATAAGATAAAGGAAAGAGATTTTGTAGCCTTCATAAAGGGTATTGAATTTAAAATGGAATATCCTAACAAAAAAGTAGAAAATGAAAAGAATTCTCCTTTAGAAAATGTAATTATAGGAAAGATAAAAAGTATTTGTGAGAAAGTTAAATCAAATGGGGCGGATATAGAAATGCCTTATTGTACAACAATGCAAGAATTATTAGAAACCATAAGGCAAGGAGCGGCAGATGGATCAAATATTCTACCATCTTTTGCTGAGGTTTTAAGCGATTCTCTTGCGAGGAGATATTCTATTGAAAAAAGAACAGAGAAAGCCGCTGGAGTATCTAGACCTGATTTAATAGATAAACAAAGAAAGTTAATAACAAAAAGATTGAGAGATGAATATCAAAAAACAACAATTGATGTCAAAAATAAAGATTCTATTCTACAACAAATCAATCGAATAATTCAATTGGGTAAATATCCTGAAAACAAAGATGTAATTTTAAATATTCTTAGAGATAGGGAATTGAAATATTATTTCTTGAATAAATTGCCTAAAAAATTTGATAGCTTGAAAGAAATTGAATTCTTATTAGAAGAATTAGTGAAAGATGAACGCCCATTTGAGGTATTTAATATTTTGAAAGAAAGCGTAAGCGAGAAAAATAATGATTTTATAATTAGCTTTATTCAAAGGCATTACGAAGGTTTAGAAGGGAGGTTGGGAGATAATTTGTTTCAGGAAAAATCTTTAAGAATTGTAGAAGAGATTATTAAGCAATACCCTAATGTGGCTGATAATATATTCACTTTAATTAAACAGGTTTTGAAATTACGGGATGGGGAATATAAAAAATTTGAAACCAAAAGAGAGTATAGCGAAGAAAAAAAATTAATTTCAGAATTATTAGAACAGATATTCCAGATTTATAAAAACAGAAACAATAACAAAAAAATTGAAGAAATCGTTGAAATTATTGATACTCACTTTAATTTGATAGGAGATGATGGTCAATTTGTAATGTATACTCCCGGTAATATCTTTAGTGTTTTAAAAGGATATATTGACATAGATTTTGAGAATAATTTTAAGAAAGTAATAAAAATACTTATCAAACAATATAGTCAGCAATGGAAAAATAAAAAAGGAGAGAGTATTTATAATGGTTGGGAATTAATGGGGGGTGTTACGGGTTTTTATGGACACGATTATAAAGTTTCTGATAGGCATTTTATAATTTTTACTTTAAGACCTGCTTTAGAAAAATACTACAAAAATAATCCTCAAAAAGCATGGCAATTTATTAAAGAAAATTGTATTACCCCAACCGATAAAGTTAATAAAAATAAACCAGATTTTCTTAATCGTGCCTCGATTTCTATCATTTTGGAAAGATATAAAAGCGAGGATGAAAAGATATCTTATGAAGCTTTTAAAATTCTAAAAAAATTTATCTTATCCCGGAAAGGAATTCCTCATAAATCTGATTTAATATATCAAGAGATTCGGGGTGATTTTCCCGATAATAAAAAATGGAGGTTATTGAAAGTAAGTATTGATAAATACAAACTCCCAATTAATCCATTTGTTGAGCAAATTGCTTTAGATTTGGCCAAAAAGGGCAATCAGGAGGCAAAAAAGACATTAAAAGATTGGATTAGAAACCCCGATTATTATCAAGGTTCTCGAATTTTTGAGAGAAATGTTGTTGGAATTATCTCTCAATTTTTAGATTTTTCTTTTGATGAAGGAGAAGAAATGTTTAAAGATTTTATTAATCAGGATTACTTTATTAAAAAGTTTGATACCTTTGAGACATTTGAAATCGCAGAAGTATTAAATAAAATTCTTAATAAAAACTTTGAAGTTGGATTAAAAATCATTAACAATTTATCTCAAAAACCAAAACTAAGCGATAATGAACAGATTTTATTGTGCAGCGGACTAAATCTTAAAAGAGCCAGCCAAGCCGATAAAGAAGTTTTATTAAAAATTTATTTAGAATTTTTAGATCCGTTTTTAAAAAGATTTGATAATGATGTAGAAAAAATTGAAAAGAAAATTACTCGTCCTCAGTCGCGGGAAGAACTTGTGGAATTTGCCGATGCCTTATCAAAACAAAAAGAAATTGATAAGGCCTTACGGATTGTTAAAGTGTTTATTAAAGATTCAAATCCTTGTACGCCAGATAAACTTGATCCTAATGATCCTGAGGGCAAATATGACGAACATAAAAAAATTGAGCAAGGGGAAGATACTCACGCTATTGCCACTGTTCGAGGTTGGTGCGCTTGGGTTTTAATGAATTGCGCGGTTTTGGATGGCAGGGATTATATTGAGGAAATTATAAATTTAACTGAAAAATTAACAAAAGATAAAAATTACTACATTCAACTGATGACTTGTTTTTCTTTGTCTCAACTTGCGCGAAATCGCCTGACAGTGATGCCAGACAATAAAGAAGAATTATTTTTCAATAAAGAAAAAAAGAAAGCTTTAGGAATGGCTAAAAGAGTAGAAGATGTTGCTTTTGAGCTGTTAGAAAAATTCTCCAAATTAGAGTCAAAACCCAGAGATGTGCTGATGGGAGCGTTAATAAGAGTCTTTGGACATATAAGAGGATTAAATCAGAAAAAAGCTAAAGAACTCTTAGAAAGCGTTTCAAAATGCAGAGAAGAAGTTATCAGCGAATCAGCTCCATTGTTTATATATCTTGCAGAATTTAGACAAAAAGATTTTAAAAAGTGGAAATGGCAAATGCCAGGATTATATGATGATTTAGAAAATTTTGACAATAAGCCATTTCAAAAACTTTTAGAGGATATTTTCAGAAGAAGAAATTCGGAAATAAACTCTTCTTTCGCTTGGCATTTCTGGAAACTTGTTAAAGAATCTGTACCAGATAAAGCTGATATAAAGAATGTTGTTAGGTACAGTGAAGCATTTGAAATTGCTAATCGATATTTAAATATCCTTGCGGATAGTTACGATCACCAAACATTTAAAAATATTTACTACTTTATTCAGGAAAATATTAGTGAGCGATTTGAAGAATGTTATAAGCTTTGGCAGAAATGTTTAGAAAAAGAATGGCCGGCTATGGAACGGTTAATTAAAGAAGGTAAATTATATGAAGTATCTTGGTGGCCATTTTATTATAATGATGAAATTTTGACGATTATTAAGCAAAAGGCTGGCGATGAAGAATTCTTAAACTCGTTAGAGTTTTTATTAGATTATCCGAAAGAAGCGAATATAGGGGAGATAAGTAAAATGGTAGAAGTTCTGCAGGATCTTCCGAGCGAATACGCTCAACGAACAGAAAAAGTTTTTGATAAACTCATAGCCAGAAACTCAGCTTTTTATGATATAAAAGAAGCTTGGAAGAAAAAAATAAAATGAAAAATAAACTAAAACTAACTGTAATACTTGCCGGGGCGACAGTCTTAGTTTTAGCAGGTTTTGGGTTGGGGCAATTAGGTTCTTCCTCAAAAAATCTTCAGATTAGTGAATTAAAAAATCAGCTTGCTTCTCTTCAAGAACAAGTAAAAGAGTTACAGACAAAGGGAGGAACTAAAGAAGGAACTGAAATAACTCCAACAGGGCCGACAGAACTTGCTACTGTTACCTATATCTTTGACGGAGATACTATTGAAGTAAATGGCGAAGAGAAGGTTCGATATTTAGGTATGAATACTCCGGAATCAGGCCGACCATATTTTAGTGAAGCTACAAATGAAAATAAGAAATTAGTTGAAGGAAAGGAGGTTAAATTAGAACTCGATGTTCAAACTAAAGATCAATATGGCCGAACTTTGGTTTATATCTGGGTAGGAGACACAATGGTTAATTTAGAGTTGGTTCGTCGAGGGTTTGCCAATACTTATACTCTTCCGCCCAATATAAAATACAAAGATTTATTTCTTGAAGCTGAAAGAGAGGCTAGAGAGAATTGCCGAGGCCTCTGGTATCCTTGTAAACCTATTGGTCCTGAAGTTGGAATTAAAATAGTTAATATCAATGCCGACGCTCCTGGAAATGACAATGAGAATAAAAATGGAGAGTGGGTAGAGATTAAAAATCAAGGCCAAAACTCCGTTAATATGAAAAGTTGGACCTTAAAAGATGAAGCAAATCATATTTATACTTTTGCTGATTTTACTTTAGCTCCCGGCAAAAATGTGTTCATTTACTCTGGTTGTGGTACGAACACTCAAGAAAAACTCTATTGGCAATGTCCTGAAGGTAAATACGCTATTTGGAACAACTCAGGCGATACCGCCTTCTTAAGAGATGCCAGTGGCAATCTAGTAGATAGTTACAAGTACTAACATCAAAGTGATTTACCAAACCCTAAAAATGGAGAACCAAAGAAAAATTAAAGAAGCTTTTAATCATACTTTTGAGGAATTAGAAATTCCGAATATATTAAGCTCTCTTCAAAAAGGCGAGTTTGAAAATTTACGAAAGGCCCATAATTCGATTCATGAATTTATTTATTTAGCAGTTCTTTGTGTTCCCTTCAAGAAAGAAGTGAATTGGCATTCAAAATCGGCCTTTTTACTTTATCATAATGAAGCATTTGATTTGGCACACAGATCTTCTTTAGAGGCGCTTGCCGGGTACTATAACGCTGCTTATTCACTTTTGAGAAGTACTCTGGAACTTTTACTAAAAGGTGCTTTTTGGGAGTGTTTAGCTCATAAAGAATTTAGAAATAAAGTTCATGCTGTTATGAAACACAAAGTAAAAATTGAGGGCATTAAAAGAACGCTTATAGATTGGTTTGAAGATATTTTTCAATGCAAACCATCGATTGAAGAAGATTTTGAGAAAACTTCAGCAGCAATTTATGATAAAATTTTTCCCATTCCTGAAGATCCAGAATTGAAGAAACTTATTCCCATTCCAAAGAAAATTATTGAGCAGTTATCGGAATGGGGTATTCTTGATCCAATTTCTAGAAATATAATTTATGAAATTTATACCAATCTTTCTGCTGATGTGCATGTAATTCCAAACAAGACAGATATTGGAAGAAGACTACTTAAAGGAGAGGATCTTTTCGAAACAACTGTTATTCTAGATGAATTAAATAAATTCTTTAACCTTCTCCATGAAGTTATGGATATAGGGATAGTTATTGAGCTGAATGTTTTGAATGACTGGATTCAACAAAATGGAATTGTCAAAGATAGGCTTAAAGAAAGATTATCGATTATAGAAAAAGATTTACAACTAAATTATGCGTCTTCAAAAATTAGAAAGTTAGTTGGAGAAAAATAAAAGAAAAATGAATTAGATCTATTTTATCTTTTAATATAATGAGTAGCATGGTGGGGTAGGTTAGAAGTTTAATTTTAAGCTATAATTAAGCATTGTGTTATAATTTATTTGTTTATAACCAGTTATAATTAAACTAAATAATAAAAAATGGAAGCTAGACAACGCCTTATAAAAGATTGGATAACAATAATTCGAACAAGGCAAATTCTTTTGCCTCGCTTTCAACGTTTTGAAGTATGGGATTCAAATAGGGCGGCAGACTTTCTTACAAGCATAATAAGAGACTTACCTGTTGGTTCTACTCTCATTTTGGGCGTTGGGGGAGGGAAACTCCCGTTTGAATCTCGCGAGATAGAGGGTGGACCTAAAAGGAGTGAAGAGAGAGTTAATGAATTGCTTTTAGACGGACAACAACGTTTAACGGTACTGTGGCGAGCCATTATTGATAATTATCCAGATAAGACATACTTGGTGGATATAGAGAATGAAAAAAATCCTGAAGTGATTGCGAAAACTCGTTGGAAGAAAGACAATAAAAAATTTCCGCTATGGGTAGATCAACCAAAAGAATGTTGGGAGAAACGGTTTATTCCTTTCAAGCTTCTTAATCCTGATAATGAATCAACATATCAAGAATGGGCTGATATTGCTTCCGATGGAGATCCTAGTTTGGCAAGAGAAATTGAACATAAAATTACACCCCTAAGAAACAACGTAGCTTCTTTTAATCTTCCCAACCTTTATTTGCCGTCAGAAACTCCAAAAGACGTTGCAATAGACGTTTTTATAAAACTAAATACAACGCTTGTAAGGTTAACGGCTTTTGATATTATAGTAGCGCAACTCGAAGCAGCTACCGGTCAATCACTCCACGATCTAGTCTCAACTTTAGACTCCTCTGTTCCCGAGATTACCTATTACATAGAACCATCGGACTTCGTTCTCTCTATTGAGGCTCTCTTACAAGACAAGACGCCCAATCAAAGAGGTTATTTTAGCTTAGATTTAAAGAAAGTGACTACGGATTGGCCTAAAATCATTGAGGGAACCAAGGAACTTATCCAATTTTTAAGAGAGGAGAAGGTTTTTGATAGAGATCGTTTGCCCATAGAAAGCGTGTTGGCACCATTAGCCGCTCTTTGGGCGGAGGCACCGGGAGCACCAGATGAAAGAGGAAATATGAGGATTTTACTCAGAAAATATTTATGGAGGTCTTTTTTTACTGAACGGTATGATCGAGCTGTATCTACTGCTATTCTACAAGACTACCGTTCTCTTAAAAAAGTTATAGGGCAAAGAGCCGAGGAAAATATTGTTCCTTGTTTTGACGAAAGTAAATATCCTTTACCAACTAAAGAATTACTAATCCAAAGCAGATGGCCTAAATATAGAGATAGATTAGCACGTGCTATTTTATTATTAAGTATGAGAGGCGGTGCCGAAGATATAGCAGATGGTTCACCCTTATCAAGGAGTAATATCCAACAACGGGAATATCATCATCTTTATCCGGTTGCATATTTAAAAGAAGGAGCACAGAATCAAAACATATATAGTGCCCTAAATTGTATTTTAGTTACTTGGAGAACTAATAGAAAAATATCTGCGAAAGAACCGGTTAAATATCTCCTGGAAAGATGTGAGGCTAGTACATTAGGTAAAGAAGAGATTCGTAGACGTTTAAAAACTCATTTTGTTGACTTTAATCTCTTAACAGAAGGGGACTATGGTAAATTTTTAGAGGAAAGAGCAAAATCTTGCGAATTAGCGATAAAGAACCTTTGTGATGGTAATGCTTGGATTCCCTAATTATTATAAATAGGAAAATGATAATCCCGAGAAATATTTTAAAAACATGAATAGTTACTTTATTAAATATATTTGGGGACCCGACGCGCAAAGAGGTTGTCCTTGGAATGATTTAGTTTATTTTGCTGAAGGTCAGGAAAAGGCTTATCAACGTTTCCGAGAGTGCAGGAGATTTTTACTTTACGAAACCGGAAGTAAGGAGGGAGATCAAACAGGAGCGAAGGCTATTTATGCTCGGGGAATTATTGCCTCGGATCAGCCGTCTTTTATTAAGGAAGTATTGGGTAGAGGCAAGAAATTCTCTTACGCTGTAAAAGTAAATTTACAAAAAAGAGTTGATCCTAAAAAGGGAATTCCTCTTGATAGAATAAGGGAAACAACAGGAGTAGGAAGGAATATACAACGTAAAGGAGGACTTTTAGAGGTAACAAAAGAACAGTTTGAGAAACTGAGCAACTGTTTATAGGGAATTTTAAGAAATAGTGAATAGCAAGGTGGGGTAGAGCTAAATATCAGACGGTAGCTAATAATTCTCTCATTTGTCTTAAAGCGCCTTCCGGATAACCGAATACTTCCTCCCACCTCAAAGTTCTAAAATCGTCCGCTAGAGCGAGCCGCTT
>Ga0210057_1008169_pt1 | contig 12470 bp, 12 predicted proteins | sample CryGeyCG2114_010_2_FD_183968 | JGI IMG/M metagenome (GOLD analysis project Ga0210057, IMG submission 183968) | Groundwater microbial communities from aquifer - Crystal Geyser CG10_big_fil_rev_8/21/14_0.10 (SPAdes) (version 2) | ecosystem: Environmental > Aquatic > Deep subsurface > Groundwater ... | reverse complement strand
TCGTAATTTGTTTCATATGTATTGCGTGCATACCATCCTTTTTCCGCAATGATGTGTCCGTCCCCCCCATCTATTTTTGAGTACCAGAACTCAAGAAACCCCGGCGCTGTCGTATCCTCCACTACTCTACTTCCAACAAAATAGACGTTTCCCTCGGCGTCTATATCGCCAAAACATCTTGCGATGCCTTGGATATGTGTTTCCCAAACACTTTTCAAAGTAAGGAGGTCTATTTTCATAACCATTCCGTAGAATGGGTTTGCGATACCTATTCCTATCAAAGTAAGCTCATTCCCCTTTATCTTGAGCGTCATCATTCCTCCAATAGAAGCGTTTGAATAGACATTGCTTTTTTCAATATTCCCACTTGTATCCAGTATTGCGATGGTTGACCCGGAAATCAGAATGAGTGAGTTACCCCACCCAATGATAAAAGCTCCCTTGTAGGGAAGTCCATTGCTCCAAATGGTATTCCCACTGAGGTCTTTTTTCACCAAAATATCATTCTCATGATGGGTCCCCTGATCCCAAAACAAGTAATCTCCCACGCGGGTGGCACTTGCATAAACAGATTGCGACCAGTTATTACCTATCCTCGACCAGAGGGTATCTCCCTCTGTTGAGAAGTTAATAATCGCGGCCATTACTCCTCCACTATTGTCTATGGTGTAGCCAGAAGCAACAATGTTCGAATCACCAACAAACAAACCAAATGGTTGGCCGTTTTCCAACCCAAACGTGAACTCTTTCGACCAAACGTTTTGCAGTTGGCCGAATGAACTTGAGGTAAGAGAAACCAAAAGTAGTATATATTTCAGCTTTTTCATCTCAAAACTCCTTATTTGATTATTAATTTTTTACTGGTTTAATCATACCACATTAGACATAAAAAATCAATACTAAGGAATGCACCGTATGGACTATACGTTTGTGTTATAATAAACATATGACAAAAAAGTATGTATCGCTCGTTCTCACCGCGCTCATCATAGGGGCCGTGGGGGTGTGGCTCTTGTGGTTTTCCGAGAATCGTACCGCGCCGAGCGCCGGTGAAAGCGCTCCTTCTTCCGTCTCGCAAGCGGCGCTCGCGTCGTACACGAATAGCAGAGGGCAGAAATGGAACATCCAAAAAGGGGAATATGATTTTTCGGTTGCCTCCGCGGAGACCTACCCGAGGTTTGTAATCGGATTCATCAATCCGCTCGATGTGAAAGTGGGCGACACGCAAAAAATGATGATTGCGATAAACGGAGACAAGCCCGTTTCGCGTGTTTGGGCGGAAGTCGAGACCGATACGGGTATACATATTGTGGACCTGAAACTCGATGCGACGAGCACGGTTTCCTACAGTGATTTGATAAAGCAAAAATATATTGTTGATCAGGAGGGAAATCTCGTGTTCAACAAAGGCGGTTCGGAGTGGAAACGGGTCGTGGAGAGCTTGGTAAGCAAAGCGAGCGCCGCCGATCCTGTTTTGCAATATACGTATATCGGTGAATGGAAGGTGAGTGATACACACACCAAAACATATCACACTAAGTTTGTCGCAGAAGACAGCTCGGGGAGGAGTGACACAATGATACTTGCATGGTCCGATCCGGTTTGTGATTTTGATGGATCGGGGCTTCTTATTAAATCTTGTTCCGCGACGAATACCGTCGAAGGTCCTGATAAATCAATTGACCTATCGGGAAAGAGCATCACGCTCGGCTCGGGGGGTATTTTGGCATTTCCTCCCGGGGGAAGTATTTCTCTTGGAACCGGAACACTCACCATAGGGACCGGGGGCATCATACAAAAAAAATATCTTTGCATGGCAGACAACGACGGGGATGGATTTATCGGCGATGTGGCGCTTATTCCGAGTGATTTCACCTCGTGCACAGGGTATCAAAAGAGAGAGAGTAATGTATATTATGCATACGGAAGACAGATAAAAAATGGAGGCGCTGCGGCGGGAGAGAATATTGCATTTCTTGAGAAAGATCCCATTAAGAGAACGTTCTCCCTTATAGAACAGTTCATTCAACAAGCGTTTGCCGTGGGGCCTTGCCCGGGGAATCCTGATTGTCCGGGGCCCACTCAGCAGACGTGGGCCAATCCCGGAAACGCCGCCGGGGCTTCGGATGGAGTAGTAGCAAATATAAGCGCCCCTATCGGAAATCCGGATACTTCGCAGCATCTGCATGTCTATAATTATGGATTTACGTTTCCCACAACCGCAACCTCGACTGCACAGGCGACAAATATAAAGATAACAGTGAGAGCGAGGGTCTCGGGTGGTTCGGTGAATATGGCAGTGTTTGAAGGGACCACTCCCTCGGAACAAATAGGAACCTCGCAGACTGTTTCTGCGACTTCTCTCACCGATTATGTATTTCAAAGCCGTCCTGTAAGCACTATTCAGGCATCTACAATGAATCTTTTGAGTTTTGGTTCCTTCATACAAGCATACGACGGATTAAATGGCCCCACGGTATATATCGATTCGGCAATAATGGAGATTTCTTATAAAATGACGCCCGTTCTCGATGGAAACGATAGTTTTACATCCACGTACGGAAGTGGAGATGGACTTTACAACAATGTGCACACGGAGGCACAGTGCACGAGTGCCGGCGGTACGGCGTGCTCCGCGACTAATCAGAACTGCACGAGCGCGAGCGGCGTTCCGGTCTGCCGCTTCGGTTCCTCTATCCCCGGCGGCTGGACGGCGTATGGAAATTGGAGTCAAACAAGTGCTTATTTTTGTCCTGGTTTTGCGGGCAATGATCTTCCAACGTTTGCCTCGATACCGAGGGCGTACGCGGCATGCGATACCTCAGGGTGTACAACAGGGAGCCATTTGTGGGCGAACACCGCTCGAGAAAGTTGCACCTATCAAAACGATCCTGTGGCGTGTACGGTAATTACCTGCGACGCGGACTACACCTATCAGGCGGCGTACTAACCTGATCGCGTGACAAAAAACCGCTCCGATTCAAATTAGGGCGGTTTTTGCTTTCAGCGTGGCAAAATACTGATGTGCCCCGCAATGAAAACACGACTGGGTATGCAAGGGTCGTGTTCGGCCTTTCTCACAATTAATTTGCTATCGCGATTAAGTGTGAGAAAGTCTGCGCAGGTGAACTTTTATAGAAAGACTAGAATATGGTATAATTGAGACATCCTTTAGGGGAAAACCCAGAATCTTTCGTCGAGTGTTTTGTGTTAATCCGCAACAGTGTTGATATGACTCGACGAAAGATTCTGGGAAAGGGTCGAAAACTAAAAATTAAAAAAATGGAAAAAGGGAATAAAGGTTTATATGTATGGACTGCCGTTGGCGTGATCGTCGCAGCGATCGTGATTTATTTTGCGATTACGGGCGGAGTTCTCCCGCAACAACCGATCGAGGGTGTGCAGACGCCTCAAGGTACGGTAGTCGCGCCGGGAGCGAGTCCGATTTCGAAGGATGGTCTTGTGGTGACGCCCGAAGGGAATGCGGTCAATAACGCGGCCGAACCGGGAACACCCACTGCGCCGAAAGAGTCAAATCCGCTCTCTGACGTCACACAGATTCCATCGCAGGCGGTGAAACTCACCATGTCTTCGACCGGGATCACTCCTTCCTCCTTCACAGTAAGGGGGGGACAGGTGGTGCAGTTAAGTATCCAGGAGGGTGACTCGCAGTCGCACGTTTTTAAGTTCGATGATCCTTCTCTCGCCGCGGTTGCGGTAGGTATCGGTCCGGGTGATCCCATCAGGGTTATCTCGTTCAACGCACCTTCCACACCGGGTACATACTCCTTCTATTGTGACGTGCCGGGACACAAGACCCGCGGTGAAGTCGGGCAAATGATCGTTCAATAAAAAAGGTAGTATGAAAGTAATGAAGAATGCGCTTGTGTGAGGCAGGCGCGTTTTTCTTTTACGTGATCCGAGGCAGAAAAAATTAGGAAGTCCGACTTCCTAATACTTTCATTCGATAAGGAGGTTGCGTACTCTTTCATTTTCTTCGGTTGCTTCTAAGAGATATAGATTTATCTCTTTTTTGTAATGTTCTGGTCCGTCAAAAAAATTCATTAAAAATTCTCTTTGTGTCACTGATGGAAAATTCTTCTTCCCGATATAATCAGGAAAACTACTCCATTGATATGTTTCGAGGAATTGCATTGCTTTTCGATGATCATGGAATTTTTCTCCGCGCCAGTTTGAGAATCTCAGATCAAGGGGATTGAGGTGAATGTAAAAAGGGAGGTGAATAAAATGCGAATCACTTTTCAAAAGAACGAGCTTGTATTTTCCTTGGAAAAGCGGTCCGACGCGATCATATTTCTGGTTGAAAAAATTTGTATATCCGGTGCCAAGTTTTCTCATAAATTCGGTTATTCCACTTGTTGTTTTTTGTCGCAACATCAAGTGAAAATGGTTTGGCATGAGACAAAACGCCATTATATCTACGAGAGGTTTCCCTCGCTCCCTTTCAAATTTAGGAAGTCCGACTTCCTTACGGTTATAACCTACATGGTAGGCAAGGTTAATGGCAGGGTCCTCGTTATTGAATTCATAGAGATCGTGTACAAATCTTAAATAGTCCGAAGTTTCAGAAAAAATTTTTCTCTTTTCAACCCCGCGATTGTAAATATGATAGATTTCGTTATTTGCTGGTTTTGGTCTGATCATATAGATATTATAGCAAATTTAGGAAGTCGGACTTCCTAAATTTGGAATTATCCACAACAAAACAATTTGATTAGTAGTATAATAGGAATAACAAACGGTCGAATAAAAAGCTAAAAAAGGTTATTTTTACGCGTGTGAATAAAATGAATAAAGTACTTTTAGGTATCGTTATCATCCTCGCGGTGATTCTTGTTGCACTCGTTATTTGGCAGGCGTTGTTCACGACCTCGCCGATGTACGCGGTCTATTTGAAAACGGGAGATATCTATTTCGGAAAACTGGTGAACTTCCCGTCTTTCGGACTTACAGACGTATACACACTTTCCGTGAATCAGCAGGACGCGCAGAATCCCGTCCGCGTGCAGAAGTTTTCGAACGTCTTTTGGGGTCCGGGTGACTTCCTGAAGATTAATAGGGACGAAGTGGTATGGACGAATCAACTTTCTCCGGAGAGCCAGTTGCTTCAGCTCGTGAAGTCGAATCCGAATCTTGTACCGACGACTCCGCAAGGAGCATTGCAAGGTTTGGAGCAGACACCTCCGGCTCCGGTAAGCGGGGGTCAATAGATTTGATATTTGAAAAAACCGCCCAAACGGGCGGTTTTTTGCGCGCCTCAGAGGTTTTATACCGAGGAGAGATACCAGATAAAAAAGATTATCCAAAGAAAAGCAAGGATACTGAGTAGAATCAGCGCGCTGGTTTTGAATCTTTTTCCCATTTTTACATGGCGTCCCATGCTTTTGTGGTGAGTTTCATTTCTCATGTTTTGGTAGTATACAGTATTTTTACCTATCACCGCTGTTTTCAGGATTGGGCTCTTGAATTGAGAACGGTTCTTTATTCTCTTTTCTCGCGAGACTCTGGTTTTTCGGCATGCTTTCCCACGCCACCATGTCCACTCGTTCTCCGATTTCATTATACAAGATAATCGCGTTTGCGGTGTATGCGAGTGTGTAAGATTTCGGCCACTCGGCATCCGCCAACGCAGAACCCGCGTAACCGCCTTCGTGTACAACAAGAAAATGTTTTTTAGGTGGTATAACTTTATCTTCAAGGCGAGACGCGGAAACAAAAGCGCTTTCATTTCCCGTACCGCTTTGTTTTCTTATATACCATCCGGAAAGATCAAACGACACATCATTTGGATTGTAGAGTTCTATAAATTCATCGTTTGTACTTGTTTCCGTTCCGACGCAGATCTCTGTGATGAAAGGGGAGAAAAGTAAGGGCATATCGCGCGCAATGGATTTTTTTTCTTCACCTTTGCCGGAAAGTTCCGGTACGGATATTTCGGAAGACATCGTTGCCGTTGTTTTCTTTGGTATTTCCGCGCCCGTGCTGTTTTTGTATCTCGGCGTTCCTCCCGCTTTGTTCGACGTGTGCCAGCCAAATCCGACAGCATCGCGTTCCATAGTTTGTTTTGTGACGTTGTTGCCGGCCGGCCACGAAGTGGGTGCGAGTATTTCATCTTCCGAAGCGCATTCGTCGGTTACAAGGCGCAATCCCTCGTTTTCGTTTCTGAGGGAGCCGGAATATTCGATATCGGTTTCCGAAAGCGTTCCGGTTTTTTGGTTTCGCGAAAGCAGAAGGAATCCATGTGCCGGAAGTGTAGTATTGCGCGGAAAGAGAATCGAAATACTTCCACTCTTACCGAGAAGATGCCAGTTTGAGATATCCGCGGTTTTTGAGGAACGGTTTACAAGCTCTACCCATTCATGGGAGGGACTTTCGCCGTCTCCCATCCACGCAACTTCATTAATAAGCACGCTCGTGTGTTTTGGTGTGTGGAGAGAATCAAATGTGCATTCAACCAGTTCCGTTGTCGCAGTCATTTCCTCACCCCCGTTGTCTTTCCCGAGTGGTACCTCGGCGAGAAAGCGCGGAGTGTGAAGGAATGTCCGATCGAATGCCGTACCGAATGTTGCAAAAAAACGACTTCCGCCCGAACCGACCCTTGTGAAAAAAGACGACTCCGTAAGCGCCGGATCCGCGTTGCGAGTGAAAAGAAATATTGTTCCGAACAAGAACAACACCGCGATGAACGCAATCTTAAAACCATGCAACCATTGTTGTTTCTGCCGTGGGGTTTCCATGTGCGGGAAAGTACCCATCGTTTTTATGATACATGGTATAATAAAGAAAATGAAGCAGGTATCCAAAGCGTTGTTGGTGACGGGGATCGTTTTTGCGGTGGCAATCGCGGGTGTTTTATTCTTGTATATGACGCGGGTAAATGCGGAGACGAACATCAGCGCTACTTCGACCGATCATTATGCGTGGGATGACACGAATGGGTGGTGGGATTTTTATTCTACGAACACCGTGCAGGTTTGGTCGACGCGTCTTGAGGGGTATGCCTCATCGACGGTCGGGGATATTTCTCTTGATTGTGCGACGACGAGAAGTGGAAACATTTGTGATTCATCGAACTATGGCGTGTGCAACGGCGCGGGACCTCATATGAGCGACGGGAGTTGTCCGAACGGCGATGCGCAGGGGATTCTCTCGGGGTATGCATGGAACGACACGATTGGATGGATTAGTCTTAACTGCGACGAGTCGGGGCACGGCGGGTCAAATCTCTGTAGCACGTCGAATTATAAAGTGCAGATTGATTCGAATGGTAGTTTCAGCGGTTATGCGTGGAACGACGTGGCAGGATGGATCAGTTTCAATTGTTCGAACAATGCAAGTTGTGATTCCTCAAATTTTAAGGTAAATACTTCGTGGCGCGCGACGAGCACGGTGGGGTATCTCACTTCTTCGATTTTCGACACGCAATCCACAGAAGGCGCGTTGTTAAACAGTATCCTTTGGCAAGGTACCGATTATCCAGGATCCACGTGTGTTGATTTTCAGATCGCCGCGTCAAACAGTTCGGGTGGTCCGTGGAGCTTCATTGGTCCGGATGGGAGCGACACGACGTATTACGGAGCATCCTGCGCCGTTACGCCGAACGGAGGTGTGGGGTGTTCGTCACCCGACACTCCTGTTTGTGTAAACAAGGCGGACTTTTTGAATCAACGATATCTGCGCTACAAAGTGCGCCTCGCAAGCGATTTCCTGCAGACAAAAACACCGGTTATCAATAATATCATCTTGAACTGGAGCCCGTAAAAAATTCAAATCTCAAATTTCAAAATGCAAAATTAAATCTGAAAATTTTTGAACTTCAAACTACAACGTTGCATTTTGACTTTTGCACCTTACACTTATTGGTATGTTTATCTACGACACTCTTTCGGGGAAAAAGAAAAAACTGACAAAACCGCGTGGCGAACGCCCCCTGCGACTTTTCGTGTGCGGACCGACGGTTTACGACGCGCCACATATGGGTCACGCGCGAACCTACGTTGCATTCGACGCCGTTGTTCGTTTTCTTCGTTCTCGAGGGTTTAACATTTTCTTTTTGGAGAATATCACGAACGTGGATGACAAAATTATTGTCCGCGCTCGCGAGCGGAAAACAGATCCATTCACCCTCGCCTTGCAATATGAAAATGAATTTCATACCGCGATGCGTGCATTTGGTGTTGGAACGGTGGATCTTTATGCTCGCGCGAGTGAGTTTATTCCGGCAATCATTGAACAAATCGAATCACTCGTTCGCAGGGGATACGCATACCGCATTCCCGACAACGGATATTACTTTGACATCGCAAAGTTTAAAGACTACGGCAAGCTCTCGCATCGCACGGCACTGCAGGCCGAGGATTCCGTTTCACGTATTGATGATGGGCTCGGTAAGCGGAACAAAGGAGACTTTTGTCTTTGGAAATTTGTGGAAAACACAGATTATACGGATAAGAAACGGATTACACGGATGAAGAAAAAGGGAGAATACATGCTCGTGAATGGCGAGCCGGCGTGGAAAACAAGTCTCGGGTGGGGGAGGCCCGGTTGGCACATTGAAGACACGGCAATCACGGAAACTTTTTTCGGTCCGCAATACGAAATTCACGGCGGAGGACTTGATCTCAAATTTCCGCATCACGAAGCAGAGATTGCCGAGCAGGAGGCAGTGTCGGGAAAACAACCACTCGTACGTTTTTGGATGCACACCGGTCAGCTTTTGATTAACAACAAGAAGATGTCGAAGAGTCTCAAAAATTTCATTACGACGGAAGAATACCTCTCTGCCTACGGAATGCCTCCCACTCGCGCCGCTGCAGTATTCCGCCTCATCGTATTACAGCACCACTATCGTTCGCCCATGAATTTCACCGAAGAACTTGTTGCCCAAACAAATACGGCGTATGGAACGATTGTTTCTTTTCTTGCGCGCTTGGCGTTTGTTGAAAAAAAAGGAACCCCGAGTGGAGCTCGGAAGATAACACTCACCGAACGAAAAGCGATTGAAAAAACGTTCATTCGCGAGATGGAAGAAGATTTGAATACACCAAAGGCAATCGGAGTCCTCTTTTCCTATATGAGCGATCTTCAAAAAGATATCTGGAAACTTGGTGTGAAGGATGCCGAGGCGATACGAGGTCTTTTTACTTCGCTTTTCGCGACCCTTGGTCTCTTTTTTGACAATAAGCCCGCTCTTCCTGTTGTCTATAAGATTTCCCGCGAACGTGAGTTATGCAGGAAGCATGCACAGTTTGTGCAGGCAGACGCCTTGAGAGAAAAACTCAATACGCTAGGATATGAAATAGAAGACACGCCTCTCGGTCCTTTTCTTTCAAAGAAGGCGTAAGTTTATTTTCTCCGTTCCGGTTGTTTCTTTGTTGTCCCGAATATAGCGAATGATTCGTATTAATATTCGAGACAAATAATCCATGCAAAATAAAGCACTCAAAATTCCTCCGCAAAACCTTGAAGCCGAAGTCTCCGTACTCGGCTCGCTGATGATCGATAAAATGGCGATCATTAAAATTACCGATATTATCAGGCCCAGTGATTTTTATCATCCGGCGCATCAGCTGATTTATGAAACCATCCTGAAGCTTTTTGAAAAAGGTGAACCGATTGATATACTCACAGTTTCGTCGGCGCTGAAGAAGGAAAAGCGGTTTAAAGAGATTGGGGGGAATGACTATCTCGCCGAACTCATCAACGCCGTGCCGACCGCGGCGCATATCGAGCACTACGCGAAAATCGTGAAAGAAAAAAGCGTGCGACGCCAACTCATCCACGCGTCGTCCGAAATCAACGAAACGGCGTTTGAGGGCGACGATTTTGAAGAACTCTTGGACACGGTGGAGCAAAAGATTTTCAGGATATCCGAGACATCGCGTCCTCAGCGTTTCACGCCGATGCGCGACGAGCTTTCGCACGCGTATGAACGGCTTGAAAAATTGCACAGCGGTGGCGGCGCTATGCGTGGCGTCCCGACGGGCTATCATCAACTCGACAATCTTCTCTCTGGATTTCAGAAGTCGGACCTTACCATTCTTGGCGCCCGTCCCTCGTACGGAAAAACTTCACTTGCCCTGGACATCGCGCGGAATGTTGCGTTGAGTGGGCATTCAGTCGGTATATTTTCAATCGAAATGTCTCGCGAGCAGATCATTGATCGCCTGATCGCGAGCCAAGCGCGGATTCCGCTCTGGCGACTCCGCACGGGGCGACTGCAGAATGAGATGGAATTCTCGCTCATCCAACAAGCGCTCGACGAACTCTCCAAGGCGAATCTCTTTATTGACGACACGCCGTCGCCCACCATTCTGCAAATGCGTTCGTCGGCGCGCCGTTTGCAGATCGATCACGGACTCGATTTTCTCGTTGTTGATTATCTCCAGCTTATTGCGCCACGCACCGCAAACGAGAATATGGTGCAACAGATAACGGAGGTTTCCCGCAGTCTGAAGGCGCTCGCGCGCGAACTCGATATTCCGGTTCTCGCGCTCTCACAACTCTCCCGTGAAGTCGACAAGCGCGACATCAAAATTCCGCGCCTCTCCGACCTCCGCGAATCCGGCTCACTCGAACAAGACGCGGATATCGTAATGTTCATCTACCGCAAAGACAGAGACCGCATCGACGCGCCGGAAGCCGATCAAAATCTTGTTGAAATCATCATCGCGAAGCACCGCAACGGTCCTATCGGCACGGTGAAACTGCGTTTTGATCCCGAGATGGTCAGCTTTCATAACATCGATACAATTCACGGAGAGAATGAAAATCCGCAATATTAAATGATTCCGGAACAGATAAAACAATTCATTGAAGTATTTTCCCGTCTGCCCGCAATCGGACCGCGCATGGCGACGCGCCTTGCGTTCTATTTTGCCTCACTCGATAAAAAAGACATAGAGCGGTTTGAGAGCGCGCTTTTGGAACTCAAAGAAATGCGACGTTGCGCGCGGTGTTTCTTTTGGGGCGAGGGTGAACTCTGTGCGATTTGTGTGAACCCCACCCGCAATCCGCGTATGGTGGCGATCGTGGAACGAGAAACTGATCTGCTCTCCATCGAAAAAACACGGGCGTTCAAAGGTGTCTATCTCATTTTGGGGGAACTCTCCCGACGAGAGACGCTGACGGATGAGCAGAAAAAACGACTCGCCTCGCTCAAAGCGCGTATCGCAAAAGACTACAGCAGTGAGATTGACGAAATCGTGATTGCCTTGGGCCCGCACACCTTGGGTGACTTCGCTTCCGACATGATTGCGCAGGGATTCAAGGATATGGCGAAAAAAATAACCCGCCTCGGGCGGGGCATTCCCACGGGCGGGGAAGTAGAATTCGCCGACGAGGAAACCCTAAAAAATGCGCTTGAAACAAGGAGATAATATCGCAAAACAAATATGTCGGAGTTTCGTCCGATCGGACGAAACTCCGACAAAGGTAGATTTGGTATACTGAAGACATGCCCGTCAAAAGGGCAAAAAAGAAAAAGAGGGTGAAGGCGCGGGCGGTGAGGCGGAAGATTCTCATCTCGGTGTTGGAAGCGATCGGAGACATTCCCGGAACTGCCGCTGACCTATTCGCCGTGTATTTGGAAGCCGGATACGGTGCCTCCTTTTCGCGACTCCAATATCTGACGCGCAAAAAAGAGCAGGCGCGCGCGAGAAGAGGGGAACTTCAAAAAGAGCGAAGGAAGTTCACAAAGTTTATGTATGAACTGAAACGGTGCGGACTAGTAATAGAAAAAGAAAATGCCGGGGAGCATTATCCGGCACGGACCGAAAAAGGAAAGAAGGAATTGGAGCGGCTTTATCTTGAGAGAGTTGATTATCACGGAACGCCTTCTTTGAAATACACGATTGTCGTGTTTGATGTTCCCCAGATCGAGCAGAAAAAACGGAGATGGATCCGCGATGCGTTGCGAAACATGGGGTTTGTCATGGTTCAAAGAAGCGTGTGGGTCGGAAAGATAACTCTTCCGGAGGATTTTATCGAAGATGTTTTTCGATGGAAGATGGAAGAGTATGTGCATGTTTTTGAAGCGTTGAGCGACGGCACGCTTGAGTGGAAGTGTGAAGCGGGAAATTAGTTCAATAGGAAATTTAGATTTCGAATAATGTACGCGGAACAATGTCTTCTTTTGTCGCCTGTCGCGGAGTTTTTCGACATGAGTTCCGTTAGAAACCGCGATCGGGTTTGGATTATTGCAGTGCCAAATTTTACGCAAAATATATCAATTGCGATAAAAGCTAATGTTAATCCATTCATCGCGACTTGCCTGCCCGAAAGAACGGTATTTTCTGTTCAGGCGGGCTTCTAATGGGATGAAAAAAACAAATATGTCGGAGTTTCGTCCGATCGGACGAAACTCCGACATATTTGGAGGTGTGGATAAACTTGCTTTGGAAGAGGTTGACGACGAGTAATGGGTTGATACAGTTAAAGCGTGAGTGAAA
>Ga0210057_1008167_pt1 | contig 12471 bp, 13 predicted proteins | sample CryGeyCG2114_010_2_FD_183968 | JGI IMG/M metagenome (GOLD analysis project Ga0210057, IMG submission 183968) | Groundwater microbial communities from aquifer - Crystal Geyser CG10_big_fil_rev_8/21/14_0.10 (SPAdes) (version 2) | ecosystem: Environmental > Aquatic > Deep subsurface > Groundwater ... | reverse complement strand
TACCACCTTAAGGAGGTTTTATGATGAAAAGGATAAAAAAGAATCTGGTAAGAGAACAAGAGTATCTTATGCACGACTTACATGGGATATGGGTCTTGATGAGTGATGGCGAGATAAGATTATCTCAGCTTGTCGGCTCTCTTTTCTTTTCAGTAATTCTTCTCCCTGCGTGGATATTAGGATTCATCTTAGCGACTATTGGTTGGTATGACAATATGTAAGTTTAATCCCGTTTAATCCCGTGACCTTTATATTTTATATAGGCCACGGGATTTTTTTAAAAATTAATGAGAGAAGCGATTATAATTTTTGAGAACCCCCGCACATAAATTTATATAAAGCAGATGAAACTACCGTAAGGTGACACCTTACGGTATGTCAGCTTACTAATTTGCAATTGATTATTGGACTTGTGTATAACGCCGAGGAAGAGATTTGAGAGTTATGTTATAATTGCCACCATATGAAGAAAGAAAAAGAATGGCACTCGCTTGAGCTTGAAAAAATAATAAAAGAGTTTGAAACAGATATAAATAAAGGTCTTACTGAAGATCAGGTTCTCCTTCATCGGAGGAGTTTTGGTAGCAACAGACTTAAACCGCCGAAAGGTTTTCGTTTCATTAAGCTCGTTTGGTCTCAAGTGAAGAGCCCGTTGGCAATGGTGCTTATTGTTGCCGGTATTATAGCTATCACACTCGGGGAACTTGCTGACTCGCTTGTCATCTTTGCGGCAGCCCTAATCAACACATCTATCGGTGTGTTCCAAGAAGGTAAAGCGGGTAAGACATTTTCCGAACTCGCTTCTTCGCAGAAGAGATGGGCTACTATATTAAGGACGGGAGGAAAGAGGGTGATAGAATCAAGCGAGCTTGTGCCTGGAGATATCATCTTGGTGCAAGCGGGAGATATAATACCAGCTGACGCAAGAATAATAGAATCAAAGAATCTTGAATCTAACGAGTCAGCACTCACGGGCGAGTGGGGTTCCATGCAGAAAGAAGCATCTACCCTTGATTCAATTATACGGATACCGGAAATGAGCAACATGCTCTGGTCCGGCACCCTTATTGCCTCTGGCTGGGGAAAGGCCGTAGTGGTAAAGACAGGGATGAAAACGGAGATAGGTAAGATTGCCGATATGGTAAATGAAGGGGAAGTGCAAACACCATTTCAGAAAAATATTGCCAAATTGGCGAGAGTGTTAAGTGTCATCATCTTCTTTGCCATCATTGTCATTTTTATTATCGGCTTACTGAAGGGGGAGCCACTTTCTGAGATGTTTCTCCTTTCGGTGGCAATAGCCGTTGCGTCCATCCCTGAAGGATTGCCAGTAGCGGTAACCGTAGTCCTCGCTTTGGGTATGGGGCGAATATTGACGAAGGGTGGGCTGGTGAAGCATTTATCAGCGGCGGAGACACTGGGAAGCGCAACAGTTATTCTTACGGACAAGACAGGCACACTGACACAGGCAAAGATGCAAGTATCCGATATTATTACTTTTTCATCGCTTGTTGACTTAAAAGATTCTCATAAAGACTTAGATAAAGAAGAAGTGCTTAAAATGGCGATGTTATCAGGCAATGCTTTCATAGAAAACCCTGATGCTGTTTTTGAAGAATGGGTCATCCGCGGAGAGGCAATGGACAAGGCCATCCTTTTGGCGCGTATTGAGTCTGGTAATTTACTGAAGTCTTCTTCGCTTGACGACACAAGACTTGATTTTATCCCTTTTGACGCTAAAAATAGGTTCTCTGCCTCAATGAATATGTTAGAAGGGGCAAGAAGTCGTATTCACCTTAAAGGTTCTCCTGAACTGGTGCTTGATATCTCAAGTAAGGTTTACAACAGTGGCAAGGTTTCCAAAATGACAAAAGTTCAGAAAAATTTATTGGAGAAAGCTTATTCAGAGAAGACAAATGCCGGCATGCGTCTTATCGCTGTCTCTTATAAGGAGGGAAAGTGGAAAGATTTTAATGACTGTAGTGACCTAATGAAAGAAGTTAGTAAATCCGCTCAAGATCAAGGCAAGCTAAAAGATACGGATTTTATATTCGTAGGTTTTATCGCTTTTCATGATCCTATCAGACTTGATGTAAGAGACTCTATAAGATTAGCTCAAGAAGCGGGGATAAGGACCATAATGGCTACGGGAGACCATAAAGTGACGGCCGAGAAAATTGCTGAAGAAGCTGGCATTACGAAGTCAGGCAAAACAATGGAAGGATTTGAAATAGATGGATTAGACGAGAAAGAATTAAGAAAAGTAGTAGGAAGTGTATCTATCTTTGCCAGAGTCTTACCACACCAGAAGATGAGGATAGCTCAGGCCTTGCAGAAAAATGGCGAGGTGGTGGCCATGACAGGTGATGGGGTAAACGACGCGCCGGCTCTATCTAATGCCGATATAGGAGTAGCTTTAGGGTCAGGAACGGAGATTGCCAAAGAGGCATCTGACATCGTACTCCTTGATAATAACTTTAGTATTATAGTATCGGCCATAGAAGAAGGGAGGAGAATTGTCAGTAACCTGAAAAAGATTGTCTCATACTTATTGTCAACCGGTTTTAGCGAGTTGATAATCGTCGGAGTATCTCTAACTGCCGGCTTGCCTTTACCGATACTACCCGTCCAGATTCTTTGGACTAATATAATAGAAGAAGGGTTCATGAATTTCGCGTTCGCATTTGAGCCAAAGGAAGACGGCCTTATGGATAAACAGACTATTAATAAAGGGAGTAGTAATATTCTCACTAAAGATATAAAGATTCTAGTCTTCACCATATCTTTGGTAACAGCATCATTTCTTATTGGTTTATACTTAATACTCCTTTCTTTAGACTTGCCTATAGAAGAGGTCCGGACGATAATGTTTGCCGCACTTTCTATAGATTCAATTTTCTTTACATTTTCTCTTAAGAACTTAAGCGCGCCAATATGGAGGATCAATATCTTCTCTAATAAATATTTAGTGCTCGCTTTCTTTGCAAGTATCCTTTCTCTTGTTGTGGCGTTATTTCTCCCTCCACTCCAAAAACTTCTTTCTCTAACCCCGCTTTCTTTCTATGAGCTAATACTTATTTTTGGTATTGGATTATTTAACCTGATATGTATAGAGACTGCTAAATACTTCATTTTTGAGATGCCCAAAAAGAGCAAAGCCACATAAACTGGATTCCAAATAATATTATGGTAGAATTCTAATATGCTTATATACATTCTAATATTCATCGGTTCATTCTTTCTCATAGCGCGTTCCGGCGCCATTCTTGTAAATTCTCTTACATATCTTTCAAGGCTATTGGGGCTATCAGAATACACTATCGCGTTTATCCTTATGAGTTTCGCCACTTCCATACCAGAGTTTTTCATAGGTATCTCTTCCACTATTCAAGGCGTGCCAAGTCTCTCTTTTGGTAATATCATCGGCGCCAATATTATAAATGTGTTGATAGTGATAGGAGCGGTCGCCATCTTTTCCAAAGAGATAAAGATTGAAAATAAAATATCGCGTGAGAACTTCTGGTTAATCTCTTTTTTGGCTTTCTTACCTATACTTCTTGTCTCAGACGGTATTATCTCAAGAGGCGATGGATTTGTACTAGTCTTAGCTTTTCTTATTTATATTTGGAAGCTCATGGGAGAGAAAGAGTATTTTAGTAAGATATTAAGTGGTATTAAATTTAGCAACGAAAATGTAGTTAAGACATTCAATCACTCCTGGCGTTTCTTCCTGGGTGTCTTCTTGCTTATGATAAGCTCTTTTCTTTTAGTGTGGTCCGGTAAAATTATAGCCACAGATATAAACTTACCTCTGGTCTTATTCGGTTTGATATTTATTTCACTGGGGACAGCTCTTCCGGAGCTCGCCTTTGGCATCAAGGCGTCTTTTATGGACCACTCTTCTATGACTCTTGGTAATGCTCTTGGCAGTATCGCTTTTACAGCGACTTTTATTGTCGGGGTAATGTCTCTTATCAGACCTATTTATTTTGTGCCTGAATTTAGATTTACCATTGCTGTCGTTTTTCTTTTTATCGGTTTCGTTTTGTTTAATTTCTTTGCCTACTCTCGTTCAATTATTTCACGGAGAGAAGGGTTTGTGTTAATATTGGTCTATGTTGCTTTTCTGACGACACAATACTTGGTTTAGATCTATAATCACATTATGAATACATTACTTTTTATACTAATTTTGATAATCGGCATACTGGCAGGCGCGGTAATCGCTTGGTTTTTCTCTACTAAAAAAGGAGGTGGAAAAGACGACCGCAGTATGCTTTTGATGCAAGAACAGCTCCGAGAGATAAGGAGCACCCTTGATACCAAACTTAGTGAATCAACGAAGAACACTTCTGAGGCGATTCACAGACAGTTTGGAGAAAGCGCTAAGATAATCCGCGATGTGACGGAACGCCTAGTGAAGCTTGATGAGACCAACAAGCAGGTGGTGAATTTCGCCGACCAGCTTAAGAGCTTGCAAGACATATTAAAGAACCCGAAACAGAGAGGTGTCCTTGGTGAGTATTACTTAGAAACACTTTTGAAAAATGTGCTACCGCCTGGTAACTACCAGATGCAGTATCCATTTAAGAATGGCGAGATAGTGGACGCCGTGGTCTTCGTGAAAGATAAGATCATCCCTATTGACTCCAAGTTCTCACTAGAGAATTATAACCGTCTAGTGGAGGCGCGTGACCCACTGGAGAAAGAGCGTCTGGAGAAAGTGTTTATGAATGATTTGAAAATGCGTATCCAAGAGACGGGGAAATATATCCGCCCCGAGGAAGGAACGATGGAATTTGCTTTTATGTTTATTCCGCATGAGGCAATCTATTATGACTTGCTGGTAAATAAGATAGGTATGGTGACAGACGATACAGAGAACCTAATTCAACGTGCGGCAAGCAAGTATAAAGTTATCATTGTGTCCCCAACATCATTTCTAGCGTATCTTCAGACAGTCCTTCAAGGACTTAAAGCTATGCAGATAGAAGAGACCGCGAAAGATATCATCAAACGCGTGGGCGAGCTTACTCAGCACCTTTCTAAGTATGACCAATATATGCTAAAGCTTGGGAATTCACTGTCTACCAGCGTGAATGCCTATAATACCGCCAGTAGGGAGCTTAAGAAGGTGGATAAAGATATTTTCCGTATCTCCGGCGATGTGGTGGGGGTGGAGAATATGACGCTTGATAAACCGGATATGGATGAATAGAGAATGATAAATAATTAAGAAAAGAATAAGAAAAGAAATTAAGAAAAGAATCTGATTTAAGTTAATTTAAAGATTAAATAAAAATTAAATAAAATGAGACGGTCGTCTCATTTTATTTAATTATAGTATTTAATTTTTATTTTTGTGATTTATGATCATAAATTGCAGACATGGGTGGGGTTATTCATACCCTTGATTAATCATCATAAATAGATTATTGTTTAAACGGATTTATGGCTAAGATAACACTTCGTAAGTGTTATAAAGATCTTTACAAACAAGAAACCATTCAATTTAAATTAGGGGGTATCTATGAAGAAGCTAATCCTATCTCTGGCTTTTATTGTTTTAATCTTTTCGTTTTTTGTATTAAGTAAAAGTTATGCGAAAGAATATGCCGTCATAGAAGACGGCAATCTGGTGATCTATAATGGAACATTTATCCCAGGTGCTGTTCCTGAGGGTGTCTCATCAGAAGTAGCCTGGAATCTTTTCAAAGGAGAGATTGAGGAATATACAATAGAAGGAAAAGATACCATAACTGCTTGGGAATTTGGTCTTCCGATAGAAACAATCATTGATAGAAAAGATAGGATTATCTCTTATAGCAAAAAACATGGATGGATAGAGAAAAGCATTGACTTAACATTGGAAGGAAGATGGGGGATTGAAGAATTTGTTTCATTGTTTATACTTTCATTTATTGGTATTTTGATGATAAGTATAGGTGATAAAAAAAATACTCCTCCCAAGAGACTTCTTTTTTTATGTTATGCATCAATTTTCCTTTCGTTTCTCTTGGCAATAACCGCAGGTTTGATGATTGGAAAATACTCACACTTTTTCGGATACTTTATTAGTCTTTTTGTTATAGGGTTTGCTAGTATAAATTTCGGAAAAAAAGTAAGCAAAAGATATGGAATGTGGGGCGGGATATTGTTTACTTTTGGTAATGGTGATATAGGTGTTAATGCTTACCTATCAAGTGACAAAGGACTGTTTCTCTATATAGTGTTCATCATCTCCATAATCGCCACTTCTTTTCTTACTGTGGAGGTAATCAACTATCTCCTGTCTAGAAATGGTGGCATTGCCGAGAGTTGAACAAAATGCACAGTACAAAAGCACCGTGATTTCTCCGGTGCTTTTATATTTATTCTTGAGCTCAGGTTGCCTGAGTTCAAGAAATAATTGAAACCTTTGGCAAAATACTAATTTCACAACATTTTCATCCTTTGGAGGATTAACTATAAATAAACGAGTGACTGAGTGGAAAAATTATGGGTTCCCCGCGGAGCAAGGGAGAATTTTTCACGAATAAAACGAGTATTATTTATCTAAGACGAGAATGGATGTAAATGTTGTGAAATTAATAATGTATACATTACTAAAAATGGAAAATAACGACGAGGCGGAGATGTTGCAATTATTTCTTGAATTCACAGACAGAGACTTGCCTTTTTCTGGTAGATTATATAGTATATAAGCTAATATGAAATTTGCAGTTATAAAAACAGGTGGCAAGCAGTATCTTGTAGAAGCAGGGACTGTATTGAAAGTGGAGAAATTACCAGAGCTTGAAGAGGGGACTAAAGTTGTCTTCAACGAAGTCCTTCTTATGGGTGATGACAAGGGTATCACTATCGGCACACCTTTCATAGATAAAGCTTCTATAGAAGCGACTCACGAAGGAAATGGCAGGAATAAGAAAGTAACCGTCATAAGGTATAAGTCAAAGACTCGCCAGATGAAGAAAAAGGGTCACAAACAACACTTCTCTAAAGTAAAGATAGGCGAGATCAAATAAATAATAAAAAGCAATCCGCCACGGCGGATTGCTTTTTATTACCCTCTGTTTTTAAGGGCGCTTGAAAGAGTGCTTGAATCGGAGTATTCTAGCTCCGTCCCGGTAGAGAGACCTCGGCCAAGAACACTTATCTTAAGATTAAACCGAGAGGCGAGTGGTTCAAGAATCTTCTTAATATATTGGACGGTATTTTCGCCTTCAATCGTGGCGCTCGTGGCTATTATAACCTCTCGCAGATTAGACCCTTCAGGAAGCTTAGCTTTCTTTTGCACGATGTTGAATAATTCTTTAGCGCGTATCCTTGACGTAGGCTCTGTCTCAGCAAGAGGAATCACTCCTCCAAGTATAAAGTAAAGTCCGTTATAGATACGCGACCTTTCTATATTTTCAAAATCAACATCTTTCTCCACAACAAGAAGCAAAGAACTATCCCTTGATGAGTCAGAGCATAACCCGCATATTTCCGAGGCGCCTTCTTTAGCTTCAAAAAAACGGTAACACTCTAAGCAGCGCTTAACGCTATTCTTTAAATCTATCAAAATAGATGAAAGGTCTTTGACAAACTTCTCATCAGTGGCAGATAGAAAGTAGGCAAACCTCCGCGCTTGTTTAGGGCCTATACCCGGAAACTTGAGAAAATATTCCGTTACTTTTTCTAGAATATTCTGAGGCATTATTCTTTATATATTACCAAAATCACCTTTTTCTATTGTGGAGAAACTCACTTTTTGCTCGTTAAAGTATAGCTCCACATTTCCAGTAGGACCATTTCTGTGTTTCTCAACCATAATCTGGGCGATATTTTTCTTTTCAGTTTCTCTGTATTTATCTTCACGATAAATAAACATCACCACGTCGGCATCTTGTTCTATAGAGCCCGAATCACGCAAATCGGAAAGGCGAGGCACTCCACCACGCTGCTCCACAGACCTTGATAATTGTGAAAGTGCCAATACTGGCACATCAAGTTCGCGAGCGAGCTGTTTAAGAGAGCGTGATATTTCTGTAATCTGCTGAACCATAGACTCCGTATGTTTGCGAGGCGACATCAGCTGAAGATAATCTACGATAATAAGCCCTAAGCCGTGCTGACTCTGGATCCTTCTGGCGGAAGACCTCATCTTTATAATATTGTTTGAAGCGTCATCGTCTATGAAGATAGGTGCCTTAGCGAGCCTGTCCATAGCATCCCTTATCCTTAAAAATTCATCTTCCCCTGTTATTTTCCCTGTCCGAAGTTTCCAAGAATCCACGTGGGCTTCTGAGGCAAGCATACGGTCGGCCAACTGACCAACACTCATCTCTAGGGAGAATATACCGACAGGGACATTATGTTTTATAGCCACACCTCTGGCGATATCAAGAGCAAGGGATGTCTTACCATGAGAGGGTCTGGCAGCAAGGATAATAAGATCAGACTTCTGGAGACCGGCGAGGAGGTTATCAAGATCGCGGAAGCCAGTCGGCACACCACGTATCTCATCTTTAGATTTGTGTAATTTATCAATCCTTTCCCATGCGTCATCTAAGGCATCTTTTATAGAAACGATATCTTTATTGTTTGAAGATTGAGAAATGTCAAAAATTTTTTTCTCTGCTTGGTCAAGTAGAATATCAATATCTTCACTTTCATCATAACCAAGTCCGGATATATGGTGCGAAGCACTTATTAGGTCACGAAGAATCCTCTTACGATGCACTATCTCTGCATAATATTTAGCATTTGAGGCGGAAGGAACTGAATTGACGAGCTCTGTAAGATAACCATTGCCACCTACTTCATCTAACACCTTTTGATCTTTAAGCCTGTTGGATACGAACAAAAAATCTATAGGGTCATGCCTCTCAAAAAGGTCAAAAATAGTCTTATAGATTATCCTGTTCTTATCATGGTAGAAATCTTCTTCACCTAAAATATCAGCCACCTCATGCATAGCTTCACTATCAAGCATTATAGAGCCGATCACCGATTTCTCCGCCTCAAGACTATGAGGGGGGATACGGACAGCGCCTGACTGAGAATTAGATTCATTTATCATAGTAGGATTTTAACATAGATAAGGTGAATCCAGAAACATTGACAAAGCCCTGTTAGTATCATACTTTTTATACAGATTGGAATTTTTTAAAAATTGACTTCTAAAGCATAATACAGGGAGGTAGTGATGAAGATATATATGTCATTTTTACCAAGCGGAGATCGAAAAATAAAAGAATTTATTGATTTCTGGATAGAAGAAGCAGGGGGGAGTATCTCTTTGGAATCGCTTAAAGAAAAGATGATTAAGAAGTTTGGCTACTTCAACCCCCTATCTCATAATGAGGATGAGGTGGAAGAGATCATTAACCCGTCAAATCTCTATGAGATTATTGACGGGAGACTTCGTCCGGTGTATTTAAACTAAACCCACCCCACTTGGAAACTCGGTTTCCAAGTGGGGTGGGTTTTTATATTTTTTTAATTTTCTGACCGGAGGGAGTGTCCTCTACAGAATAACCGAGGGTATTTATCTCATCTCGGAGCTCGTCGGCTTTTTGCCAATCTTTATCTTCACGTGCCTTTTCCCTTAAGATGGAGAGAGGCAATACCTCTTCCGGCATCTTTTCTTTTTCTGTCTTTGTGATATCAATGCCCAACACTTCGTCAAAATTGTCTATTAGTCTCAAGACATGATCCGCATCTTTCTTTGATAGTCCGTTTTGGTCTATAATCTTATTTATATTTGTCACAAGATTAAATAAAACAGCAAGTGCCTCCGGAGAATTTAAATCATCGTTTATCGCGCTTTTAAATTCTTTCTTCGCTTTAGTTAACATATCTTTCAGCCCTGACGAAACTTCTCCGTCTTTTTGAATTTCGTTTAATTTTTCTACAAGCTCATGAAGACGAGCGAGCCCGGCTTTAGCTTGAGTAAGTGACTCCCAGACAAATTTCATCGGCTTGTGGTAATGAGTCTGGAGCAAGAGAAGACGAAACTCAAGAGGGGAGAAACCGTGGTCTATCACATCTTTGAGAACTATAAAACTGCCGGCAGATTTAGACATTTTAGCATCGCCAAATTTAAGAAATGCTCCGTGTAGCCAATACTTGGCAAATGGCTTACCTGTCGCTGCTTCAGATTGAGCTATCTCATTTGTATGATGCACTCTTATGTGGTCTTCCGCTCCGCAGTGGATATCAAAGCTCTCTCCAAGATACTTCATAGACATAGCTGAACACTCTATATGCCAGCCGGGAAAACCTTTTCCCCAAGGACTTTCCCAACCAAGATCTTTATTGAACTTCCAAAGAGCGAAATCTCTCAAGTGGCGTTTCTCAGGATTGATCCCTATTCTTGCAAACTTCTCCTCCATAGGTGATGAATCCTCATCTTTCAAGAGGCCGGCGAGTTTACCGTAATCTTCTAGCTTTGAGATATCAAAATAGACTCCGTCACTTGTAGTGTATACATAACCTTTTTCTTCCAGTTTCTTTATTAGGTCTATTTGTTCTTGAATATGCCTTGAGGCGGAGCAGTAAGTATTAGGTGGCATGATATTAAGTTTATTAATATCTTCTTTAAATCTATCTGCATAAAAGTCACCTACCTCCCGCATTGCTTCCAAAGTAAACGGCTTCCCTTCTCTCCTTAGCGCTTTAGTCATCTTATCTTCGCCTTCATCCGCATCAGAGACCAAGTGTCCCACATCAGTAAAATTCATAACATGATTGACATTATAACCGTCATATAGCAAGACTCGCTTAAGTAGGTCTTCAAAGAGATATGTCCTTAAGTTGCCTATATGCGCATAGTCATACACAGTCGGACCGCAAGTATAAAGTCCCACTTTTTTATCAACAAGCGGTTTAAATACTTCTTTTTTTCGCGAAAGAGTGTTATATAGTTTCAGCATTTTGAAAAGATTAGATTATAGCCAATGTTTTTTTCTAAAAAAGCCAAACATAAACAGAGTGGCGATAGCCATTATACTCATTACTGCCCAGAAATCACCCCTTATCCCCACAAGAGGTAAATAAGTAGTATTCATGCCAAAAATAGCCGCCAATAGTGAAAGTGGGAAAGTGACAAAAGCCATAATGGTAAGAAACTTCATCACTTCATTGGTTTTTGTGGAAAGAAGTGAATCGTTTGTTTCGTGGAGGTCAGTTAGCGTCTCTTTTTGTATATCAAGCTGGTTGGCTACTTTATAATATTCACCCACCATATCAGACAGATAGTAGGAAAAATCCTCTCCGAAAAAATTAGTCCCCGCAAGCTCAAAAGAAGAGAGTATCTCTCTATGCGGTCTTATGGCCTGACGAAAGTTTATAAGGTCGCGGTTGACGATGGATATCTTTCTTACCATCTCTTTCTCTTTTCCGTTAAATATCTCTCCTTCTATAAAATCAATTTTCTTCTCTATGTGGTCCAGTTGTCTGAGAGAAAACTCATAAAGTTGACGGAGTATGTAGAAAACGATAAAGCCGGCATGCTCGCCCATATTGCTTTTATCAAGAATTGAATTCACCTCAAACATTTTTGAGAATTCATGAAGTGGGTCAATGGTCTCATAGTGTGTGGTTATCAAGAAATTTTTTCCTATTATGAAGTCCACTTCTCGCCCGTCTGACCCCTGTGTTTTTTGACTATAGACAGGAAAGCGGAGGATAAGATAAATAAGATCATTGTATACATCCACCTTGGGGCGAAGAGTCGGACGCATAAGTTCGTTTGCAACAAGAAGCGGAATAGAATAATCTTTCATAATCTTCTCAATGTCGTCCTTCGTGGGAGACTCTAAGTTTATCCATGTCAATTTCTTGTGTTTGTAAGTTGTCATCATAATAATATTATTATACAACAAACGGCAAAATTATTTAAATAGTTTATGTGGAGATAAAAACACGGACCGGCTGACTCGCTAAGTGAATCTTTATTATTAGACCATAAAACTTTTCCACAGTTCTGAGTAGAATAATCCAAGAGTCGTGTGCTAATATAAATACATATGGAGAGTATCTTATATTTTATCGCGGGAATAGCTTTAGGAACTTATCTCGGTCAAAGCTGGATGACTAAAGGATTCAAAACTCTTAAGAAAAAATCTAAATTGAAAAATAAAAAGAAAGCGAACAAAACAATCACAACTACTCTCGTAACTTCTAAGCAGATTAATCAAAAGAAAGAAAACAAAAATAAGGTTCTAGAAATTTTTAAGAAAAATAAAAAAGTGACTAATAACGATATTGAGAAGACCCTCAAAGTGTCGGACTCCACCGCAGAGCGATATTTAAATGAAATGGAGAAGAAGGGTAAGGTAACACAACACGGCAAAACAGGACGAAGTGTTTTCTACACTTTAAAGTAAGGTATTCACCGTGTGAAAGTTTTATTAAACGGCTCAATCCGTCCGCCGGCCGGCGGACGGATTGAGCCGTTTAGGTTAGATGTTAATTCAGCTATAG
>Ga0210057_1008165_pt1 | contig 12474 bp, 12 predicted proteins | sample CryGeyCG2114_010_2_FD_183968 | JGI IMG/M metagenome (GOLD analysis project Ga0210057, IMG submission 183968) | Groundwater microbial communities from aquifer - Crystal Geyser CG10_big_fil_rev_8/21/14_0.10 (SPAdes) (version 2) | ecosystem: Environmental > Aquatic > Deep subsurface > Groundwater ... | reverse complement strand
TGAGAGTAGAGCGCGAAATGAGATGGGTCCAGCACTTACATAGTTAAAATAAAGCTGGAACAAAAAGTATGTCAACTAAGCTATACGTCGGTGGAATTCCTTATTCTACTACAGAGGCAGCTCTAGGCGAGCTATTCGCAAAGGCTGGTTCAGTAACATCATCATCAATTATTATTGATCGTATGACCGGCAGAAGCAAAGGTTTCGGATTCGTCGAGATGTCAAATGATGAAGAAGCTCAAGCAGCAATCAACATGTTTAATGGTCAGGACTTCGAAGGAAGAAAATTGACTGTAAATGTTGCTCGTCCGCTAGAGCCCCGCGCTCCTCGCGACCGTAGACCAATGTAAGTAACCCGTATATAAGCCGTCAAAAGCTTAATATACAAAACAAAAACACCCTTCGGGGTGTTTTTGTTTGTCTCAATTCTTTAAAGGTCTATAATTAACCAATGAAAAGATAGTTCAAACCATAATATATTGATATATTATGGTTTGAACATATTATAATTTGAACGAGGTGGTTTTCTAAAAAATTTATAAATTATAAAACTAATGAAAAATCTCCTCCTACCTGTTTTAGGTTTAATTTTAATTTCTCTTTTATCATACCTATTGTTTACTTATCAACCCAAATTAAAACCACAATTTAATCCCCAAATTAACCCCCAAACTATTCAAATAGGTGATACTAATATCAAAGTCTCTATAGCCAATACACCAGAAACCTTAGCCCGAGGTCTTTCTGGTAAAGAAAGTTTAGGAGAGGGTGAGGGAATGCTTTTTGTTTTTGATAAATCTGATAAATACGGTTTTTGGATGAAAGAAATGAATTTTGCCATTGACATAGTTTGGATAGATGAGTCTAGAGAGATAATTGGAGTAGAAAAAAATGTAGAACCAGAAACTTTTCCCAAAACTTTTTACCCCGATAGCCCAATAAAGTACGCATTAGAGCTACCATCCGGCTATGCATTGAAACACCATATTGACACTGGAAAAATCATGTACTTTGAGTCTAAAAACTAATAGTTATCCACTACTTTTATCCAGACAATTTTTGTAAAATCTAAAGAACTTTAAATTATGTTTCAACCACCTTTAATTTCTATCAATATCACCAAAAGAGATGGTACTAAAGAGCCTTTTAATGCAGACAGAATCAATAAATCTATAGAAAGAGCCACCGAAGGTCTATCCGACCCAATTTCAAAAGTTATCCAAGTTGCCACAGAAACTCGCCTAACACTCTACGATGGTATTACTACCGAAGAAATGGACCAGGCCACTATCAATGCCGCTATCCAAAATGTTAAAGAAGACCCAGAATACGATAAAATAGCCACCAGATTGCTTCTTAAAACAGTTTACAAGAAAGTATTAGGTGATTCTTACGATGATGACCAGAAAACTCTAGAAAAGAATCACAGAGACCACTTTGCCACCTATATAGATCAAGGTGTGGCCCAAAACAAACTAGACCCTCGCATGAAAGAGAAGTTTAATTTGAAAGATATTGGCAATGCCTTAAATATTGGTAGAGACGATCTGTTCCTTTACGCTGGATTGTCAGGTCTTTTAAATAGATACGCCATAAAAAACGAGAGGCAAGAACCAATAGAGACTCCACAATATTTATTCATGAGAATAGCTATGGGCCTCTCATATAATGAAGAAAATCCTACCGAATGGGCCAAGATTTTTTATACCAAGATGTCTAAATTGGAATACATAGCAGGAGGTTCATGTAACTTGGGGGCTGGTACCACTAGACCAACTCTATCTAACTGCTTTTTATTACAAGTAGAAGACGACATGGAGCATATTTCCAAATCAGTCTCTGATGTCATGATGCTTTCCAAAATGTCTGGAGGTTTAGGTGTTTCTATGACCAAACTTCGTTCTTCTGGCTCACCACTAATTACAGCAGGAGGCGGGGAATCTACAGGTCCAGCACCATTTGCCAAAATAATGGATACGGCTATCCGCGCTATTCAACGAGGTGGCAAGAAAAAGGGTGCTCTCTGTTTTTATATGGAAAATTGGCATTTAGACTTCCTAGAATTTATAGATTGGAAACACAATGCGGGTGACGACTATGCTCGTATGCGTACAGCCAACACCGCCTCTTATATTTCAGATGAATTTATGAAGAGAGTAAAAGCTAATGCAGAGTGGTATCTCTTTGACCCCAAAGAAACTCCAGATTTAGTAGAACTATATGGTGAAGCTTTTTCCAAACGCTATGCTGAATATATAGAAAAAGCTAATAATGGAGAATTAAGAACCTTCAAAAAAATTCCAGCTTCAGAATTATACAGACGCATGATAGTTTCTCTTCAAACTACTTCTCATCCATGGTTAGTGTGGAAGGATCCTATCAATCTCCGCGCTCTAAACAACAATACCGGTACTATTCATATGTCTAACCTTTGTACAGAAATTTGTCTTCCTCAAGACAGAGAAAACATTGCTGTCTGTAACTTGGCTTCAGTAAACTTGGCTGCTCATATTCAAAACAAAGAGATTAACTGGCAAAAACTAGAAGAAACTGTCCGCACTGCAGTGCGTTTCTTGGATAACTTAGTAGATATCAATCAACTTGGCTTACCAGAGGCTCGTAAATCTGATTCAGAAAATAGGGCAGTTGGTTTGGGTGTAATGGGTGTGGCAGATGTTTTTGAAAGATTTGGCTTAGCTTATGACAGTGAGCATGCTTATAATTTTGCTGATAGGGTGTTTGAGTTTGTTTCTTACATGGCAATTGATGAAAGCGCTAACCTCGCCCAAACTCGTGGTAAATACAAAAACTTTGAAGGTTCTGGTTGGTCCAAAGGCATGGTCCCAATTGATTCTATTAAAACTCTAGAGGAAGGACGTGGTATTGAATTAAAACTAGACAAATCAAGTCACCACAAAGGTCTAGATTGGAATGTTTTGAGAGAAAAAGTTAAAAAAGGTATTAGAAACGCCACTCTTATGGCTGTTGCTCCTAACGCTAATATTGGTTTAGTGGCAGGCACGGTACCTGGCATGGATGCACGATTCTCACAAGTGTTTTCTAGAAACAAAATTTCTGGAAAATATTTAGATATTAATCACAATTTAGTCAAAGATTTAAAAAACATGGGTCTATGGGATGAAGTTAAAGAAAAAATTATTGAAAACCACGGAGATATTTCTACCATTACCAATATTCCTCAACACATCAGAGATGTTTACAAAACTTCTTTCACCAATTCTCCTTATGCTTATGTAGAAGTGGCAGCCAGAGCTCAGAAATGGTTTGACCAAGCTATTTCAAGAAATATCTACCTAGAAACAAGAGATGTTGATGAAACTATGGATATATATCAATCTGCTTGGGAAAAGGGTCTCAAGAGCACCTACTACCTACACATGAAGCCAAGACACAATGCAGAGCAATCTACAGTCAGGGTCAACAAAGGTCAGGCGATGGGCAAAAAAGGTTTTGCTGCACTTTCTGGCTTAGGCCAATCAGAATCATTTAAAAAACTAATCACCGAACCAGTTGAATCTGGCGAAGCTCTTACAGTAGTAGCTCCAGTAACAGTGTCTCAAGAGAGGGTTCAATCTTCTCATCCTTCTCACGAACAGATTACTTCTAAAGAAACTTATAACTCTAGTGCAAATGTAGAAACATCTCAAAATACAAATCAAAATTCTAGCGGAATGAATGTTCACTTACCAGATGACCCAAGTGAAAACTTAATATGCGATAGTTGCCAATAATAAAATGCTCATAGGAAAACCATCACCAGAAGACATGAATCTTCACCCCATTAAATATCAATGGGCTTACGACCTCTATAACCAAGCTGTTAGAAACACTTGGTTTCCACATGAAATAGCCTTGAAAGAAGATGTTCAAGACTGGGAGAAAATGACCGAAGACGAACAGCACGCTGTTAAATTCCTTATGGCATTTTTCAATCCAGCCGAACTAATTGTAAATCGTTCTATTGCCTTAGGTATGTATCCATATCTTAAGGCCCCAGAGTGCCATCTGTATTTAGCCAAGGTGATGTGGGAAGAAGCCAATCATTGTGTAGCCTTTGAATATGTATTGGAAACTTTCCCATTCTTTGATAGAGATAAGATATTCAACCTCCATCTTGATGTGCCATCTATGCAAGCCAAAGAAAAGTATATAAATACTTATATGGGACGCATGACTGATAACTCTCTGCAGATAGACACACCAGAAGGCAAAAAAGACTTTATCAGAAACCTCATAGCCACAAACATAGTTATGGAAGGTATTTGGTTTTACTCTGGCTTTATGGTGGCTCTATCATTCCGTCAAAGAAACATCCTGAGAAACTTTGGTTCCATGATTAACTGGGTACTTAGAGATGAATCACTACATCTCAAATTTGGTATGAACTTGGTTCATAGTGTTTTAGAAGAAAATGCTGAACTTCTCACAGAGGATTTTGCCAAAGAAATTTCTGACTTAATTATTGAGGGAGTTAACTTGGAAACCCAATATAATAACGACCTATTTCCCAATGGCATCCTCGGCCTTAACGCCAATTATGTAAACCAGTATGTCCAATATGTAGCTGATAGACGACTAGAGGAACTTGGTCTACCAAAACACTTCAATGCCACCAACCCAGCCAAATGGATGGGCACAGCCACAGATGTTTATGAATTAGTAAACTTCTTTGAATCTCAAAACACTAGTTACGAGGTAGATGTTCACTCCAGTAGTTCTAATAAAGACTCCAAAACACCTCAACCAGAGAGTGAACCTTCTCAAGACATGTTAAACTTTAAAGATGAAGAAAAAAATTAGAGTAGCCATTAATGGCGCAGGCAGAATAGGTAGGGCTTTTTATAAACTGGCTCAAAAAAGACCCGAGATAGAAATCGTGGCCATAAATGATTTGGGTGATATAGAAAACATCGCGTATCTTCTCAAATTTGATACAGTTTATGGTAAAAGTGGTTTAGAGATTACCACTAGTAACGATAGTTTAACTATAGACGGTCATAAAATTACTTTTTTGAAAGAAAAAGATCCTAGTTTACTACCTTGGAAAGAGTTAGACATAGACATAGTAATAGAATCCACTGGTTTCTTTACTAAATACGAACTAGCCAAAGCTCACCTAGATGCTGGGGCCAAAAGAGTGGTAGTGACCGCCCCAATGAAAGACGAGCCTATAGATGGCATTGAAGGAGCAACCGTGCTCATGGGTGTAAATGAAGAAAAGTTAGAAACATGTGTTATCACTTCTAACGCCTCTTGCACCACCAATGCTGGTAGTCCGCTTATTGCCATATTAGACGAGGCTCTTGGGGTAGAGAAGGCCATTTTAAACACTGTTCACGGCTACACTGCTTCACAGTCATTAGTGGACGGTCCTTCCAAAAAAGACTTCAGAGAAGGCCGGGCCGCCGCTCAAAATATCGTACCCACTTCTACAGGAGCGGCTATTGCTGTTACCAAAGCTTTTACTCGTCTAACAGGTTTATTTGATGGAGTGGCGATGAGAGTACCAGTCCCAGCTGGTTCTTTGGTGGATATTACTTTTATCTCCAAGACTGATACAACCAAAGAAGAAGTTAATGAGATTCTCAAAAAAGCAGCGGGGGATAAAAGATGGCATGGCATATTTGCTGTTACCGAAGAGGAATTAGTTTCTTCGGATATCTTGGGAAGTACTTATGGCTCTATCGCTGATTTGAAATTTACTAGAGTAGTGGGAGGAAACTTGGTAAAGGTTATGGGTTGGTATGATAATGAAATGGGGTATTCTCACACTCTACTAGAGCATGCTATCAAACTTGGACTAAACATAGACAAATAAATGAAAATATTTGTAGGTAGCGATCACGCTGGATTTGGTCTCAAAGACAAACTAATCCCATTCCTAAAAGATCTTGGTCACGAAGTAATAGATAAGGGAGCGTTTGAATACAATGAGGAAGATGATTTCCCAGACTTTATTATTCCTGTAGCCAGAGAAGTTTCTATGCATCCTAATGAAGTTAAGGGCATTATCTTGGGAGGTTCTGGTCAAGGTGAAGCGATGGTGGCCAATAAATTAAACTTCGTCAGAGCTGCGGTCTATTACGGCAAAGCCCAGTGCATAGTAAAAGACGAGAGTGAATCCATTATTAAACTCTCCAGAGAACACAATGACGCTAATATTCTTTCTATTGGGGCTAGATTTATTACCGAAGAAGAAATGAAAGAAGCAGTGAGAGAATGGTTACAAGTTCCTTTTAATACTGCAGAAAAGTATAAAAGACGCATCACTAAGATGGAACACCTCCATGACTGAAATCATCCCAGCTATCCTACCCACCACTACAGAAGAACTTGAAACCAAACTAAACGACCTGCCCAAAGCTTTTAAATTTATCCAGATAGATATCATAGATGAAGATATTTACTCTGACCCGGTAATAGATTTTGAAGTCCATTTTATGACCGAGACTCCAGAGAAAGTAGTAGATAAATGGGTAGGAGCTCTAGCCAAAAGAATCATAGTCCACAATCTTAGTGAAAAGATTTTATCCCTAAGACCAGAAATAGAAATCGGTCTTGGAGTAGAGATGGATGTAGATTTAGAAGAAATCTATCCGTTTATAACAGAGGTAGATTTTATTCAGTTAATGAGTATTGAAGAAATTGGTAAACAAGGTAATGAGTTTTCAGTAAAAATATTTGATAGAATAAAAGAGTTAAGAAAAAACTTTCCCGAAGTAATAATATCTATAGATGGGGGAATAAATTTAGATAATGCAGATGAGCTTGTACATCTAGGGGCAGACAGACTGGTGATTGGTTCTAGTATTTTGGGAACTGATGATCCAGAAGAATCATATAAAGACTTTTTAAAACTATGAGACTAAGCGAAGAAAAGAAAATAGAATTAGAAAAACACGCCAACGATATTCGTATCTCTATCATAGACTCACTGGTGGAAGCGGGTTCTGGACATACTGCCGGGCCGTTAGATATGACAGATATCTTTACCGTGCTTTATTTTCATACTCTCAAACACAATCCTCAAAAACCTGATTGGTCAGAAAGGGATAGATTAGTTTTATCTAATGGCCATATTTGCCCAGTACTTTATGCCACCATGGCTCATGCTGGCTATTTCCCAGTCAAAGAGCTCAAGACTTTGCGTAAATTTGGCTCAAGACTTCAGGGCCATCCACACAGAGAATTTTTACCTTACCTTGAAACAAGTTCTGGTCCACTTGGCTCAGGGCTCTCCCAAGCAGTCGGCATGGCTTTGGCCGAGAAGATGAACCACGGTCACACTACCGATAAATTTATATATGCATTACTTTCAGATGGTGAACTAGAAGCGGGTCAAACTTGGGAAGCCGGTATGCTTGCTGGTAGAGAAAAGTTAGAAAATTTAATTGCTGTTATAGACAGAAACAATATTCAAATTGATGGTTATACAGAAGATGTCATGCCCCTTGAACCACTTTCTGATAAATGGCGAGCGTGGGAATGGCATGTCATAGAAATAGACGGTCATAACTTAGAAGAAATAGCTGATGCTTTTGAACAAGCCAAAGCAGTTGCCGGTAAACCAACAGTTATTATTGCCCACACTATTGCCGGTAAGGGAGTAGAAGAATTTGAACGCGATTATCGTTGGCATGGCAAACCACCCAACAAAAAAGAAGCCGATATGGCTATAAGTGAACTGCGAACATTGGGTGGCAAAATTGTCAGCGAACACCAGTAATATGTTAAACAAAGATTTAAAACTAAATAAAGATCTTTTGGAAGATAATGTAGAGCAAGTGCCCATTCGCCAAGGTTTTGGCGAGGGGCTTTTGAAAGCAGGCGAAGACAACCTACAAGTAGTGGGGCTTTGTGCTGATCTCACAGAATCTACTAAGATGAATCTTTTTAGAGATAGGTTTCCTAATAGATTTATCCAGCTCGGTGTAGCGGAACAAAATTTAGCGAGTGTAGCAAGTGGTATGTCTGCGATGGGTAAAATTCCTTTTATAAGTTCATACGCCATGTTTTCTCCTGGTAGAAACTGGGAGCAAATACGCACTACCATTTGCTATAACAATAGACCAGTAAAGATTGCTGGTTCTCACGCGGGTGTTTCTGTTGGTCCAGACGGTGGTAGTCATCAAGCGATAGAAGACATCGCTATCACTAGAGTGATACCAAACATGGTAGTTATTTCTCCGTGTGATGCTATAGAAGCTAAGAAAGCTACAGAAGCCTCTGTCTACACAGGTACTCCGGTCTATATCCGCCTAGCTAGAGAAAAGACACCTATCATGACCACAGAGAAAACTCCTTTTAAAATTGGTAAGGCTCAAACCTTCTGGGAATCCAGAAATCCAGAAGTAGGTATCATCGCCACTGGTGCCTTGGTCCACAAAGCACTTTTGTCTGCGAGTGAGTTAATGAAAAAGGGGATAGAAGTAGAAGTTTTAAACCTCTCCACCATTAAACCACTAGATAAGGAAGCCATTATAAAACTCGCCAAGAAAGCCAAGAGAATTGTAACAGTAGAAGAGCATCAAATACATGGTGGCATGGGTTCCGCTGTAGCAGAATGTTTGGCCCAAAACTTACCAACTCCAATAGAGTTTATAGGGGTAGACGATCAATTCGGCCAGTCTGGTACCCCAGAAGAACTTATCAAACACTACGGTTTAGACGAGAGGGCTATTATCAAAGCAGTTAATAAAATCCTAAAGCGCTAATACTTAATTAGTTATATAGGCAAGGCCTTGGCAGTAAAAAGCTTTATTATTAGCCAAATTAAACACGCGAGTTACTTGTGTGTTTAGGAATATCTTTATTTAAATACTAAATCTAGTTTAACTTCTTTGTTTCAAATTCTTTGGGAGCCTTTTTCAAATACTCTTCAATTTGTTCTTTATTCAAAAGACCTTCCTGGCCTCCAACATATTGAACTACAGACATTGAATTTATAGCACCCCATTGCATAGCCTCTGGCAGACTCTTACCCATAGCCAAAGCTCCAGTAGTTGTAGAAGAAAAAGCGTCACCAGCTCCCGTTCTCTCTAATGGTGGTTTGGGATCAGGATAGGGAAGTTGATGATACATATCTTTGCCATCATAAGCATAAGCACCCTTGGGTCCATCAGTAATAACCACAATTTTAGGACCTAATTCTTTAAATCGTTTGAGCAATTCTTCAATACCTAGAGTATTTATACCAAGAATAGTTTCAGCTTCTTCTACATTTGAAAAATAAATATCAGCCCGTTCATAAAGACTAGAAAGCTTCATGCCCAAAGGGATTTCTTTGCTACCAGGTTGAAAGGCTAGTTTTATTTCAGGGTTTTGCCTCAGAGATGAGGCCAAGTTTTCATAAACATCTAATGTATCAGAGCCGATTGAGCTGACATAAACCCACGAAGGAGTGCCGAAATCTGGTAAAACATAATTAAACTTCTCATTTCGTCTCAAAATAGTTCTATCATTCTTATACCAGAGCAAATAAGAATAATTAGTATGTTTACCTGGTTCTATAGTGATAAACTTTGTCTCCACCCCACGCTTTTTTAGTGACTCAATCGTCTCACGACCAGGTTCGTCTTCCCCAACATGAGCAATAAGCGCTGAACGAAGTCCCAAAGTAGCCACTGACACAGAAGCATTAGGAGCATTACCAACACCAGATATTGTAACAGAGTCACTATAAGGAATTTTGGCTGTAAAAGGCAAGGAGATACGATAATTAGGAGTGCCCGGTTCACCTTCAATTTTGGCTTGACTGTCTTCTTCAAGTCTAATGAACACATCTGTAGCGGTATCGCCCAAAGCTATAAAGTCATACATTTCTAATAATTGTATCAGATGTTAAACTAAAAGTAATGAATCCCGTTAGAAAGTATAATAAAATATACGAAAGCGGTCACTTTATTAACAGATGTATTATAAGTAATAACTTTTAACGGGATGAAATCTTTAAAAGAATATCTAAACTGGGCCGAGGAAAACAAAGTGGCTATTGGTCATTTTAATATTTCAGATTCAGAAGGCTTCAAAGCTATTAAAGAAGTAGCCGAGGAACTTAATTTACCAGTAGTTGTTGGGGTCTCCGAAGGCGAGAGAGAATTTATTGGACTCAAAGAAGCCAAAGCCTTGGTTTTAAGTGCTCAAGAAGAAAACTTACCAATCTTTCTAAATGCAGATCACACTTATTCAATAGAAAAAGCCAAAGAAGCTATAGACCTAGAACTAGACTCAGTCATCATAGACTCGGCTAATAAATCTTTTGAAGAAAATATCAGAATCACTAAAGAAGTAGTTGAATACGCTCAAAGCAAGGGTGGTAAAACTCTCATAGAGGCCGAGCTTGGATTTATCGGCCAGTCATCCAAAGTTCTAGACAACTTACCAGACGGAGTATCTCCAGAAACTCAAACAAATCCAGAAGAAGCCCAGAAATTTGTAGAAGAAACCGGCATCAATCTTTTGGCTCCATCTGTAGGAAATGTACACGGTATGATTAAAACTGGTAATCCCAAACTAAACATAGAACAAATAAAAGAAATTAGAGAAAAAGCTCTGGTACCATTGGTGCTCCATGGTGGCTCTGGTATAAGCGACGAAGACTTCAGACAAGCTATTAAAGCAGGTATAGCGATGATTCATATCAACACTGAACTTAGAGTGGCTTATAGAGAGGGAATAGAAGAGGGACTTAAAGACAATGAAATAGCCCCATATAAATTTATGGCCAAGGGTGTAGAAGAAATGAAAGAAGTTATAAGAGCCAAATTAAAGCTGTTTAATAATTTATAAGATGAAGGAGGAAATACAAAAATTTTTTAAAGGAGAAGTATTTGATGATGAAGAGACTTTAAAAACCTATAGTCATGACGCCAGTCTTTTTGAGGTTAAACCCAAGCTTGTGGTTTTCCCCAAAGACCAAGATGATTTAAAAAACCTAGTTAAGTTTATAAATGACAATAAAGAAAAAGATTCCAGCCTCTCTCTCACCGTGAGAGCTGCAGGGTCATGCATGTCTGGAGGCTCTCTCAATGAATCAATAATTGCAGATGTCAGTAAGCACATGAATCATTTGGGAGAAATAGATTCTAATACTATTACTACAGAACCAGGAGTGTTTTATAGAGATTTTGAGCCTAAAACACTAGAAAAGAATCTGATCTTGCCTTGCTATACAGCCTCCAAGAATTTGTGTGCCATGGGAGGCATGGTAGCCAATAACTCCGGGGGAGAAAAAACTCTACGCTATGGCAAGATGGAAAACTTCATCCTAGAATCCAAGGTTATCTTCTCAGATGGCAATGAATACACCGTAAAACCCCTGACAAGGTCCGACCTTGTCCAAAAAATGGCTCAGGGGGACTTTGAAGGTAATTTATATAAAAACTTATTTGAACTTCTAGAGTCAAATAAAGAAATAATAGAGCAGGCTAGACCACAAGTTTCCAAAAACTCTGCTGGTTATTATCTCTGGAATATTTGGGATGTCAAACACTCGGTGTTTGACATCAACAAACTCATCGTTGGCTCCCAAGGCACTCTCGGAGTAATAACAGAAACTAAATTAAAATTAGTAGAAGTTGAACCTGTCTCCAAACTCTTTGTAGTATTTTTACCAAATTTATCCAAGCTCTCTCAAATAGTAAACCTTATTTTACCTACTACACCAGAAAGTATAGAGACTTACGATGACGCCACGCTTAAACTAGCTTTTAGATTTTTCCCAGAAATGCTTAGGAGTATGAAGATTAAAAATTTCTTCAAACTTATCGTCTCTTTTATACCAGAAGCTATTATGATTTTGAGAAGAGGTCTGCCTAAGCTTGTTTTGTTGGTAGAGTACGCAGGTCAAACAGAAGAGGAGGTTGATAATAAATTTGAAAACCTAGAAAAACTCATTGCTCCATTTGATTACGAAACTCGTCAGACCAAATCAGTAGAAGAAGCACAGAAGTATTGGACTATTCGTAGAGAGAGTTTTAATTTACTTCGCAAACATGTGAAAGGTAGCCGAACTGCTCCGTTTGTAGATGATGTGGTTATTAGACCAGAAGACATGCCAGAGTTTCTACCCAAGATGCGAGCTATTTTAGATTCATACAAACTTGTTTACACCATCGCCGGACATGCTGGTAATGGAAACTTTCACATTATCCCTCTTATGAATATGAAAGACAAAAGAAATATCAAGGTGATAGAAGAAGTGGGGGAGAAGATTTACTCCCTAGTGGCCGAATACAAAGGTTCTATTACAGGCGAACACAACGACGGTATAGTCCGCACTCCATATTTAAACAAAATGTATAGTCCAGAGGTTTTGGAATTATTTAAAAAAACCAAAGACATCTTTGATCCACAAAACATCTTCAACCCAGGCAAAAAAGTGGGTATGACCATAGACTACTGGGAAGGTCATTTGAATATAGAGAAATAGCTCACTGACAAGGTCCGACCTTG
>Ga0210057_1008161_pt1 | contig 12477 bp, 7 predicted proteins | sample CryGeyCG2114_010_2_FD_183968 | JGI IMG/M metagenome (GOLD analysis project Ga0210057, IMG submission 183968) | Groundwater microbial communities from aquifer - Crystal Geyser CG10_big_fil_rev_8/21/14_0.10 (SPAdes) (version 2) | ecosystem: Environmental > Aquatic > Deep subsurface > Groundwater ... | reverse complement strand
GGGTTATCATGTTCACTTCGTTCACACCAACCCCATGAGTGGGGTTATCATGTTCACTTCGTTCACACCAACCCCATGGGGTCGGAAGAAAAAACGCACTGCATTTTTTCTTTAATAAATTCATTGATAAAACTTCAGGTTTTTAAATGGAATTAATGCCAATATCACTGCTTCAACATAATATCTCGTTCTATCCAGAACATCATTCGTTAAAATACCAACCGCTCCGTTCTTTTGCTTAGAGTTTTTCCTGCCAAAGACAATATCATCAGCATCACCAAGTTCTTTTCCCTTATTAACCAAATCAACCACTTCTTTAGGTAGAAAAAATGTTCCCGTTTTCGCTTTTCCAACGACATTTTTTGATTTAATCACCACCCAAGCAAATGTTTCCATCTCTCCGCTTATCTTCTCAACCCCACCCTCAATCCCTACCCAATAATCAGCCCCTTTCACAACTTTATAGGCATTATCGGCTCTGCTATTAGCCCCCGCCATTGTTTCTCGATCACCGATAGGTTGATTAGACACACCGGAAGGAACAAGAACCCCCTTGAACTTGAAAGCTTCATTGGGAAACATTTTCCTAAAACCAATTCTTACCGCCCTAATCTTAACCGGATTTTTTGAGGCAATGATTACTCTTTTCATTCCTCACTAAGTTTTAAAAAATGTTTTCTGTGGGTGGAGATGGATTTGAACCATCGAAACCTCGTGTTTATAAGACACGCGCTCTAACCGCTGAGCTATCCACCCCAACAATAATATGTATTATAACAAAACCTTAAGCTCTATGATTATAATAATCAGCTGTCGCCTTAAGCGACATTATAATTCTTTCCTTAAGTCTGACATTTCCTACACAAACCCCACAAGTGCCATGACCAAAACCCTTATGGGTGAGATTCTCTCTTTTGCTTTTCTTAATATAGGGCTTAGCAAACTGACTTCGAGAAATATTAAGTTCTTTACTCCAAAAATCTAATTCTCTTTTAATATTCATATCTTGATACAAATGAACATAAATTTTTATCTTTCCTTTAGGAATTCTTAAGATCTTTGTCAACCAATAAGTAAAGAATTTAACAATCTCTGGGTCGGTATTATTTAGGCTAACTGAACTAGTTAAGCTTTTTACCCCCTCTCCCCAATAAAGAAAAAGACCAGCTAAAAGTAACTCTTTCCAAGAAAGTGGTAATAACTTTTTCTTTTCCTCATCATAACAAACAGCTAAACGCTTATCTTTTTTTGCCTGCATTGTTTTTCTGAATTTTTCTATACGAACTCCGCTTAAATCCCGAAGGGTTCTTACTCGCTCTTCACTTAACGGATACCCTCTCAACCATAAACTTAGAGTACTTTTACTCACATTCAGCTCTTTCTTAATCTGACTATAGCTTTTGCCTTGTTTGCGCAACTTTATAGCTTTTTGATGCTCCTTCAGTTTAGCCATAAAAGAACTAATGAATAATAATTGTATAAATACAATTCAATAGTATATAAATTTTGGGGTGGCTCAAGGAGAAAAATTAAGAGTAGCGCTCTACCACTGAGCTACAGGCGCGTTGGGAATATTATACCAAAAGGGGGGTGTAAAACCACTACAGCCTTGCTCTTCGAGTAACCTCCGCCTCCACCAATGCCCTATCCCGACCGTATTTTAATCGCGAGAGTTCCTTAATGGTCTCCGCCAATTTTAAATTCTCCAATACTCTTTCTTGCGCCATATCCTTAACTAAATCCAGAGAAAAAGGAGGAACCGGTTCATTATTAACAATTGTTTTAGCATAAGCGTTAAACCGTTCAATATTTAAAAGGTCGTTTTCCGAAAAAACAGGCTGAAATTCGTGTTGCAAATAAGAAGCATCCGCTACGCCCACCCGAAAGGCAAGCAGGGTACCTACATTACCAAAAATGGCGTTTTTTATCTCCTCCTCCATTTGACCAATAAACTGATTAGCCACTGTCAAATCAAGACGATACTTGCGTGCTTCTGATAAGATTTGAGCAAAATCGGGAGTAGCAAAATTTTGAAACTCATCAACATAAAGATAAAAATCCCGCCGTTTTTCTTCAGAAACATCCTGACGGCTCATGGCGGCAATTAAAATTTTGGGTACCAAAACTAAACCCAAAAAACTGGAGTTCTCCTCACCGATCCGCCCTTTAGCTAAGTTAATCAACAAAATTTTTCCCTGATCCATTACTTGACGAAAATCAAAAGCCGATTTTGATTGACCGATAATGTTACGCATCATCGTATCGGTGACAAAACGACCAAATTTAGAAACAATATAATCCAAAACCTCACTCTTATGAAAATCGGCTGTTTGGGCAATTTGATCGGTCCAATAACGTCTTACCATTGGATTGGTTACTTTGGGAAGAAGTTGTTGGACAAAAGAAGAATCAGTTAAAACCCGCACCACCTCCACAAAAGTCGCCCCGGGTTCAACCATCACCGTGAGCATTGCATTACGAATGGCATGCTCAAAACGAGGGCCGATTATCCCTGTTTTATAGGGATCGTAAAGCTTATACATTAAATTGATAATTGAAGAGGCAACAAAGTTTTTCTGTTCTTCGGTATGAGCTTCAAGCAAATTTAATCCCATTGGCCGAGTGGTGTCAGAAGGATCAAAATAAATAACATCCTCTGCTCGCTCAGGCGGAATTCTCGGTAAGATCTTCTCAATCGTATCGTGGGGATCAATAAAACAAACCCCCCGGCCTTCATTAATATCTTGCAAAATCATTTGTTTTAAAAGTTCTGATTTTCCGGTGCCGGTTTTACCAATAATATAAATATGGCGGCGGCGGTCATCTTCAGATAAACAAACAGGACGAACCTGCCCTCGATAAGCACTCTTACCCAAATAAAGACCATTCATTGGCACTTGAGGAGGAACAGGAGCACGCTTGGCATTTAGCCAATAAATATTGGGAGTTTCAATTGTTTTATTAGGAAAATGAAAGAGAGTCGCCAATTCTTCAGTATTTAAAATAATCCGGTTGAATGGGAAAATAGAAAAGGATTGGAAGCGATAGATAAAGTTCATCATAAAGGCATGTTTCAACCAGGTTCTTTTTCCTGAAAAACCATTCTGATCAGAGGCAAATTGAGAAAAAGCACTTTTAATATTAGATAAGTGAGACTCTGCTTCTTTTTTAGTCTGCGAACAAACCACTACTCTTATTTCTACCTCAAATCCTAATTTAGAACACTTATCCTCAATTTTCTCCATTATTTTAGAATCCATCTTAAAACTAGCTTTCTGGGGGTCGGCTTCTGTTTTCTTGGTCCGACTGAGATACTCATGCCCCATCTTTTGCCAGCGATTTTTAACAGGAGTAGCTAAGATTTGTATTGCCGCTCCCTCCCCTTCGCCCAGTTTGGAGAGGGTAGAAGTAACCGAGGAAAGAGGATCGACCGGAAAATCTTTATAAGCTTTGATAGGATAAAAAGGGGAATTCTTAAATTGAAAATGAGTATAAGCAACCTTACCGTTTTTGGAGAAAATATTATATTCATCGGCCGGCTTTACCACCGACTGAGGATAAAAAGCGTAAATTTGACGCTCAACTAAATCTTGAGAGGTCCGAGGAATACAAACATAAAAACGAATATCTTCAGAGCGTCCCACTACCTCCAAAGAAAAATAAGCTTGAGGTTTTAAAAAGGAAAAATGTCCCCCTTTTTTTAAAGAATAAAGACTTTGAAAAAGTTGCTCGGCGGCATCAATTTTAATTTCATTATCTCGCGGCAAAACTACTTGCAAAAGTACCATATTCAACGATCGCTCTTCACGGTTTCTTTCTCGCCACCAAATAAAAAGCAAATATCCTAAGAAAACAAAAATACCCAAACAAATAAGGATAACTACTCCTGAAAACAAGTAGTGAATCAATAAAGAAACTAAATCATTAAAATTATCAATGGGAGACATTATTATGAATTTCTAACTTCTAATTCTTAATTTATAATCAAATTTCAAATATTAAAATCCCTGCCGGCAGGCAAGGCAAAATTCAGATCCTAAGACGATTCTGGTCCACCAGCTGGCGGATTACCAGCCTCGCCGACTAGGCGGGCCAGAATGACAGGTTTAGCCTCGCAAGGTGACTCCTTGCGAGGCTAACCGGCGGATTACCAGCCAGCCTCGCCGGCTAGGCGGGAATGACAGGCTGGTAGCAATGTAACAATTTAACAATGTAGCAATGTAGCAATGTAACAATTTAACAACATATCTTTAATTCTCCCTAAATCCTACTTTGCCTCCCAACATCTTTATTAATCTTTTTGACCACTCTGCCAACCAACGAATCGAATTTTCAATCTTGGATGTTAAGCCAACTTGAAACTCCTCTTCGGTCAATGGTAAAACAACAACCGGTTTCTGTAAAGTAGGAGCGGTCACTAATATTTGCCCCGTTTGATCGTCCAAAACCGGCTTTTTTAAAATGTATTGCTCTTTTTCTATCCTCTCCAAACCCGTCTCCGGAGCTATTTCCGGCTCTCGACCGACTTCAATAATAGGAACTTTTTCCTTATCATTAACCATATTTCCATCTCATTATAGTATAACTTGAAAAGAATAGGAAATAAAAACCCCGACCTTGCGGTCGGGGTTTTATGTTCCGCTTTGTGTCGCGCTGCGCGCGTTTATTAATATCGCTTCATCTCCAACCTGTGGTTGGAGTTTGCGTTTTCTTGGAATAAGGCTCCGAGGGCTAATAGCCCTGTTTCGCTTGGTATTCACTTCGTTCGTTCTCTTTAGACCGCCTTCATCCCAGGCCTAAAAGCCTTAGTTCTTGGTTTTCTTGAAATAAATTATTTGGAGAGAATGACCGCCCAATAAAAAAGAAGTAAAGAAAGTCGGTTAAGGTAAGTCAAGATAAGGGGAGAAACTCTTTGCTGACATTTCAGGGTTACTAAACGTCGCTCCGCCCTTCGACAAACGGCTCGAGCCAAATTAGCCACTGCTTCTTTCTTGTTCTTCCCCGGAATAAGAAACTTATTTATTTTACCTGCCTTCTTCTTATATTCATCAGTAATACTCTCCAGAAACTCGACATCGCTAGATAATAGTTTTTCCCCTCCAAAACCAGCTATTTCCGCCATTATTTTTGCTAGATCCTTTTGGATTTGAACAAAATCGAGAGGACTTTTATATGAAACCACCCGCACTAACCCCAAAAGGCTACTCAACTCATCTAAGGTTCCAATTGCCTCAAAAATAGAGTTATCCTTAGATAGCCTCTTTCCTCCTAACCAAATAGAAAAACCCTTATCGCCAGAATGAGACATAAGAAAGTTAAAATAAATTACATTGCTACATTGTTACCTTGTTGCGGACTAACCGTAACCGTCATTCTGTCCTCCAGCTGGCGGATTGATTCTTTGAGTTTTTCCTGATGGCAATGTAATAATTTAACGTTTCTAACATTTGCTATATCCACAATATAAGCATCGAGCACAACCTTCTTCATAAACAAGCGAAGCCTGACCACAAGCAGGACAAATATCACGATCTTTCTTTTCTTTAACAAACAAAGGTGTTTGCTCGCCAACCGATTTTACCTCATAGCGCTCTTCACCTAAAAATTCTCGTAAAACCTTAGCAATCCCATCGGCTAACGAACGCACTTTTTCTCTCCCAAAACCAATACTCTGACTGCCACCAATGCCGCCCAACTGATCAACTATCTGTTTTAAAACTTCTCGAGGAACAGTATTGGAGGCAATTCGTAAATTAAGGGAAATAAGCCGACCAATTGCCTCTGCATCAGCGGCAATATCGGAGCCAACCTTACCGACATTGACAAAAACTTCCAAGGGCTCATCATCGCCATTTTGATTAATAGTGATAAAGGCAGTCCCTACCGGCGTTTCTACCCGATAAGTCGCTCCCACCGCTCGTCGAGGCCGCGGCTTAATCACCAATGCCGGCTTTTCTTCCTGCTTCTCCTTAACTCCAGAATACAAAACCTGTTCTTTCTTACAACCATCGCGAAAAACAGTAATCCCTAAACAACTAGTTTTGTAAGATAAAAGATATGCTTTTTTAACATCCTCTATCTTGGCAGAATTGGGAAAGTTAATGGTCTTAGATACAGCATTATCAGTCCACTTCTGAAAAGCCGCCTGCATCAAAATATGGTCTCGATAAGAAATTTCATGAGCAGTAACAAAAACTTTCCTCACTTTCTCTGGTATTCCCTTTAAATTTCCCAACGTTCCCTTTCTTATCACCTCTTGGATAATTCCCTCTGTCAAACCATATTTTTGCGCCGCCTGTTTAAAATAGGGATTAATAAAAGTTAATTCGCGCCCATTGGCTTTATGTTTAAAGGCAAGAGCAAAAGCAGGCTCAACACCAGAAGAACAATCGGCAATAATGCTAATTGATCCTGTTGGAGCAACGGTAGTAAGTGTGGCGTTGCGAAGAGGAGCTTCATCTTTATAAATACTTTTTCCAAAGTTGAGAAAAGGCCCCCTGTCTTTAGCCAAATTCTGGCTGGCTAAATGAGCTTCATCATGCACAAACTTCATTATTTTTCTTCCCAATTCCCTTGCCTCTTTAGAATCATAAGGAATTTCTAAAGAAAAAAGCAAGTCCGACCAGCCCATTATCCCTAAACCAATACGACGGTTCAAGCCAGTAGCTTTTCGAATTTCCTCTATAGGATAAGGATTTGCTTCTATCACATCGTCTAAAAACCGTACCGCCAAATAAATAGTTTTTGCTAACTTTTCCCAATTAATTCTCTTATTTAAGTCCTTACTTTTCCGCCCCCGTTCTGATTTAATAAAATGAAGAAGGTTAATACTCCCCAAATTACACGATTCATTGGGATAAAGTGGCTGTTCGCCACAATTATGGATTAAGACCCCATTGGCAAAAAAGGCATTAGCTCCGGGCACCGAAAGATCATAAACTTTTTCTTTTTGCCCCGTGTTTTCCACCAAAAAAACCTTATCTTTAAAATCACGCCGGTAAACTCCCTGTTTTTTTATCGCTTCTATTTGTTCAGAGTGAACTTTATTCCAAAAGCCAACTTTTTTAATAAAGGTAATTAAGTTTTGCCGGCTAATATTAATCTCGAAACAAATCCCATCAGTTAAATAATCCCTCTTTTCTCCTTTAATATTTTGATAAGTAAATGTCCACCGGGGGGAACGAGAGCGATCATAAATCTTGCTAAAAATCCCCAAGTTTAAGAGAAGTAATTGAACTTGCCTTAGCAGTTTTGGTGATTTAGAAGTAAGACGAATATATTTATTCCCCTTTTCCTTTTGATTAGCAATCGTCCCATCCGCGGTAAAAAGACCCTGGAGAAAACCGGCCACCGTCTCTTTAGGTGCTCCAAAAATGGCTGCCGGCACTTCTTTTTCGGCCGCTTTTACCGGCTTTACCCCTAATTTCTTAAAGAAATCTCTTAAATAAGCGCTGTGATAAGAAAGATGCCAAACTCCATTTTCTCTTTTAACCGGCTTGACCTTTCTCCCATACCATTGGTTGATAATTCCCGCTATCTCCTCCATCAAAAGTTTATTTTTCTCTCCAAAAGCAAAGCCAACCCGACCATTATCTTTATCATCCCTAAGCCAACCATCACCAACCAGCAACCCTAAAACCAAACCCAACTCATAAGACCATTTTCGGGGGAAATTAAATCTATAAACTCTCCCGTTATCACCCTGAACCTCATTTTTAATCTCAAAGGGAAGCTTTTTATTTTCAGAAAAGCCACCCTCTTGGGCTTGGAGATAAACTTGGTCCTCGCCGGCTTTCAGCTCGGAAAGTGCCACCCACCCTCGGGGGGTAAAAAATTGGTGGTCAGCAGTCGCCTTAACCACCACCCCTGATTCGGTAACCAGTTGCCAAACCTCTTTTTCCCCTCTTTCCCAAAAACTGTTCACTGCTTCGTAGGAAAAATCCTCTTTTCCAAGAACTTGATTGTCCACGAACACCGCCACTGGCTCTTTCTTCCGAACTATCTGCCCAATGGAAAGCAAACCCCTATCGGTAGCTACTAAGGTTGAACTGACCAAACAAGGATTAGTTGATTCTAACGGCCCCATCGAAGAGACAGGGTTGGCCGGTCCGGCATTAGCCTTATCAATAAAAAATAAACCAGGATCGCCTGTTTTCCAGGCCTGTTCGACAATTTGCCGGAAAACTTCAGAGGCATCTAATTTACCTACTTTCTTACCGGTATGGGGGTCAATTAAATTATATTTTCTTTTCTTCTCAACCGCTTTCATAAACTCATCGGTAATCGCCACCGAGATATTAAAGTTAGTAATCCCACCCTTACTTTTACACTCAATAAATTCTAAAATATCAGGATGATCAACCCGCAAAATCCCCATATTAGCTCCGCGTCGCCGTCCCCCTTGTTTAATTTCATTGGTAGCGCTATTAAAAACGCGCATAAAAGAAACCGGTCCGGAAGCCACCCCGCTGGTGGAGCGAACAATGCTCCCCTTAGGCCGAAGTCTAGAGAAAGAGAAGCCCGTCCCTCCACCTGACTTATGAATCAAAGCCGCTCTTTTAACCGCTTCAAAAATACCTTCGATTGAATCTTCAATAGGCAAAACAAAACAAGCAGAATACTGCAGGCCATCACCTAAGCCAGCGTTCATTAAAGTCGGCGAGTTGGGAACAAAGTCACGACTAACCAAAAGTTTATAAAACTGCCGGACAACTTTCTCTAATTCCTGACTGGAAATATTAAAGTCTTTTTCAACTTGCCCAATAGCTTTAGCTACTCGATAACACATTTCCTCCGGCCTTTCGATTACCTCTCCTTTCTCATTTTTAACCAAATAGCGCTCTCCAAGCACGCGCTTTGCTTGTTGACTCCATTTACCGGCCGGCCAGCCACGAGGAATTGAGTTTTTGGTCTTTTTCTTAACAACCATATTATTTTTAACCACAAAACATACCACCTAATTAAAAGCAGGCTGCATCAACAAAAACGAGGATTTAGCGGGCAAGGACTAAAACTCTTCTATACATTCATTAAAAACCACCTTTCACCCCCTTGTCAACAGGAAAAAATATATCAAAGAAGTACAAAAATAAAAATTGCTTGATGTTTGAAATGCTCGAGACACTTGAATCGTCTAGCTCTTAATTACGTTTCCAGCGACTCAAGTCTCACACTTCAAGCAATCTTAACTTTTAGCTTTGGACTTTATTTCCAGGCATCGCAGATAATTCTATAGGGGCAAAAATCACACCAAAAACTCGGCCGGGGGGAAAAATTGCTTTTCTTAATCGCCTTAATTTTCTCTATTAATTCTTTTCTATCTTCTTTTATTCTCTCCAAACTTTTTCTAATTGACTTTTTCTGCCCATTAGCCAAAAAATAAAAAGTGCTGATGAGATTTTCCGGTTTGGCACCCAAAATTCCCGAATCAATAGCCGCTAAAGCATAAACAGCCATTTGGGAACTATTTTCAACCTCTTTATCGGTGGTCATTTTTCCTGTTTTATAATCAATGATTTCCAAAATTTTCCCTCTTTTGTCCACCCGGTCAAAAATTCCCCCCACTTTAATCTTGGGAGTGAGGAAGAAAGTAAATCGTTTTTCCAAGAAAAGAGGCAGGTTTTGAAGACTAAATTCATCGCGGTAAAAATTTCTAAGCATTTCTCTTCCTTCTTCTTTAAGTCGCTTCTCATAAGCTTTGCTGGAAAAGCCAAAAGGTAACCAATTCTGCTCATATAAAGATAAAAGTGTTTCTAATCCTACCTTTTTAACCATCGCCTGTTTATAAAAAACAAATAAAGTTTGGTGAATAGCGGTACCGAAATTTTGTACCCCTGTTGGGGAGACAGGAATCCGCTGAATATAAGCATAGCGATACTGGGCGGGGCAATGCTCAAAAGTAGCAATCTGGGAAAAAGAAAAATAATTAATTGGGTGTTTCACCACTTCATTAGATTGAAGCGGCTCCTTCCCTGATTTAAAATGAAGTATAGGTAGTTGCTTAGCATTTGATATTTGATATTTGATATTTGATCTTTGATCTTTTTCCAACGCCTCAACTACAAAAGGAGAAATTTTATGAATCCGCTTACCTTCACCATAATAATTGGCGGCGGTCAAAAAAAGCCGATCGGCCGCTCGCGTCATCCCCACATAAAAAAGGCGACGCTCCTCCTGCTGATGATAATCACCGCTGGGCAAAATTTCCTTAATTAAGCTTTGATGAAGAGGAATTTGCTCGCGCCGTTCATAAGTAGGAAAACGGCCCGAAATTAAATTAACCAAAAAAACTACCCGAAACTCCAATCCTTTGGCCGAATGAACAGTCAAAATATTAACCCTATCATCCGAAAACCAGTCAACCTCCGAAGATAGAGGTGATTCTCCTAATTCTTGAGAAAGATTAATCCAATCCACTACCGCCGCCACAGAAGCATCCTCATGATCCAATTCATATTGACGCAATTTTTCAAAAAAGCGAGAAATATTTTGCGCCCGCTGCTCTTCGACAATCGAATCAATTTTAGCTATTTTTTTAAGTATTCCTGAGTCTTCCAAAAAATAATAAAGAATTTGTCCGGCAGTTTGCCTCTTTTTCACCAACTCCAAATGGCGGTTTATCATCGCTACTATTTTAGATAAAATCTGCTGACCTTTCGGGCTAATAAAAGGTAACTTTATCTTATCAATAAATTCTTTTTCCCCCAAAATAATCTCTATTGTCTCAAGCAAGGATAATTTAATTTTTTTAGCAAAAATAACTACGGCAGCCAAATCTCGACCACTTAAACTAAAAATCTCCATTGTCAAAACTCGGTACATCGCCGGGTCGTTGGTAAAATCATTTAAAACCGCAAGATAGGCGATTATGTCTTTAACTTCGCTTTTCTTAAAAAGCATCCCCGGACCTAAAAATTGATAGGGAATACCATAATAAGATAGGGCCTTAGCAAAAGGATCGGCATGATTATTAGCCCGCACCAAAATAGCAAAATCCTTCCAGCGCAAACTTTTGACTTTTGACTTTTGACTTTCAATTGCTTTTGCCACTGCCTCGGCTTCATCCTCTCCCTTTAAAGCATAAACAAATTCCACATCTTTCCCTAAACCGCGAGTACTTTGTAAATTTTTATTGATTCCCAATTTAGCCTCTAAAGTATCAGGGTTATTATATTGAATAAGCCGATAGGCACGATCTAAAATTTTTTGCGTTGAACGATAATTTTTTAGCAAAACCACTGACTGAGCCTGGGGGTAGTCTTCCATAAACTGAAGAATATTGGAAACTGCCGCGCCGCGAAATTTATAGATTGACTGTGAATCGTCAGAAACGACGGAGATATTGGGATTTGCCAAGGGTGGAGCCAAAAGCTTTAAAAGTTGATATTGGGCAATATTGGTATCCTGAAACTCATCAACTAAAATATATTTAAATTTTTTCCTGTATTCCGTTAAAATATTGGGCCGTTGACGAAAAAGCTTTAGAATATTGCCAATTAAATCACCAACCCGCCGATGGCAGGACTTTAGGCGAATAACTTTTGACTTTGAACTTTTAACTGTTAATTGTCTTGCCCAAGCAAGATATTGACTAGGCAAAATATCTTCATCTTCCAGACGGGAAAAGTGATGGAGTAAGCCATCAATAAACTTAGTCGGATTGCCTAAGGGGCGAAAATAGACAAGTTTAAAATCAAAAAGATGGCGACGTAGTAATTGCACCGCTTCAGCCTGAGTCATCAATCGATACCGTGGGTCCAAACCAATCTGAACCACCTCATTTTTTAAAACCCGATCGCAGAAAGCATGAAAGGTCATTATCCAAATATCGGTGTAACCGTAAGGAAGAGCCACATCCACCCGTTCCTCCATTTCCCGGGCCGCTTTCTCGGTAAAAGTAAGCGCTAAAATTTCCGAAGTTTTCGCCCTACCCTGAGAGATCAAATATTTGATTCGCTCGGTAATTACCATTGTTTTGCCTGTGCCCGCACCGGCAACAATCAAAAGAGGTCCATTTTTATACCTAACCGCCTCTCTTTGCTCCTGATTAAGACTAATTTTTTTATCACCCATCAATAGAAAGTATAGTGTGTGATGTATAAAAAACCCACGACCTTACGGTTGGGGTTTTGTGCTCCACTTTGTGTTGCGCTGCGCGCGTTCATTGATATCGCTTCATCTCCAACCTGTGGTTGGCCCGCCTAGCCGGCGAGGCTGGTCCGCCGGTTGGCGGATCGCTTTCTGGGAATAAACAAAATTTTCAATCAATTAATTATCAATTTTAAGACTCTATAAGATACTGGATATGTTAAATTTTGGATAAACTTTTCCTTAAAAGTATATTTTTCCACTAACATGCTATGAAGCATGTTTGACATCAATCTTCTACGATACGGCGCAGTATCGTAGAAAGCACTAAAATAATATATATTATTTTACCTATTGTTTATTGGTTAATTTTTACGTCTAAGGGTTGCC
>Ga0210057_1008160_pt1 | contig 12477 bp, 13 predicted proteins | sample CryGeyCG2114_010_2_FD_183968 | JGI IMG/M metagenome (GOLD analysis project Ga0210057, IMG submission 183968) | Groundwater microbial communities from aquifer - Crystal Geyser CG10_big_fil_rev_8/21/14_0.10 (SPAdes) (version 2) | ecosystem: Environmental > Aquatic > Deep subsurface > Groundwater ... | reverse complement strand
TATTCATTTTTTCGCGTAAAGTAACCATATACTCTTTATCCTCGAGCACTGTTATAAGACCCGACAGTGCCTGACCCGTCAAAACAAAATCGCCCAGTACATTCGTACTGGACTTTTTGTTTTGTGAGCCCAGAGAGCTTAGGATGGAACACCTTGGAAACCATGGTACTTCGATGGAAGCAGGTGTTTCAGACCATTGATCCGAGCTTCTTGGTACCCCAATTAAACCATGTTTTATAGCCATTTTGCAAAAGTATCCTTACCGGAATACTTTACCTCAGTGGTAGTAGAACAAGATACATATCAGGGCATATCGAGACCAAATTCACTTACATAATCTCGAATGTTGCGGTTCTTGTCCGCAAGTTCTTTCTCAAAAGCAGAGATTTTGTCGAGCAGACGCTTCTCGTTTACTGATGTTGCCATGATCTTCGCTTCCCCAAGGAGTTTACGTGCTCGTCGAAATCTATTAAACGTTCTTAGCTTTACAGCGAGGTTATAAAGGGTATGTGCTTGCTCTGATTTCATTTCGGCTAACTCAAATTCCATGATAGCCCTCTCGAAATACTGAATACACTTATCTCTAGATTCATCTATTTTGAGACGAATAGCTCTCCCATAGAGGTATCTATCGAGGTTCCATCGCCTTACAAGATAGAGGTTAGCTATTTTGCTTTTGTACTTGCCGCCATCTTGAAAATCGAGTTTGTCTGCTAGGTACTTTGAGCTATAAGCGTCCCCGATAGTCGAAAGCTGGTGGCCTCTAAAATTATGATCTGATGATTTCTCCGCGCCTTCAATAACTGCCGCTAACGTCGAATTTATCTCTACTTCAAGTTTTTTACGCTCCTCTCCGATCGCCTCATATTCCTTCTTGTCGCGCTCCAATGAGAAGCCAATCCACTCAAATACCCGTGCTGAGAGTGTTAGGTTCTTTTGTCGGTAGATAATCATCGAGAGATTCGACATTAGAAAGAAGCACTTCTTTCCTAAAAAGTAGTTTTGCATTGTCTCATTACCGGTCCGCGTTGCTAGCTCAATTCCTTCGGTCGCCACGGCTAATAGTTTGTCATTCTCCGTAACATGATCAAGAACTCCTATAAACGCCGCGAGAACATTAAGGCGGATTGTGGGATTTTTTGTTGAGATTTGCTCTAGCAACCGTCGTGCTTCAGGATATTCGCCCCGTTCATAGTGTGCTCGCGCCCTGTTTAGTTTTTCTTGTTCAGACATGATGTTTACGGTACTTACGACGAAAATCAGCGATCCACATCGGGGTCTTGTTCTTTAGGAAACGCCAAATAAACACTGGGTCCAAGGGTAGACGCCGGAACCAGCGCCGTTTCAGTTTCTGAGAGTTTGCAATGAAATACTGGTGAGAGTACCCGAATACCATTCGGTTATCGTTATGCACCATGTCCTCGGTTGCTACCAAGTAGCCACGCAGATTATTGATCCAACTAAAACATACGGAGATCTCCGTCGATAGCGGCATCCGGACCTCGACATGCTTCTGCCCAAACGCCGGCGCAAACAATCGTTGAAATTGCAATTGGCTATTGAAAAGGTGCGCGGGAGAGTCCGAAGTGATAAACGACACGTTCTTGCTCTTCGTGCACATAAAGGCCACATTCATCTTAGAGAGGATTTTTGCGATATCTGGCAGCATTTCTACAACGCTAATTTTGTGAGCATCCTTTTTTGCCTCCTCCCACGCAATCGATGACTTTGGTTTCGCACCATGTACCATTTCGAGTTGCTTTGCCCAACCGATCATTTGATCCATTTGATTTTCAATATGTTCCTTTTGTTTTAGGGTTCGTTGCAACATGGCAGCAACAAATGCACAGAAGATAGCATGTTCATAAGGAGTAAGTGGGAGCTTGTTCTTGATCTTCTTTTCAAAAATCACCGAGTATTCGCTTTCAATCTGCGCCAGAGTTTTTTCAATAGAATAATCACCACCTTCAAGGGTGTAAAAATCTGTTTCGGCCAAAATGTTCTTCGGTGCTTTCTTTTTTCCCAGCTTAGTGTCACGTTCGAATATCCAAACATACGGCTCGTATCCGGCCGGAGTATTCGGGTCAACAAATTGCTTTAGATAGCATTGAGGAATGATATGTTGGTTTTTGGGGTCAGACATGGTTTTTACTGCATGATTTTCGTTATTTTCCAATCGCTAAAATCTATGTCTATTTCCACTTTATGGGTTACGGATTGATTACCGAAGGAATCTCTAAATTCAGTAATCGAATAGGAATAACCATTCGGACCCGAATCCAATAGACCAACACAGAACACCGCTTCGAAATTATGCCGTCCGAAGATATTCTCGCGGATTTTGCTCCTGAAGAACTGACCGGCACCATCGAAGAAAACGACAAGTAGCTTTTCGTGTGCATAGTCGTGACCCCGTGCAATTTTTAGATTTATGGCGTCCAGCACTCGTTGCTCTCCATCAGGCAGTTGCTTTCCTCTCGGAACGTTAAGTGCTGATACGTGCTCCGTTTGAAAAGCAAGTCCCAGCTCTCTATCAACAATAAATCCGTCCCCCTCGTCATCCTCCATAAAGCTGATATCCCTCCCGTGTATCTTGCGTAAAACAACACATACAAGCCAATTAGCCCATGCCTCGCGTGGTCGCAAACTAAAATTCGTAAACTCACGCCCATTCCAGAGGAATTGAGGGTTTTTTACCAGCCGTTCAAAATCCTTAAGTGCAATTTTCAGATCCTTAACGACCTTACGATCCAAAGTTGGAAGTTCTGTAATTCTCATGTTTTTATTTACTCCAGTATAGTTGTGATGTAAACTATAGTAAAGTATGTAAGGTAAAAATACTACGACATAGTACGACAAATTATGAAAATCCTTCCTCAACAAGAAGCCCACCTCCGCGAAATGATACGCGACTCGCTCGCGTTGGACCCGTTGATGACCGTAAGGCGACTCCAAAAAATCATAACGAGCAACACGCACAGAACTATAAGCGACAAGTATCTTATGCGATTGATGCATAAGGTACGCAGGGACGTTGTCATTCATTCTGATCGGGAAAAATTGACGGACCGGCTTGCCGAGATCAGGGAACGACACGGAACGCTGAGAAAACAGCTTTTGAGAATTGCTTACTGGAGTCCAGTTGGTTCAGCTGACCACGGTATAACGCGTCCGAAGGCATCTGAACAAATCAACGCCATCAAAACGGTTGTGCAAATGGACCTCGATCTGCTTAAGGCCGAGCTTGAAGTTGGTATCTATGAGGATCGTCGCGCGGCTCTAGAGGAAATGTTACGCGAGGGATTGTTGCCACAGGAACTACACGAACAGGTTATCGGTGTTTTCAGAACATGGAAGTTGCGACCAGCACCAATGAACGTAAAAAGTGATGTTGTTAGTTGCACCCCAGGTTCAGTGTCCAGCTACAAAGGAGAATGAGAAAATGCATGTTCACTTACCTAACTCTGCTTCAGTTCCATTCCAATGACACTGTTGGCAGACGTATTTTCCCTTCTTTCCGGCGGCTGCGGAGATTAACAGCATGGGAATGAGAATGACTGCGCCTATTAGACACAAAATCCCCAGGGGCGGAAATACTATCAAAAAGACGAGGCCTATAGGCAGAGCGATGAACGCCGCCAAGATGCGCATGGTCGTCACGCTCTGAACTTTGTAGCTCTTACAATTGGGGCATTGTTTTTGATTGTTGCTCATTTTTATCTTGTTTTTTTGTGTTATAAGCCGACCGCATTAGCTCCGTACTCGGCTTGCGCTTGTGTGAATTTCTCATACACCAGCTGTTCAATCAGACCACCGCGTGAGTAAGCTGAGTACGCCATGTACTGTTTGGCTTTTTTGGCCGCTTGTGCATTCCAGTTAGCACCAGAATTATCTGTGCCGTAAACCGCATCAACATGAGAGAACTGCTCGTACTCCAGTTGAGCAATCAATCCATCACGGGAATAAGCTGAGTACCCCAAATAAGCGGTGGCCTTTCTAACGGCATTACTTTGACTAACTGTCTCGTTGCTGGTTGTTGGAGCCGGAGTGGGTTGCTGCGCTGGGGCCGGAGTAGATGCCGGTTTAGCGGCAGGTTGCGGTACAGGCACCTCTTGAGCACCCGTACTTGGCCCCTGTGTCGCATTGTTTGCCCTTGTGTCGGGCTTAGCAGGCGTGTTCGAGGTATCAGCCACTTCTTGCACTTTTGGGGCAACGTTGACCGCCGTAGAGGACTCGGGCACATCGGGAGTTGAGATAGCAAAAAGTATGAAAAAAATAACCGCCGCCCCGCCAAATACTTTGCCGGCCATTTTGCGCGACGACACTCGCACCCACTGAGGTCGGAAAAGACCAATGGCAAGTCCTACAAAAGAGAGAAATAAAAATACTGCAAATAGATTATCCATGAATTCCACGGTTAGTTGTTAAAGCAACTGTTGGTGGAACTCTTGACGCAAAGAGCCCGCCACGGAGCTACGGCTTGCGCCGTACGTATCCGTTTCCAGATACGGCAGGTAATGCGACCCCATGACGGGTTCTTTACGCATTACCTGACTCCGCAACCATGCCGCCGAGAAAATCTCGAGGGTTTAGGTCGTGCCCTTTCGGGCTATTCAGTTGTCTTACTAGAATAGCATATAAGTGTGGAAAAATACCAGATTGCTCTGTCAACGAAAGTAAAGTATCATAAAATACATGCGGAAGCTGGATCGAAAGGATTTTTATACTGCTAAGGAAATCGCAGAGCTTTTTTCAATGAATGTGATGACTATCTATCGCTACATCAAGGCCGGAAAGCTCAAGGCACATAAAATTGGTAAGGAATTTCGCATTGGTCGGGCTGAGTTTGATCGCTTTCTCAAAGCGACAAGTACAAAATAATTATGGCTAAAAAAATTAATTACGACGACTGGTCCAAGGATGAGCTGATCAAAGAGATCACGCGAATCAAGGAAACAACATATGGTTTGGTTTGGCATCGGGATTTGCCCGCGGAGAAAATCGACGTCCTCATCAATCCTGATGCAAGAACTCCAAGCGAGCTATTTCCGAATGAGATGGCCGGTAAGCCATTCCCAGTTTTGAAGGAGGTTAGTTCTAAGGCAGTCGACACAAAAGGTGCTGAGCAAACGAACCTACTCATTGAGGGTGACAACTATCACTCGCTTGCTGTTCTTAATTTTACACACCAAGCAGCGGTAGATCTGATTTACATCGATCCGCCCTACAATACCGGTGAAAGAGATTTTAGATATAACGACAGATTTGTCGACAAGGACGATCCTTTTAGACACAGCAAATGGATCTCTTTTATGGAAAAGCGTTTGAAGCTCGCGAAGAACCTCTTAAAATCGACGGGTGCTATCTTCATCAGTATAGACGACCATGAACAAGCACCTCTTCGGATGTTGTGCGACGAGATCTTCGGGGAGGATAACTTCTACGGCTGTCTCACGTGGATCAAGCGCACTAAATCGACAAATTCAGGTAAGGCGAAAAAAATGCTCCAACAAAAAGCGGAGTACATACTGGTTTATGGCGCAGCAACAGCTCAAGCATTTCAGGGTTTTCGGCTTCTCTACAATGGCAAGAAAAAGGAATACCCACACGATGGCAAACATGGTAAATGCCGATTTGAGAATCTCGAAGCTACGGATTATGGAAGAAAAAAGCGTGACACAATGAAGTTCCAGATTTTAGGCGTAGCACCGCGTCCAGGCCGCCGTTGGCAAATAGGAAAAGAAACAGCAGACCAGTTAGTAACTGATGGAAAAATAGAGCTTGTAAACGGAATCCCAATGAGGGCGGTTTATCCGGAGGACGAAGATGATGAGTCGTTCATCCCTTTTTGGTCACATCTCGACAACACAGGCACTGCCGAAACTGGGAAGCAAGAGTTGTCAGATATCGTTGGTCCCGACCATGGGTTTGACACCGTAAAACCACTTCCGCTACTTAAACAATTAATACAACGCTTCCCAGATGATGCGGTCGTTTTGGATTTCTTTGCAGGGTCAGGTACAACAGGTCAGGCTGTGCTCGCTTTGAACAAAGAGAATGGTGGTAGTAATAGACGGTTTATTCTATGTACCAACAATGAGAACGATATCTGCGACGATGTTTGCTACCCACGAGTCAAAAAGGTAATTAAGGGGTACGCGAACACAAAAGGAGAGAAGGTCGACGGGCTTGGCGGCAACCTGAAATACTATACATGTGATTTCGTAGAGGCAGAGCCATCAGATAAAAACAAGCGAAAGCTCGTAAACGAATCGACCGATATGCTCTGTATCCGCGAAGCGGCGTTCGACCTCGTCAAAGAGGGTGAGGATTTTAAGATCTTCAAAAACACCGACAAGTACTTAGGCATCGTATTTCATGAGGACGCGATCGATGATTACAAAAAGGTGATAAAGAAAATCGATGGCCACTTCAACACCTACGTGTTCTCGCTCGGTGATGAACCGCATGAAAGAGAGTTCGCGGACGTGAAAGACAAAGTGACATTGTGCGCCATCCCGGATGTGATCCTCAAGGTGTATCGTGAGATTTTCAAATAAACATATGTGGATTCAATTCAAGGATTATCAAGAAAATGCTGTTGTCGACCTAAAGCGCGAATCGAACAAACTGCTCGACGCTGAAGGAGACAAAGTACTTATATTCAAGTCGCCTACGGGCTCCGGCAAGACGCTAATGGCGGCGGAGTTTTTGAAGCGCCTCATTGATTCACGTATCGACGGCAAGCGATTCTCGTTCGTGTGGATCGCGGTAAACAAGCTCCATGACCAGAGCCGAGAGAAGCTCGCGAAATACTACGACCACTACGCTGTCGGCTTGAAGTGTTCGCGCTACGAGGATTTGGAGGACAAGAAGATCGCCGAAAACGAGATTCTGTTCCTGAACTGGGCCAGCATCAACAAGAAAGACAACATATACGTGCGGGCCAATGAGCGCGATAACAATCTCACATCCGTTATCGCTCGCACAAAAAATGAAGGACGCATTGTCGTGCTGATCATCGACGAAAGTCACCATACAGCTAAGAGCGAGAACTCGAAGGATTTGATCCGCGAGATTGGTCCCAAGCTCACGCTCGAGGTATCGGCGACGCCTCAACTCAACAACGCGAACCGTATTGTCGAGGTCGAGCTTAAGGCGGTAAAAGACGAGGGCATGATTAAGAAGGAAATCGCGATCAATCCTGGCTTCGAGCACTATGTTCTCGATCCGAAAAAGAGCGATAAGACCGCAGATGAACTCGTGCTCGAGAGTGCTCTCAAGAAACGTGCGCAGCTCCAGAAAAAATACGAGTCGCTGGGCTCCGGCGTGAATCCGCTCCTACTGATCCAGATACCAGATGCGAAAGCTGGTGTTGCTGATAAAAAAGACGAAGTTATCGCGATGCTTTCCAAGTATGGCATTACCACAAAGAACGGCCGTCTCGCGATCTATCTCTCTGAGAAGGATAACAAGATCAACCTCGCTAACATTGAAAAGAACGAGAACGAGGTGCAAGTTATGATTTTCAAACAGGCCATCGCGCTTGGATGGGACTGCCCGCGTGCGGCAATACTCGTATTGTTCCGTCAGTGGCGCGAGGAGAATATGACGTTTTCTATACAAACACTGGGTCGTATCATGCGCATGCCAGAGCTCAAGCACTATGAGGATCAGGATTTGAACATCGGCTATGTGTTTACGAGTTTGCCGGACATCGAAGTCGCCGAGGACATATCGCGTGATTACATCACTGTGTATGAAGGCAAGCGCCGGCCGGACTACAAATCCATCGACCTCGAATCATGGCACTCGAAACGCTTTCGTGAGGAGACACGACTCTCATCCGATTTCGTTCCAGTATTTCTAGAAGCCGCAGTCAAACTCGGCACAAAAAAGCGAATTTCAGCAAAGCACAGTATTGTCGATACAAAACTGGTCGCAAGCGGCAGAATAATCGATGTTGATAAAGTCGCAAAGAACATAGACAAAGAAGGAACACTCGACATACCCAAAAACGAGGTCGAGCTACAGAACGCCTTCGACCTGTTCGTGCGCAACAATCTAGCACCTTTTGCTCCAGAGCAACGATCTATCGCTCGCATCAAGACCTCCCTCTACAAACTGTTCGATGTCTATCGCGATGAGGACGAGTGGCCGAAGATACAGGCGATGGTTCTGGCTAAAGAGAACAGACAGCCGATTATCGATACCATCAATTTAGCGAAGGAGAAGTATTTAGAGGTCGTCGGGTCCGGAAAGAGAGAGTTGGTGATGAACGACAAGTCATGGAATGTGCCGTCAATAATCAACTACAATCTCGACTTTAAGAAAAAGGGTTACGAGAAGTCCATCATCCAGCCCTACTACGGTAAGGCCCGGGGTAGCCAAAGCTCGTTGCTTGACGGCTATACAGAGGAGAGCGCGGTCGAGCAGGATTTTATCGAGCTACTTGAGAATTCAAAGAACAAGGTCGCGTGGTGGTTCCGGAATGGCTCGCAGGATGGCTCATACTTTGCAGTTCCTTACACCGAGAATGGACAGAGTCATGCTTTTTACGTCGATTTCATCATGCTTATGAAGGATGGAAGGGTCGGTCTTTTTGACACTAAAGCTGGCATCACTGCGGAAACAGCTGGGTCGCGTGCCGAAGGTCTCGCGGATTACATTGCTGCGCAAAATAAGAAAGGCAAAAAACTGTGGGGTGGCATTGTTGTCCATGACAAGAAAAGCTGGCGTTACCACTCGGGCAAGGGTTATGTTTTCGATGAAAAAAATCTAAAGGGCTGGGATTTTCTCGACCTTTCATAATGAATGAGGGGTGCTTTGTACCACAATCTATTTACTAAACAAGTAAAATGAAATCACGGGGGAAACATGGCACTGCCACTCAATTTAAAGGGCGCACAAAGCGGACAACTTCTCCGAAGTTACGTGAGCGCAACCTCGATAATTTCAAGCTGTTGGTTGCGTACCCCGCCTTTCAGGAGGAGGTGCGTAGAATCCGGACGGAACTCGAAATCAAAGCCGGTGGTTTTTCCAAAAACAAAGAAGCTGAGGAGTGGAATAAACGAGTCATTAAAAAGACAGACACTGTATGGAAACACCATAGCGAGCTCGTAGAAAAAATAAAAACTGATTCAAAAAACAATGGGATTGGTTACCGAATGATGCAACGCCAGCTCGAAATGCTGTACTCTGGACTTCCATTCAGTGGATTGGAGAGTTATGCGAGCTATCTTATTGGACGATTTAATTTACCCCAACATTATCAAAACGCTTTGGTTCTCCATCTTCTTTATGGGACCATATCGGCTCCGGTTCACAATTTTAAAACAGAAGTGCCGTCACCGTTGCGGTCCCGATCGCAACGAAGCGGTTTTTCGGAAGTTAAAGCCACTATCTACACACGCCTAACAAAAGACGAGCAAAGAGAGTTAATTGCATGGGTCGAATGGATCACAAATGAAAGGACACTTCCTAAATACGAGCCACTCGTCAACATTGACCGTGATCTAAAAATAAAAGAAGCATACGAGGCATATAAAGAAAATCGCACCGGCGAGCGTGGCACGATAGCCGACCTTGCCGAGGAGTATTTAGGGGATAGGAAGAAAGCTAACCAAATAAACGCCATTTTACGAGATCTCAGCAAAATTCAAAAAGGCCGATTTGAAAAAGTGAGAAAAAAGCGATCATAGTTTCTCACTCATTTTTGACGGGCACCGGACAATATAGTCGCAACCAAAAAGTTGCGACACTTTTGTTCACGGGGGCCGAAATCTGCTCGTACACCCCCGTGGCGAGCAGATTTTGTATGATTTCTCCACAGTCCAAAACAGATAGCAAAAGCACCGCACTTTCTTTTAACGATTTCAAAAAGTCGTTAGGGCCGAGGGCGGCTAAGTACACCGACGTACAGATCGAGGCGATGCGGCGTATTTGTGATGGCATTGCAGATGTCTGCTTTAATACTTGGCTTCAAGACAGGAAAGCGCATAATGATGTTATCCAACATGAACCGTCAAACGCTTAGAACAACAAAAAACTGCGTTGGCCAATGTCGTGTAAGCTCCCAGAAACAACTGCAGGAGGGTGATAGTTTAGACGTCCAAGAAGCCAGTATTCGCAGATACGCCGAAGTGAAAGGCTGGAACATTGTTCCCAATAACAATGTTTGGAGGACTGCTATCTCTGGGCGAAAAACGGAGCGCGACGACTTCGAGGAAATACTGGCCTACATAAAAGCTCACCCGGGTACAGTTGACTACTACGTCTTCCGTTCCATCGATCGCGCAACCCGAGCAGGTAGCGGCGAGTTACAACGCATGAAGATGGTGCTCGCCAAATGCGGCGTACAAATGGTAGATACATACGGCATCATCCAGCCCTCTTTTAATACACTTTCCGAGCTCGACTTCGAGTATGCATGGAGCTGGTATTCTCCAAGCGAAGTAACCGAGGGTGTTGTTGCCACAAGTGCTAATCAAGAAGTTACCAACGTCCTAACTCGAATGATAGGTCAGTCAATCCGCAATACCCAAAAAGGATATCGCACCCGCCGCCCAACTGACGGGTATCTTAATCAGAAAGTATTTGATGAGTTCGGTAAAAAGAAGTACATCCAAGTACCGGACCCAAAGCGTGCCAAGTTCCGCATCGATATGTTTGAGTTACGAGCTCAAGGACTAAGTGATGAGGAGTGTGTGAGGCGGATCAATGCAAGCGGCTATCGATCACCAATCTACAACAAATGGAATGACGCTCACGACAAGATAATCGGGAGACGGGGCGGTAAACCAATGACTATCAAGCAGTTTCAACGTGATATTCAAAACACCATTTTCGCAGGAGTGCTGTGCGAGAAGTGGACACATTTCAAGCCGGTTCGGGCACAATACCCGGGACTGGTGAGTATCGAGCTATGGAATCGCGCCAACCGAGGCAAGATCGCAATTATGGAAGCTGCCGACGGTTCTCTCGAGATCGTTAAGGGTAATCGGTCAGCAACAAGCGGAACGAGATTAAAAAACAACCCTCTCTTTTCATACAAATTTATTTCCTGTCCGCACTGTGGTAAGCCAATGCTCGGGAGCTCACCACGAGGCAAGATGGGAAAGCCGCACCCAACTTACCACTGTGCACGAAAGCACAAGTACTTCGGCGTGCCGAAACAAGTATTTGAGGATGCTGTAAAAAAGTACGTACGTAGTCTGAAGTTCAACCCCGACCTGCTTGTAGGACTTGAAGCGACGTTTATGGACAAATTTCGTAAACGTGAGCAAGAGATCGTTCGAGCTTCAGGGCACATCCACCAGAGCATCGCAGACCTTGAGAGCGAACAGGCCATGAAGCTAGAAGCATACACAGCGAGTAAGAGCACCGTCATACGGGATATGCTTGAAAAGGAGATCGAAGGCCTAGAGAAGCAAATTAAGTCTGCCGGTAAGGAGCGCCTCAAAATACAAATAACTCGAGATGACATCAAGTCATTCATGCGGGAGGCAAAAATGATTATGGAACACCCAGCACAAATACTCCTAAACCAAAAGGATATAAGGGTTCAGAAGGACTTATTCGGACTGGTATTTGAAACTATACCGACTTACGTCGAAATACTTAGTGGAACACCTAAATTATCCCTAGCTTTCAGGCTTTCTTCGGACTTTGTGCCCGTTGAAAACCAACTGGTGACCCTACGGGGAATCGAACCCCGATTTAAGCCTTGAAAAGGCTCCGTCCTAACCGTTAGACGATAGGGCCAATATTTTATTGTCACACAATTTCACCTATTACTCTATCATCTTATCGCTCCGTCCCCGCCTCGACTCGCGCTCTCGTCGACGCGAGGCGGACTAACCGTTAAACGATAGTGCCCTAGATCATTCGTTTTGCGAATGATTAGTCAGCTACCAAAGCAAGGTTGCTGATTAGATTACACTACCATTTTTTACGAAAAGTGCAAAAAGTGGTATTCTTCAATGTACAATGGAAGAGTGCCAGAGAGGTCGAATGGGCCACACTCGAAATGTGGTGTGTAAGTAATTGCACCGAGGGTTCGAATCCCTCCTCTTCCGCAATTTTTCGAAAAGGGCTTCGGAAGCAAAAATATGGTCGGCACGAAGTGCCGTCTGTTCTGAATTCCCCCCAAAAAGTCCTGAATCCAAAAGGGTTCGCCACGCTCTGCGTGGCTCAAAAAGTACGGTTCGGTCTTTAATTAAAAAGTTCGAACCGACTTTTTTAAACAAATGAAGATTTTCTTCATTTGTTTTCTCGTTAGCCAATTCCACCATACGAATATTAGCTTTTAGAAATTTTTCGGTAAGTTCGAACCGATTATGAGATTTTTTCTCAAAAGCCGATAATTTCTCTTTGAGAAGCTGTTTATTGCCCATTAGACGATTTTTAGATTCACGATATTCGTCTAGTGAAAGTGCGTTTTCGAGATAAGCATTCATCAGCTTCTCAATTTTAGAA
>Ga0210057_1008153_pt1 | contig 12490 bp, 11 predicted proteins | sample CryGeyCG2114_010_2_FD_183968 | JGI IMG/M metagenome (GOLD analysis project Ga0210057, IMG submission 183968) | Groundwater microbial communities from aquifer - Crystal Geyser CG10_big_fil_rev_8/21/14_0.10 (SPAdes) (version 2) | ecosystem: Environmental > Aquatic > Deep subsurface > Groundwater ... | reverse complement strand
TGAATCAGAATTATGCTTGGCGTAGTTACGCGATTTTGGCGTCAGTTATCGTTATGACTGGCTTGGCGGGCACTAAGTTATTTGGCCTTCAGATTATTAATCATCAGAGTTATCAGGCATGGGCTCAAGATCAGCACCAACTTTACGAGAAATTAATGCCCAGTCGCGGTGAGATTTTTATGCAAGATAAATATGGAGGCAGGAACTTTCCAGTTGCTCTAAATCGTCAAGAGAACACGCTTTACGCAATACCGCGCCAGCTCCAAGAATCATCGAATGATTTGTCTGCTTCTTTGGCGGACATTTTAAAGATACCTGTCCAAGATATTCAGACAAAAATAACTAAGCAAGGAGATCCTTTTGAAATCATCAAAAATCGGTTGACCAAACAAGAGGTTGACCAGGTGAAAGGTTTAAATTGTTCGGCTTTGGGATTTTTACCTACTACGGTGCGGTATTATCCGGCCAAAAATTTAGCCAGTCAGGTCATCGGTTTTGTGGGCTATGATGGCGATCAGCCCAAAGGCCAATATGGGATTGAGGGATATTATAATAACGATTTACAAGGCGAGCCCGGAGTTTTTGAGGGGGAAAAAGATACAGCTGGCCAATGGATTAATTTGACAGCGCAAAAAATTGTGCCGGCTCGCGATGGCGCCGATTTGGTGTTGACTCTTGATCAGGGCGTTCAGTTTATGTTAGAAGAAAAATTGCAACTATTAGTGGAAAAATGGCAGGCGCAAGAAGGGTTAATGATAGTTATGGAGCCAAAGACTGGCGCGATTCGCGGTTTGGCTAATTGGCCGACATTTGATCTCAATCAATATAGTCAAGTAGGAGATTTTGATATTTTTTTAAACGCCGCCACGCAAAAACTCTATGAGCCAGGCTCTATTTTTAAGCCGATAGTAATGGCAGCTGGATTAGCCGAGGGCAAGATTAGGCCAGATTCAACTTATACTGATAAGGGTTTTGTGGAAGTGGGCAATCGAACAATTCACAATGCTCAAAATAAAAGTTATGGTTTGCGGACGATGACGCAGGTCTTGGAACTTTCTTTAAACACTGGCGCGGTGTATGTCCAGCAAAAAATTGGCGAAAAAATATTTTTGGACTATATAAAAAGATTCGGTCTTGACCAGAAAACAGGCGTTGATTTATCCGGCGAGCGGGCTGGCGATATCGCTAATTTGTTAACGGGTCGGCCGATTAATCTTGCTACTGCTTCTTTCGGCCAGGGAATCGCGGTGACCCCATTGGGATTAATTTCAGCTATTGGCGCCATCGCCAATCAGGGCAAGCTGATGCGGCCTTATTTGGTTGAGGAGAAAATTACTGTCTCAGGAGAACATCTTAAGACAGAACCGATAGTTAGGGCTCAAGTTATTTCTCCGGAGGTAGGCCATGATTTAACGGAAATGCTGGTGAGCTCCGTGGAAAAGGGGTTTGCCAAACAAGGCGGAGTGGCTGGTTATCAGATTGCCGGAAAAACTGGCACCGCGCAAATTTCTGATCCCGAAGGCGGTTATTATGAAGAGCGTGCCCTGCATAGTTTTATCGGCTACGCGCCAGCTGATGACCCGCGTTTTATCGTTTTAATTATATTGGATAGTCCGCAAGGCGTGAGTTTCGCCTCTACGGCTGTGGCGCCCGCGTTTAGCGAGATTGCGAAATATCTGTTTGAGTATTACAATATACCGTCACAGAATCAAGAATAAAGAATAAAGAATAAAGAACAGAGAATAAAATAACCCCTGCCCTAATTCTTAATTCATTATTCTTAATTCATTATTCTTTTTATGTTTAAAAAATTAATTCAATATCATCTTCGTTTTTTGGCGCGGCGGGTTTTAAAAAAATATCAGCCCTTGGTTGTCGGCATTACTGGCAATGTTGGTAAGACCTCAACCAAAGAAGCGATTTATACGGTGACGCGCGGCCATTTTGACGCGAGACGCAATCAGAAAAATTATAATAACGAATTGGGGGCACCCCTGGCCATTTTAGACCAAGAAGTAGCTGGCCGATCGCCCATTGGCTGGGCCAAGGTTTTTTTAAATGGTTGGGGCCAGATTTTGTTCCGTAAAGAATTTCCCGAAATTTTGATTTTAGAAATGGGTGTTGATCGGCCGGGCGATATGCGATATCTGACTAGTTTTATTCATTGTTTTGCGGGCGTGGTTACTCCAATCGGAGAAATTCCAGCCCATATAGAGTTTTTTAATACAGCGGAAGATTTGGCTAAAGAAAAAAGTGAATTAGTTAAATCTTTGCCAGTTGATGGTTGGGCGATTTTAAATTATGATGACTCCTTGGCGCGCAACATGCGCCAGTTAACTCGGGCCAAAACAATATTTTATGGCTTTGACGAACGGGCTAATTTATTCGCTTCTGATATTAGTTTGTTGCGTGATAAAAATGAAGTGAGAGGGATGGCTTTTAAAATCAATTATCAGGGTAAAAGCATACCGGTTCGTTTGCCGCATATTTTAAGCCGTGAGCAAATTCCTAATATACTAGCGGCAATCGCTTGTGGTTTGGCCCTAGAATTAAATTTATTAGAAATCGTAGAATCATTGCGTTCTTTAAAACCATTAGCTGGTCGTATGCGCTTGATTTCGGGTATTAAAAATTCTTTAATTTTAGATGATAGTTATAACGCGGCGCCTAAAGCAATGTTAGCGGCTTTGGACGTTTTGGTTCTTTTTGATGGACGGCGGCGCGTCGCGGTTTTGGGCGATATGTTAGAGCTTGGCGGCCAAAGCGAAAAAGCGCATCGTCAAGTCGGATTAAAAGTAGCAGAAGCAGTTGACATTTTAATCATCGTGGGGTTGCGTGCTAAGTTCATCGCGCAGACAGCGCAAAAACAGGGGTTAGCGCCGTCGCGAATTTATCAGTATGATGATATCGGGAGTGCTATGGCGCAAATTGAAGAAATCATTAAGCCGGGCGACGCGATTCTGGTCAAAGCGTCGCAAGGTATGCGTTTTGAAAAAATTGTTAAAGATATTATGGCTGAACCTTTGCGGGCTAAGGAATTGTTGGTTAGGCAAGACAATAATTGGTTAAGAAGTTAAAATATATTTTATCCTTGACAATTATCAACAATCTATCTTATGATAATAAGATAGATTGTTTTTTGTTCTTTGGGGTTGCCGATAAGGCATTGATAATATTATCCTACCGATTTTATCCTGCCTAAATATTATTACGTGCCAATAGCGAATATGACAACCCCCATCAAGTGTCTTTTTGCCTAACCAAAAACTTCCAAGGAAAGGAGGCGACTATGGCCATAGGAAAAAGACGCCATGGGCGCGAGGTTCGGTTTATGCTCTCCTGTGAGAGGCAAAAGCGATGTTGCCGGTATTATTGGTCCCCCAGCCGATAATGCGTTAACAGTAGCGGAGTTTCAAATGCAGTCGTATAAACCACACCAACCGCCCTTTTTATTTACATAAATATCTTTTCCTGTTATGATGGGGTTGAATTTTGCCCCTATCGTCTATTGGCCCAGAACATATGCTTTCCCGCCTACATGCCGAGTTCGTCTAGCCCGGCTCAGGACGCTAGGTTCTCAGCCTAGAAACATGAGTTCGAATCTCATACTCGGTACAGCATTTTGGCGGGCAAGTCAGGCGTAGAATAGCGGTTCAAATCCGCTTAGGGGTACTGATTTAGCTAATTTTGCGTTAATAAAAAAGGAGTGATGGTTTTCCATTACCCCTTTTAAATATGGGCCGTCCTTAGCTTGTGTCTTGAAAATTTGTATTTTCCAATAACGTGAGCAGTAGTTCCCGTATTTTGTCAAGATTTTGGCTAATCACTATTTTTTGATTCGGGGGCATGTTATCGTCCGATAATAGTATTAGGCCATTGAAAAACAGTTGAGTAATCTTAACTAGGTCTGCTGATACGTTAATCATTGTCGTCCCTCCTTGTATCTTGTGATTATTTTACTCTCTAAAAAAACAACCTCTGATGGCCAGAGGTTGTAGTGTATTGAACTATCGTTTTTTATGGTTTGTTGTGATGTCCGACTAAACTAACCTTGGCCTCATAAAATGAGGTTTTTCGGTTTGTAGTTTGGCGGAACATTTTTAACATAGACATAAAACTGATTATATTATAACTGGTTTTAAAAAATTAGCAAGTTTTTTTGTTTTTAGTAGGAAAAAATGTTAAAATAACTTAATGGTTAAAATTTTACACACAGCGGATATCCATTTGGGGGCGCAGTTCGCGATACTGGGCGAGCGTGCTGATGAATATCGGCAACAACTAAAAAAGACATTTGTCAAAGTGGTTGATTTAGCCCTATCAGAAAAGGTTAATTTAGTGCTGGTTGCGGGCGATTTATTCGATTCTAATTTTTCGGCCGCGTCCACCTTGAGTTTGGTGAAGGATCAATTTAAGCGGCTGAAAGAAAAAAATATTCAGGTGGCGATTTTGCCGGGCACGCATGATTGTTTGGATGATAATTCTATTTATTGGCGTGAAGTCTTTGGATCAAATGTTTATGTGTTTAAAAAATCAGGAGCGCGAGTTTATGGAGATTTGGATTTAATGCTTTGGGCTAAACCAAATACGGCGCATCAATCATCGGAAAGTCCATTAAACTTTGGCCGGATTTTAGATCCTCGAATCAAGTCCGAGGATGACGAACGGGGTATGATAAAACAGACAAAATATAGCATTGCTTTAGCTCATGGCTCGGTGATAGAACTGGCAGTTAAGGTTGATGACCAACAATATCCTTTGCATCTATCAGAGATTACCAATAGCCAGTTTGATTATGTGGCTTTAGGCCATTGGCATAGTTTAAGAAAGCCAGAAGAATTTAATAATAAAGCGTGTTACCCGGGCTCACCCGAACCGTTGTCATTGACGCAAAGTGGGGCTGGATATGTGGCGTTGATTAATTTAGATAACGGCCTGGAAATTAAATTAGTCAAAGTTGGTTCCAAGGAATTTGATAAAATAGTTATTGATTTAAGTTTATTAGAGTCCGAGGAGCAAATTAAAAAAGCCATTTTAAAAGGCGCCATGGATAATTTAATTCGACAGGTAGAGTTTAGAGGTTTGCGGCCAGCGAATTTAAATATTGATTTAGAAATTTTAGTTAAAGAACTAGCAGATAATTTTTTCCGTTTAGTAATGCGTGACGATTCGCAATTTATGGCTGATCAATTTGATCCGAGTCAATTCCCTCAAGAATTAGTTATTGGTCAATTCGCGCGTTTAATGCAAGAACATTTGCGAAAAGCCAAAGATGAGCGCGAAAAAAATATTATTCAGCAAGCTATCCAAATGGGCATTATGGCATTGCAAAAAGGAGAATTTAATTTTTAAAAATGTTTTTAAAGTCAATTTGTCTGAAAAATTTTAAAAAGTTTAAAGACAAAGAAATAAAATTTCCCGCGGATTTAACGGTGGTTAGGGGGCCGAATGAACAAGGCAAATCTACGATAGTCCAAGGATTAATCGCGGGATTATTTTACGACGCTACTAAACGGCCTAAATATGTTGAGGAATTACGGGCGTATAATTCAAAAGATTTATACCGGATTGAGTTAAATTTTGAATTGGATGGTCAGGATTTTTGTTTGGCTAAGGATTTTGAAAAAAAGATCGTTTCGTTGGATAACAAAACTAATGGCGAAAAAGAAATTGATCCGGCGAAAATTAGGCAATGGTTGTGGCAATCTGGCGGTTATGGCGATGAAAATATTTTTAAGGCCATTGCTTGCGTGGAGCAGAGTGATCTATCAGCCATTGGCCGCAAGCCACAGGCATTAAGTCAAATGTTAGAAGATTTGATGACGTCGGGCCAAAGCAATGTGCGGGCGCAGGATATTTTGGCAAAATTGAGAAAGACCTATCAAGATTTAACTTTGGGTTTGGGAGATCGCTTGGTCAAAAATCCCGGTCAAATTAAAAAATTAATTGATAAGATAAAGCAACGCCAAATTGATTTAAAAGATTTACAAGAAAAGTTAACCCAAAAAACACGAAGCCAGCGCCAGGCGCAAGAAATTAAGGAAAAAGTTGGCATCTTGCGAAAAGATTTAATTGATCAGGAGACATTTAGCCAAGAAATAGAAAATTATTTTAGTGCTAAGAAGAATTTAGTTAATCTCAATGCTGATTTTGAACGCGTGGCCGGGTTGCTGGAGGAATTGGCGGGCATTGAAGCCACGCGGGAAAAAGCAGGCGTTTTGCTAAAAAATCAGCCGCAAGTTGATGAAAAAATCTTGGCAAAATTTGATGAACTGGAGCATAAGAAACAGGTTTATCAAAAAGAATTAAAACGATTATCTGCTGTTGCTTTGCCGGCGCAAAGTAATTTGATGGGCGGGAAATTGCCATTTATTGTTGGGGGAATTATTTTGGCGATTTTTTTGACGCTGGGCCTATTGGTTAATCGTTGGATGTTTTTTGGATCTGCGGTGGGGTTCTTGGTGGCTGTTGTTTGGGGATTAATTAAAAGATTAATTCAACGAGAGCCAAATAAAAAAGAAAAAGAAAAAGAGATACGCGATCACGAATTAGAAGTCGCTAAATTTTTAGATAAGCAAGACAAGATTTTAAAGTTTTATAATTTGCGATCGCGAGCTGATTTAGAGAAAACCATTTTGCAAGTTGCGGACCTGAAAAATCAGGTTCACGATTTAGACAAACATTATCAACATTTGTTGGGCGAGCAAGATGCTGAACTATTAAAAAAACAAAGACAAAATTTAGCTAAAAAAATCGCGGTTGAAGAGTCAAAAATTAGCCAGCATTTTCAAGTAGAACCGCCAAAAAGCGAGCAAAGGATTCGTTTAGCGCGGCAAATTGAGGAGAATAGAAAACAATTAAGCCGTTTAGAAAAGGATTTAGTCAGAGCCCAAACCGAAGTTAACAGCAACCCAGTCGATCAGGAAAAAATTAACGGTTTGTTGGAAGTGATAGAAGCTGATAAAAAATTAGAGCAACGCTTAATGGATAAAAAAGAAGCAATTAGTTTATTAGGTCAAGTGTTGCAAGAAGCGCGGAGCTTGAGCTTGCGAGCGAGTTTGGGCGCGATTGAAAAATCAATGGCGCGATATATTGATTTAATTACTGATGGCCGTTATACTCAAGTTAAATTAAGCCCCGAAAATTTAAGTTTTTTGGTTTTTAGTCCGGATAAAAAGGAATTTATAGAGCCTGGCGAATTAAGCCGAGGCACAATTGATCAATTATATTTTGTGGCGCGTTTGGCTTTTTTGCGAGCGGTGTCGCGGGCTAGCCGGCCATTAGTTATTTTAGATGACCCCTTTGTTAATATAGATAACGGTCGGTGCGATAAAATTTCGCAAATCTTGCGGGAATTAGCTCGGGAATTTCAGATAATTTTATTGACTTGCCACGAGCGATATGATAAATGGGGGAAAGTTGTTAAGCTGGGAAACCCTTGATTTTATTTAGCATTTAGGTTATTCTTTGCCATTATGCCGAAAATAGCCGTTATTAAAACCGGCGGCAAACAGTATAAAGTTTCCGCTGGTCAAAAACTTAAAATTGAAAAAATCCTGGGCAAGGCCGGGGACGGTGTTTCGTTTTCGGAGGTTTTATTGGTTAGCGATGATACCAAAACGCAAATTGGCCAGCCGTTAGTGACGGGCGCCAAAGTCGCGGCAAAAATTGTCAGTCAAGGCTGGGCTAAAAAGGTGGTAACTATCCACTATAAATCAAAAACGCGGCGCAAGACCAAAAAAGGTCATCGGCAATCATACACTGAAATTGAAGTGGTCAAGGTTTAATAAAAAAGGAGGGGATAGTAGTGAGTCAGAATCGGCTTTATAAAGAATATGATCTAAAAAAGATCCTGCCGTTAGAAGATCGGGCAGCAGCGATTCATGTGTTAAATGATGGAAGAGCGTTAGTTTTTGTGTCTGGTTTTGTGTCTGGTCAATTTGGCAAGCATAAATTAGAGCCAGAAAACAGCCATTGTGTGTCCTTTTCGGCTAAGGGCTGGAGTGAAGAAGCTCTAATTACTCGGGCAACCGATTTGCTGGAGGCAGTAATCGGTGGCCAAGTAGCCTTGGGCCATGGCGATGGCACGATACATCAATTTTTGTAAGTGATTGGTTGGTAAAAAAACAAGACCGTGTCGCATAAATTGCTGCACGGTTTTTTAATTAATTTGGTTGCGGGTTGCGGGGTGCGAGTTAAGGGTAAAATTTATTAACCATTGACAACGTTTTCAATATATGATAGCGTAGGAGGCGTGAATTTAGGTAGAAGGTGGCTGGAGGAGTGTCCGATAATTTTCGTTAGTTTTTTCACAACACGTTTCAAAAAATAAGGAGGCTGACCATGGCAAAAGACATGCTCGGTACGTTGGTTAAAAAGATTGTAGATCTCCCGTCGGAGACGTTAGGAGTTGTTTGTGATTTGGCAGAAAAGTTGGCAAGTGAAGTAGGCTGGGAATGGCTTACTGAACTTAAAAAATTTCTTCGCAAGGAGAAATGCTGGGTGGGCGTCGTCAAGGGGAACTTTTTAAAACTCATCTCTGGCGGTGAATCTCTTGTGCTTGACGCGGTTGATGGAACCGAAACTCTGGCGAACGCAAGAGACGTGTTCGCCTATATCGATCCCGATCTCAAGAACTGGGGGACTGATGATAAGGGGTCAGCAACAGAAAAGGCGTCCGTTGTTGTTTATGAGATGTGCGGGGACGCGACTTTTGCGCAAATGTTCGGCGAGTTAAGCTCTGACACGAAAAAACTTTGTTTGACACAACATCAGATAAAGAAATTCGTGAAGAAGTTTCCTAATTGGTTTTGTCAAGACGGCTACTCGACGTTTTTTTTGTTTGAATCAAACGGCAATTTCTTCGTTGCCAGCGTGCCGTCTGGTTCCAGTGGTGAGTTCGGCGTGGGCGTCGATCGCTTCGAGTACTCGCGCGTCTGGGATGCCGGGAATCGTCGTCGGGTCGTTGCCCCGTAACTGGTGGCTTGACCTTTTGGCGCTTCGGCTACGGTTTCGCCTTTGCCGTCTCGCAGGTATCTCCGGATCTTTGATTTTGAATTTTTGTTCTTGTTCTTAGATCTTTAGTCCTTTGTAATTCATTATATTGCAAAGGACTTTTTATTTATGTAAAATATAAATGGTAATAGGCGAATCGTGCCCGTGATCAGGGTTGCGGGCGGCCGAATCCAGCGTTCGTATATTGAGAGCGTTTGCGACCAAGGTTGCAAACGGAGGGGATAGGAACCGCTAAATAAAAAAAGAAGATACCTGGCGCGGGGAATTAAGGTATTTTAGATACCGAATTCGATTCAACCCCGAGATCATAAAATATTTCAGAAGTAGGCGGGGAATGTTTTGGCGTTTTTTGTTGGGACTAAAACCAAGTAATAGGATTGACAAGAAAGAACTTTTCGCGGTATCATTAAAGCGATGTTTCTTTAACAATTAGAGAGTTGCGATTGCTAAAATTAAGGCAATGAAAGGACGATTAAAAAAATGAACAAAAAGTTTTTATGGTTGAGTGTTTTATTTGGAGGACTACTTTTTGCAGTAAATCTTTTTATAGGAGCTGGCTTAACCTATGCCACAGGAAATCCCAGCTTTGACATGTTAGTCATTGGGTTTACCACCTTCTTCCTGTTGTATGTTTTGGTATCAATGACTAAAACATTTGGAGCAATAACAATTGCTTCTACTCTTTACTGTATTTCAGCAGTCCCCGTTGTGTTAATGGGACCTCCTGGAATTTATAAAATTTTGATTGGTATTGTAGGAGGACTGGTCTTTGATGCTATTCTGTATTTCTTTAAGTATAGATTTTTAGCTTTTCTTATTGGAATTATAGGATATATCGTTACATCCATGGCGGGAGTTTATCTTGCCTACGGTCTTCTCGACTTTGATCAATTTGAGAAGTTTAGAAGCTACATAGTGATAGTGACTTGCGTTTATATCGTATCTGCGTTGGTATCTACATGGCTTGTGCGTATTGTATGGGAAAAACGCATAAGCAAGTTGTCGTTGGTAAAGCAGTTTATCAAATTGTAGGATTGTTTCGTAGTTTGTCTTTTCGTGATTCATTCATTTGGAGACAATTTTTTTACCGTCTTCCCAAAATTGCATCTGCCAAAGTGGCCGAATCCGCGTATTTAAGATCAGAGTTGGATGATAAACCGCGTCCCAAGCGAGTTGTGACCACGCCCAAGGGCGATAGGACGCGCTCTAAATAGAGGGTGGTCATATCACCCTCTACCGAAGGATTAGTGGCTAAAATGACCTCTTTTATCGTGGGGGCATTTTTTTTAATGCGATTAATTAGGGCCTGAATGTTTAATTTTTCTGGGCCAATGCCATCTGGCGGATTAATCACGCCGCCTAAAACGTGATATAGGCCAAGATATCTTTTGGTTTTTTCTAAGGGCATAACATCCAGACAATCTTCAACTACGCAAATGGTGGTGGCGTCGCGCTTGGTATCACGGCAGATTTCACAAAGCGTTTGATTAGTTAAATTAAAACATTGTTGGCAACGTTTAGTGCTTTGTTTGACTGATTTAATGAGTTCGGCCAGTTCTTCTAATTCTGTTTGTGGTTTTCGGGCTAAATATAAAGCTAAACGCGCGGCTGATCTTGGCCCTAAATTAGGCCAGTCACTGATTTTATCAATAAGAGATTGTAGGGTATTAGGCAACATCTAATTTTTTATTTAGTTAATAAGTTAACGAGTTAGCGGGTTAACGGGTTATTTTGCGTTGATTTTTTTGAGCAAAAACTCGTTAACTCGCAAACCCGTTAAATGAAAAGCCGCTTAACTATTGCTGTTATTGGTAGTGTTTTTCTAAATTTTTAAACGAGACCTGTGATTCGTCAAAATATAACTCCACTTTTCCAGTGGGCCCATTGCGATGTTTGGCAATTAAAATGTCAGCAATGTTGCGTCGCTCAGAATCTTCTTTTTCGCGATCTTCGCGGTAGATAAACAAAACTACGTCAGCATCCTGCTCGATCGAGCCGGACTCACGTAGGTCAGACAGGCGTGGGATTTGAGGCGAGCGGGATTCCACGGCTCGAGATAATTGGGAAACAGCAATGACTGGGATTTCCAGTTCACGCGCCAATGCTTTCAAATTGCGAGAAATTTCAGTGACCTGTTGCACCATGGGCACGGACGAATTTGGCGGTTGAATAAGCTGTAAATAATCAACCATTAAAAGGCCAAGGCCATGTTCTGCTTGTAGCCGCCGAGCTACCGTGCGAATTTGCATCACTGTTGGCGAAGCAGTATCGTCAATAAAAATCGGCGATTCCGACAAAACCACTAGGGCGTTTTTAACCCGCTCCAAATCATTGTTTTCTCCTTTCATTGATAATCGGCCAGTACGCAAGCGCCATAAATCAACGCCAGCTTGAGCGCTGATTAAACGATCAACAATATCATGGCGGGACATTTCTAAACTGCAAATGCCAACTGGTATTTTGTGTTGGACCGCCATATTACGCGCCATATCAGTGGCTAAAGTAGTTTTGCCTAAACTTGGCCGTGCCGCTAAAATAATTAAATCAGATTTTTGAAGGCCCGATAAATAATTGTCTAGTTCAATAAATCCAGTAGGCACGCCGCGAAATTCATTGCCTTCGCGGTGCAAACGGTCTAGTCGTTCAAATGCCTCGTCCAAACTGTCTTTGACTGGTAGAAATTTTTGCTGGATTGATTTTCGTGAGACCTCAAAAATTCTTTGTTCGGCTTGGTCCAAGATTGTGGCTATGTCCTGTTCTTGTTCTCGCCAGCCAAGTTGGGCGATGAAGTGTGAAGCGTTGATCAAATCCCGTAGAATTTTTTTGCGTCTAATAATTTGGGCATAGTGAACCACATGAGCGGCGGTTGGGATGGTGTTTATTAAACTGGTTAAATAACTTATGCCACCAATTTGCTCCATTTGTTTTTTTTCTTGAAGTCGGTTGGCAACGCTTAAGGCGTCAATCGGTTGATTTTCTTTATATAAATCAAGCATTGCCTCAAAAATGATGTTGTGCCGGTCGTGATAAAAATCACCAGCGGAAATTATGTCAGCGATTTTAATAATAGCATTTTTATCTAACATTAAACAGCCGAGCAATGATTGTTCGGCTTCTTGATTTTGCGGCGGCATTTTATCTGGCAGGGCGTTAGCTTGCTGGCCGATGGCAGAAAAATCTTGATATGACTCGGTTGGTATTGAATCGTCCATATGGTTTTATGCTGTCTCTGTTTTTGTCATTCCGGCCTCCGAGCCGGAATCCACGACATGGATGCTGAAACTAGTTCGGCATAACGATGAGGCGTCATTTTACCACGACCAGCATTTTCCGCCAAACCGTAAAAGTAATTTTTCTCAACAAAAAATCCCCCATGTTTTGCACATAGGGGATATGACTATTTTTTTAGTCCTTCTTTGTGGTAGGTAGATCCTTAAAGATCTGTGCCCATTCCTCAATGCGGTTTTTTATCCCC
>Ga0210057_1008152_pt1 | contig 12491 bp, 16 predicted proteins | sample CryGeyCG2114_010_2_FD_183968 | JGI IMG/M metagenome (GOLD analysis project Ga0210057, IMG submission 183968) | Groundwater microbial communities from aquifer - Crystal Geyser CG10_big_fil_rev_8/21/14_0.10 (SPAdes) (version 2) | ecosystem: Environmental > Aquatic > Deep subsurface > Groundwater ... | reverse complement strand
CCGCCTCTCCTCGGCGCTCTACGCGCTCGCGCGCTACAGCAACTTCTCGGCTGGCATTAAAGAAGAAGCGCCGACCTACGAGTAGGCGAGTAAAGTAAAACAGAATGGTGCCTATGGTGTAATAGCAGCACGGGAACCTGTGGAGTTCTCGGATCCGGAGCGTAACCGGATAGGCACCCCAGAAAATGTAACACTGTCAAGGTGTCACCTTGACAGTTGACAGCGAGCAATTGGCGCGGCTGGATTTGATTACCGGTATCCACCGGGCGGAACGAAAGTTCCGCCCGGTTTTCTGTATAATAATAAGCAATGACAGTTTCATCCGCGCTCTTAATTATTTTGGCCTGTGTGGCTTTGTTCCTCTTTGCCACTCACAAGTTCAGTCGGCAGATGGAGCTTCGGGCCGGCCGACGGCTGAAGCGCTTGCTTGGTCGCTTTACCGCCACCCCGCTCCGTGGTCTCGCGACCGGTTTTCTCACCACCGCGGCCTTCCAATCAAGCACCGCCACCACGGTAATGTTGGTCGGTTTTGTCAACGCTCGCTTGATCTCTTTCGTCGAGAGTCTGCCGATTATCTTCGGCGCCAATATCGGCAGTACGCTTACTTCGCAATTAATCGCCTGGAACGCGCTCTATTTGGCGCCTTATTTATTACTCGCCGGCTTCTTGTTGGAGCGAGTCCCTAACCGTTACCAGCGCTATGGCCGGCCGATGTTTTACTTCGGCCTGATTTTTTTCTCCTTCCTCCTTATTTCCATCGTCATTGAGCCACTTAAAAGCAATCCCTTCCTCTTGTCTTTCCTCGAAAATTCAGACAGCTTGCTGATGGCAATGTTAATCGGCTTTGTGTTTACTATCATTTTTCAATCAAGCGGCTTGGCCTCCGGCTTGGCGATTGTCTTCGCCAGTCAGGGCTTACTCTCTTTGCCACAAGCAATCGGGATTATCTTGGGCGCCAATATCGGCACCACCTCCACCGCTCTTTTGGCCGCCCTCTTTCTGGATCGCACGGCCAAGCAAACGGCGGTGGCTCACTTCCTGTTCAATGTTGGCGGAGTGGTGCTCTTTTTGCCATTTATCACCCCATTCGTTTATTTTATCAGCGCACTTGATGGCAATATTACCCGGCAAGTGGCTAATGCTCACTTGATTTTCAATGTTGGCACGGCAATTATCTTCTTATTATTGATGGTGCCGTTCGCTCGGTTAATCAGGCGATTAGTGAAATAAATCATCAGTCCTGCTAAACTTAATTAATTAGCAAAATTAATCTTTAACAATTACATGGAACCGATTATCATTGGTTATGGGGTGGTGCTGGCCGCGGCCGCGGCCGGATTAATGGTTGGAGCGATTTGGTATTCCGATTATTTTTGGGGACGACAGTGGCGAGAGCTGATGGGGTTGACCACTGCCGCCGAGCCTTTAATGGGCAAGAGTAATGGCTCGATGTTTAAGTTTTATCTCGGAGCTTTTATCCTTGAATTACTCATCGCTTATGTCTTGGCTCATTTTATGGTTTTATTCGAGGCGGGTACCTTAGGCCTCTCGGCCCAACTGGCTTTTTGGTCCTGGCTTGGCTTCGTCTTCCCGGTCTTGGTCGGCGGGATATTGCGGGAGAGTCGGCCGTGGCGCTTGGTGACGATTAATTTGGCGCATCGCCTGGTGGCGATGCTGGCCATCACCACCGTTCTCTTTTTTCTCTCATGATTGTAGATACTAAGGTTAAAAAATTGGCGGTCATATTTGTTCTCGCTTGGTTGGCTAATTTGGTTTGGGAGAATTTGCATCATGTTCTTTATCTCCATTACCAAGGCCAGCCGATTACCGGACTGATTCTCTTTCGTGCTTCGCTTTTTGACGCTGCGGTTATTACTATTTTGGCGTTGCCGTTTATTTTGGTGCCGTTTTTTCGAGCGCGATTGTGGTTGGCGTTTGTCATTGGCGTTGTCTTGGCTATTGGTTTGGAGTGGTGGGCACTCGCGACTAGCCGCTGGGCGTACACTGATTTAATGCCACTCATTCCGCTCCTTGGTACTGGCCTCACCCCAACCATCCAGCTTGGCTTAATCGCTTATTTGGTGTATAAAAAGACGATATGAATCTCAAAGTCCCATATCGCTCGCAGGTTAACGACTACATGTGTGGCCCGGCCACCCTCCAAATGGTGCTGGCCTTCTTCGGCCAAAAAGAGAGCCAGCGGAAGTTGCGTAAACTGATGATGGCCTCGCCAGCCGAGCTTAAGACCCGTGGCACCGCCAATCATAAGATGGTTAAGGCGATGCAAAAAGCCGGTTTTTATGTGTATGTCAACGATGACTCGATTTTTGCCGAACTCAAATATTTTTTAAGTCTCAAATATCCGGTAATCGTCAATTACATTGAGCCGTCGGAAAATGAGGGTCATTTTGCGGTGGTAGTGGGTTGGGATCAAGATAAAAAAGAAGTGGTGATGAATGATCCGTGGAACGGCCGCAATTTCACGCTTTCCGAAACCCAATTTACTCGTCGTTGGAAGAGTAAATATGATGGCCATCGCCGTTGGCTGATGGTGGCCGACAAAAAGGCTTTTCCACTTGGCCGGCAATTTTATCCTTATGGACGAACAAATAAAAAACTTAGCGCCTAAAATTTGGGCGGAAATTAAGCAGGCTGATAAGATCTTGCTCAATTGCCATTACAATCCCGACCAAGACTCAATTGGTTCGGCTCTTGCGCTAATGCACGCGCTTACTGGTTTAGGCAAGCAAGTAACAGTGATCAAGGGTGATTCAGAGTTGCCCACTTTCGCTCAATACCTTCCCGGCGCCGAGAAAATCGCCCTTAAAAATTATTTTGAAATTAAACCGGAAGAATTTGATTTGTTTATTATTTTGGATACAGCTAGCTCTGAACAATTGTCGAGGATTAGGAAAATTGAATTTTCGTCAGGTTTAAAAACAATCATCATTGACCACCACATCAGTAATCCCAAATTTGCTGATATTAATCTGATTGCTGATAATTATCCGGCGACGGCGCAAATTTTATTCGATCTGTTTGGCGAATGGGGGATTGAGTTAAATTATGATATTGCCGCTAATTTACTAATTGGACTTTATGGTGATACGGGTGGCTTTCGGTACCAACTAGTTAGTGAAAAGACTTTTCAAATGGCGGCCAAACTTCGCTCGTTAATTTCGGATTACTCAATGCTTTTGAGTCGGATTTTTGAAAACACCAACCCGCAAGAACTGAAATTTATGGGTTTGGCGTTAAATAAAATTGAGCTGTTATTTGATGGCCGGGTGGTAATCTCAGCCGTTGGCTATGATGACCTTATCGACTTGAAGATAGATCCGATTTTTACCGTTGATTCAGGTATTTCGTCAAGACTCCGTTCAATCAAAGGCGTGGAAATGTCGTTTATGATTATTGAACGTGAACCGGGAGAAGTTAATATTTCCGCCCGCGCCAAAGAGGGCAGTGGTCGTGATGTAGCAATGTTGATGAAGCAATTTAATGGCGGCGGTCATGTCTTGGCGGCTGGAACAACACTTAACAAACCGCTCGCCAAAGTTAAAGCCGATTTAATTGTCGCCTTGACAGAAATGTTATAATAAGACTATATGTTACCGATTATTGCCATTGTCGCTTTCCTCTCCGCCTTCGGTGGCGGTCTCTTGGCGCTGCGCTTTCGCGACCAGCTCCACATTATCTTGGGTTTTGCCGCCGGGGCGGTGCTTGGAGTGGCCTTTTTTGATCTTTTGCCCGAGGCGGTTGAAATTTTAATCGCGACCAAATTCTTCATTCCGCCGTTCTCGCTCGTTGCCGGCGCCTTCTTCGCTTATTTGATTTTAGATCGGTTTTTCTTTCCGCATTGCCATGGTGGCGAGCATTGCGGCAATGTCATGCACCGTGGCCGCTTCGTGGCGGGTGGGCTCTCCTTCCACAGCTTCTTAGACGGCGCCGCCGTGGGGGTCGCCTTCCAAGCCTCGCCGGCTTTGGGCTTAGTGGTGGCGCTCGCCGTTTTGGCCCATGCCTTCTCCGACGGCATTAATACTGTCGGGATGATCGCTCGCTACGGCGGCTCGCGGGTCGAAGCGCTTAAGTGGCTGACGCTTGACGCTTTAGCGCCGGTAACCGGTATCTTGCTCACTTATTTTGTGGTTATCCAGGAGTCGGCGATTGGACCGCTGCTCGCTATCTTTGCCGGCTTCTTCCTTTACTTAGGCGCCGCCGATCTCTTGCCCGAGAGTCATCATTCCCACCCGACCCGATGGACTACTGTGGCTACCATCGCCGGGGTAGTTCTCGTCTATTTGGTTGTTCTCACCCTTGGCGCTTGACATTAGGGCACTAATCCGTTAAACTAGAACCAATTATATCTGCCCCCGACGGGGGTTTTTAAATACCAAATTAATCAAATTTAATCCAATTATGAACCTCACTACTTATTTGAAAGAGACAAGGAATGAGTTGCGTCATGTTAATTGGCCGACCCGCAAGCAAACCATCGCCTTTACTTTGATTGTAATTATTCTCTCAATTGTTACGGCGGTGCTGTTGGGCGGTTTTGACTATGTTTACACCACTATTATCAGATTCATTATCTAACAGCTAAAAGCTATTCACAATATGGCTAGACAAGAACTAAATCAGGGCCGCAATTGGTACGCCATCCACACCTATGCCGGCTATGAGAATGCGGTCGCTCGCAATCTTAAGCAACGAATCGATTCGCTCGGCATGGAAGATAAAATCTTCCATGTTCTCGTCCCGACCGAGAAAAAAGTGAAAGTGAAAGGCGGTAAGCGAGTAACCGAGGAGGAAAAAATTTATCCCGGCTATGTGCTGGTGGATATGGTGGTGACCGACGACTCGTGGTATGTGGTGCGGAACACGCCGCGGGTGACCGGTTTTATCGGTTCGGGCGTCATCCCGGTACCGCTTGAACAGGCGGAAGTGGAAGAGCTCTTCGCGCGGATGGGCGATGACACTGTTAAGCACAAGATTGAACTGGTGCCCGGCGAGGCGGTGCAGATTGTGGATGGACCGTTTAAGGAGTTTGAGGGCAAGGTCAGCGAGCTTGATGAGGAACGAGGTAAAGTTAAAGTGCTGGTCTCGATGTTTGGCCGCGAAACCCCGGTAGAATTGGATTTTTTGCAAGTTAAACGAATTTAAGGTATAACCTATCCATGGCTAAAAAAATAACCAGAAAAATTAAATTGCAGGTCCCGGCGGGCAAGGCCACGCCGGCCCCGCCAATCGGCCCGGCGCTTGGGCCGGCCGGCATTAATATTGGTGACTTTGTTCAAAAGTTCAATGCCGCCACGGCCGAGATGGGCGATATGATTATCCCGGTGGAACTCTCTGTTTACGAAGACCGGTCATTTGACTTTATCCTTAAAACACCGCCGGCCGCCAATTTGATTATGAAGGCAATTGGCATCCAGAAGGGCTCGGGCAAAAACCGGCTCTCCAAAGCCGGCACCATCACCAAGACCCAAGTTAGGGAAATTGCCGAGAAGAAGATGCCCGACCTTAACGCCACTAACATTGAGGCGGCGATGAAGATTATCGAGGGCACGGCTAGGAGTATGGGGGTGGATGTGAAGTAAGAAACTCGTCAGTTTATTCAAATTGCCTAAAAGTCCGTCCTATGCTAGAAATGAGGACGGACTTTTAGGTGTTTGACAACTACACAATCACAACATCCCGAGAGGGAAGGAGGTGAAAAAATGCCAAGAATTAATAAAAAAGCAGCGTTAAAGCCGTGTTCACGGAAGGAAATCTTGGGAATCAAAGATGATTTGGAGGCCCGGTTGATTAAAGATCGACGAGAGTTGATCAAAATCATTGAGGCTTTAAAGAGTCTTGGTTACCGGATTGTTTTGACGATGGGAGTCTTTGATCTTCTTCATATTGGCCATTGTAATTATTTGCGAGAGGCCAAAGCCAGAGGCGATATTTTGGTGATTGGCGTTGATTCTGACGAATTGACGCGGAAAAGCAAAGGACCTAATCGGCCAACAGTGCCTGAAGATGAACGCTTGGGAATGCTTGCTAATGTCCGCTGGGTGGATATCCTGGTGGTCCGCAGTCTCAAAGAGCATCCTGATGACTTGATTAAACAAGTTAAACCGGATGTTTGGGTGACTTCTAACACCACCAAAATGTTCAGCCGTGATGTCAAAAAGAGACTGCAAAAGTATTGCGGCGAGATTGTTACCCTTGATGCTCAAGCCACTATTTCCACTACTAAGCGGATCAGCCAACTCGAGCGAGCCGGTCTAGGGCAATTAGGTCGCGATATGATTGAGGTCTTGGAAAAGCATGGTATCGTTGATTCGGTGCTAAATGGTCAGAAAGGAGGAGACAAACAGTGAATATTTTTGTCGGCTATGTGCCGGTAATCCATCGCGGTTATCTCAAGCTGTTTGAGGAATTGGTTCAAGAGCTTGGTGATTATCCGGTCTATCTCTTAGACGGCCAATTACTGGAGCTTGAATCTATATCGTACTTGGCGCGCGATGTCAGGGCTTGTACGGCTATCAACATCTATCGCATGCTACGGCAATATATCCGCCAAGTGATTGTGGTTAGTACTTCAGAAAAGCTGGTTGAAGCCGTTGAATCGGCTAACAAAGTGGTGATGCCAGATGAGGATGTCAGCCAGGCGGTAGTTGAACGGTATCTTGCGGCTTATGCCGAAAAGATTGAATTTGTTTCCGCGTGGTTGCGTTGGGACAAAAAGAGCGCGGTCAGCGAGCAAGCACCCAATCCTGATCGACAAATCTCGATTGAAGAATTAGATCGGGGATTAATCAATCAGGCTTATCAATTGGCCGAGCGCAGTTCGGATTGGTGGCGACAAGTTGGCGCTCTGGCGGTAAAAGACGGACAGGTCTTGATTTCCGCCTGGAATCGGCATCAACCGCACGATTTTGCACCGTATATCGACGGCGATCCGCGCGCCAATTTCGATTGGGGCGAACGAATTGATCTCTCAACAGCGGCTCATGCCGAAGCGACGATTATCGCCAAGGCTGCCAGTCGCGGGGATTTGTCGCTCGCAGGCGCTTCAGTCTATGTGACGACATTCCCTTGTCCGGGTTGCGCGATATCCTTGGCTCTGACCGGCATCAAGCGGGTCTATTATGCCGAGGGCTATTCGCGAGTCGATGCCGAAGAGCATCTCAAGCGGGCTGGCATTGAGATTGTGAAAGTGATTGTTTAAAAACAGGCCTCATGGGTAATACCATGAGGCCTTTTCCTTTCCTATTTATAATAACCAAGTCTAATCGTTACCTCGTTTTTGTTTTTTGTTCTTTTGCCACCGGAAACGAGGTGAGCATGAAGATGAGTGACGCTTGCACCAGTATAATCAGTTTCGCCAAATCGAACAAAAAATGATCCCCCAGGAATCGCATATTTTTCGATGACCCAATTTATTAATTTGCCCAAATCTGACCAGTCTTGAGTTTTTAGTTGGGAAAGAGAGATTAAGTGTTGCCGGTGAATAAATAGCAAATGTTTTTTTAGGCCAGCATAAGGATTCTGATTGGTGGTTAAAATCCAACTCTGATTCTTTTTTAAAATTGGCGGTTGATGATATTTCTTTAGATTATCTTCGCAAAACGGACAAACGCCATCTTTGGTGATTTGTTTTAATAGAGCGTCATATTTGCCCGGTCGGGAATGATTGAGATTGATGTGCTTATTGGTCATGCCCATTATCTTAACTGGTTTGCTTAATAAAATAAAGACCGTCGCTCGCGAGCGACGGTCTGGTCAAGAACAGAGTGAATTATTGTCGGACCAAGGTTTTGAACATAATCGGGAACTGGTCCTTGTTACTTTGGATCTTCTCGCTTTGCTCCTTGAGTTTCCAGATGTTATCCGGAAGCTTGGGGAAGAACGAGTCACCGTAAATCTGAGCGCAAACTCGGGTTAGGAAAATGGTGTCAACTTGCGGCAAGAGGAGCTCGTAAACCTCACTTCCGCCGGCAATGAAGATAATCTGATCATCTTCCATGATTGCCTGAGCCAGAGCATCAACCGGCGAATCGGCCAATTGGACACCATCAAGATTGAAATCAATCTGGCTCGGGTGCCTCGTCATAACGATATTGGTCCGACCCTTGTCAAGAGGCCGAAACTTTTCCGGTATGGAGCTGTAAGTCTTGCGGCCCATGATTACCGGATGTCCGGCAGTCAGTTCGACGAAATGTTTCATGTCGGCTGGGATCTTCCAGGGAATCTTGCCCCCTCTCCCAATCACTCGATTTTCCGCCATGGCAACAATAATCGCGATCTTCAAGTTTACCACCTCCTTTCTAGGTTCTGACTGGGATGTCTTTAATTGCCGGATGCGGGTCGTAGTCCGAAAGGGTGAAGTGTTCCGGTCTGAATTTGAACAAATCAGTCACACTCTCGTCAATCTTCATGGTTGGCAAAGTTCGCGGCTCTCGCTTGAGCATCTCTTCCACGGCCGGCAACTGGTCCTTATAGATGTGAGCGTCGCTGAAGCTGTGGATTAGTCTGCCCGGCTTGTAACCGATCACTTGGGACATTGCCATGAGTAAGGCCGCATACTGGATGGTATTAGCCGGCACACCGACCGGGAAATCGGCCGAACGTTGCCACATGTTGAGATCCAGTCGACTGTTGATTACCCGGAAGTGCATCCAACCATGGCACGGCGAGACAACTGCTCTCTGGTAGCCGCCCCGGCCGATGTAATAGGGTATCCACGGACTAACGAAAGCGGTCCGGACATAGGGGTATTTTTTCAGCTGTTCCACCACGTGCTTCAGTTGATTGAAGCTTTTTCCCAAAATTTCTGATTCTGGGAAATTGTGAAAGGCAGCGCCGTAAGAACCTGGACCCAGGTCATCTGGCATTAAGTCAAGTTTTTCCGTCATTGGTTGCCATTGATACCACCAATTGCAACCCCACTGTTCGTCCAATTCTGTGAATTTCTGGACGCCGTTTATAAACGCCAAAATTTCGCCCACCGCTTTTCGCCAGAAGCCGATCTTCCGGACGGTAGTAAGTGGCGCGCCGTTTTTGAGGTCAAAGACCATCGCTGGCAAATGGCCGAAGACGGTAATCGCGCCGCAACCTTGCGGCGTTTCTTTGATTAACTCGCCGTTCTCCAGGATATAACGGAGTCGGTCCTGATATTGGGAATCAGGCGTGCGTCTTTCAACTGGTAACATTTCCATTAGTTCACCTCCTCATTTTTCCTGTTTTTGTTTTTGACAATAGTTCGTTCCATCTCTATTTCTGGCATAAAACGGGGGATTGTGCAAATATGGGAGGGTAATGGCGATGAAGGATAAACCAATCGAGCGACTGATTAAGCAAGAAGAGAAGCGGCAGAAGGCGGCGGTTAATTTGATTGCCTCGGAGAACTATGTCTCGGCCGAGGTGCTTAAAGCGTTAGGCTCGGAGTTGGTCAACAAATACGCCGAGGGGTATCCGGGTAAGCGCTATTATGGCGGTAATGAAGTGATTGATCAGATTGAGGAAGAGTGCCAAAAACGGGCGCTAAAACTTTTTAAGTTGAAAGAGAAGGATTGGGTGGTTAATGTCCAACCGCTCTCCGGCTCGCCGGCCAACTTGGCGGTGTATCTTGCCTTGGTTAAACCGGGGGATAAGATTATGGGTATGAGTTTGGACCATGGCGGGCACTTAACACATGGTCACAAAGTCTCCATCTCCGGCAAAATGTGGCAACCGGTTTCTTACGGCGTAGACAAAAAAACCGAACAGCTTGATTACGATGAAATAGAGAAGATTGCCAAGCGGGAGAAGCCGGCCTTGATTGTGGCCGGCTACACGGCCTACTCGCGGCAGGTGGATTGGCGGAAGTTTAGACAGATTGTGAACAAAATTGTTCATCCCGAGCCCGGTCGAAGGACAATTTTGATGGTGGATATGTCGCACTTGGCGGGCTTGGTGGCCGGCGGGGCGTATCCGTCGCCCTTCCCTTATGCCGATGTGGTCACCACCACTACTCACAAAACGCTCCGCGGTCCGCGAGCGGCACTCATTTTTTCTAGGCGGGCTTGCCGATTGCCTCAAAACCTCCCGGTCATAAAGGGGAAGTCGGTTTTGGGGCAATCGGCTTCGCTTGCCTCAATCTCCGATTTAATCGACAAGGCAGTTTTCCCCGGCATCCAAGGCGGACCGCATACTAATCAGATCGCCGCGGTGGCTGTGGCGCTTCGCGAGGCGATGAAGCCGCAGTTTAAAACTTACGCCAAGCAGGTGGTGAAGAATGCCAAAGTGTTGGCTGGCGAGCTTAAAAAATTGGGCTGGCGGATTGTTTCTGGTGGCACCGATTCGCACTTATTTTTAGTGGACACCTGGCTTGACGGCGAGGGAATTGGCGGCAAAGAGGCGAGCGACAAGCTGGAGCGAGCGGGGATTATTGTTAACAAAAACACCATCCCGTTTGACGCTCGCTCGCCAGTAGACCCATCCGGTATTCGGATCGGCACTGCCGCCGAAACGACGCGGGGTAAAAAGGAGAAAGAGATGATTAAATTAGCCAAAAAGATTGATCAGATTTTGAGGCAATAAACATGGTAAAATGGAGATTATGATTGTCACTAAGCTTAATGAAGCAGTAAAAAATGCTTTGATTGAAGTCGGAGGACCTTCCTCAATTTCTTTTGAAGTGGAACATCCCGTAGATTTTAAAAATGGTGATTATTATACCAATGTAGCACTTAAGGTGTTTGGCCCAATTTCACATGGAGCTAAAGAGGACAAAAATACGAAGAGAAAACGCTCTTCTGTAATGTATCAAGTTAGTCCAAAATCATTTAAAAACCCTATTGATTTAGCTCGAAAACTAAAGCAGGTTCTTGATGGAAAAATTAAAGAAGTTAAAAAGATTGATATTGCCGAGCCGGGCTTTCTTAATTTTCATTTAAGCGACGAATTTTTAATCTCACAAATTAAAGATATTTTAACCAGAGGTGAGACCTATGGGAAAGGCAATCATGCAAAAGGATTAAAGACGTTGGTGGAGTATACCGACCCTAATCCGTTTAAAGAGTTCCATATTGGCCACCTGATGAGTAATGCGGTGGGGGAATCAATCTCCAGAATTATCGCGGCCAATGGCGCCGAGATGAAGCGGGCCTGCTATCAGGGCGACGTGGGGATGCACGTGGCCAAAGCGATTTACGGTCTCAAGGCGGGCAAAAGTTTATTTGAGTCTTACGCTTTTGGCGCGCAGGCGTTTGAGACAGACGAAGTGGCCAAGGCAGAAATCCAAAATCTAAACAAACAGATTTACGAGCAGAGTGACGAAGCAGTGAACAAGCTTTATGATGCCGGCAAGAAAGAAAGTCTGGAAGAATTTGAGAAGATTTATCAGAAGTTAGACACTAAATTTGATTTCTATTTTTTTGAGAGCGAGAGTGGCGCCTTTGGCAAGCAAGTGGTTGAAGAAAATAAAAACGTGTTTACCACCGGTGAGGGTGGCGCGATTGTTTACGTGGGCGAGGCAGACGGTTTGCATACGCGCGTCTTTATTAATTCCGAAGGTTTGCCGACTTACGAGGCCAAAGAGTTGGGCTTGGCTAAAATTAAATATGACAAGTACCCTTACGATTATGCGGTGGTGGTGACCGATAATGAAATTAAAGAATATTTCAAAGTGATTCTCGCCGCGATGAAGAAGGTTTTCCCCGAGCTGGCGGCCAAAACGCATCATGTGACGCACGGGATGTTGCGTTTGCCGAGCGGTAAGATGTCGTCGCGGACCGGCGACGTGATTACGGCTGAAAATTTAATCACCGAAGTGACAGAAAAAATTAAAGCTAAATTGAAAGAGAGCGATAAATCAGGGGAGCTAGACGAGAAAATTTTGGAACAAGTGGCGATTGGCGCGATTAAATATTCTATTCTCAAACAAGATAGCAGCAAAGACATTATTTTTGACCTGGATAAATCAATTTCGTTTGAGGGTAGCTCGGGGCCGTATCTCCAATACACTTTTGCCCGCACGCAATCGGTGCTGGAGAAGGCGAAAGAGCAAAGCGTAGCGCCAAGCTTGGCAGAGAGTGAGTTGCCGGGCAATCTTGAGCGCTTACTTTATCGCTATCCGGAAGTGGTGGCTCGGGCCGGCGAGCACTTGGCGCCACACCTCATCACCACTTACCTCACCGAGCTCGCCAGCGCCTTTAACGCTTATTATGCCAGCAATCAAATCGTGAGCGTTGAGGCGCACTCTCGCTACCGGGTGGCGCTCACCGGCGCGGTGGGCCAAATCTTGGCCAACGGCCTTGAGTTGCTCGCCATCGCCACGCCGGCTAAGATGTAGAAATGAAAAATAACAGACCAAAAACGGAAAAATCGGACATCGCCAAAAAGGAGGAAGAAATCCTCCGGTTTTGGCAAGAAAATAAAATTTTTGAAAAGACAGAGGAGAAGCTCTCAACGGAAGAGTTTGTCTTTTATGACGGCCCGCCGTTTGCCACCGGTTTGCC
>Ga0210057_1008151_pt1 | contig 12491 bp, 10 predicted proteins | sample CryGeyCG2114_010_2_FD_183968 | JGI IMG/M metagenome (GOLD analysis project Ga0210057, IMG submission 183968) | Groundwater microbial communities from aquifer - Crystal Geyser CG10_big_fil_rev_8/21/14_0.10 (SPAdes) (version 2) | ecosystem: Environmental > Aquatic > Deep subsurface > Groundwater ... | reverse complement strand
TTGTTTTCCAGGGCTATCTCCAATCCCGCCTCTCCGTTATTGGCTTCCAGCACGGAAAAACCCTCTTGCTTGAATTTATCGCTTAAGCTGCGCAATATGAGCGCTTCGTCATCAACAACTAAAATTGTTTTGTTTTCTTCTCCCATATATTTAATTTAAAAAATTATAATGGAATCGTAAAATAAAATGTGCTGCCTTCTCCTTCGCGGGATTCAACGCCGATTATCCCCCCGTGCGCCTCGATGATACCCTTGGCGACGCTTAACCCCAGGCCGGTTCCCCTGATTTCGCTTTGGGCCGAAGTTTTTTGGATTTGCTTGAATTTATTAAATATTTCCTTGATGCCGCTCTGGGAAATGCCAACTCCGTTGTCGGTTACCGCCACCAGCACCGAATCTTTTAAGTCCTTAAAATCTCTTTTGCTCTTGGCTAAAAACCAGTTAAATTTCAACGCTGCTCCCTCTTTTTTAAGATCCTCTCCCTGACGGTGCAATAAAGCCTGCACCGCGACCTCGCCTCCGGCCGAGGTAAACTTTAAGGCGTTGGAAATAAGGTTATTCAAAACTTGGATTATCCTTTTTGGATCAAAGCTGGCGCTGTCCGGAAGGTTCCCACTGTCGCGAAAGCTCAATTTTATTTTAGCATCTTTCGCCAAGGCTGTAAAAAACTTTACTCTGTCCCTGATTAAATCCGCTATCTTGGATTTTTCCGCGTTAAGGTCAAACTTGCCGGATTCAATTTTAGCTACGTCAAGCAGGTCGCTGACCAGTTCCAGCATTTCCGCGGCGCTCTGATGAATCATCCGCACATAGTCGGCATAAGCGCTTTTATCTTCCCTGACGTTGCTATCCCCCATAAACTCAGCCGCTTTTTTAATCCCGGTCAGAGGAGAGCGAAGCTCATGCACTATCATCGAGGTAAAATCCTCGCGCATCCTCTCCAGTTCTCTTTCCTGAGTGGCATCATGGAAAATTACCACCCCGCCAAGAATTTCCCCCCGGTTTTCCGCTCCCGCGCTTTTTACCGGCGCTACCATAATTTGCCAGAATTTATCCCCGATCAGCACATCTCGGGCAGACAATAACTTATTAAATTTAACGCTTTCCTCCAACTTTCCCCTGATATCAAATTTTCCCCCCAGCTTATCAATAAAATCAAAAATGGACACGTCCTCTTTATCAGCCAGCCCCAGCGCTTTTTTAACCGCCGGATTGACCACTACAATCTTATAATCTTTATCGGTCATTACCACTCCTTCGGTCATGCTGGCAACCATGGCGTTTAATTTTTTCTGTTCAGTTTCCACCACCGCCTCCAGGCGCGTAACGGCGCTTGAAACCTGCTGGACAATCTTATATAAAATTGTCATGTCCTCTTCTTTGTACAGGCCGGCTTTGGTATGGGCGACTGTTAAAACGCCGACCGCCTTATCGCCGATAACCAGGGGGATATTAAAAAAAGAACGGACCGGCTCCTCGAAATCTTCAATTAAAACCGCCCCGCTGACAATTTCCTTTATCCTATTTTTATTAATTTTCTTATTCAACAGGGCGGACAGGGAGGCTGTCATTCTCTCCTTCATCTCTCCGACGAATTTTTTCGATACCGACTCTTCAAAATGGATTTTAAAAATTATTTTTTCCTGCTCGATCAACATGTAAGAAACAGCGCTATACTTGATAAACTGGCTTAAAGATCCGGAAATAACATCAATAATGCTGGGGATATTTAAAGAATAACCGATGCGTTCTCCTAATTCCTTGAGAATCGCCAATTCATACATTTTTCTTTTCATTTCCCGCTCTCTCTTCTTAAAAGAAGCTTCAAGGCAAAGCGCCCTCCAGCAAAATATAACTATCATTATAATTACCGCCGATATGAAAATTGGGATTATTAAATTATCCATCTCCTTTTTTAAATTAATTCCAAACGATAAATCCGAAAATTTAAAATTATTTCTGCCCCACCACTTTTTTTACCTCTTTGGCGGCCGCGGACAACGTTTTTAACGACCAGGCAAAAACAATAAACCAGATGATAAATACCGCCAGCACGATACTGACATTCTTCGGCTGGGAGATTATATACATCATGGAAACTACGCCTAAGCTGGAAATATCAACCAAAATAGTATAAACCAAAGCCTTGGTGATTTTCCCGACCAGGGAATCTTTCACCAGGCGATAAATCCGCGTGCCTTTGACGAAAATTATAATGCTAAAGACAACCAGCAATGGCCAGGCAAAAAACAATATTGAGTTTTGAAATGTTTCAAACATCATATTAAATTAATTAATCCTTTTAACTTCGGGATATTTAGTGAAGATGGACCCTAAAGCGCTCTTGACTATCTGGCCGGAGAGATCAACATAGGCGTCTACTAATCCTTGGAGAATTTTTTCCGGATCGCCTTTAATAGCAGTGACTTCCCCTTCGTTATTGATCGTTAAATTCTTGACGCTGCGGGCTTTTAAAACCGCTATTTCCGGACCCAAAATAATCGACTGTTTGGCGATTACTTCGGAAATCAATGATTTATATTGTTCTTTTTTGTCCATACCTTTAGATTTAAAATTAAAGATTTTAATAAGGATAACTAAAAACAAAAGCAATAAAAAATATTCTCTTGAATCAACCTCTGTTGTCATTATACTATTATCCCTGATTTGTGGCAAAATTAATCTAACCCCACTCTGATAATAGTTCGCTGTTTATTTCGTCCTTCTCCTTTTCGCTTAACTCGTCTTCAGCGGCAATCTCAATATATAAAAAATTTATGGTATTAAAATCAACACAAAGAGCGGCGAAAACCGCTCTTTAATTTTAAATTAAAATCTTACTGTTCCCTTGCGTTAAATCCAGGTTACACTAGCCAGCTTGTCGTCCGTTTCCTTAAACCGCATCAGCCGCACGCCCTGCGTATCGCGCCCTAAGGCCGGCACTGATTTGAAAGGCAGGCGGATCACCTGTCCTTTTTCGGAAATTATAATCAAGTCTTTCTCTTTCATCAAAGCGCTGTTAACCACGAAAGCGTTAACTATTCTTCCGGTTTTAGAGGTTACTTTAAAAGTCTTAATGCCGGAACCGGCGCGGGACTGGACTTTATACAAAGACAGCGCGGAACGCTTGCCAAAACCCTGGCCGCTGATCACTAAGGTCTGGTATAATTTATGCTTGTCTTGGCCGCCGTGGATTATTCCCATCCCCACGACTATATCCTCTTTTTTGAGCCGGATGCCGGCAACGCCGCTGGCATTTCTACCCATGGACCGCACATCAGTTTCTTTAAAACGCACCGATTGGCCGCCCGCGGTAACCAGCATTACCTGGTCTTTGCCGGAGGTCGGCCTGGTCCAAATCAATTTATCTTCATCTTTTACCTTAATCGCGATTAAGCCGCTACGGCGCACGCTCTTAAACTGTTCTAACTCTACTTTCTTTACCAGGCCTCTCTCGGTAGCCATAAAGAGATATTGAGCCCCCGAATCTTCCAGTTTATCCAGCGGCAGGACCGAGGTGACTTTTTCCGTTGTCAGCAGCTGCAGGAAATTAATTATAGCTTGTCCTTTAGAGGTGCGGGAGGCAACCGGCACGTCGTAGGCTTTAAGCTGGAATACCCGCCCTTTAGTGGTAAAAAATAAGAGGTCGCTGTGAGTCATAGTAGTAAAGAAAAATTCCACTATATCCTCTTCTTTGGTGGTCAAACCGATCACCCCCTTGCCGCCGCGCCCCTGCACTTTGAAAGTTTCCGGCGCCACCCGCTTAATGTAGCCGTCGCGGGTCATAATTATCACTGCCGGCTCATTCGGCACTAAATCCTCCTGCTTGAATTCTTTTATGGAGGCGGCGACAACTTTAGTGCGGCGCTCATCGCCGTACTTATTAATTAATTCCTGCAAATCATCCTTTATTATCTTTAAAATTTTTTGCTTTGATTTGAGAATTGTTTCCAAATCTCTAATCAGCTGGCGCTTCTCTTCCAGCTCGTCTTTTATTTTTTGCTGTTCTAAATTGGCTAAATTCTGCAGGCGCATTTCCAGAATAGCGATCGCCTGTATCTCAGTTAATTTAAAACGCTTCATTAAATTAACTTTGGCCGCTTCTTTATCTTTGGAAGATTTAATAATCTTAATAACGGCGTCAATATTCTTAAGGGCGATCATCAACCCTTCTAGAATATGCGCCCGCGCCTTGGCTTTATCCAATTCAAACTGGGTCCGGCGCTTAATAACTTCAACCCGGTGCTTAATGTGCTCCTCTAAAACCATCTTTAAATTAAGCAGCTTAGGCTGAATGCCGTCCACTAAAGCGATTAAATTGACATGGAAGGTCGTCTGCAGGGAGGTATGCTTATACAGGCTGTTTAAAATCTTTTTCGGATAGGCGTCTTTCTTCAATTCCACCACGATACGCACGCCATCCTTGTCTGATTCGTCGCGCAGATCCTTAATCCCTTCTATTTTTTTATCCTTTACCAAATCGGCGATCTTCTCCACCAATTCGGCTTTATTAACTTGGTAGGGAATTTCAGTAATAATAATTTTGGAAACTCCTTTTTCTTCCATAATCTCGCTCTTGGCGCGTATCACAATCCCGCCTTTGCCGGTCGCGTAAGCCCTTTTAATTTCGCTATTGTCATAAATTATTCCGCCGGTAGGAAAATCAGGCCCTTTGACAAACTGCATCAGATCATCGACGCTGGCGTCCTCGTTATCAATTAAATATTTTATCCCTTCGCATAGTTCGTTTAAATTATGCGGCGGGATATTAGTAGCCATGCCGACCGCGATTCCCAGCGCGCCGTTTAACAATAAATTCGGCAGTTTGGCCGGCACGACTGTCGGCTCTTTTTGGCTGCCGTCATAATTAGGAATAAAGTCAACTGTATTCTTTTCAATATCCAATAATAACTCTTCCGAAATTGATGCCAGTTTGGCTTCGGTATAACGCATCGCCGCCGCGCCGTCGCCGTCCATGGAGCCGAAATTTCCCTGGCCTTTAACAAGCATATAGCGCATGGAAAAATCCTGCGCCATGCGCACCATCGCGTCATATACCGAACTATCGCCGTGCGGGTGGTATTTGCCCAAAACTTCGCCGACAACCGTCGCTGATTTTCTGAATTTGGCGCCCGGCTTCAGGCCCAAGCTCCACATAGCGTAGAGGATGCGCCGATGCACCGGCTTTAAGCCGTCGCGCACGTCCGGCAGGGCGCGGCTGACGATAACCGACATGGCGTAATCAAGATAAGAAGCTCTCATTTCGGTTACCAAAGACTTCGGAGAAATCAGCCCGTACTCGGTCTTATATGCCGCTCCGCCCGGATTAATTCTTTTATCTCCGTTGGCGCCGGAATCTTTTTTTTCCTCTGCTGGCTGGCGGCCGCCATTTTTTCCTGCCGAATCTTTTTTCGGCGGCGCTGGCGGCGCTTTTTTGTCATTTTTTTCCTTGGGCATATTTAATTACATTCGTTAAAAGTTTTTATTATTTTTGCTCTATTATATCTTCTTCGCTTAAACTATTATTGATTTTTGACAACATTTTTTCCAGCTCCACCCTTTTTTCCATTTCCTCCAGCCGCTGGCGCAAACTGGCGATTTCTTCTTCTTGGGATATTTTTTCATCCGGAGACAGCTCTTCGCTGTTGATAGTCTCCCGCAGGCCGCCCAAATCATCTTCAACTTCTTCAACGGCTTGGCTGAAATTTTTAATTATATCGCCTAACTCCCCGCCGCCATTTTGAGCCGGCTGATTGATCGCCTGAAAATTATTTTTAAAACTGATTAGCCAGACAAAAACAATGATTGCCATAAAAAACATCACTCCGGCCCACATGGCAATATATTTTTCCCGCTCCGCTTTTATCTGCTCTTCCGGAGAAACGCTGGCATCTGCCGCGGGTTTTTCTCTATTTTTACCCAACTTGGCTGTCTGCTTTTTTCTAATCGCGGACTTTCTATCAGCGGCAGATTTTTTATTAATTGCGATTTTTTTATTGGGCATAAATTTAATAAACTTAAAACCCTAATATCTAAATTCTAAATAAATACAAAATCCAAATAAATAAAACCAATTTTTGAATTTTGGCATTATTTTGGATTTAGAACTTAGAATTTAGAATTTAAAATTTGAATATTACTAACTCCATATCCTCGGCCGATAAATCTTTCTTGTTAATTTTTAGTTTTTCCTCTTCCGTCGGCTTAATGCCGATTTCTTTAATAAATTTTTCCACACCGTCAATATCGGCAATTTTTAATCCCGTAATTTTATAATGCATCGGGATAACCATCCGCGGCTCAATTTGGTTTATTACCTCGATCGCCCTCTTTGAATCCAGGGTATATTTGCCGCCAACCGGGACAAGCAGAATATCGGTTCCCTGCATTTTTTCTGATTGCTTATTGTCCAATAGGTGCCCTAAATCACCCAGGTGCGACACTACCAAGTCTTCGATGCTAATGCGAAAAATTATATTGCTGCCGCGCTCTTTGCCTTCCTGGCTGTCATGGAAAGAATCAATCCCCTGGATAAAAGCATCTTTAATTTCATATTCTCCCGGAGTATCAATCACAAAAGGCTTTCCCTTAATGGCGGAAATATTATTATGGTCTTGGTGCTGATGGCTGATAGTGACAATATCCGCCTCTGCCTGCAGCGGCCGCAGGCCGTATTCCTTGCCGTAAGGATCGGTTATTATGGTTATGTTTTCCCCTTTGTTGTTTTTGCCCTGCAGCTTAAAGCAGGAATGGCCTAGATATTGGATATACATATAAAATAATTTTCAATTTCTAATTTTCAATTTTCAATAACCTCGCCTCCGGAGAGAATGTTTGAAAATTTAGTCATTGGAAATTGTTTGAAAATTGTAAATTGAAAATTGAAAATTTATCTTGAGTATAGTCTTTCCATCTCTTCATCTTCATCTTTATTTTCATCATCGCCTTTAATCTTCTCTTTACTTTCTTCTTCGGCCACCGGCGGCAAATCATTATTTTCATCATTGCCATCTTCGGCATCAACCACTACCGCCTTTTTTTCTTCCGTTTCCTCTTTAAGCTTGTTATCTTCTTCTAAATCCTCGGCCTCATCCTCTAAATTGTTATTATCTTCATCTTCGGCGCCATCGTCTGATTCTTCCTCTTCATCCTCATCTTCATCATCACCGCCTAAAATTTCATGGGCGTTAAACTCGCTTTCTTCCCGGTTATGCAGCGGCAGACCGGATATCGCCATCGCACCTACCTTAGCATATTCTTCCTTGGTGATCAATATCTCGCGCGGCCTAGCGCCGTTGGCGGAACCGACCACTCCGCCCTCTTCCAGCAGGTCAATCAAGCGGGCGGCGCGGGCATAACCGACGCGCAAACGGCGCTGGAGAAAAGAAGTGGAGGCTTTGCCGGAATTAATGATAATTTCTTTGGCTTCTTCATATAAATCATCGCCGTCTTCATCGTTAAATCCCATTCCGGCAACTCCTCCCACCTTATGTCTTTCCACTATATTATCATCATATTCCACGTTCCCGGCCTGCTCCTTAATATATCTGACAATATTCTTTATTTCTTTATCGTCCACAAAAGCCCCCTGAATTCTTTTTGGCTTGGAAAGCTCGGCGGTTATAAAAAGCATATCGCCCCGCCCCAATAGTTTTTCCGCCCCTTGCGAGTCCAAAATAGTGCGCGAATCAATTGAACTGGAAACGGAAAAAGCGATGCGCGCCGTAATATTGGCTTTAATCAGTCCGGTGATAATATCAACCGAAGGCCGCTGGGTGGCTAAAACCAGATGGATGCCGACCGCGCGCGCCATTTGGGACAGCCGGACAATCGCCCCTTCTACGTCTCTGGCCGCCGCCACCATTAAGTCCGCCAGTTCATCAATGACAAAAACAATATAAGGCATGCGCTCTCTGGCTGTCAGATTGTAACTTTCAATATTGCGTTTTCCCGCCGCGGCTAAAACATCAAATCTCCGGTCCATTTCATTTAAGCACCACTTTAAGGCGTTGATTGTTTTAGGGACATCGGTAACCACCGGGGTTAAAAGATAGGGGATGCCGTTATAAACCGGCAGTTCCACCCTCTTCGGGTCAACCAAAATAAATTTTAAATCGTCCGGATTGTTTTGATATAATAAACTGACGATTATAGTGTTTAAGCAGACGGACTTCCCCGAACCGGTAGTCCCCGCCACTAACAGATGGGGCATTTTGGCTAAATTGGCCATCCAGGCGGTTCCGGCCACGTCTTTCCCCAGGGCAATCATGGTGTTAGAGGAGCGGCCGCGGAATTCCTTGGTGTCTAAAATTTCGCGCAAGCCCACGCGGGCGATAACCCTGTTGGGAACTTCAACTCCGACCAGGGATTTCCCGGGGATCGGCGCTTCAATTCTAATTGGATGCATTGCCGTGGACAAAGCCAAATCGTTGCTTAAACCGGTAATGCGGGTCAATTTAATTCCTTCCGCCGGTTTAAAGGTATATTGGGTTACTGTCGGGCCGACTTTAGTCTCTCCCATCTCCACTAAAATGCCAAAATTTTCCAATGTCCTTTTTATAACTTCGCGGGTTGTATTGACATCGGCGCCGGACGGCCGGCCGATCTTGCTGCTTAATAAATCCAGCGGCAGGGATATTTTAATATTGCTTCTATTGCTTCGCTTTGACTCTGTTTGTTTTTGTTTGGTCTTTTCCGCCGCTTCCTCTGTTTCTCCCTCTTCATCATCAGAAACCTCGCGTGAACTGAACGCGTCATCTTCCTCGCCTTCCCTGTATTCAGCCTCCTCTTCATCAATTTCTTCTCCTTCCTCTAATTCTTCTTCATCTTCATCATATTCCTCTCCCTTCGTCCTGTTCCAGAGCCAGCGAAGCGGCGCGAAAAGTTTGCCAAAAAAACCATTCTCGCCCAAAATCCCGGAAATAGTGGTGTTGAACATTAACACCATGGATATAATAAGCAGGCAGGCTAAAGCCAGTAAAGAGGCCCAAAACCCGATTAAACTGACAAAAATTTTTGCTAAAAATAATCCGACATATCCGCCGCCCTTGCCTAAGCTGGCGGCTATTTCCGGATCTTCAGTGAAAAAAATGTGGAGCAACGACTGGAAGCTTAAAACAAAGAAAAGCAACCCCACGTAAGTATAGCCGTGGATCCATTTTTTGTCCTCGTTGTAGAGTAAAAACCCGAAAAGCAGAAGCAGAATGGGAAATATGGCTTTGCCCCAGCCGAACAACAGGGCAAGCCCCTGATTAACATAGCTGCCCAAAAATCCCGCTATCCCAAAAAGGCTTAGCAGACTAATGCCGCCGGCGGCAATTAGAATAATGACCAAAATGCTTTTCTTAACTTCCGGATCCAAATTTAAAGAATAGCCGTCGGCGAACCGGTCATAATGCCTGATATATTTTCTTTTTCTCATTCTTCGCGCCATGTATTAAAAAATAATCACTTAAAAGTGACTTTATCCACGTTCTAATTATAACAAGTTTTAGAGAAAAATAAAAGCCGCCTTACATTGACAAACCGCTTGTATTTTCTATAATAAAGACACATGTAAATTAGCACACTGCTAAATATAAATCTAAGAATAATGGTAAAATTGCGAGATATATTCGTATATTTGTACTTAATTTGTAATTCGTAGGAGTATGCCTAAAATAATTATCGCCTCCGGACCGGTTATTGTGGAAGACAATAAAATTCTTCTTAATCAGCACGGAGATACAGCTTTTTGGAAATTCTGCGGCGGCCGGGTAGAAAATTTTGAGGAAAATCTGATTGAAGCCGCCAAGCGCGAAGTAAAAGAAGAAATGGGAATTGATATTGAAGTTCTAAATGAAACGCCGTTTTTAATATATACAAAAAAAGAGACCTCTGAAGGTTCCCTTGATGTAATTTTAGTCCACTATCTGGCTAAACGCATCGGAGAAATTAAGCCGGGGGATGATATTAAAAAATGGGACTGGCTGGATATAAATAATCTGCCCGAGAATGAACTGGCGCCCAATATTATTCCAGCGCTGAAGCATTTTGGGTTTATGAAATAAAAACTTCAGAGCTTATTTGTAATTGACAGTTACACTATTAGAGTATATTATGGAGTTACGTTTATATATAAATAATTTATGTTAGAAAAAGAATACAAATATTATAAAAAAAATAAAAAAGAGTTGTTAGAAAAATACAACAATAAGTTTATTGTTATAAAAAATGATGAGGTCATCGGAGCGTACTCTTCCGAAGAAGATGCTTATAACAATACAATAAAAACAAATAAATTGGGCACTTTTTTAATTAAACAATGTCTCGCGGATGATAAGGAAGAAATACAAACATTTCATTCAAGAGTTGCCTTTAGTTTATAAAAATATGGCTTCCATTCCTTATAGTGCTTTTACTACAGACTTTCATTGTAGAATTAACACATTAGCTACAAACGTATTTCTATCTTTACCTTATAACCCAACAAATGATAATAAAATTGCAGAACCCAAGCGCATTGAATACACAGCTATATGGGATACGGGTGCGTCATCGTCTGTAATAACAAAGCAGGTAGTAAACGATTTAAACTTAAAGCCTATCTCGAAAGCGGAGGTTCATGGTGTTGGAGGTACAAAAATAGAGGATGTGTATCTTATCAATATTTACTTACCTAACAAAGTAGCGATAATGTACACTAAGGTTATTGAGTGCGAAAAATTGACTGGCAACTTCAATGCTTTGATTGGAATGGATATTATTGGAATGGGAGATTTTGTGGTTACTAATTTTGAAGGAAAAACTTTAATGTCATATAGAGTGCCTTCAGTTAAAAGAATTGATTTTGTAGAAGAAATTCGATGGTTAAAAAGGGAACAAAAAGTAGGTCGCAACGATTCTTGCCCTTGTGGAAGTGGCAAAAAATATAAAAAATGTTGCGGCAGTTATTAATAAAATACTCTTCTTCGTTAAAAATTACCTATTATAGGTAATTTTTATTTTTTAAAAAAATTTAACAAAATCCTATCTCTACCTTTTGCCTTTCCATAAAACTCCCACCAAAACCGCAATTAACCCGCCCGCTAAAATCAACAAATACTTCATTAATTTTATTTTCTTATTATTCTGCGCCAGCGCCCACTCATCGCTCACGCTAACTTCGCCTAAAACCTCGCCTTCCCTGTTTGCCCCTGCAAAAATAATATCAGCTTGCGAGCGGGGCATAACGCGGTAGCTATCATCTTTTTGCGACACGATGCCGATGACGGTTATGTTATCGCCCTCGTTAATATTCGCTTTATTAATCTTAACGCCGGTTTTTATATAAACTTCAATTTCGGAATTGCCGTCATCCAGCCAAATTATTGAGCCCTGCTTATCAACCACCTCGCCTTTAACCCGCACCAGTTGCGCCTCCATATTTTCTCCGATTTTATCGCATTCAGTCATCACCGGCTCCGGCGGAGTACTGGTGGCTATTTTTTTAATATCTTCCGCCGCCGCTATTTTTAATCGCAATTCGCCGTAAGTTTCTGACAACTCGCCGTTAATTTCAATCTGATCGCCAATTTGCAAATTCGGAAATAATTTTTTACTGCTGTAAACCTGTACGCCCGGAGAACCAACAATATAAAAATATTGGCTGGAAAATACGCCCGGCAAAACCGCTACCGTACCAACAACTTTAACTTTATCACCCGGCTCAAATTCCCTGATTTTTTCCAAAGTGGTCTCAACTGCCGGCTGATATTTTTTACTGCCGGCGGAAACTGTTGTTTTTGCACTAGTGGACGCGGAGGCGACGGAAGCAATATTTTCCGCCGTTAACCAACTATTTCCCTGCCGTTTAAAACTGACTCCTTCTTTCGTTTTGCTATAGCTATATTCGTCTGCCAATTCGCCTAAATTGTTGAACAAACGCACGCTGTCAACCGTATTATTTAAAGCGATTTTTGTTTCTTCCCGTTCAAAAATTTTAGATTCCTGCGGATTGATAAAAATATCTTTTTTAATAACATACGGCTCGCTTCCGCCCTCTTCATCGTCTAGTTGCCAATTTATTAAATTCACCGTGCTACTGCCGATATTTTTCAGTTCAATCCATTCGCTTTCATCCGGCCCTTCCGGATTCGGCATAAATTCAAAAATAATTACCTTATCGGCGGCTCCCCTCTCCTTACTAGGGAGAGGGGCTGGGGGTGAGGTCGGGGCGGAAACAATGTTTATTATTTTTTCCACCTCCGCTTTATTTTCTCCGTCGCTCACGATTAATTTAACTTGCTTCATCCCCGGCGTAAAATATATAAAAATCGGGTTGGGCTCGGTTGAACTTGAATTCAAATTGCCGGTACCAAAATCCCATAGGTAATTTAATTTATCACCATCCTCGTCAACCGTGTCCGAACTGTCAAAAGATATAATCTGTCCCACGACCTGCTCGCCGGAAAAAGAAAAATCAGCCAGTGGCGGATGATTAACGGTTTTAATAATATTTCGCGCGCCCGGCGT
>Ga0210057_1008150_pt1 | contig 12492 bp, 11 predicted proteins | sample CryGeyCG2114_010_2_FD_183968 | JGI IMG/M metagenome (GOLD analysis project Ga0210057, IMG submission 183968) | Groundwater microbial communities from aquifer - Crystal Geyser CG10_big_fil_rev_8/21/14_0.10 (SPAdes) (version 2) | ecosystem: Environmental > Aquatic > Deep subsurface > Groundwater ... | reverse complement strand
CATCGAAAAAAGCCTCACAAGCTGACGGAATTTCTTCTCAGAGATTCGGGAACGAAAGGTATAGCGGTTTTTCATGAGCAGGATGAGGTAAATCCTACCTCAGAAACTGCTTAACGTATCTTGAGCCTAGAGTATTTAGATTTGTTCCTTGGAATAATTGAGTACTGGAATACCAGAATACTGGAATACTTGAATACTTGATCGCTTGAGGCATCCAAGTATTCCAGTACTCAAAGGAATACTACTTAATACTACATACTCAGCTATGCTGTGCGGTCAAACCGCAGCGTGCCGCTTAAGTTGTCTTTGCCCGCCTTGTAGGGCTCGTTCCCAATCTGCTCGTTCACCCAGACAACGAATGCATCCTGCTGCTCCGGCTTCATGCCGTGGAATTCCTTCGAGAGCGCCTGGAATGCGGCGGGACCATCCGCCTTCTTATCGGCAGCCACCTCGCTGTTTGCCTGCTTCATGGCAAGGACAAGATCACCCATGTTCTTTTCGGCCGAAGGCGAAGGTACGTACTTCTCCTTCTCTGCCAGTTTTGCTTTCTCCGCACCCTCCTCCTGCTTCACCCCAGCAAGACCACCTTCCGTCTTCCGCCAGGAGACGGAACGACTGGTACCCTCCTGATCCTCCAAGCTTGCATCCAATGCATCTCCGGTGGCATGCATCTCATCAATTTTTCTCCCCATCATCGTCGTAAGACGAGTGGCCATTTTTGCGAGTGAGAGCCCATGTCCTGAGAGTTCCACTACATGAGGATCTGTCACATTAGCAGTACGCTGCTGCTCTATGTTCTGCCTGCCCTCCTGATCTATTCCCAATATTTCACGAATGAGCATCTGCACCGTATCTTTCGTATTTTCCACTCGCGAGAGAAGGTACTCATGGGTACGACCGGCTGTACTATCCGCTGCTTCTTTTGCCTCCTTTGCAAGAACCTCCACCCTTCCCGCAAGTTTATCGACACCCTCTGCGACCTTCGTGTCGAGTTCATCGAGCAACTGCATATTCTTATCGATCAGCTGGTCGATCCTATCCAGTGTCTGCCCGTGCTTGTCTACCGGTTCCATTGATCGTTCCGCACCTGTTTCCGGCCCGCCTGCTCCCATGAAGCAGAGCATGCGTTGCTCGCCGATGCCACTCCTATGAGTGATGAACGGGAAGATCATTGGATATTGGGGTCAGGTGCTTTGTCCGCTTCCTTCATAACCTCTTCCGGGGTTTTCTGTTTCACCGCTTTCTGCTCTGCAAACGTTTCCTCCAGCTGCGTGATCTTCTCTGCGTCCATGGCATTCGTTGTCTGCTCCAACGAGGCATACGCCGCATGCACGAATTGCTTGATCTCCTTGTGCATGGCCTTTTCACTCTGCTTCATGATCTGATTGAACGTAGAGAACGCCTCCATGTAACGCCTTGCATGTGCTTTCACTTCCTCAGGCTTCTCAGCTTTCAGCCGCTCGCGCACCTTCGGCAGTTCCTTTGAAACAAGTTCCGGTTCCACCATTTGCATGATGGAGTCGTAGAGTTCCGTGCCATCGTTCGGAAGCGGCGGGAGCTCCTGGGGAAATGGCAGAGCGCCACTGGGGTCTGTTTGTGTCTTGGGCATTATTTATTATATTATAGCATATTTGTACTACTAAGACAATTTTGGAGGTCAACACCACTTCCTCCCCTTGGGCCGCCTGATGGGCTTATGTTCATGCACGCGCGGCGGCGGCGCATCCGCCTCCCCGGAGACATCGCAGTTGTGTCCTGTGATGAGCTCCGCTGCGTGCCCCCGGACTGCATCACCGAAGACCATGACAGAATTTGCAATCCTCTGCGGTCCTGCGATCTCGTAATGCGCACTGAGTGACACGCAACCTACGGTATCGAGAAGAAGATCCATAATATGGTCCCTGCTCCCACCAATAACTCTCCGCACCGCATCTGCCTGCTCCTCAACAATGTCCCATACCTCTCGTGCAACTTGTTGGAAGGCAGCATGTGATGGTTGCACGTTGATACCGGCATTCTGGATAGCCCTCGTAAGCCTGCGTGGGACTTCGCTCATAGAAGCAAGCCATGGTCTCACCACACATGAGACCCGTCAAAACAGAACCCATTGAAAGTCGCTGGTCACTTGTCTCTCGTCACTGGTCACCTGATACTTGTCGAGACCAGAGACCGACGACCAGTGACGAGCGACAGATCTATAGTTCCCGTCTGAGCAATTCGATCTCGTCCCTCAGATCGGCCGCCCATTCGGCTGCGCTCAGAACTGCCTTTCTGCAGGAGTTGTTATAACTCGCGTTTGAGTAATTCAATTTCATCCCTGAGATCGGCAGCCTTCTCGAACTCCAGGTTCTGCGAAGCAAGTTCCATCTGCTGTTCCAGTTCTTCGATGAGACGCCTCTTCTCGTCCTTGGGAATCTTCTCGTGCTTGCGCTTTGGCCGGCGGAGTTCCATCTTCCTCTGCTCTTCGGAGATATCATGCACAGCCTTCTCGATAGATTTGGGAGTGATACCGTGCTTTTTGTTGTATGCTTCCTGGATCTCCCTACGGCGGTTCGTTTCGTCCACCGCCTGCCGCATGGCATCAGTCCACATGGGCTTCCCTGTCTTTGGATCCGGTGTGGCATACAGCGTCACATGCCCGTGCACGTTGCGCGCGCAGCGGCCGATGGTTTGAATGAGTGCGTCGCGTGAGCGGAGAAATCCCTGTTTATCGGCATCGAGAATTGCAATATAGCTTACCTCCGGAAGATCGAGCCCCTCGCGGAGGAGATTGATACCGACGATGAGATCTATCTCTCCCGTACGCAGCTGGCGGAGAATCTCTATGCGCTCGAGAGTCTCGATATCGCTGTGGAGGTACCGCACTTTGAAGTCCTGCTCCAGCAGATAGTCATTGAGCTTCTCAGACATCTTCTTGGTAAGCGTGGTGATAAGTGCGCGCTCTCCGCGCTTGATAGCCTGATTGATCTCTTCGGTAATGTCATCGATCTGGTTTTTGCTGGTTTTCACTTCCACCTCCGGATCCAGCAGCCCCGTGGGACGGATGACCTGCTCTGCAATGTACTGCTTCTTCGTGTGCTCCTTCTCGTACCTGCTCGGCGTGGCCGACACGTAGATGGCCTGGTTCACCCGCTCTTCGAACTCTCCAAATTTCAGAGGACGGTTGTCATGCGAACTCGGAAGACGGAACCCGTACTCCACGAGCGTCTGCTTGCGGCTGAAGTTTCCTTCGAACATGCCACCGATCTGCGGGACGGTGATGTGCGATTCATCCACGAAAAGGAGGAAATCTTTGGGGAAGTAATCGAGCAGCGTGCTTGGCGGCTGCCCGGGCTCCGTATTATTGAGGTACCGGACATAGTTCTCTATGCCGGTGCAGTACCCCGTCTCCCGGAGCATTTCGAGATCGTACTCCGTGCGCTGGCGCAGGCGCTCCGCCTTGGCAATCTCCCCTGCACCGAGCATCTCCTTCTCGCGCACATCGAGATCCGCAACGATCTGCGCAACAGCTCTCTCTATCTTCTCCTGTGTCGTCACGTTGTGCGAAGCGGGGAAGATGGTGATCTCATTGAGATCTGCAATGAGCTCACTGGTGAAGCTGTCGACTTCCTGGATGGTCTCTATTTCGTCAAAAGGCATCTCGAGCCGGAAGACCGTGTCGCCCCCCGGCGGAAACACTTCCACCGTGTCCCCAAGCACATGGAACATGCCTTGCTTGAATTCCATGGCACTCCGCCTGTACTGGATATCCGTGAGCCGGCGCAGGAATTTATCTCGCTGCACGGCATCACCCCGTGTGAGCTTGATTGCCAGCGCCTCGTAGTCTTCCACATTGCCGAGGCCGTAGATGCAGGAAACCGACGCAACAACGATGACATCGCGTCGGGTGAGGAGGTTAAAAGTTGCTGCGTGCCGGTACTTGGCGATCTCCTCGTTGATGCTCGCATCTTTCTCTATGTATGTGTCGGTGGTGGGGAGGTACGCCTCCGGCTGGTAGTAGTCGTAGTAGGAGACGAAGTAGGAGACAGCATTATTGGGAAAGAATCCCTGGAACTCGGAACACAGCTGCGCCGCGAGCGTCTTGTTGTGCGCGAGAACGAGAGTGGGACGCTGCACCTCATGGATGATGTTGGCCATGGTAAACGTCTTCCCTGTTCCCGTGGCACCGAGGAGTGTTTGATGCCGCTCACCCGCCTTCAGCCCTTTGAGAAGCTGCGCGATAGCCTGGGGCTGATCCCCGGTGGGAGAGAAATCCGAAACAAGCTGGAATGGCTGAGCTTCTGGCATGTCGGGGGAGTATAGCCGTATCGGCTATTCCAGAACATCATTCTCCCGTTCGGATCTCGTTGCAGGCCATTGACATAATCAACTTATATGTTGATAATATCCGCTCGACCTTTTGCACCACCATCTGCTCTGCATTCGCCGTCTCTCAGTGCACCTAAGCACCGGGGGACATCGTTGTGCAGAGTCCCATCATTTTTTGAGAGAGAAAGGGAAGGATATGCGAAAGAGAACGATTTGCCGGCCATGGAGTTACTATTGGAGAATCTTCCATGGCCGCGACGAAGTGATCGTCAGGCGGGAGTCGACACCTCTAACGGTTCTGACCCCTGGACAGTCGGTCAGTTATTCAACCGTCGTGCTGAAACATGTCGATGGCGGGTTTAAAGCCACTGACGGACGGCGGTGGGAAGGTGCAGGGATCATGGTTTCCGAAGGCGAGATTCTTGGTCTGAGTGTCGAGTACCTCTCACCCGGTCACCTCCATCTCTTCACTGGAAAAGGTACTTTCACTTCCTGGGTGTAGAGAGACAACTGAGGCACAACAAACCTAAACCTTCTCCCATGAATTCCTCACGGAATCCATCGGAGAAGGTTTAGAAGACTCCCCATGAGATTGTGCGTGGAGTGGACAGAACAAGAATGGGAGATGATTACTCTACGACATTGTTCCTGCTACGATACTGCCATGATCGACCTCCAGGATCTCCGCGCCCGGCCTGCTGCTTACCAGGATGCAGCGAAGAAGAAGGGGATAGATATTTCCATCGAGGGTTTTTTGAAACTCGATGATCTGCGCAGGGAGCTCCGGCAGTTCGTGGATGACATGCGTGCGCAGAAGAACAGCGTGAGCAAGCGCATCCCAGCCATGAAGGATTCGGAGCGGACGGAGGCACTGAAAGAAATGAAGAAGCTCTCCGAGAGCCTCAAGGAAAAGGAGGAGGAACTGCGTATAGCAGAAGAAAGCTGGCAGGAGATGCAACTGCAACTCCCCGCTATCCCGCACGAGGATGTCCCCGTTGGAAAAGATGAGAGAGATAATGTGGAGGTCCGGAGGGAGGGGAGCCTGCCGAAGTTTACCTTCACACCCAAAGATCACGTTACCCTGGGTGAGGAGCTGAACATCATCGATATTCCGCGCGGCGTGAAAGTTTCCGGGACGCGGAACTACTACCTGAAAGGAGATGGCGCGCGCCTGCACCACGCCGTGCTGCGCTTCACTATGGATTCCCTCGTAAAGAAAGGCTGGACTCTCTTCTCCCCGCCCCTGCTCGCGACCTACGACTGCTTCATGGGCACGGGTTTCTTCCCCGGAGTGGACCAGCAGAACATCTATGCGGTCGGGGGGCAGGAGAGGAAGGATGACCCCATACAGGGCGATGGGCTCCACCTCATCGGAACTTCAGAAGTGACCGTGTGCAGCTACCACAAGGATGAAATGCTGAAGGAGAAGGACCTCCCCACGCGCTACGCCGGGTACAGCGCCTGCTTCCGACGCGAGGCAGGAAGTTACGGCAAGGACACCAAAGGGCTCTACCGCGTGCACCAGTTTGAGAAAGTGGAGCAGGTGGTGCTGTGCAGGGCGGACCAGAAAGAGGGGATGAAGATGTTCGAAGAAATCCGGAACAACGCGGAAGACGTGCTGAAGGCGCTCAAACTTCCATACAGGGTTCTGGACATCTGCACGGGCGACATGGGGAAGGGGAAAGTCTTCATGCAGGACATAGAGACGTGGATGCCCTCACGGAAGAGCTACGGAGAGACGCACAGCTGCAGTTACCTCGGGGACTTCCAGGCACGGAGACTTAATATAAAGTATGAGACAAAAAGTGGTGAGAAGAAGTTCGTGCACACGCTGAATAACACCTGCATCGCTTCCCCGCGCATCCTCATCCCCATCCTGGAAATCTACCAGAATGCAGATGGGACTGTGACGATTCCGGAGGTACTGCGACCGTACATGGGTGGCCAGGAAAAAATTGGGTAACTGAGAATGCTAACACAGTTTTTTGGTTGGGATAACACCATACCACCGGAAGTGTAGGTCTTTTTGATGTTGGGCTTTTATAAGCCAAAAAAAGACCAACTGTGAAAAGCATTGCAGTTGTAGCACCCATCAGACAACATGCAGTCCCTTTCCCCATTCACTCCATGACCACTTTTGGAAGACCAGGATACGACTTCATCGAAACACCGGAAGGAAGGATTGGCGACTTCTCCTTTGTCCCCGTTGCAGAAAAGGGAGACAGGCAAGTAGCAGCCGAACAGAGACCGGTACAGCCGGATGATCTCGCTCTTGCGAGACAGACAACACCGGATGCTGCCCGTGGAATCCTCGGGATACGGCAGAGATAATTTCAGCACAACCAACTGTCCCGGCCAGGAGCGGGTTCTCCGCGATTGGCCTTGCACGTGATGGTGTATGCGGATGAATGTTTTTGTGGTATAATATTTCTGTAGACCCACACACATACCATGATTCTGCTCCTCTCTGGCGCATCGGAAACTGCTCGGGCACTTGTGGTAGACAAGATCCTGGACACGCACAAAGACTGGCGCCATCTCGCGCTGGAGGATTTGCGTGAGGAGGACACATGGAATGAAGAGGAGATTGGCATGGAGGAAGTCTTTGGTGTGATGATCGCCTGTGACTGCGCGAAAGACGTGCAGCAGGAAGGTTGTCATATCATCATCACCTGCCCCTCTGTGCACCTCATAGAAACGGTGCGCGACACGTTCCCTGAAAAGATTGTCACTGTGCACATGGGCGAAGAGAAGGAGGGAGAAGAAACATTCTCCCACGTGCTCAATCCGAAGACGCATTCTCTCAACGATACATGTAATTTTTTGGAAGAACTCATTGCACGATGAAGCCACTCTTCCTCATAGCCGACGATTCGGAGTCCAAGCGTGAGTTATTGGAACGTATAGTGTTAAGGAACGTCGATGTAAAAGTGCTCACCGCACGAACCACGGAAGAAGCTCATGGACTTATTGTGGAGCACGTGGAATTTGCCGGAGCATTCATAGACTATGAAATCCCTTCAGAAAACGGACCGGCCGTCATAGCACACCTCAAAAAGCACAATCCAAATTGCTGCATCGCCCTCGTCACATCGGCTGATTGCTCCCACTACAGGGAAGAAGCCGAAAGGGCAGGAGCAGAGGCTTTCGTGAGTACCGCCTGGCCACTCGATAGGGTCGAGACTGATCTCAATTTACTGCTTGCTGAATGGAAAACACAGATGCAATGAAGCCTGGAATATGGAATGTTGTATGTCGAATGTAGGGAACCCACATACGACATTCTACCTACGACATCCATACCTTGACTCTTCCGCCTAAAAGCTGAAAGCTACAATCCAAATGCCTGCACTCTGCCTCCTATGAAAATACTGTTTACCCTTCGATGGCACTCAGGGCGAGAAAGTAATCCAAGGGAATCATCTCACAGTTCCTGCTTATGAAGATACTGTTTACCCGCTTCCCCCTCGAAAGTGCCCACGGCGGTGCAGAGACACAGACAATTTCGCTCATGAAAGGATTGAAGCAGCGTGGCCACGCGGTGGCATTTTTAGGAAGTTGCCCCACACTGCTCGTTCTCTGTCAACAACACCAAATCCCCTGTGCTTCTCTCGATATCGGCCCCCCTCCCGTGAGCAAAGAAACAATCATCAGCTTCTTTTGGAGAAAGAAGAGGATGCAGCAGAAGCTTGTAAGCGCCTTCAGGGAGTTCTGTGCCCATGGTCTCGACACGGTGATAATGCTGAGCATCTCAGAAAAGCTTCTGCTTACGCGCTCCGCAGCTGAGGCAGGTATCAAGGTGTTATGGATTGAACATGATTCCATCGGCCCGTGGCTGAAGCACAACCCCTTCCTGCGTAAACTTCGCAAACAGAGCCAGTGGGCAACAACCGTGTGTGTTTCGGAACTGAGCAGGAAGCTCTACCTTGATCTTGGATGGGATCCAAAGAAGGTGATGAGTATTCCAAATGGCATCGATCCTCAGCGCTTTTCCGTGGAACCGCCGGAGAAGAAACCGTCTGATCATCCTCACATTGGCTGTGTTGCCCGCCTCTCCGAGGAGAAAGGTATAGACCTGCTCATAAAAGCAATGAAAGATCTCCCCAACACCACACTCAGCATCGTGGGAGTGGGGGAACAGAGGGACAGCCTGGAGAAATACATTTCCAAATACGAAATGGGGTTTCGCACGAAGATCGAATCCCGCAAGGGAAACCTGGGAGCGTTCTACCACTCTCTGGATATTCTCGTGCTTCCTTCGAAGCGCCACGACCCCTTCGGTCTTGTGGCAGCGGAAGCGATGATGCTGGGGATCCCGGTGATCGTCACCGATGCCTGCGGCATCGCTCAGCAGCTCACACACGGCAAAGATGCGATGATCGTGGAAGCAGGTTCTGTGGAAGCACTGAAAGAAACCATTTCTGAGTTGCTCATAGACGAGAACCTGCGACGGAGCATCGCTCAGGCAGGCCAGCAAAAAGCGCTCTCTGACTTCACGATGGATAGCATGATCGACCGGTACGAGGAAGTGCTGCTTCGGAAGAAATAGGTGGGTATACTCGCGGTATGCGACTACTCACCGTTGCTTCAGCCGCACTGTCCACAGCAGTTGTAGGCAGCGTTCTCCCCTCCAATCTTTCTCACGTACAGGTGCATACATTTGAGGAGCCAATCGATGCACTGAGTATAGGAGTAGTAACCGACGAGATAGACCTTTCGGTGAGTGCGAGGCTGGGGTCCACATGGGCGGAGTGGGAAGACCTCTTCATTGAGAAGGAGTTTGATCCCCTCCTGCGGGAATCGAACCTGGTGCTCTTCCCCGAACCTGTGTCGGAAATCCGTCTCCGCGGGAGGACGGACCAGTACGTACTGCATCCTATTCGTGTTTCAAAGGAACCGATCCGCTACGCGGTCGCAGCCATAGGCAGTGTGGGCAAGCCTCGCATCCTCACACGGAGACAGTGGGGCGCGGATGAAAGCCTGACCTACGTCGGCACACCGACAAGCCGCTCTGATGAACCAAGCGAACCACCGGACAACAGTGAATACAATGCCGTGCCGCAGCGTGTACTCGACTGCGAGGAGGCGCAGCGCAACTTTCCGGAAGAATTCCGCACAGAGAAAACAACTGAAAACGATCCCAGCGGTAAGGAGTATCGCTGGCCCCGGCGGTACTCACCGAAAATCCGCCAGCTGGTGGTGCACCACACAGCACAGAAAGTGGATGGTGATGCCCGCCCCGCGGTGGAACGCGTGCGTGCGCTCTACGAGTACCACACAAATGGGCGCGGGTGGGGAGACATTGGGTACCACTACGTGATTGATGGGGAGGGGCAAATCTACGAGGGACGCGCAGGCGGAGACTATGTGGTGGGCGGCCACGTGTACTGCGGCAATGTGGGAACAATCGGCATCGTGATGCTGGGGAATTTTGATGTCGAACAACCGGCACACGAGCAGACAAACAGCCTGAAGTGGCTCCTCGCCGAACTCGCGGACAGGTACGGGCTCGACCTCGAAGAACAGGCAATCTTCCATGGGAAATCCATGCCGGTGATTGTGGGACATGGAGATATGATTCCCACCGAGTGTCCTGGATACTATGTGCGGGAAACATTGAATACCATCCGCAGCCACGTGATTGCCGGTAATTACAGCGCAAAAATCACCTATCCGACTATTGCGAAAACAAGCGCAAAGAAACCCACCGCTTCCCGCGCAATCCTTCTGCCCGTTGGAAGTACGGAACTCACCGGAAGACCCGGAGGTCTCCTCCACGTCTCCTTGCAGTACAAACCGGCAGGCAGCATGCAGAGAAGAGGGCGCATTGCAGCAGTGAACCGCTCCAGCTCTGTGATCGGCCTCTGGCAGGAAAATGGAGGACACTACTCGGAGGTGCGTAAAGAGCTCATAGCACCGGAGAACATCCGCAGCGGAGAGGCAGAGACACTCCGCCTCCGCATACAACTCCCCCGCATCGCCGGCGTCTACACCGTGGACCTCGGACCTGTGACATACGTCCTCAGGGCCGAGGGTCGCCGGGCCCCGGCTCCGAAGACCACACCCACCAGACAGTCCTACTCGCCGGAACAACGGCAGAATCTGCAGACACCCGGTTACCGCCGTACCAGAGCGTTCGCTCGGTACGGGGCAGACCGCAGGATGCAGGCAGAGAAACAACTCCCTCAGAACACGCAGACACGTACGCCGGTGGGCACAGCTGGGAAGCTTTCGGATACCATCCGCATCCGCCTCAATTACACCGAAGAGAGCGCAACGGTGGCAACGAACACCAGCCCTACTGTCAATGGAGTGCTTTTGGATGGCCGAAATTTCTCTCTCCGGAAAAAGGATTTCTCCTGTGCCCTCCTCGCAGACGGGAAAGTGATTGAATCGGGCACAGTGCGCATGGATACCAATGGCGGCATCTTCACCCTTGCAAGCTGGGAAAAGCCGGAGAACCGCTTCCGCGGTGTCCTGGAGTGCCGCGTGATGTTCGGAGAGCTCGTGCTGATCAATGAGCTCCTGCTGGAAGATTACATGGCCGGAGTGGCGGAGGAACCGGACTCAGAACTCTACGAGAAGCAGAAAGCCTTTGCCATTGCCGCACGCAGTTATGCTGCTCACTACATGGAACCGGAGAACCGCAAGTTCCCCGGCATGCCCTACGACGGGAGTGATACAGGAGCAAGTTTCCAGAACTACCAAGGATATATCTACGAGCACAGCAACCCCCGCTGGGTGCGTGCTGTGCAGGAGACAGAGGCACAGGTGCTCAAAAAGCTCAACCGTATTGTGAAGGCCGCGTACTTCAGCAGCAGCGACGGCCGCACACGTTCACCGGAAGAGAACGGTTGGAAGGACTTCCCATTCGCGGAGGTCTTCCGCAGCAAGCCAGACCCCTGGTGCAAGGGGCTACCACTCCTCGGTCACGGAGTGGGAATGTCCGGCTGCGGCGCGGAGGAGCAGGCGGAAGAGGGAAAGTCCGCGGAAGAGATACTGGAGTACTACTACCCAGGGACGAGGATTGAGAGACTCTTCGTTGGCTCGTGAGGTTCCCGTAGCTGAGGTTCATGAACCTCAGCTACGGGAAGGAGCGCACATTGGCTGCTTCCGGGACGTGTGGCTTGAACAAGTAAACGAGCCAACAAGTAACATGCTCATGCAACAGTCGCACCATTGAGCGCGCCTACCGCAGCCCGCAGAGCATCCAGACGATCACACTGCTCCCATTTCACTCCCAAGTCCTCACGGCCAAGGTGGCCATAGGCAGCGAGCTGCCTGTACTGAGGCTTGAGCAGATCGAGATCGCGGATGATAGCTGCAGGTTTCAGATCGAAGACCTGCGTAATCGCCTTCTCAATGAGGCGATCCGTCACCCGCCCTGTCCCGAAGGTGTTCACGTGTATAGAAACAGGGCTCGCCACTCCAATGGCATAGGCAATCTGCACCTCGCACTTGTCTGCAAGTCCTGCTTCCACCACATGCTTGGCCACCCAGCGTGCCGCGTACGCGGCGGAGCGGTCCACCTTGCTCGGATCTTTCCCCGAGAAAGCACCACCCCCGTGGCGGCCGTACCCGCCGTAGGTATCCACGATGATCTTGCGCCCGGTGAGACCGCAGTCTCCTGGAGGGCCGCCGACAACAAACCGGCCAGTCGGGTTGATATGGAACATTGTCTTCTTATCGAGATACTCCCCGCATACAGGCTCTATGACGTACTTCTTGATATCCGTGCAAATTTGCTCATGGGAAACATGATCCGCATGCTGTGTGGAAACAACGACACAATCTACACGCTCAGGTTTGCCGTCATCGTCATACTGCACTGTCACCTGGCTCTTTCCGTCCGGACGAAGATAGGAGAGTGTCTTCTCCTTTCGCACCTGCGCAAGCATACGTGTGAGCTTGTGAGCAAGCGCGATGGGTAGCGGCATGAGTTCGGGTGTCTCCGTGCAGGCAAACCCGAACATGAGCCCCTGGTCTCCCGCACCCTGTTCCTTGTGGAGTCCCTCGCCCTCATCGACACCCTGGGCGATATCCGGGCTCTGCTCGCCAACGGAAACGATGACTGCACAAGCTTGGTAGTCAAAACCGTAGGCCGCATCGTCGTAGCCGATCTCACGGATAGTTCTGCGTGCAACGCCAGCAATATCCACATACCCTGTGGTACGCATTTCACCG
>Ga0210057_1008147_pt1 | contig 12494 bp, 11 predicted proteins | sample CryGeyCG2114_010_2_FD_183968 | JGI IMG/M metagenome (GOLD analysis project Ga0210057, IMG submission 183968) | Groundwater microbial communities from aquifer - Crystal Geyser CG10_big_fil_rev_8/21/14_0.10 (SPAdes) (version 2) | ecosystem: Environmental > Aquatic > Deep subsurface > Groundwater ... | reverse complement strand
AACTGTCAGGAGGTGCTGACGGTTTCCGACCTGAAGAAATTAATTGAAAGCGGCGAACCCATTCAACACTATATTGGTTTTGAAATATCGGGACTGGTGCATTTGGGCACCGGACTGATGTCAATGGGAAAGATAGCTGATTTTGTCAAAGCCGGAGTGAAATGTAAGATATTCCTGGCGGATTTTCATTCGTATCTTAATAATAAAATGGGGGGTAATTGGGAAAATATCAGGGAAGCGACTGAAGGTTATTTTAAAGAAGGGTTAATTGCCTCGTTAAAATGTTTCGGTGTGGATGAGTCGCAAGTGGAATTTATTATGGGAAAAACTTTATACGAACAACACCCGGAACACTGGGAAACATTTATGAGGGTGGGAAAACATATTACCCTGTCGCGGAACTTAAGATCTGTCTCGATTATGGGAAAGAAACAGGGAACGGAGGTGGACATGGCGACGCTCTTTTATCCCCCACTGCAGGTGGCCGATATTTTTACCATGAACGTAAATTTGGCTCACGCCGGAATTGATCAGAGAAAAGCTCACGTGATTGCCCGAGAAGTAGGCCCGGCAGTGGCCGGGTGGACACCGGTGGCAATTCATCAAAACTTAATTGCCGGATTGGCATCACCTGATGTTGACCACAAAGATGAAGAAACATTAAAGATGAGTAAATCAAAACCGGGAAGTGCTATTTTTGTCCATGATACTCCGGAAGAAATCCGGGAGAAAATTAAAAAGGCTTACGGCCCTCCCAAAGAGACGGAATTTAACCCTCTAATTAACTGGGTCAAGACACTGGTTTTCTGGGGAGAAGAAACAGGTGAATTCGTAATTAATCGTCCAGAAAAGTTTGGTGGTGATGTCACCTACACCAAAGTGGCTGATTTGGTGGCGGATTATCAGGCGGAAAAATTATTTCCTTTGGATTTAAAAAATGCGTTGGCTGATTGGATTATTGCCAAACTGGAACCGGCGCGAAAACACTTTGAGGAAAGTGGGCCTAAAGCCGGATTGGCTCGGATGAAGGAAATGATGGAGATAAAATAATCTATTGACTTTGGGTTTTATTCGGGTTTTAATAGATTATGAAACAAATAAAAACAACCTCTGACGTGGTGGTGTTTGATCAAAGAAAAATTAGAAAAGTCTGGAATGAGGAAAAAGAAATTTGGTATTTTTCAGTGATTGACGTGATTGAGGCTCTAACAGATAGTTCGATCCCCCGACGTTACTGGTCCGATTTGAAAAGCAGATTAATTTTGGAAGGAAGTGAAGTGTACGAAAAAATCGTACAGTTGGAATTAGAAGCTACCGACGGCAAAATGCGTGAAACAGATGTAGCTGACACGGAAACAATATTTCGACTTATACAGTCTATCCCTTCACCTAAAGCTGAGCCATTTAAATTATGGCTGGCAAGAGTGGGGTATGAACGAGTTGAAGAAACGATTGACCCGGAAAAGGCAATTCACCGGGCACTAAATTCTTATCTGAAACAAGGACGAACACCAGAGTGGGTAAATTTGCGATTAAAAAGTATCGAAATTAGAAAAGATTTAACTGATGAGTGGCAAGAACGAGGTGTAAACAAAGGCAGTGAGTTTGCAATATTGACTGATGACATTACTTACGCCTGGGCCGGGCTATCGACAAAACAATACAAGAAGATAAAAGAATTAAAGAAAGAAAACCTGCGGGACAATATGACCAATCTGGAATTAGTGCTAAATATGTTGGCCGAAGCAAGTACTACTGAAATTTCAAAGGTTAAAAAACCAAAGAATTTCCCGGAAAACAGAAAAGTGGCACAGGAGGGTGGTGGAGTAGCAGGAGTGGCCAGAAAAGAAATTGAGAATAAAACCGGTAAATCGGTAATTAGTGGACAAAAATATCTACGTTAGCGAATCACGGCGGCGATAACGGCGACAACGCCTTTATCGAGAGGGCTAGGGAGGATTTTGTCGATGGAAAGCTCGGACTCGGGAAGATAGGCGGCGAGGGCGGCGGCGGCGGCGAGTTTCATTTCATCGGTGATTTTAGTAACCCGATGATCAAGAGCCCCGCGGAAAACACCGGGAAAAGCCAAGACATTATTAATTTGATTGGGATAATCGGAACGACCGGTGCCAACAATAAAGGCGCCGGCATCTTTTGCGACTTGGGGGTCGATTTCCGGGGCGGGGTTGGCCATAGCAAAAATAATGGGTTTGACAGCCATGCTTTTGACCATATCGGCAGTCAAGAGATTGGGACCGGAAACACCAATAAAAACATCCCGACTAGTTACGGCAGTAGCCAAATCACCGGATAGATTTTGAGGGTTGGTAAAAACTAAAAATTCTTTTTTGGCGTCGTTGAGATCGGTGCGGGCAGAAGAAATAATACCTTTGGAATCAACCATGATAATATCTTTGACACCAAAGAGGTAAAGAAGTTTGGAAACGGCGGTACCGGCGGCACCGGCGCCACAAATAGTAACTTTGGTAGTGGCAACTTCCCTGTCGGACAACTTTAGGGAATTAATCAAGGCAGCTAAAACTACAATGGCGGTACCGTGCTGATCGTCGTGCATGACCGGAATGTTTAAAATCTCCTTTAATTTCGACTCAATATAAAAACAATTGGGAGCGGAAAAATCTTCGAGATTGATACCGCCAAAACCGGGAGCGATATTTTTAACGATATTAATAATCTCATCGGGGTTTTGAGTATCTAAAACAATGGGGTAGGCATCAATATTGGCAAATTCCTTAAAAAGCAGGGCTTTGCCCTCCATTACGGGTAAGGCACCGAAAGGACCAATGTTACCGAGGCCCAAAACGGCTGAACCATCGGAAACTATGGCGACGGAATTGGATTTGATGGAATAATCATAAGCAAGTTCGGGCTCGGTGGCCAGCAACTTAGAAACGGCGGCGACGCCGGGAGTGTAGGCGATACTTAGGTCATCGCGGGTAATAATGGGGCCAAATTTACTGGTTATGCCGATTTTTCCTTTAAAAAGTTTGTGTTTATCCAGAGAGGCTTGAGAGTAATCCATAGAGTGATTATACACGAAATATTTATAAAAACTATTTACTTATATTGTCGGGCTAAAGGCATGACAAATTGATTGAGGAAGGAAATATTTTTGAAAAGCAGATTGGGGTCGGGTAGTGCTTCCCCACTTCTAACAGCAAAGACGTGGGAAGCAAGCTGAGCATATTCGGCGGGAATATTAAGGTTTGAGACTTGGTTTTTTAATTCGTGATAGGAATAGATAATTTTTCCAGTTTTAACAAAAACTAAAGTTTGCAGGCTATAAAGAAAAGATTTTGTTAGGTTGTCAATAACGGCGATAGTGTCGTTTTGGCGGGAAGAAACAACGGCGGCGTAGGCACGACCAAGGGAAAAAGCCACTACTTCAATTAAATCGCTTGAATTTAAAACCGGTTTATTAATGTTATTAAAAACGTTTTCACCAAACAGGACTTGAGCGTTGTTGATTAGTTGAAGAAGGTATAAAGATCCAGGGAAAGGCGTGTCGAGGCTATTATTTTGAAGATCCTCTAAAGAGAAAGGGTAGATTTTGAGATGGTCAAATTGATGATAGGTAGAAAGGGTACTTCGGGAAACTTTTGAATCTTTCTGGTAAATAACACCTATTTCATAATCACTTTCGGAAACGGAATCACCTCGGGACATAGAGCCGTAGAGAAAAATACAGAGAGGTAAGGTGTCGACAAATATTTTCTCAAGAACTTGTTGAACAGAAAAAGGAATTAAACTATCCATTGATTATCTCCACCTTAATTTCGTCGGATTTGGTGAGGGTTAATTTTTTGGCACGGGAGACGGCGAGGAGATCAAATTCAAAAGAAGCCAGAGCGGTGGCAGTTAGGGTGGGGTGAAAAATGGAGAGAGTATTGATTTCGGCGCCGATATTTATACCAAGTTTGGCTTTTTGAGCCCGAAGTAAAGCCACAATTTCCAAAATTGATTTAACCTGAATATCAAGTGTGGAAAAATCTGAAGGTAAATCCATTTTTGGCCACGAAGAGAGGTGAATGCTTTTGGGAGCATTCGGGATTTTGTCCGGGTAAAAAGACTGAAAAATTTCTTCGGTGATGTGGGGGATAAAAGGCGAGGCCATAATTAACATATTGTTAAACCCATAAAAAAGAGCTGTTTGGGCGGAGATTTTATCAGGATTATCGACGGGTAGGTCATAGACCCTTTTTTTAATAATCTCTAAATAATAGTCGCAGAAAACACCCCAAAAAAATTCGGTCAAGAGGTTGCGGGCGTGGGCGTAATCATAACTTTCAAAATATTTTTGCATTTTTGATGAGACATCGTATGACTTTACTAAAAGCCAACAATCGAGAGGTAATAAAGTGTTCAGATCTAGTGCTTTTGGCCTGTGGCCACTTAGATTCTTAAAGCAGAAATTTGAGGCATTAAAGAGTTTAATGACCAGTTTTTTGCCATTTTCAAGTTCTTTGGCGTCGTAGTAGGCGTCTTGACCCAGAGCCGCAGCGCACATGGCAAAACGGATGGCGTCGGCAGAGTGTTTGGTGATTTCATCTTCAGGTCGGAGTTCTCCTCCACCGGTACGTTTACTAATTTTTTCACCCTGACGTAAAAGTATATGACCGGAAATGGCGGCATCGGTCCAGGGGATATTGTTGGTCTTATAATAAGACAGAACCATGGTGTAAAAAGCCCAAGTACGGATGATGTCGTGGGCTTGGGGCCGGAGGCTCATAGGAGCGGGAACATATTTACCATTAATCTCGGGGGTATTACCGGAAGTAAACCAAGTATCGAAAATTAATTTTTCGGCAACTAAATTAATGGATTTACATTTAGGGCAGGTGTGCCGGGGATCGGTGGACACAATAATTTCTCTACAATCAGCACAAAAGAAGGCGGGAATGGTAATGCCATAAAAGCGGTCGCGGGAAATGCACCAGTCCCATTTGAGGTTTTCCACCCAAGTAGTAAAACGGTCCCCCATGTAGGCAGGAAACCAATTTACCTTTTTACCAAGAGAAATTAGTTCGTCCTTGATATCTAAAACCCGGACAAACCACTGGGGAGTATTGATAATTTCGATGGGGTGACCGCAGCGTTCATGGACGCCGACATCGTGAACCAGAGGAAGATCCTTGCCGATAAGTTTTTTTGATTTTAAATAGTCAACTATTATTTGGCGACCTTCAGTGATAGTGTGACCACGCATGGATTCGAGAGAACAACTGTCATTAAAACGGCCTTGGGAGTCAATAATAATCAGTTCAGGTAAAGAATATTGTTTAATCCAGGCCAGATCGGTCTCGTCGCCATAGGTGCAGCACATAACTACTCCGGAACCTTTGTCAATCTTGACACCAGAATCAGTCAAGACGGGAACTTCAATGTTTAGGGGGGTAAAGATTTTGGTGCCGATAAGGGAAAGATAACGGGAATCAGTCGGATTGACAAAAACAGCGACACAAGCGGGTAGAAGTTCGGGGCGGGTGGTGGCCACCACAATTTGATTACCTTTAAGGTCCCGAAAAAAGAGATCATAAAAAATGGAGTCAAAAGATTTATCTTCGACTTCGGCTTGAGCGACGGCGGTTTGACAAACGGAACACCAGAGAGCCGGAGAGTTTTGGCGGTAGATATAACCAGCCTGGTACATTTTAATGAAATTAGTCTGGGTCAATTTTTGAACTTCGGGGGAGATGGTGGAATATAAAAGAGACCAGTCAACGGAGAAACCAAGAGATTGCCATAAATCGCGGTAAATTTGATGATAGTTGCCCACCAACTGATTACATTTAGCCACAAATTCGTCCCGGGGTAAATCAGAACCTTTGATTTTTAATTCCTGTTCAACCAGACGCTCGGTGGGGAGACCATTGTCGTCCATACCAAAGGGATAGTAGACGTTAAAACCGGCCAGACGACGGTAACGGGCAAAAACTTCGGCTTGAGTATAAGAAAAAACATGGCCGAGGTGAAGTTTGCCGGAAACAGTGGGGGGCGGAGTGTCAATGGAATAGAGGGGCTTTTTGGAGTTGGGATCAAATTTATAGATGCCTTCTTTGAGCCAATAATCCTGCCAATATTTCTCGCGGGTTTTTGGATCATATTTGGCCATAGATGACCTTATTCTACCAAATTAATTTAGGCTTCGACGATACTTTCGTCGGTGAGGAGTTTACCTTTGGATTGAAGGGTCCAGAGTAGCCGATAAATACCGCCCCTGGCAATGAGATCCTGGTGTTTGCCGATTTCAGAAATAATGCCATTGTTTAACACCACAATTTTATTGGCATTGCGGATAGTGGAAAAACGATGGGCAATAATAATGACGGTGCGACTTTTGGAGGCAAAATTAAGGGCCTGTTGAATTTTGCGTTCGGATTCGGAATCAAGATTGCTGGTGGCTTCATCAAAAATTAAAATTTTAGGGTCAGTTAAAAGAGCCCGGGCAATGGCCAGGCGCTGCTTTTGGCCACCACTTAATTTTATCCCCCGTTCCCCTACTTCAGTTTTCCAATTTTCCGGAAGTTCTTCAATAAAATCAAGAATATTGGCATCGGCGGCAGCTTTTTTAACCTTTGACCAAGAAGCATTTTCTTTGCCATAAGCAAGGTTAAATTTAATAGAATTGTTAAACATAATTGGTTCCTGGGGAACTACGGCCATAAGACTACGAAGATAAGACTTGGTCAGGCGACGGATATCAACCCCGTCAAATTCAATGACGCCGGCAGTGGCATCATAAAAACGGAGGAGTAATTTAATCAGAGTAGTTTTGCCGGCACCGGAACGGCCAACGAAGGCTACTTTCTCACCCGAGACTATTTCTAAATTGATGTCATCGAGAACCTTGTCGTTGGAGCCAGGATAAGCAAAAGACACATGGCGAAAAGTTAAGGCACCGATGGGTTTATTGATGGTAACAGGAGTAATTGGGTCTTTGACCACAACCACGTTCTCCAGAATGCCAAAATATTTTTCCAAATCAGTGAGGTTCTTGGCGATATCGCGGATGCGAAAAAATAAATTAAAAAATTGATAATAAAAACCGGTAATAAAACCTGAAACCATGACCAAATCCCCCAAGGAGAAGTCGTGGCCAAATTTAGTGACAGCCTGAAAAAGAATAAAAAGAATGCCTAAGCCTGATGAAGTACCAATACAAACATCCATCAAACGAAAGGAGTTACTGAAATTCCAGAACTTTTGAGTCCAGTCAATAAAGTGACGGCCAAGACGCTGACGTTCTTTGGTTTCAGCGGCAAAAAATTTAACAGTTTCGTAGTTGATTAGGGAATCAGTAATAATCCCGGAAATATCATCTTCGGACTGATTCAATTCTACCCGGGTTTTGAGGTTGATTTTGATCAGCCAAAAAATAAGAAAGAGGTTGATTACAAAGAGACAGATAAGAGAAATGGCCATGGGGGGAGAGACCCGGAAAAGGAAAAAGAGGGTGACAAGAAGAGCAATTAATACCCGAAATAACTCCTGATGAAGACTTTGAAAAACGGTATAAATGGCGCTGTCCCCCCGACGGAAGGCACTAATAAGGGAACCGGTACTTTTGTTGACATGATAGGCGAAATCAAGTTCAAGAACTTTTTGAAAAATCGCTTCCCGAATTTCCCGAGAGGTAGAAATCATTATCTTGTCACCCAGATAATAAGAAAGGGCAGAGGTCAAGTTACCGCCAATAGTAGAAACACCGAAAAGAATCAGATAGAACAGGACCCGGGATTGGTTTTGCAAAAGAGAGTTGTCAATAATTTGCTTGAGCCAATAAGGACGAATGGTTTCCAAAATTACCGTGACCATGACAACCAGTAAAAACGGAACGAATTTCCATTTGTATTTGGCCAAAAATCGATAAAAATAAAGGATGGGTTTCACGGTAGGGTTATTTTACAAGAAAATATTGAGGAAAAACAGGGAGAAACAGGCATGTTATGATTCTTTATATGAAAAATCACGGGGTGAACGTAACGGTTAGGTTGGTAGTAATCAAAAATAATAGATTATTGACCGAATACACCAAAGAAAATAATTTTTTCTTTTATATCGGCGGCCATATGGAACACAACGAAACAATGTTGGAGGCGTGTCTGCGGGAAACAAGGGAAGAATGCGGTGATGAGGTAGAATTTAAGTTTCAAAAAATTCTGTATATTCGGGATTTTATCTGGCCGGAAGGCGACGATCACTGTGTAGAAATTTTTGTCTTGGGCGATATTAATAAATTTGAGGAAATTGAGCATCGATTTGATCCGGAAAAAGAGCCGGGGACCCATTGGTTAACATGGCTGTCAATAGACAACCTGCCTGATAATCTGTTACCCCATCCACTAACCCAAAAACTTCTGTCCGATTATAAGGTTGGGTTTCCGAAAGAAGGAGAATACGTGGGAAGAATGGATAAATAACAATGACCGAAATTGAAATCAGAGGCAAAATAGCGATGGCTGATTTTGAACGATTGGTGAAATTACTTTCAAGTGAGGGAAGGTTAGTTGACCATTATCACCGGCTATCGGTTGATTTGTCGCCGGGTTTTGACAAAAAAACGAGAACTTGGAAAAATCCAAGTGGATTTGACATAAGAGTTAAAAAAAGTGATGGCAAAGAAAAAATAACGATTAAAATTGGAGGTTTTCAAGATAGGAAAAGAAAGGAGGTTGAGGTTGAATTAGTAACCGGCCGGTTATTAGAGGCTTTAGATTTGCTGGAGGCACTCGGTTACCCAAACGGGATGATTTACTACTGGGAAAGCTGGGAATATAGTTTCCGGGGGGTAGAAATTAAATTATCAAAATACACCGATGATTATTTTACTTTTGAGATTGAGAGTAAGGAAAGTTTAGAGGTGGAAAAAATAGCCAAAGGGCTAAATTTGACTCCTTATTCCAAAAAGGAATATCGGGAAGTAATTGATTGGGAGAACCAAAATATCCACCAAATATATCGAAGGGGTACTGTTGAAAAAATGCTTGAGGAAAGTTTTTAAGAACCAGTTATCGGCAGTGGAGTTCGAGGCGGTGGGTTTTGTTGGACTATTTTTCCAGAGTTTTTTCGAAACCTGATTAACTTTGTCATTCGAATAAAAAGCCCAATTAACACCAGAGATAATAGTTTAGGAATCAAATCGTTTTTTTGCCAAAGAAGAATATTTTTAAGCCACCAGAAAATTTCCGGTTTCCACCAAGCAGCATATAGATTTACCCAAAAGATTAAACTTAATATTGACCAATATTTAAATAACCTTGAATATTTCACTGAAAGAATTAAGCCAAACATTACTGCCGCAAATAAATATCGTTCATGCATAGTAGTCATAAATAACCACCCTGAAAAAGCTACAATAAATAACGCCCTTATTACACTCCACAAATCACGATTTCGACTGATAAATAAAGCATATATGTAAAAACAGCCGTAAACTACGTAACCCCAGATTTGATAACTTAGTCCCCAAAATATTGTTCGTGAATCAGTCTGAAATATAGTGATCAAGCGCCAAAAATTAAAAGTGTTTACCCAAGTGGCCCAGTCTCCCTTAGCAAACATCTGTTTCTGAAGATTTAAATTAAACTGAACAAAGTTGTTGGGACTTATTAATCTGACCAGAATAAAATAAATAAAGATAGAAAGCATAGCTCCTAGACATGCCGATACAAATTCCCTTTTACTCCTGACCATTAGCCATAAAAATAAAGGGGTAAAAATGAGTCCGGTTACCTTGAGACCAATGCTGACAATAAACAACATTGGTGCCCAAATACGCCATTTTTGACTCATCAACGTCAAAAAAGCCAGAAATAAAAAAATAAATCCGATTTGATCGTGTTGACCCCAAATAGCACTTTCATACCAACTAAAGGGAGAAAATAGGTAAATTATGGTTATTACTTGAGCTTTTTTAGTATCGGATAGTCTTTTAGTTGTTAAATAAACCAATCCAGCCAATAATAAGTCTCCAATAATCGGAATTAGTTTTAGTGAAATTAATTGGCCAATGGCAAAAGGAGTGTCAGAAAATTTTTCGGCAAAAAACCAGATTACGAATTTATAAAACCAGGATAGATGCGAAGCCCCTAAGTGATTTAGAGCAATAAAATTACCGATGCCAACAAGAAAAGTATTGAGCCATTCATGGATGGTGAAACTGAAACCATACAGAAAACTGATTAATGGTGGTTGGTTGGGCCAGCCATAGATCCAAATATTGTTTTCATAAAAACCAAACATTTTTTGGTTTTGGTAAATCCACTTTCCCCAACCAGCTTGAACCACAATATCATCATGCATGGCCAAATTAGTGAGACTCAACCGAAAAATAAAAGCAAGAATAATAATCAAGAAAAAAATAGGGGAAGGAAAATATTTCTTAGCCGTTGACATCTTTGTTGGAAGTTTCTCATATTAATGCTCATAATTACAAGAAATAGATGTTTCATTTCCTCTCGGAAGATTTCCTATTGGCAGCGGAGTTCGAGGCGGTGGGTTTTGGACTTACCTAGATTTAAATCGGTTTGATGATTCATAAGGGACTGGCCGTCAAAAACAACATCTTTGTATTCCAGGGGAATTGAAAACTGGCGATTGAGGCCGATTGAACTAAGAGTGACGGAACCCGGCGACAAGGAAACGGATAGAGGAAGAGTCGGGATGGAAAGAGTGTCACTACCACCACTGGCAATAGTCGAGTCGGGCAATTTTAGACCAGGGAGAGAGACCGCCTTTTCGGTCAGGGGCGGAATGGGTCGACAACCAAAGTTAGAAATGGTAATTGAAGTAGTTTTGGTGTCAATTAATTTGGCACCGACAACAATAACGGCAGCGGCAATAGTAACTAAGCCAAAAGGACCTTTGAGAGTGGCTAGGATTTTGGCGGTGCTTTTGGGTTTTAGTTTGTTCGGGTAAATTTTGAGCTGATAGTTCAACAACAGCACCTTCGCTGATCTTGTTGATTTTGGCAATAAGATCAATACTGGTCTTAAGATATTTATCAGTAGTAGGACTGACACCCTTAATTAGAGATAAAACTTTTTCAACTTTGACGAGGGTGGTGGAATCTTCGCAGAGAAGCTCGGCGGCTAATTTTAGATTGGCTTTTTGGGAATCTGACAGTTTTTTCAGAAGAGTATTTTACAAAAAAATTGGCGGTGTGCATTCGAAAATATTCGAACGGATTTTCAAAATTCATAATGACGGGCGGAACTCGCCCCCCTCCGAATTCCGCCCGATGGAAAGTGAGGATTTCAATAAAACTGCCAAAATATCGGCTCGAACTTCTTTTCCGGCCAATGCGGGCTTTAAAAATTAGAGGTATAATATTGTTAGTACAAATCATACACAATATTATGATATCAATTTATGGAAAGTAAACAAGATAATAAATTAGGTCAAAAAATAAAGGAACTTAGAAATAAGTTGGGCTTATCTCAAGATGAGTTCGCTCGAAAAGCCGATGTTACCTACACTACCCTGACCAAAATCGAAACAGGAGTTATAAAAAAACCATTAGTATTCGTAATAATTAAAATAGCAAAAACTCTTGGAATTACTATCGATGAACTTGTCAAATAAATATTTTTCTACTTTTGCTTCAGGATTTGAACCAATTATTGAGGATTTATTGCGACAGGCACTTGGTAACGTAAAAGTTGAGCTATTACTTGATGGATTGGTTGTCTACACGACTGATTCAACGCTGGAAAAAGTTAGAAAAATAAATTTTTTCACTAATAGCTTTTTATTACTCCGATATTTTCCCGATAACAAAGCCATTACTATCGAGAAAATGATGACCGCAATTTCAAGAGATAACATAAGACTAAGTCAACAACTTCAACCCAATCTAAGGACATTTAGGGTTGTGGCATCGAGAGAAAATCAACCAGTTCCAGTCAATCAAAAACTGATGATTGATGTGGAGAGACAAATAAGTAGAAGTCTTGGGATGAAGCCCGACAGAAGTAAACCACAAGTCCAATTTTGGTTTTTAACCCGGAGTGAGGGTTTTGGTTTTTTTGGAATGAGAATAACCCAGCACCCAGATTATGCCAAAGTGTTAGAAAAAGGCGAACTAAGGCCAGAGATAACAAACATACTTTGTCTGTTGTCGGAGCCAAATAGAGACGATGTGTTTTTTGACCCATTTGCTGGCTCAGGAGCGATTGCTAAAGCAAGATTAAGCTTTCCATACACCAAAATTATTGCGGGCGATATAAGACCAAAAAATCAACATATCCAAAAGGTAGATGCGACCAAACTAGATAATTTTGATAATGAATCAATAGACAAAATTGTGACTGACCCACCATGGGGATTTTTTGGAGAAAAAATAAATATCACCGACTTATATACAAAATCATTAAATTCTTTTTATCGAGTTTTGAAAAAAGATGGTCTGTTGGTAATTTTGGTTGGCGATAGAGATTTTTTCGAAAATATCTTGGCAAAATTCAAAGATAAAT
>Ga0210057_1008146_pt1 | contig 12496 bp, 18 predicted proteins | sample CryGeyCG2114_010_2_FD_183968 | JGI IMG/M metagenome (GOLD analysis project Ga0210057, IMG submission 183968) | Groundwater microbial communities from aquifer - Crystal Geyser CG10_big_fil_rev_8/21/14_0.10 (SPAdes) (version 2) | ecosystem: Environmental > Aquatic > Deep subsurface > Groundwater ... | reverse complement strand
AGCGAATTCGTATTTTGGAATCTTTTAAAAAAGACCATATCAGTATACTCATAGCCACAGATGTGGCTGCCAGGGGACTAGATATACCAGATGTGACTCATGTCATCAACTACGATGTACCTCAGACCTACGACACCTATGTGCACCGCATCGGTCGGACAGGCCGAAGTGGCAAAAAAGGGGTAGCGCTGACTTTTGTACCGGGGTAATGATTTAAAATAGAAACTAAAAAAACGGAAGCAAGGCTTCCGTTTTTTTAGTTTTCCACTTTTGCCACTTGATTTTTGTTCAGATAGAGAGTAAATTAAAAAATGAATAATTAACTTCTTTTCATTTAGCTTCGGGATTCGTCTCGAAGCATAAAAATTTTAACATATGAAAAATATGAAAAATTTGTGTTATTATTGTTTAAATCCACAGCCACCCAAAAAACCCAAAAACAAAAAACCCAAAAAACCCAAAAACAAAAAACCCAAAAAAATCAATATTACTAAAATCATTGGAACACATTATATATGAATTAATGTGTTCAAGGTGGCCCTATAAGGCCACCTTTTTTTTATTTCACTAACCCAGCTTTTCGGAGAGTAGCATAAGCACCATTTTTCTTTATAGTGCGGAGCCCACGAGTAGAGACTTCTATATTTATAGTTTTATTTAATTCAGGAATAAAAACTTTCTTTTTTTGAAGATTTGGATATTTACGGACTTTGCCTGTAGGGTTGAATTTTGTAGCACGAGTACGGTTTGAGTATCCGCCCCCGACTATAGAGCCCTTATTTGTTATTGCACATATTTTCGACATAGTTTTTTTATGCTATCATTAAAGTTATCATTATGCAAGTTATAGACACAGTATTTTATATAGCCATACTTATAATGTCCGTGGTAATTCATGAAGTCTCTCATGGCTATGTGGCAGAACTCTATGGAGACAAGACTGCTCGTTATGCGGGTCGGCTCACACTGAACCCCATAGTGCATTTAGATTTATTTGGTTCAATTATTTTACCAGCATTACTTTATTTATCTACTGGTTTTGCTTTTGGTTGGGCAAAGCCAGTGCCTTACAATCCAGATAATTTGAGCGATAGAAAATGGGGGAGTATAGCAGTAGCCGCAGCGGGCGTGTGTGCAAACTTATTCATCGCAGTTTTATTTGGATTTATTCTCCGTTTTACTTATGACTTGGGTTTGCCAGATGGATATGATTTTATATTATATTCTATTGTAATCATAAACTTGGCCCTAGCTATATTTAACCTCGTCCCCATACCACCACTTGATGGGTCCAAAATATTTTTTGTATTATTGCCAAATGCTTTCAATAATATGATAAGAGTTCTCGAACAATACTCGCTTATTATTTTGATAATTTTTATTTTCTTTTTTTCTAAATATTTATTACCTATTTTAGCATTCTTGTTTAAGCTTATTACGGGGTTATCATTTTAATAATGCAAATTCCAAAACTCTTTCTGAATTACGAAACTCTTTCTTGGTATACTTTTTGATAGGCAATCTATCTGGGCTTGCTAGCCCAGCGAACTTCTCGGCTCGCCATCCTGCGAAAGGCCTCTCAAAAAGCACACCTGCGACGAGTTTCGTAATTCAGAAATCTACACCTATGGCGAGTTCTAGAATTTGCATTTTTTGTGAGAGTGTAGTAGATTGAACAAACTAATGCCAACCATAAATCAATTAGTTAAAAAGAGCCGAGTGAAAGTACATCGCAAGAGTAAAACGGTGGCTTTGGCTCGTGGTTTTAATGTTTTGAAAAATAAACCAGTATTTTTTTCTGCACCTTTCAAAAGAGGTGTCTGCACGAAAGTCACTACCACTACTCCAAAGAAGCCGAACTCTGCCCTCCGAAAGATAGCTCGTGTACGACTCACAAATGGTATGGAAGTGACTGCATATATCCCAGGAGAAGGGCACAACCTCCAAGAACACTCTGTGGTCATGCTTCGTGGTGGCCGTGTAAAGGACCTCATCGGAGTGAGATACCATATAGTGCGAGGAGTATTAGACACACAAGGCGTAGAAAAGAGAAGACAAAGTAGGTCTCTCTATGGAAACAAAAAACCAAAAGCAGGGGAGAAGAAGTAATCACCACCCCTAGCCCCTCCTCAACAAGGAGGGGAGAAAACAAAAAATAATTTTAAATAATAAATAATATATATGCGAAGAAAAGTAAAAAATAGAAATATAGTATCAGCTGATTTTGTTTATAATTCTCAAAAATTAGAAAAGTTTATAAATTATATAATGTGGTCTGGTAAAAAAGAGACTTCCAGAAAAATAATTTATCAAGCTTTTGAAATTATAAAAGAAAAGACTGGCAACCCAAACCCACTTGAGATATTTGATCTAGCAATGAAAAATGCTGGCCCACTCACTGAAGTCCGCTCAAAGCGTATCGGAGGTGCAAACTATCAGGTTCCCAGGGAAGTCCGTGCAGAACGCCGACTCGCTCTAGCTATGCGCTGGATCCGAGATGCTGCCAGAAAGGGAAAAGGCAAGCCAATGCATATCAAACTCGCAGACGAACTAATATCTGCTTCAAAAAACGAAGGGTCTGCTATCAAGAAAAAAGAAGACACTCACAAGATGGCCGAAGCAAATAAAGCTTTCGCACATTTTGCTTGGTAAGAGGAAAATGTTATAATAGGGATATGAAAATAGACAGAGTTAAAAATACAAAAGAAAAAGGAACTATAGAGTTTCTTGTGTACAAAGAAGGCAAGACTTTTGTTGGTGTTTGTCTTACTTTTGATATTGTCGAAGAAGGAAGTAACCTCGAAAAATTAATGGAAAGTATACAAGAAGCAGCTCAAGGGCATTTGAAAGTTGTTCGAGCAAAAAATATGCCAGATGATTTACTTAATAGATATGCTCCAAAAGAATATTGGGACATCTATTATAAGGTAATAGAAGAAATAAAGAGCAAGAAGCCAATAAAGTCACCTTATAGTTTTTTAATTTTTCCATATGCCTCGAGGACTATTTAATTGGACTTATAGAGATGTCATAGATTTTATCTCTGAAAATGGCTTTGTTTTTTATAAACAAAGAGAGGGTTCTCACGAATATTGGACAAATGAATCAACTGGTGCAATTCTCGATATTAATTTTCACGGGCAAAAAAGTTTTCGTCCAAGAACTTTTGAAACTATGATTCGTCAATCAAAAATTGATAAAAAAGTTTGGCGCAACTGGGCTTCTCGCTGATTTATACCTACATTTATTTGCAAAAAATATTTTTATAATATATAGTGTTCGTTATATGGAAAGAGATTATCCACTAGAAAAAGTTCGCAATTTTGGAATCATCGCACATATCGACGCAGGTAAAACTACTACTACAGAGAGGGTGCTTTTTTATACTGGCGTATCTCACAAGATAGGAGAAGTTCACGACGGAGAGACTATCACAGACTGGATGGAGCAAGAGCGAGAACGAGGTATCACTATCACTTCTGCCGCTGTAACTTGTTTTTGGACTCCGACTTATGATCTAAAAAATAAGAATTTAAAACACAGATTTAATATTATAGATACCCCGGGGCACATAGACTTTACCGTAGAGGTAAAGCGTTCTCTTCGTGTACTTGATGGTGCAGTGGTGGTGTTTGATGGTGTGGCTGGAGTAGAGCCACAGAGTGAGACTAACTGGCGTTATGCAGATGAAGCAAATGTACCTAGAATATGTTTCGTAAATAAATTGGATAGAACTGGTGCATCTTTTGAACATAGTTACAAAACTATTTTAGAAAGACTCACAAAGAAAGCTGTGCGTATGCAATTACCTATAGGACTCGAAGAGAAACACGAAGGTGTAATAGACCTTCTCAAAATGAAAGCATATTATTTTGAAGGAGAGATGGGTAATGAAGTGATAGAAAAAGAAATTCCAGATGAATACAAAGCACAAGCTCTAGGCTTTCACAATGAACTTATTGAAAAAATAGTAGAAACAGATGATATATTAATGACAGAATATTTAGAAGGTATAGTGCCAAGCTATGACACTTTGAAAAAAGTGCTCCGAAAAGCTGTGATAGCAAATGAAATTTTCCCTGTCTTTGCTGGTTCTGCTTTAAAAAATAAAGGAGTGCAACTTGTGCTCGATGCTGTAGTGGATTATCTTCCAGCTCCGACAGATATCCCTCCTATTCCTGGTATAGATCCAAATACTGAAGAGCCAATCACAAGAAGTGCATCTGATAGCGAGCCATTTTCTGCACTGGCTTTCAAAGTAGCTACAGACCCATTTGTAGGTCAGCTCATATTCTTCCGTGTTTATTCAGGTTCACTATCTGCCGGAAGTTATGTTTACAATCCTCGCACTAGAAACAAAGAGCGAATCGGTAGAATTCTCCGTATGCATGCAAATGACAGAGAAGAAGTAAAAAAAGTTTTTGCTGGAGAGATAGCAGCAGCAGTGGGGTTAAAAGACACTATCACTTCTGATACTATTTGTGATGAAAATAATCCAGTGGAATTAAACCGTATTGTTTTTCCAGAGCCAGTGATCTCACTTCGCATAGAACCAAAAACAAAAGCAGACCAAGAGAAGATGGGTATGGCTCTAAACCGTCTTGCTCAAGAAGACCCTACTTTCAAAGTAACAACTGATCAAGAAACAGGGGAGACTATTATCGCAGGTATGGGTGAGCTTCATTTGGAAATTATTGTGGACCGTATGAAAAGAGAGTTTACAGTAGAAGCAAATGTAGGAAAGCCCCAGGTAGCATACAGAGAGACAATTACAGGAAGTTCTGAAGCAGAAGGCAAATACATAAAGCAGTCCGGAGGCCGTGGAAATTATGGTCATGTAAAGATAAAAGTAAAACCGATGCAAGCTTTGACAAAAGAAGAGCTTGAAGATTTACCAAAAAATACCAAACGGTCTGATGGTTTTGAATTTATAAATAGTATAAAAGGAGGAGCTATCCCACAAGAATATATTGCTCCTTGTGAAAAAGGATTTAAAGAAGGATTAGACCGTGGAATACTCGCTGGTTTCAAGATGGTAAATGTATCTGTCGAGCTTTGGGATGGAAGTTTCCACGAAGTGGACTCAAACGAAATGGCTTTCAAGATAGCAGCATCTATGGCGATCCAAGATGCATGTCGCATGGCAAAGCCAGTCATTCTAGAACCGATGATGAAAGTAGAAGTTGTTACCCCAGATAAATTTATGGGAGATGTAACAGGAAATCTATCTAGCAAGCGTGGACTGATCGAAGGTATGGAAGATAGAGGAATGAATAAGGTAGTAAAAGCCATCGTGCCTCTATCTGAGATGTTTGGTTATATGACAGGGCTTCGTTCTATGACCGAAGGACGCGCATCGTTCACTATGGAATTTATTCGTTACGACATAGTTCCACAAAATGTAGCAGAGACTATCATATCGGCAAGGAAATAATAAATAAAAATGAGGTAAAAAATTTCTTTGTAAATGAAGAGATAACTTTTGCCGATTATGACCACCACGATCGTATTTATAAAAAATACTCTTTTATTTAAAACTTAAAAACTCTCAAAAAATACAAGGTAAGACCTTGTATTTTTTTGTGGTCGGGTTGACAAATAGGCCTTTTTTTATTTTTCTGTATGTGTTATAATTTAAATGTGTAAATTTATATGACTATATACTTTACAAAACATGCTCAAGAAAAGTTTAGCTTATTAGAAAAACATGGAGTTATAATTTTAAAGAAAATAGTAGAAAGTACTGTAATAAAACCTGAAAAAATAGACTCTAGCCGGCTTCCATTACTCATTGCCCAAGCAAGTTTAAATAAAAGTCATGTATTACGAGTAGTATATAAAATAGAAATGAGAGTTATAAAGATTATTACTTTTTATCCAGGGAGAAAAACACAATATGATAAACAAAAAAACAAAAATTAAATATGATTCTGAATCTGATGTGATGAGCTTGGAACTTTTAAACAAAGGTCAGATAGATTTTGCTTCTGAACTCGGTAATTTTATAGTGCATTTTACTAAAAATAATATTCCGGTTTTGATAGAAATATTAGAAGCATCCAAATTTTTGAAGCAAAGCAATAAAGTGTTGAATGTTTCACCTATCAACAGATTTTCTTACGCAAGATAAAGTTCACATACATTAAAAAATTCTTAAAAAATACAAGGCAAGATCTTGTATTTTTTTGTTTTGCTTGACAAATCAAGATAGAGAGAGTAGGTTGAAGAAAATATTCTTTTAACTTTTTAAAAATTTTTCAATTATGAGCACCTTTGAAACTTTTTTTTGGTGTTGGGGTTTTTCAAGTACAATTATCGTGCTTGTTTTTTTAGTTATAAAGCACAAAACCCCAAAAAAACCGCCTCCTCCAAGGGAGGCGAATATGGGTGACTTTTTTTTCATCCATTTCAAAGATTTATTCCCAGACGAATAAGTCCCAATCTCCAAAGCTGTTTGTAAGTCGCTTCTGAAAAAAGGAGCATCAAAGACTACAAGCCGTTTTGGGGATTTTTTATTGACATTAATTTCTAATCTGCTATATTAGAAATAACTGCACTTTTGCGGTTTTTCTATTGCAAATTTATAGAATAAGTGAGTTTATAAAATATAGAATTTATTATAAGTTTTAATCCCGACGTGAAGGTCGGGACTCCGAACACAAAATTTATTTTGGCGTCGGAGTTAGATTAGTAGCTAGACCTCAACAACTGGTAATCGTATGTTGAGTTCTATCTAGTAATAATAAAAATATGGCAGAAGAATTTAAGAGAGACAAGCCACATGTAAATGTGGGAACTATCGGTCACGTTGACCACGGAAAGACCACACTAACCGCGGCAATTTTAAATGTTTTAAATCTCGCTGGTAACACAGTTCGAATGAAAAGTGTTGACCAAATTGATGGTGCTCCAGAAGAAAAGGCTCGTGGAATTACCATCAACATCTCTCACAATGAATACGAAACATCTGCTCGTCACTATGCACACATAGATGCTCCAGGACATGCTGATTACATAAAGAACATGATTACAGGTGCTGCTCAGATGGACGGTGCTATTCTTGTAGTTGCAGCCACTGACGGTGCTATGCCTCAGACTCGTGAACATGTTCTCCTTGCAAAACAAGTTGGCGTGCCAAAGATCATAGTATTCTTAAACAAGTGCGATATGGTTGACGACAAAGATATGATAGACATGGTAGAAGAAGAAATTCGAGAATTGCTCACAAAGCAAGATTTTGATGGCACAGGTGCTCCGGTTATTCGTGGTTCTGCTTTGAAGGGTCTAGAAGCTACATCAGTAGATGATGAATGGGCAAAGAAAATTCTAGAGCTTACAAATGCACTAGATACTTATATCCCAGTTCCAGAGAGAGATGTATCAAAGCCATTTCTTATGCCAGTAGAAGACATATTTTCTATTGAAGGTCGTGGCACAGTGGTGACAGGTAAAATTGAAAGAGGAGTAGTAAAGATAGGTGAAGAAATCGAAATAGTTGGAATCAAGGCTACTCAGAAATCAGTTGTTACTGGTATTGAAATGTTCAACAAAAACTTGCAAGAAGGTATGGCTGGCGACAACGCTGGAATATTGCTCCGAGGGCTCAAGAAAGAAGACATCACTCGAGGACAAGTGCTTTCTAAACCAGGTACTACTACTCCGCACGATCACTTTACTTGTGAAATATATGTATTGAAAAAAGAAGAAGGTGGACGGCATACTCCTTTCTTCAAGGGGTATAAACCTCAATTCTATATTAGAACTACAGATGTAACAGGAGATGTAACTTTAGCAGAAGGTACAGAAATGGTGATGCCTGGAGATACAGTAAAGATAACAGTTAAATTGATTACTCCAGTGGCTCTTGAAGAACAACAAAGGTTTGCTATTCGTGAAGGCGGAAAGACTGTTGGAGCAGGAGTCGTTACAAAAATATTAGGATAGCGATTAGGCACTAAGTACTAGGCTCTAGCAAAATGCTAAAGCCTAGAACCTAAAGTCTAACGCCTAAATTTATGGTAAATACAGAAACAAAAACTAAAAAGCCTGCCCGCAATGCTTCAAGCATAGCTAATACAGGCGGGACAAAAGATACGACTGTAAAAGTTGGGGCAAAGATAACGAAAGCAATTTCTAAAAAAGATAAAAAAGAAAATGATCAAGTGATCCTCCGTATACGAGTCCGAGCGTATGAAAACAAGATATTGGATGCTTCTGTAAAACAGATTATAGATACTGCGGTTCGTTATGACGCAGTAGTAGTAGGTCCTGTGCCATTACCTACTGAGATCAAGAAATACACTGTGAATCGAGCATCTTTCATTTATAAAAATGCTCGAGAACAGTTTGAAATACGAGTACACAAGAGATTGATTGATATTATAAATCCTAATCCAAAAACAGTAGAAGCACTGACAAACATGTCTCTCCCTTCTGGTGTGGATATAGATGTAAAAATGTTGTAATTAGTTCGGGTGTTGGACACTGGAATCTTTGGTGTTCAACACTCGAAACATAAACATGAAATTTATTTTGGGAACAAAAGTGAATATGATGGAGTATTTTTCTACTAAAGGAGAAGTATTTCCTGTAACCGTGATAAATGCAGGTCCGATTGTAGTTACCCAAGTAAAGACAAAGGCGACTGACAGATATAATGCAGTGCAGATTGGTTTCGGTACTAAAAATGCGAACAACATAAGCAAGGCTCTAAAAGGCCACCTCAAAGATCTAGGGAACTTTCGCTTCATAAAAGAATTTCGAACTGAAAAAGAAAGTGAGTACAAGGTAGGAGATACTATGAATGTAGCAGATACCTTTGAAGTAGGAGATTCTCTTCAAGTTTCAAGTGTTTCAAAAGGTAAAGGTTTTCAAGGTGTTGTAAAACGTCATGGTTTTCATGGGGGACCTCGTAGTCACGGACAAAAGCACTCTGAACGTGAACCTGGATCTATCGGTGGAGGACTCCGAACACATGTGCCAAAAGGCATGCGTATGGCAGGTCGGATGGGAGGAGACCGCATCACTCAGAAAAATCTAAAGGTTATTTTTGTAGACAAAGAAAATAATATTATGTTAATAAAAGGTGCAATTCCTGGACGAAAGGGAAGTCTCGTCGAAATTATTAGTAAATAATTTCGGAAATTTAAATATTTAAAGATTTAAAATAAATTTATGGAAACAAAAACAAAGACAAAAAAAGAAGTAAAGAAAGCCCCTGCAATAACAGAAGCAAAGATCTACAATCAGAAAGGTAAAGAAGCTGGAACTATTGCTCTTCCTTCTAAAGTTTTCTCTGCAAAATGGCGTGCAGATCTAGTACACCAAGTAGTAGAAGATATGCGAAGCAACAAGCGCTCTGGTACTGCAGATACCAAAGACCGAGGAGAAGTCCGCGGAGGAGGCAAGAAGCCTTGGAAACAAAAAGGTACCGGTCGTGCTCGTCATGGATCTTTACGTTCTCCTATCTGGGTAGGTGGAGGTGTTACACACGGACCACTTGCAGAGAAAAACTACAAGCGAAAAATCAGCAAGAGTATGCGTGCACAGGCGCTATTCTCTGTGCTTTCAAAGAAGATGAAAGATGAAGAAATTACCTTTGTTGATTCTCTAACTATGTCAAAGATAAATACAAAAGCTGGAGTAGAAGTGATAAATACACTTGCAAAATCTGCCGGCTGGAGCAAGGGTTCTTTTTTGGCCAGCACTTCAAAGAAGCCTCGCATCCTCACTGCTCTCTATGGACGCAACGAAACAGCAGAAAAGAGTTACCGAAACATCCCAGCTCTTGATATAGTTTTTTTGAAGAATTTGAACCCGCTTGATATTTTGAATCGTCAATACCTTTTAATAGAAAACCCAGAAGAGAGTGTAAAATTTTTAGAATCCCGTAGCTAGTGAGAGCTTTAGACTCTCTCCATGAGAGTCTAAAGCTCTCACTGGGACAAAATCATGAAAAACATAATTAAAAATCCAATAAAAACCCCAAGAATTACAGAAAAAGCTTCTGGTGTTGCAGAGGCAAATGTCTACACTTTTGATGTGACTGCAAATGCAAACAAGACAGAGATCAAAAAAGCCATCTTTGCCCTTTACAAAGTAAAGCCAGTAAAAGTAAATGTGTTACCTGTTCCAAAAAAGAATGTCGTTATGCGTGGAAAAAAGGGAGTAAAACAAGGTGGTAGAAAAGTATATGTATATTTAAAAAAAGAAGATAAGATAGAACTTATATAAAGCTTCGGGTGTTGGACACCAAGAATTCAGGTGTCCAACACCCGAAACAAAAATAAAATGAAATCATACAAACCTACAAGTAAATCAAGAAGACAAATGACCAATGTCACTTACCGTGGAGTTCTGACAAAATCAGAACCTGCAAAGTCACTCACTCACGGGTTCAAGCGTTCTGTCGGTCGAAATAATGCTGGGCGTATCACTATGAGACACAAAGGCGGAGGACACAAGCGTCTCTTCCGCGAAATAGACTTTTTGTATAACAAAAAGGAAATCCCTGCAAAGATAACTTCTATAGAATACGATCCAAATCGTAGCGCATTTATCGGCCTCGCAGTCTACAAAGACGGCGAAAAGAGATATGTTATCCTTCCAAAATCTGTAAAGCAAGGAGACATATTTATAGTTTCTCCTACTGCACCATTGTTACCAGGTAACAGACTACCTCTAAAGAATATTCCTGTAGGAACTTTTGTTTACAATATAGAACTCAAGCCTATGGGTGGTGCAAAGGTTGCTCGTGGAGCTGGAATATTTGCTCAAGTTGTGGCAAACGCTCTTGGACAGACAAATATAAAGATGCCTTCCACAGAAATCAGGAAAGTAAACGAGAATTGTTATGCTTGCGTGGGCACGGTATCAAACGAAGAACACCATTTAGAAAATTATGGTAAAGCAGGAAAAAGTCGATGGAAGGGAATACGCCCACGAGTTCGTGGCTCTGCTATGAACCCAGTGGATCACCCATACGGTGGAGGTGAAGGCAGGCAAGGACGTGGAACAAAGCGTCCAAAGACCATGTGGGGTAAAGTTACCGGAGGCAGAAAGACCCGAAGTCCAAAAAAGTACTCAAATGTATTCATCGTATCTCGTCGACGAACAGGTAAAAATAGGAAGCAGTCTTAGTTTGTTTGACTTTGGTATAGACGTTGTGTATACTTTGGTTATGAATACTTTAGTAGCTAAAAAGACAGTTTTAAACGTGAAGATGGATAAAGATGTAAAGGAAAAAGCTCAACAGCTTGCTCACGAGCTGGGACTTAATCTAAGTCTTATTGTGAATGCTTCTTTAAAACAATTTGTAGAGAGAAAAGAAATTCTCTTTTCTAAAACTTATACCATGACTCCATACTTGGAAAATGTAGTTCGTGATGCACAGGCAGATTACAAAGCAGGGAAGAATATTTCACCTATTTTTTCTAATGTTGAAGATGCTTTTGAGTGGCTAGAAAAATAATATGAACTTTGTTTTTCATAAAACATTCAAAAATAAATTAAAGAAAATATCTCCTAAAGATAAAGACCATTTAAAGGGTCGCTTGGCCATATTTTTGAAAGATCATTATCATCCAGTATTAAATAATCATGCATTAAATAGTAAATATGAAGGGTGTCGCAGTATCAATGTGACAGGGAGCTTGAGGGCTGTTTATATATTAAAGGAAGATGGAATAGCCTTATTTGTTGATATAGATAACCATCCAAATTTGTATAAATAGTTTTTATTGACTTTTTGTTTATATTTGCTAGTATGGAGCTTAAGCTCGTTACGAGCTTTTTGTTATAGAAAATATAAATATAAATATAAATGACACGATCAATTAAAAAAGGCATATATGTAGATCCAAGAATTCTCAAAAAGATTGTTGGTAAAAATCCATTTCAAACGGATGTTATAAAAACATGGATTAGAGCATCTGTTATTTCGCCTGAAATGGTGGGTTTTACTTTTGGAGTTTATAATGGCAAGGTGCATATACCAGTACTAACTACAGAAGATATGGTCGGGCACAGGTTGGGTGAATTTTCTCCTACAAAGAAATTTACTAAGCACGGAGGAAAGATGCAGAAAGAGCTAGAACAGAAGAAGAAAGAAGCTGAGATAACCCAAGCAAAAACTGCGACAGCTGCAGCTGCATCAGGAGCGAAGAAGAAATAAAATAACTTCATCATAACCCGAGCCTGTTGAAGGAGAGGGTGAAAACAAAAAATTATGAAAGCATTTTTAAAAAATTACAGACAATCACCTAGAAAAGTTCGGCTTGTTGCTGATTTAGTAAAAGGTAAAAGTGTAGATCAAGCAGTGGTGGCACTGGATTTTTTGGCTAAACGCGCGGGACTCCCTATCAAGAAACTTATAGAAAGTGCAGTAGCAAATGCAAAACAAATTGGTGCAGAGAGGGAAAACCTTTTTGTAAAAGAAATTCGTGTAGACAAGGGGATAGTCATGAAGCGCATAATGCCACGAGCTATGGGTCGTGGT
>Ga0210057_1008145_pt1 | contig 12499 bp, 15 predicted proteins | sample CryGeyCG2114_010_2_FD_183968 | JGI IMG/M metagenome (GOLD analysis project Ga0210057, IMG submission 183968) | Groundwater microbial communities from aquifer - Crystal Geyser CG10_big_fil_rev_8/21/14_0.10 (SPAdes) (version 2) | ecosystem: Environmental > Aquatic > Deep subsurface > Groundwater ... | reverse complement strand
CTTATCTTTTTTACAAAAGATAGCTAAAGCTTTGGATAAAAAATTAGAAGTAAGTTTTAAATAAGGTGGGACCCCTCCCTGGTAGGGATGTTAAATAAAAACCCCGGCCTTTGAAACTGGGTTTTTTATTGGGGGATTTGTAGGGATAATTTTACAGGATTCCTCGACTATGCTCGGAATGACGGTGATTATAACAATCGTCATCACGAGTGAGCAGAGCGAATCGAGCGATCCTATTACTTCACGTCCCTACAAATCCCATTATATTGATGTTCGTGGATAGAAACCCCTCCCCGGTAGGGAGGGTGATTTGACAGATTTTATAAATAGTATATACTGATATTAAAGAAAACCTTATCTCTTGCTCCGGCGAGGATAAGCAACAAAAGAGGGTCTATCCCTCTTTTGTTTTTTATATAAATTATATGGTTAAAGTAAATATTTATATTGATAATAGTAATGTGTTTGGCAGTATTTGTGATGTTATTAAGGCCTCGGGAGATGTTAGTTGGACAAAAATGTATGATCCAGTAAAACTTGCTAAGGCTTTAGTTGGGGGTAGGAAGCTAAATAAAATATATTTTTATTGCGTTCCTCCGCCTCCGTGGTTGCTAGATGAGGGTGAGGGCGGAGTTAAAAAGCATAGGTTGGCAAGTAGGTATTATTCGACTATTGAGAAATTGCCAGATACAGAAATACGATGGGGATATTTACAGGGTAATAAAGATAATCCTTTAGAGAAAAATGTTGATACGCAAATTTGTAGTGACATGGTCGCGCATGCAGCACTAAGTGAATACGACGTAGCTATATTGGCATCCAATGATGGTGATTTTACTAGTGCTATTGAAAGTGTAAGGAGACTAGGAAAAAGGGTTGAAGTTTTATATTTTAAAACATACTTCTCCAATTCATTAAAGAGGACGGCCGATTTGGTTAGAAAAGCTCGCAGATCTTATTTTAAGCCAATAGATTGGGGTGAGTAAATAATAAAATTTTATTTGTTTAAATAAGGGTCGTTTTAAAACGAACCCTTTTTTATATGGAAATAATTATTGATCCAAGAGTGTTAAAAATAATAAATAGTTTTAATAAGAGTGATTTGGCAGAGATTTTAAGGACAATTGATTTATTGACTATATATGGGAATGATACAAAGATGCCTGTTAGTAGAGCATTAGGAGCAGGATTATTTGAATTAAGAGTGTTAACAGATAAATGGTTTAGATTAATTTATGGATATCATGGTCAGAAAGCTATCATAGTTCACGTGGTTGTAAAAAAGAGTAATAAATTACTTAATAAAGATTTAAAGTTAGCTAGGAATAGAATAAAAGAGTATAAAAGTAATTATTGACATAATATAACATATACGTTATCATATAGATATGAAAGATAAATATATAAAATTCGCAGATTTTAAGGCACAAGCCTTGAAAGATTCTGAGGTTAAAAAATCATATGATCTATTAAAGCCAAAGTATGAGATTGTATCATTAATTTTAGATGCTAGAATTACTAATGGCTTAACCCAGGCTCAGTTAGCTAAGAAAATAGGGACCAAACAGTCAGCTATTGCTAGACTAGAAAGTGGGTCATATAATCCAACCTTATCTTTTTTACAAAAGATAGCTAAAGCTTTGGATAAAAAATTAGAAGTAAGTTTTAAATAAGGTGGGACCCCTCCCTGGTAGGGATGTTAAATAAAAACCCCGGCCTTTGAAACTGGGTTTTTTGTTGGGGATTTGTAGGGATAATTTTACAGGATTCCTCGACTATGCTCGGAATGACGGTGATTATAACAATCGTCATCCCGAGTGAGCAGAGCGAATCGAGGGATCCTATTACTTCACGTTCCTACAAATCCCATTATATTGATGTTCGTGGATAGAAACCCCTCCCCGGTAGGGAGGGTGATTTGACAGATTTTATAAAAAGTATATACTGATATTAAAGAAAACCTTATTCCTTGCTTTGGCAGGAATAAGCAACGAAAGAGGGTCTATCCCTCTTTTGTTTTTTTGAGTCCCTATTTGGCCGATTCTCTATTTCGGATCAAAGAAATTTACTATTATTGACTAATAATATACTACATTGTATTATTACTCTGTAAGGGTCACTATTATTAGTAACCCTTTTTATTATAAAAATATGGCTAAAAAGAATAATTCAATTGTATTATTTGATCAAAAACAAGTTCGTCGTCATTGGGATGAAGATAAAGAACTTTGGTATTTCTCAATTGTAGATATTATAGGGATTCTTACGGATAGTAGTAATTCTCAAGTTTATTGGAGAGTTCTTAAAAAAAGACTTCTTGATGAGGGCTCAAATGAAACCGTTACAAAATGTAACACTTTGAAAATGAAAGCTAAGGATGGAAAGATGAGAATTACCGATGTGGTAGATACTGAAACTCTTTTAAGGCTCATTCAGTCTATTCCATCTCCAAAAGCTGAACCCTTGAAATTGTGGCTAGCAAAAGTTGGATATGAAAGGATTGAGGAAACCGAAGATCCTGAATTAGCTATAAATAGAGCAATGCAGACATATCTTAATAAGGGGTATTCTAAGGAATGGATTAATCAGAGGCTTAAAACGATTGAAGTTCGTAAAGATCTTACGGATGAGTGGCAAGTAAGAGGAGTAAAAGAAGGTTCAGAATTTGCCATTTTAACAAATGAAATTATGAAAGCTTGGTCAGGGAAAAGTGTTAAATCATACAAAAAATTTAAAGGCTTACAAAAACAAAATCTTAGAGATAATATGTCAAATATGGAACTTGTTTTAAATATGCTTGCAGAAGTTACTACTACTGAAATTTCTAAAGTGAAAAAGCCTAAAACCTTTATTCAAAATAGGAAAGTCGCAAATGAGGGTGGTAGTGTGGCAGGTATTGCTAGGAAAGAAGTTGAGAAAAAAACTGGTAACAGTGTATTAACTTCAAAAAACCAAAAAAGAATTTCTTAAATAAGATATAGTTCAGATAATAAAGGGTCACTATTATTAGTAACCCTTTTTATCATATAAAAATAACATGGATATATCTCAAAAAGCAATTATGTATATTAAGAAGAACCAGAAAAAGATTATTGCTGAATTTATTGATGAGAGTAAGTATGTTTCATCTGATAAACCTTCATCATATTTTATGGCAGGTTCACCGGGTGCAGGCAAGACTGAATATTCACGACGGTTTATTGAATATGTTGAGTTAGAGACTCATGAAACAATTGTTAGAATAGATGGTGATGAAATTCGTCAATTATTACCTCAGTATAATGGACATAATGCATATATGTTTCAGGAAGCAATTTCAATAGGAGTGAATAAATTTTATGATTATGTGTTAAAGAAAAGTTTTAGTGTTCTAATAGATTCAACATTTGCTAGTTGTTATTATGCTGAGAATAATGTTAGAAGGTCACTGGACAAAGGACGTATCGTTAATATTGTCTATATATATCAAGATCCTGTTAAGGCTTGGGAGTTTACTCGAGCTCGAGCCCTTAAAGAGGGCAGAGAAATTCCCCTTAATGTATTTATAAGAGATTATTTTAAAGCCAGAGAAAATGTAAATAATATCAAGAAACTTTTCGGAGCTAGTATAAAATTAACGGTTATCAGGAAAGATTATAAAAATAATATTCAATTTTATAAGACAGATGTAGACAGCATAGATGAGCACATTAAAGACCCCTATGATAGTACTTCTTTAATAGCAAAGCTTAGAGCTTGACTAGACTGTTGTATTGATGTATAAATAATTTACAATATTTTATATTTATGATAAAATATCACTGTAATAAAGAAAGGAATCATATGTTGTTTAAGAGAAAAAAATATAAATCTTATGCTGAATTGCCAGTAAGTCTTAGAGATAAAATAGTTCTTAAATCTATTAAAGCTGCAAATAAGGATCAATTGGCATTGGTTAGAGATTTCGAGAAAAGTGAGAGTAGAGTAACTACTTCTCCGTTTTTTTAATTAAAAATAACAGGTAGTTCTAAACTATAATAAATTAGCAGGTGTGCTAATTTTTTTTATATTATATTAATATAAATTTTAGATGAACTCTAAATAAGTATTTATAAAAAAACGATTTCCACATCTATCGGTATGGGGTCTCGCAATTCTGCCATGAATGTCAAAGGAAAAGGTTTAGCTATCCGGTAATTTTGGATAGTTCAAATTGTAATTAATGGTTTGACAGTAAGAGAAATATAATATAAAGTAGGAATGTAGGATATTCTTACATAATTATTAAATACTAATATATGACAACCATATTAAAAGCTACAACCAAAGGTCAAATTACACTACCAGCTGTTTGGCGTAAAACTTTTGCTACAGATAAATATATAGCTCGTGTGATGGGAGAGAAGCTTATTATAGAACCACTTGATTTGGATAAGATTGAAGCCAATGGAGAGTATACAGTTTTTGATGCTATTAGAGATAATAGCGGTAAGGGGATTAAAGCTGAGGATTTAGTTAAGACTTTAAAAAGTCTAGTCTAAATTTATGGATAAAATAAAAAAACTCTTGCAAGCTATTAGCATGAAAGATAGAGAGAAATTATTGGATATAATCGAAAGATTATTAAAATGTGAAAAGATTGGTTTAAATATTATTAAGATTAAAAAGACTGATTTTTTTAGATTAAAAACTGGTAGATTCAGAATTATTTTTCATAAAGAAAAAAATCAAATTATAATAGATAGTATTAGATTGAAAGATGATAATACTTACAAAAAATTATAATTAACATCATTATTCTGGTCAACAAAATTTTACTATTCAGATGTTGGATAAGATAGCTAAAGCCTTAGATAAACAGTTGATTGTTAGTTTTAAATAGAATTAGGTTATCGGTCAGAGTCTTTCCTCAGCAAAGAGATAAACAAAAGAACACCTAAAGATTAGGTGTTCTTTTGAAGTGATGTTTACAAGCAGATAATAAATTATCTGAAACAATGTAAACATTGGTAAACATCACAAGCGCAGTGACTACATCCAAATAAAGTAAACTTTAAGTGAAAATGACTTGCGTCTTAGACTTGCGTCTTGTAACCACTGCTTGGTTATGATAACAAAGCAGTTTCTTTGTGTCAAAACAGTTATCCACAATATGGAAAGAATATATATAATATTCAATATTATTATTGACATTTATTATTAAAATTGCTATTTTATAGTAGCTTATGAAAAAATTATTATATATTTTAATAATAATTATTATCGTGCAACCGCAATTGGTTAGTGCATATTTTTATCGTTCGGGATCAGATAATACTAGCTATATGCAAGGTAATGGTAAGAATGAATATGGTCAAGTAAAAACAGGCTATGGTTATAATATTGAACCACTGGCAGCTTATGGTTATGTCTTAGGTGAAGAGAAGCCTGTGATTGGTGAAACTAATAATATATCTAAAGATAGTGCTACTATTAATTGGTCTACAAAATATATTGGTAGAAGTATAATTGAATATGGATTAGATAATATATTGAATCAAGAGACGGCCTTAATATATTGGCAGCAGGGAAGTCAAAGTTATAGTTTACAGAATTTACAATGTAGTAAATTATATTCATATAAAGTATCTACTTATGATGTAGCTGGTAATAAGAATATTGGTGAGACAAAACAATTTCAAACTTTATCTTGTCAGACAAATATATTACAAGATGCAATATTTGATATTGAAACAAATAATGGCAGCTTAGAATTAACACCAGAAATATCCGGCAGAACTTCTATTAGATTTGACTATAATTATCAGGCGACAATTGGATTGGTTGAGGGTAGTATGCCAACTCACGGTATTTTGACTATTACTGAACACAGCAACAATAAACCATACGGTCCATCAATAACAAGCGGTCAATTTTCATTATATAGCCGGCCAATAAATATTAGTGTCAAGGATATTATTTCAAATGATAGTATAGATTTTTTAGCTAAAGCGGCAACCGTGGAAATTAAATATGCCAAGACAAGAATGACAAATTTTGATGATAATAGTTTGCGTTTAGCATATTATGATGAGAGATATAATCAATGGCACTCAGTGCCAACCAATATTGATGTGCAAGCTAATACCATAACAGCAGATATAACTAGAATGGGAGATTATAGATTATTAGCATCTACTAAGGGTTGGCTACCAAGTGAGATACAAAATGATAGAGCCTATAAAGAATATGGTACAGATAGAGTTTACTATATTAAAGATGGTATAAAACATTATATGTCTGATTTATCTGTCTTACATTCCTGGAATATTAAAGTAGGTTCTGTTTCTACATCATCACTACTTTATCGTATGCCAACAGGAGCTGAACAAAAGTATCGTGATGGTAGTATATTGAAAGTTGGAGCTGCTACCTATTATTTTGTAGAAAATGGTGGCAAGAGACTTATTATGAATAAAGAGGTATTTGATGATTTAGGCTTTAAAGATGAATGGGCTTATTCTGTCAGTACAGAAGATATTGCTTCTTATGCAGATCTGGACGCTATTATAGAGGCTGCAACCAAACCAAATAATGTACTTATTAAATACAAAAATAGTAATAAGGTATATTTGATTGAAGATGGTAAGAAAAGATGGATAAGATCAGAAGAAATATTCAATGAAAACAACTTTAGATGGGATAGGATAATTGAAGTGCCGGCTTGGGATATATATCCTAATGGACTAGATTTATAACAATATTTGGGTAATAAAATTTCAAAATGGGTCTTGTCAGGCCCATTTTGACTACGCGAAATGTGCGTGATATACTAAAAATAATTAATTAAAGGGTCGTCAAAGGGTCTTTAATTATTTATCTAAAAGACTATGCTTCAAAAAGAAGACATTCAACAAATTAGAACAGTTGTGAAAGAGGAAATTTCAACAGCTATTCAAGAAAACAATAAGAACCTTGTAACAAAGGATGAGTTTAATGATTTAGTAACAATTACCAGAAAAGGTTTTGATATTGTGGAAAGTAGATTTCAAGATCTTGAGTATCAGATATCTCTAAGGCCAACAATGCAAAAGATTATGGATTGGTCAGATAAAAGAATTCATTCATTGGAATTAAGCATGCAGAAGACAAAATATATTTTAAGAGATCAGTGGGAAAAGCTACCTAATCAAAGAGAAATACATTCAACTTTGATTGATAGAGGCTTAATTGATTAATCGCTAGTATAGAGTAAAAAACCGCCGAAAGGTGGTTTTTTATATTAATGACAATTTACAGTCATTTTGGTATAATTTATTTATGTTAAAAATAAAATTAAGACAAATTATTAGTATCTGGTTGGTGATTTTTTTTATTACACCTAATATTTTAATAGCTAGGACTGCTGATGATCCTTTGAATGGAGAATTATATTATTTGAACGAGATTAAGGTAGAATCCGCTTGGGATTATACTACCGGTAGTCGGAATGTAGTAGTAGCTATTATAGACACCGGTATAGATATTGATCATCCAGATATTTATGAGAATATATGGAAAAATAATAATGAGATAATTGGAGATAATGTAGATAATGATAATAATGGTTATATAGACGATATTAATGGTTGGGACTTTATTCGTAATGAAGCTGATCCTAATCCTAAGTTTGATGCTGGTTATTCAGAACTTGGTATTGATCACGGTACTATTGTGGCTGGTATTATTGGTGCTACGGGTAATAATGGATATGGTGTAACTGGTATTAATTGGCATGTCTCGATTATGTCATTGATTGCCTTGGATGGTTATGGTAATGGTAGTATGGTGGATGTTGTTGACGCTATAGATTATGCCATTAAAAATGGAGCTGATGTAATTAATATGTCTTTGGTGGGAGCTGCTAGTGATGCGGAATTGGCAGCGGCTATAACCAGAGCCTATGATGCTGGTATTATTATTGTGGCAGCTGTTGGTAATGAGCAAGTGGGTGAAGGTGGACAAGATAAGAGTGTGGATTTGGGGACTAGTCCAAGATATCCAGTTTGTTTAGATGGAGCTATTGGTACTAATTATATTCTAGGTGTTGGTTCTATAGATATTAATAATAGGAAGTCATTATTTTCTAATTATGGACATAATTGTATAGATATTAATGCACCGGGTGAATACTTTTACGGTTTAAATATTTATCAACCAATATTCTCAGATTATCGGGAGAAGTTTAATGGTTTTTGGTCAGGCACATCTTTGTCTACACCACTTATTGCTGGTACGGCAGCTTTATTAAAAGCTTATCGTCCGTCTTTAACAAATCAAGAGGTATATAATCTAATATTGGATAATGCGGATAATATAGACAGCTATAATCCCGCCTATACAAATAAATTGGGAAAAGGAAAATTAAATTTAGCCAAGATATTCAATCAAGCAAAAGATATTGTAGATAGACAAACAGGTGTAATTGTTACTAGTCAGGGAGGCTTTGCTCCTTATGTATATGTATACAATGAATCGGGTGAAATAATTAACCAATTTTTAGCTTTTAATGAAGATTATTTAGGTGGGGTTAATTTAACTATTGTTAATGATAATAATGAACAGAATATTGTTGTCGCTCAGAGTAAGGGTGGCGAAGGTTTAATTAAGGTATTAGATAGTCAAGGTAATTTAAAGACTGAATGGACTATAGATAATTTTAGAAATGCTGGTATTAAATTAACTACATTAAATAATCGTATAATTGCTTGGTCTGAGGATGCAAAAATAAATTTTATTGAGATATATACATTAGGTGGTGAATTATTAAATAAGTTTAATGCTAATGGACCAATCTATGATGTGACTGGCGCAGATACTGATAATGATGGAGCTGATGAAATAAATGTTTTAACTATGGGTAGAGTGATTATATATAATCAAATGGGTACTATAGATTATTTTATTGATTTAAAGAGTACAGCTGGATCCTTAGCTATAACAGAAACAAATATTATTACTGGCAGTCACGTTGGTCAAAAACCAGAAATAAACATTTATGATTTAGATGGTAAATTTATTAGATCATTCAATGCTTATGCCGAGGGATTTAAAGGTGGCATTAATATTAGTAGTCAAGATAATAATATATTAGTGGGACCAAAGTATTCTGGTGGTCCACATCTTCGCTCTTTTGATATTTTAGGAAACTTACAATTTGAATTTTTTACTTTAGATCAAAAAAATAATGGTGGAATAAATGTTGGATATATTAATTAGAAAATTTGCAAATCATTTAAGAAAAGTTATTGCACAGGGTGCTAAATTTGCTGTGTCCGGTTTAATCTCTGTGGTAGTGGACTATACTATATATATTTCCTTGACAAGGTTAGTTGATTATTTTTCTGATCATTTAGTAAGGGCTAATATGATATCTTTTTGTTTTGGACTTATTACTAGTTATTTATTAAATAAATATTGGACATTTAATGATGGTCATAATGGTCATCAATTAAGTCAAATGATTAAGTATTTTATTATTATTTTTATTGGTAGTTTTGTACTGGCTCAGTCTACTTTCTATATATTAGTTCATCATTCTAATATATATGACTTAATAGCTAAATTAATAGGAATATTCATTGGTTTTATATGGAATTTCTCTATTTCTCGTAAACATGTATGGAATTAATTAAATATGGTATTATATAGACTGAATAAGAAATAAATAAGGTAAAAACATATGAAAAAGGTTATTTTCGATAAAAAGAATATTATAGTATTTGGTGGGGCCGGCTTTTTGGGCAGTCATTTATGTGAGCAATTAATTAAGGATAGCAAGGTCATTTGTGTAGATAATTTCTCAACTGGTACTGTTGAAAATATTCGTATGCTCATGCAACATGAGAATTTTAGATTTATTAGACACGATATTAGTCAGCCATTAGATTTGGCAACCATTGCTGACCTGGCTGATTTCAAAATTGAATGGCAGGGGATACAGGAAATATATAATCTAGCTTGTCCAACATCTGCTAAGAATTTTGACAAGATGGTTATTGATACGCTCGATGCAAATTCTTTGGGTATTAAAAATGTTTTGGAATTAGGAAAGAAACATGAAGCTAAATTATTACATCTATCTTCAGCTGTTGTTTATGGACCAAGACAGGACGATAAGTACAAGTTTCTAGAAACAGATAAGGGAGTTGTAGATTTTACATCACCCCGTTCTTGTTATGATGAGGGTAAGCGATTTGCTGAGACTATGTGTATTACTTATCGCGATCATTTTAATTTACCAATTAAGATTGCTAGAACATTTAGAACATATGGACCTAAGATGTTATTGAATGATGGACAAATGATTCCAGATTTTATTGTTAATGCGTTGGATAATATAGATTTGGTAATTTATGGTGATGAAAATTTTACAACAACATTATTACATGTTAGTGATTGTGTTGATGGTTTGATTAAAATAATGGAATCGAATAAGAATGAGATATTCAATATTGGTAGTGATGTAGATTATAGATTAAGTGAGGTAGCTCAGAAGATTATAGATTTAACAGCCTCTAAATCTAAGATAGTGTATAAAGAACCTTTGATTTTTATGACAGCACTGGTCAGACCAGATGTTGAGAAGGCGAAAAAATTATTAGGTTGGTTTCCAGTTACAAATTTAGATATGGGATTGGAAAGTACGGTTGAGTATGCAAAAGCGAATAAAAGGTTATTAAAAAATGAAACAGAATTCTCATAAAGTATTTGTAGTAATTCCAGCTTGGAATGAGGCAGATAATATTGGCAAAGTTTTGACTAAGCTAAGTGATTATGAATATGACATAGTTGTAGTCAATGATGGCTCTGAAGATAATACCGCTAGTATTGTAAGTCAATATGGCGGTGTTTATTTAGTAAATCATTTTATTAATAGGGGTATGGGTGCAGCGTTGCAAACTGGTAATGAATTTGCTTTACAAATGGGTGCTTTATATATTGTTCATTTTGATGCTGATGGTCAAATGCAAGCCGAGGATATTAAGGAGATGTTAGAGCCATTAATAGCCGGTCGGGCAGATATTACAATTGGTTCAAGGCATCTGGGTAAGAAATCTAATTTACCTTGGTTTAAGAGATATATTATACAACCACCATCAAGGATCATTAACTATATATTTACTGGTTTATGGCTAACAGATGTGCATAATGGTTTTCGGGCTATGACGGCTATTACTGCTAGAAAAATTATTATTAAACAAGATTTAATGGCTCATGCTACTGAAATTATTGCTTTAATTAAAAAGAATAATCTAAGATATACTGAAGTACCTGTAAAAATTATTTATCATCACTTTGGTCAAAAATTATCTGGTGGTTTTAAAATATTATTTGATTTATTTATTAAGAAATTTAGTTAATATATGTATTTACAAATTATTATTACAATTTTAGTAATTATTGCCCTATCTGTAATTATTAAAAGAAAGTCTGAGAATAAATTAAGTTTAGGACAAGCCGCTACTTGGTTTATGATGTGGCTTATTGTTTTGATTGTATTCTGGTATCCAGAATCTACTTCATATTTAGCAGCCGCTTTAGGAATTGGTAGGGGAGCTGACCTTATAATTTATGCTTCTATTTTAGTTATGTTCTATATGCTATTTAGAATGTATTTAAGAATGGACAAGATGAATGCTGAAATAACTAAAGTCGTTCGAAAAGTAGGAATCGAAGAAACTAAGCCAAAAGATAATGCCTAAAGTTGCTGTTATTATTGTAAACTACAATGGACTAGAATATTTGTCTGATCTTTTAAGTTCCTTACAAAAAACTAATTATCCTGAGGATGATTGGGATATTATTATGGTAGATAATGATTCTACAGATGATTCTGTTAAGTACATTAAAGAAAATTATCTTAAGGTAAAATTATTATTAGAAAAGGAGAATACTGGTTTTGCTGGTGGTAATAATATTGGTATGGAATATGCTCTTAAAAATAATTATGATTATGTATATTTATTGAATCAAGATACAGAAGTGACACCAGATTGGCTCAAAGAAGTTGTAAATTTAGCTGAGGCAGATAAAACTATTGGAGCTGTACAATCTAAACTATATTTATATTCAGATAAGAATAGATTAAATACAGTTGGTAATAGAATACACTTTCTAGGCTTTGGTTATGGTGAAGCTAGTGGAGCCATTGATGAGGGTCAGTATAATGCCGTGCGTGAGATTAATTATCCGTCTGGTGCTGGCGTATTATTAAGAGCATCTGTTCTAAATATTATTGGCGTTTTTGATGGTAGTATGTTCATGTATATGGAAGATTTAGATTTAGGTTGGCGTATATGGCTAGCTGGTTTTAGATGTGTGATGCAACCTAGTAGTATTGTTTATCATAAATATGAATTCAATCGTAGTATGAAACAGGTTTACTATTTTGAGCGAAATAGATTATTAACAATATTTAGAAATTATAAAGGATTAACATTATTATTTATGATTCCAGCTTGGATTATTATGGAGATGGGTCAATTGGTGTTTGCTGCTA
>Ga0210057_1008143_pt1 | contig 12500 bp, 12 predicted proteins | sample CryGeyCG2114_010_2_FD_183968 | JGI IMG/M metagenome (GOLD analysis project Ga0210057, IMG submission 183968) | Groundwater microbial communities from aquifer - Crystal Geyser CG10_big_fil_rev_8/21/14_0.10 (SPAdes) (version 2) | ecosystem: Environmental > Aquatic > Deep subsurface > Groundwater ... | reverse complement strand
TTGCTGGTAGCGGCTGAAATTGCGGTGTTCCTGCCGACACTTCGATTACCTTTTTTCCTAATTAGTTTGAGCGAAAAAACCGTTTTTCGCTGCTGAAATTTTTTGATCTTTTCAACCGTGTCATCAATTGAGCCACCATCAACAGTAATTACTTCGACAGGCTGATACGACTGACCAACCAGCGACTCTAACAAGTGATCAATTGAGTCAACTTCATTCAGTGTCGTGCAAATAACGCTAACCGGTAGATGTTTCATAGCCGTGCAAGGTTCTTGCAAGAATTGAGCAGTATATTGCCCATTACTCAGTATTGTAACAACGGAAGGCTCATATGACTAAACAAATTTGGCACTACTTGCTTGGAGTTGTTGTCTGTCTGAGTTTGAGTGTTCAACCAGCCCAGGCTCAGCAAGCAATTTTGAGTGATGATTTTGCGTTTAGCAAAACCCAGTGGCAAGCCATTAGAGACGTTGGGCAGTATTGGAAAGTCACCAACGGGCTGCTTGAAGGTTACATTCCCTATAGCTCAACAATCACTGAGTTAGTGCCTGTTGATAGCATTTGGCAACCAGTTGAAAGTTATCTGTTCAAGCTGGATTATTTGCCACTGTTGGGAGTAGATAAAAATATTTCTTTTGGAGTAATCGACAAAAAGAATTGGTATGAGTTCCATTTCACCACCGTTGAAACTCAAGTTGTCAGAGTCAAAAATGGGGTCGCAATCTGGACAAAAAGTTTTCCTTTTGTTCTAAACAATGGCAATTTATATCACCTTGCTCTGAGTTTTAATCAAGGCCGAATCGCACTTGATGTCAATAATTCTCTAATTTTTGAGACAACTGATCCAACCTATGATGTCGGAGGCGGTAAGGTTGGTTTAAAAGCAAGTACCGGTAGCGTTTTTCCCACCAAAGTCAGAATCGATAACGTTGAGGTTAGAACCATTGAACCAACTCAATCGAAAGGTTTTTCACTGGGTGTTGATCTGCTCAAACAAACTGATCCCCAGTGGGCTGACTTGGAGTACGACACAGCCGCCTATTGGTCACCTACAGCAAGCAGCTTCAAAAATTGGGCCTGCAATTTACTCTCAGAGGTAATGCTCCTGCAGTATCATGGCATTACTCAGCTACCTGATGGTCAACCCATGAACCCGATCACCTTAAATACTTGGTTATTACAAAATAATGGTTTCTATTTTTCACCCAAAACCGGCAATATTAATCGGCAAAGTTTATCCCAATTAACAGCATTGGTTAGTGAAAAGTTAGGCACACCAAAACTTGAATTTAGCTATGCGAGAGAGAACTTAATCCAAACAGCGATTGAGCAAATTGAAAAAGGCAACCCCGTTATTTTGGAGCTGGATGGTCACTTTGTGGTGGCCGATGGTTTTACCGATGATAGATCAGATTTGCTAATCAAAGATCCGGCCTATGAAGTTGAAAAACTGAGTCAACATCCTTTAGCGTTAAAGTCGGTCAGACTGTTCACTCCCAGTCAAACTGATTTAAGTTATCTCAAAGTTGTCAGTGATCAGCCGCTGGCTGTTCAAATCAGTCAGGCTGATGCTCCCTTAGAAACAACAACCGATCGAGAACAATTGCGCTCCACTTTTGTCAACGAAAGTGATTCACTTGGCCCTGTTACGTATGTCACTGAAGTTACTAAACCTGCGTCAAGCGGTTATACTATTACGATTGATAATTCCTCCAATCAGCCAGCAGCTGTTCAACTAAGTAGTTATCAAACAAATGGCAGTGAGCAAACTTTACTGGATCAGTCGTTAGATCCAGGAACGCATCAATATAACCTGGAGTACCAAAAAGAAAGTGAAAGCAAACTAACCGCAATAAAAGAGCAAGCTGAAGCCCCATCGCTATCTGACACTATTCGACAACTGAGAAAAGATAGACAAATAAGGAGTGCTCGGGTTGCCCAAGCCTTGCTGAGTTTAGTGCCCCCGCCACTCAAGCATAATAAAAAAACAGTTAAGTTGTTAAGGATAATGAGACTAATTGTTAAAACTTCGCCAAAACTGTTTATTTCGCCGTATGCCAAAACACTTTTACTTGACCAAATAAAACTGCTTATAGCCAATTATTCTTAATTTACTACCTGCCCCAGTTGACAAAACCCTGAATCTTTGGCACCCCCACTCAGGGTTTTGTCGATTTTCTTGGTATAATGGCAGGTCATGTCTTCATTTTGGAACCAACTTCCACAGCCAATCATCGGTCTATCACCTATGGACGGGGTAACTGATTTTCCATTTCGTAGTATTCAAAAAGAATACGGCCAGCCAAGGCTAATTTTTACGGAGTTCACCAGTGTTGAGGGTGTTTGTCACGGTGCGCATAAACTATTGAATGATTTTTTGTATGATGAGTCTCAACGACCCATCATTGGTCAAATTTATGGCATTACACCGGATTTTTTCAGACAGACTAGCATTTTACTCTGTCACTTGGGTTTTGATGGGATTGATATTAATATGGGCTGCCCGGCCAAAAACGTTGCTCACTCAGGCGCTGGCGCTACTTTGATTACTACTCCAATAATAGCCCAAAAAATTATTGCCGCCGTTCAAACTGGCATTGCCCAGTGGCAAAACGGTGCTAATCCCTGCGACTGCCCAAATGTCAGTTCAGAAATTGCAAAGGACATTGAGGATCGGCACCAGCTGCTTCCCCTAGCCTACCAGGGCAGGGGACGCCAGATTCCGGTGAGTATAAAAACGCGGGTTGGTTACGACAAACCAGTGATTGAAAATTGGATTCCCAGATTGCTAGAAACTGGCATCAGCGCCATCAGCCTTCATGGCAGAACCCTCAAACAGCACTACTCTGGCCAAGCCAGTTGGGAGTTGATTGGGCAAGCCGCAAACTTGACTGCTCAAACGTCTACTCTGCTACTAGGCAATGGTGATGTTGTTTCCTACCAGGACGCAGTCCAAAAAGCTAAAGACTATCACGTTAATGGGGTCTTGATTGGCCGAGCCAGCATGGGGAATCCCTACGTGTTTTTAGAAAAACTTCCAGCAGAACCAACGCTATTCAAGCTTGCCTTAGAACACGCTCAACTTTTTGAACAAACGTATGCCAATCAAAATGGCTATTCTTTTCTACCAATGCGTAAACACTTGGGCTGGTACGTCAAGTCAATCCCCCACGCCTCTGAAATTAGAATCAAGTTGTTTCAAACCAACTCTGCGACCGAAGTGAAACAGATTTTCCAAAAATACGGCCTAGTTGAATGATATAATTAGTCCAGATTGGTCGATTAGCTCAGTTGGTTAGAGCGCACGATTCACATTCGTGAGGTCAAAGGTTCGAGTCCTTTATCGACCACTTTTCCTTCCCCTCAAATTTGCTCTTATGCTAAGCTGAATACATGTTTTTGAAGCGTCCATTGCTCAGCCTTTTTCTGATTACCTTTATTGTCTACTGCTCTTCTCTGTTCAATCAGTTTGTCTGGGATGACGAACAATTTATTTATCGCAACAGTTTCGTTCAAAATTTTAATGTAGTCAGCATTTTTACTCAAAACACCATTGCCGGTGCCGGTGAAAATAGCAATTACTATCGCCCGCTCACCACTCTCAGTTTTGCGATCGACTATCAGTTTTGGGGACTCAAGCCGTTTGGTTTCCACTTAGTTAATACCCTACTTCACATTGGTGCCGGCCTACTGCTCTTTTTGTTACTCAAACAACTTGGTTTTGAGAAACCGATTGGCTTTGTTATCGCCCTGATTTTTTTGCTGCATCCGTTGCAGACTGAGGCGGTGACCTACGCCAACTCCAGAGGAGATTCGATGTACAGTTTTTTTGCCATGATTAGTTTGCTTTCGTTGAGTTGGTTGTTTGAGCGTCAGCCGCCAAAGTTCTTAATTTATGAACATCAATTTGCCCTCACCAAACCATGGCTAGCTGCAATTAGTGTCATCTCGCTGGCTGCTGCCATTTTAAGCAAAGAGATTGGCCTAGCCGTCTTAGGACTTTATGCATGGATCATTATGTATTACTTTTTCCAAACTGCCGAAAAAAATTTTCCTACAAACATACAAAAGTTTACAAAAGAGCATAGTTTAGCACTCATTAGTTTTGGAACCAATGTCTTTGTTGTGAGTGGCTACATCTGGTTGAGAGCGACAGTGTTAAATTTTGAAAATACGTTTAATTTTTATAACGACAGCTCAATCTACGCCCAAAGCTTGTTGGTAAGACTGCTTACCTTTACTAAAATTATTTTCATCTATTTGCGTCTGATTTTTGTGCCCTCTCCACTGCACATGGAACGCAACACTAGTGAACTGCTCACGCCTCTTAACTTATGGACGCCACTCTTTTTGTTACTAATTTTAACTTTGGGGGTGCTCAGCTATTTCCAATGGCAAAGACAAAAGAGAATCACTATCCTCTTTGGCTGGGGCTGGGCCGCCATCATGCTGGTGCCAGTCTCTGGCATTATCGCTATCAATGGCATGCTCTATGAACACTGGCTCTATCTGCCCTTAATCGGTTTTGTGATTGCGATGTATGGTTTGCTTGAATTTTTTTTCGAAAAATTTTTAACCTCAAAAGTTTTATTTTATCTCATTTCAACCATCCTACTGCTCTTTTCTGTACTGACTATCCGCCAAAACTACCTCTGGGGAGATCCCATTCGCTACTACGAATACATTTTGCAGTTCACCGACTCAGCCAGGATTCACAATAATCTGGCTATGACTTATGCTGATCGACAACAATTAAATAAGGCCTTGGAGCACTATCAACTGGCGCTCAACTATGGGCAGCCATATCCTCAGATTTATCACAACATGGGCAATACCTATGTGGCTTTAAATGAGCTGGACAAAGCCGAAGCCAATTATAAAAAGGCGCTTGAACTGGAGCCCCAATTTTTTCATACCTACCCTTTTTTAATTAAACTGTATTTGACAGAAAAAAAATATCCTGAGGCTTTGCAAGTGGCCGACCAAGCACTGGCTTTCTATCCAGAAATGCCCGACTATCAAATGTTGAAGCTTCAAGTCTTGGCAGCTAGTGGAGATACGCAAAACTTTGAGAGCTACAAGCAAGTGCTATTAACACTCTATAAAACCAATTCGACTGCCCAAAGAATGATCAATTCGCTACAGCTGACGCAAGAATAGGCTGGTATGGTGGAGGCGTGAGTCTTAGTGATTGGTTGTTGGAGTTATTTTTTCCAAGATGGTGTTGCCATTGCGGCAGTTATGGTGAGCTGTTGTGCGCCGACTGTTTCAATCAAATCGAGTTTTCTGTTGAGATTGTAAAAACAGAAAATCTGGATTCTCTGAGCTCTTTGACTGTTTTTAATGCCATTGGTCGAGATCTGATCCACGCCCTTAAGTATGCCTCGGTTAAACAAGTAGCCATTACTTGTGCCCGAATGATGTACCTGTATGGAAAAATTCCTGAAGTAGATATACTTACCGCCGTACCACTCCACCCACATCGGCAAGCACAAAGAGGTTTTAACCAAGCCAAAGAAATTGCAATCGAATTAGCTAGATTGTTGAAGCTGCCATATCTAGAAATCACCGAGCGGGTGGTTCACACAACAAACCTGGCCAAAGTTAGTTCACGTCAGCAACGGGCAAAAACAATTCAAGGTCAGTTTAGGTTAGGGGAGTTTGACCATACTTTGGTAGCAAACAAACGGGTTCTTATTATCGACGACGTCTGGACAACGGGCGCAACATTGCAAGAAGTTGCTCTGACAATAAAAAAATTACCAGTTGTAAATATAGCTGGTTTCGCTTTCGCTCACGAAACATAAACTCTAAACGTGATAAAATACCTTGATATGATACATAATGAAAATTTTGATGATAGTTTAACAGCTGCGCTTACAGACAGAGAGGTGTATCAACGATTGGGAGCGGGTATTGTCAATGAAGCTGGTTCGGCAGTTAACTTGGATGAAGCTGGTATATTTTACGATCGTGCTCAGTTATTATTACAAGACTTAAGTAATCAAGGAGTAACTAGAGGAAACATAATTGACAAAATCCATTATTTTATGAACCACATTCGAGAAGATTCAAATCCAAATAGTGACCTTGATAATCAATCTCTCAGACAATTTTGGACAGATTTAACCATCGAAGCCAGTAAGATTAATCAAACTCAACAAACACAAAGTCAGGAAAATATTCAACCTCGTGGTCTTGGGCAAAGAATTTTAGGTTGGTTATCTGGTCCTCGCAAACAAAATATCCACCCCTAGTTCTATCTTTTTGCCCCTTTTCTTGATATAATGTGAGCTCTTGGGGATGTATTGCTTTGACGTGATACGCTCATTAACATCGGCAGACCGTCTTCGATCCATAGACGTAAAACAGGTTCAAAACACAACTGCAAATTCATTTGTCAGTAAAGCTCGTGAAACAGTGAGCAACTTTGTTGCTTCATTATTCCCTGCTCCAAATTACGCTTTCGCGTAAAATGGCATTCATTCGCCCGTTCTCACTGATGACGGCGGATGGGTGAAAACCCAATCAGTGTGACAATCGTCTCGTTCTATCCGAGATGAAATAAGCCTTTGATAGAGATCGCTGGGTCGAGTTTGGTTACTCTCCTCATTCAGCCTTAATCAAAGAGTAACCTACGTCTGTAGATGTTGTTAGTGTTCTGTTGCGGACAGGGGTTCATTACCCCTCATCTCCACCAAACTTAGCCAATATATTCTTCGGCAGCGTTTTTTAGGATCTTTTTTATTTCGTCTTCAGTATATTCGTTGCTGATCCATTGAATTGGCGACATTTCAAGATCTTCAAAGTATGTCAAAGGTTCTAGAATCCATCGTTCTGCTACGTTATACCGCTTTACTGCCTCAGAAATTCCTTGGGCAAGAGTAGTTTTATGCTGGTCAAGACAAACCGCAATATCACAGTAATCGCGCCAGGTAGCCCTTCTGCCCAAAATGTATAGTTTGGTTGAAAAAATATCCTGATATGCCGCTAACTTCGAAGAGTTAAACGAAACACTTGGATAAAGAAATGGTGCTGTATCTTGAAAAAGGATAATTTTTACTTGATCGGCAAAGACCGTATACTGGGTATCAGACAGCAGTTGCTGCTTTAGTTAATACGAACTGAGTAAATCTTTAATCGTGTCGGCATTGGCTTTGACAAAATGATAGGTAACAAAGTCAAGATCATACGACTTTCTGTGACCCAATTGTATAGCCAAAGCAGATCCACCAACTAGAACACCAATTTCAGCTCCTCCCAACAAAGTTAGAATTTGTAACTGATCCTGGCTAATTGATTCAGAATGAAGTGGTAACATAGTCGTCTGGATTAATAGTTGTATCTATTTGTAGCAGATAATCTTTCACAAAATGAAAACTCTTAGCTAGATAGGTTTTGCGTGGTTGATCAACAAAAACTGTCTTAATTTCATCTTCGGAATAGATAGTTTTTAACCATCGATAGTCATCTAGATCTCCAAATTGAAGTACCTGATGGATAATGTACTTTTTGTGTTTCTCTTTGTCTAAGTCATCGGAATTAACGGACCAAAAAAGGTGCTTTTTATCTGGTGGAATTAAATCCATAGTTACTATATTCTACCAAAATTAGCTTGAAATTTCAGGACTAGAATTTTTTTTCGAAATAAGTTTATCCGAACTCAGCTCTGTTCTGATGCTACAATGCAGTCATCAAGTCTATCTATGAACATTGCCATTCTTGACTCCGGCGTTGGTGGTCAATCTATTTTAGCAGGACTAAAAAAAGTGGCATCCCAACATCACTACACGTATTTTGCTGATCACAAAAACTTCCCTTACTCGACTAAATCAGTCCAAGAACTACAAAAGATTGCCGAAGAAAATGTTAGCCAACTAATTGCTGAAGGTGCAGAACTAATTGTGATTGCCTGTAATACTTTAACTGTAGCCGCTCTTGATCAGCTGAGAAAAACCTTCCCCACCATTCCATTCATCGGCACTGTCCCACCGGTCAAAAAAGCAGCTGACACTCTGCCACCTTCAGCAAAGATAATCGTTGTATCTACCAAGCACACAGCAAAAAGTCAGTATCTGAAAAATCTGATCCAACAACATAGTAAAGGTCAGCAATTTATTTCAATTGGCACCACCCAGTTAGTTAAAGCAGTTGAAAATAATGATTCAGACCAAGCTCAACATATCTTGAAAGAACTCTTCGCTCCCTATAGCAAACAAAGGGTCAGTGCCGTCATCATCGGCTGCACTCATTTTTCATTTGTTAAACAAGAAATTAGAAATTGTTTTCCCTATCCAATACAGATTTTTGACTCAGTTGAGGGTATTACCAAACAACTTCAAAGAATCACCAAAAATGAGAGTATTATTCAAACCGGTTTAAGCCCAAGTTTTTGCTGTAGCTAAAACTGCGGACAAAGTACCAAATACAAGCACTCAGCCAGAGCAGGTTTAAACCAAAGCTGATTGCCATCATTTGTAGATCAATAACCCCGCCATTTAACAAACTGCGCATACTCTCCAAAATGTAGGTGGTTGGAATCATCAAAGAAATTGGCTGCACCACAGCAGGTAATTTAGACAGGGGAAAGTAAATCGCGCTGAATGGCAATAAAATTCCAGGCAGGGTCCAGATCACGGTTTGCACTTTTTGGCCATAACGCAAAACAATTCCAGCTGAGATAAAGCCCATCCACCAACCGGTCATCATTGTCCCCAAGAAAAATACCAACAGCCACCAGCCAAGTTGAAAAGCGTTGACGGTGTACAAGAAATAAATAGCCGGCACTAAAAAAGTCATCGAAATTAAGGTTTTGAGCACCGATAACAACAACACGGCCACTACCCACTCTTTTAACATCAATGAAGTTGCAAAAATATTGACTAAGTTTCTATTCCAAATTTCGTCTAATAAGTTTCTGGAAACTTCAGCTTGCGAGCGCCAAATCACGTTCCACAAAATTAAACCCATCAAAATTGTGACGACGACATTTGTCGAGCCAGAAGCTTCTGACAGCCATCTGCTTGTCACTCCCCAAAGGATGGTGTCAATAATTGGCCAATAGATCATGTCACTCACCAAGTCAAAGTCTCTGACTACTGGGTAGAGATGACGTAGCGCTAGGGCTGCAATTCTATTCCATTTCATAATTTTTGCTTTTGATCGCTCATACTCAAAAAGTAGTCTTCAAGTGTGGGTGTATCAATGCTTATTTGCTCATACTTAATACCCTCTGCCGCTAGTTTTAGCAAAAACTCAGCAATTTTTTGTTCGTCTAACTCAATTTCAATTTCTCTATTTTCAACTTTCGAAACTAAACCCATTTCTTTAGAAAATCGCTCAGTCCGCTTCAGGCCATCTTTCATGGTCAGGTGCATCCGGCTCAAGCTCACCGACTTCGCTAAATTACTTGGCGTATCAATTATCACTACTTTGCCGTTTCTCAAAAATACCACTCGGTCACACACCACACTGACCTCGTCCATGTTGTGGGAGGTATACAAAATGCTGGTTTTAAATTCTTTTTGCTGTCGCAAGATAAACTCTCTAACTTGGTGAGCAATGTCCGGATCAAGCGAAGCGGTTGGCTCATCTAAGAGCACTACTTTAGGGTGAGGAATAAAAGCTTTGGCCAACATAATTCTGGTCACCTGACCAGCTGATAACTGGTTCATAGTTTTATTGCGCTGATCCCAGACACCAAAAAATTCCAGATAGTGTTGAACCCGTCGCTCAAAGATCTTGCCCATCACGCCATACATCCACCCATAGACACGCAAGTTTTCCATCACGCTTAAACGCCAAGGCATTGAAATATAAGTACTAGAAAATGTCACCGTTTCTAAAATTTCACTCCGATGCTCAAAAAAGTCCTTGCCAAAATATTCAATTTTGCCATTGGTTGGGGTGAGCACGCCAAGCAACATCGAAATTGTGGTTGATTTGCCAGCGCCATTTGGACCTAGCAACCCTAATATTTCGCCGTCATGCAGCTCAAACGAGACATGATTAACTGCCACAAAAGGCTTGGCCCCTTTCTTTTCAGGCGGATAGACTTTGGTTAAGCCAGAGACAGTTAGACTGTTTTTCATACATCAATTCCTCATACTGCCTAACAGGCTAAAACATTTCTGAAGGGTATCTGAGTTGCTGACGGGGATACTAGAATCTAGTATCAACTTGACGAAGCAACTCAGCTAAGCTTGGAGAAGGTGCCAAGCGTCCCGAGGAGAAATGTCTTAGACTGTTTTTCATAGCACAAAATGCCCTAAATAATCTGCATCATTTAAAGCAAAAACACTAATTTAACAAATTACTTGGTAAGTTTTGGAGCGTTGTGCTTGACCTTCCCCCAAATCCATCGAGCCAACAACAATACCGGAAGCCATATAATAGCGTAAACACCAATCCAAATCAAGAAGTAAACCAAGCCAAAGCCAGTGCCTTGCAGTGAAAACCAAGCCTCTTGCAATACATCCATCACTGGTCGGGGCCCATCACCGGTAAAGTAGTACTCCCGGTTAGAAACAGAGATGTTCATCGTGGCGTACTGCACGCTTTCTGCAACCGAACTAGCTGATTGCTGCAACCGTGTTATCTGCCGGTCAAGCTGTGCAATCTGAAGTTGGATGCTTCTCTTTTCTGCATCAGTTTTGGCTGCATCCAGATTAATTTCTAGCTGAGCCTTCTGATCCTCAAACGACTGGATTTGCTCGTCTAAAGAAACCACCTGACCCGTTACATCCTGAGCACTAACGTTGGCAAACACAACTTTTTGAACATTTTGCGTCACTCTATCTACTGCCTCGTCGAACTTTTCTACGGGAACTTTCGCCGTAATACTACCATAAACATACTGATTTTTGCCTGTCCCCTGATCATACGAAAGCACCACCCCATTGATACTGGCAACATAGGCTTTGACAGAATTTAAGTATTCATCAACATTACCAACAACGACTGAGTGCGAAGAATATTTTTGAACCGATCGATCGGTGTAATCCAAAGCGTTGTCAGTACTCGGGTATGGATAGTAGTCTGGCATTATGCCGATACTTTCCCGACCCATCATTCCGCCCTCGCCAGTTGAACCAACGCTCGGACTGGTCAATTTACCTTGCAGTGGCGCCTCATCCCACATCATTAAAGAGCCCATCTGAAAGCCTGTTTGTTGAAAAACAAACCACATCAGAGTGGCAGAAATGACAGCTAGAGCGGCTACAGCAAGAATGATGTTTTTCTTGAACATAGGGCTCTAGTATAACAGATCGTTCAATTCGGGTTAAGTGACATTTCGCGTTGGTTTTTGGAGTTGTTTTTGCTTCAGAAACGCCGCAATAATTTGTCGTCTCTGAAAGAGCGTGGTACCACGGTGACGATCAATATGTCGTTGAATTTGGGCATTAATACCACCTTCAATTCGGTTTGACGTGTTGGGAATTTCCGGAAAGTGAATGTACTGAAAAAGGTTCGGGAAGGCATGTTTGAGATGCGAATGGGCAGCGTGTAATCTGCCATGTGTGTAGTGCCATTTTCGCCGCCCAGTCGGAGTTTGTACATCTTGGTAGGTTCGCTCTGCGAGAAATTCTTTGTACTCCACATACCACCATTTGTAGTCCATCAACCAGGCCTTGAGACCATCATTCGTTTTCACCAAGATGATGTCACTAACCACTTTTTTGAACTCCTGAGCAGCGGTGGTTTCAGGATATTTTGTGAGTAAGATATTCACTTGGTGAATGACATGAAATTGGCAACGTTGGATGATGACTCCAGGCCATCTTAGTTTGATCGCTTTGATCATGCCCTTTTGGCCATCGCAGACAATGGCGAACGGAAATACAGAAATCTGTTCAAAAAGTGCCAACCAAGTGGAGAAATTTTCTGCATACGTAAACAACCAGTTCACCACATAGTTTGTCGACGATTGGGCAATGAGCACTGTGGCTCCAAATTGGACGTAGTAGCCATCAATGATGAATACTTCACCAGACTGCGTCACTGTTTGCGCAAGAATTTCTTGATTGCGAAATGGTGCGAACCATCGGTCGAGTGTTCGGCGATGAATACGATGTTTGTTTGCAAAATCACTTAAAGTGAATTTACTCAGTAACCATGACTCATATACTTTTTGGTGGTTTTCTTGGGTAATATCTCCACGCTTTCTGGTGTCAGATATCCCACAGTTGATGCAGCGATAGCGCTGTGAACCGCTTTTGTTTTTGCCCCATTTCTGCAACACATTTCCACATTTTTTGCAACGTTTTTTTTCATAGAACGGATAGTTTAGCACTTTAAAAGTGCTAATTATGCCGCTTTTGATTGATCAACCAGTAAAAAGTGAGAGAAAAACCAACGCGAAATGTCACTTAACCCTTCAATTCTAATTTAAGTCGCAACTCCCTCAAGTCAAAGTCGTTAGACTTGTTGATCCAAAGACAAGACTAAAGAGTTGACAATCGACTAATAATCGACTAAAATAAGACTAATGTTTACTCCTC